>Ga0307469_10001011_pt1 | contig 10439 bp, 8 predicted proteins | sample atmos_gasesAM2C__FD_203084 | JGI IMG/M metagenome (GOLD analysis project Ga0307469, IMG submission 203084) | Hardwood forest soil microbial communities from Morgan-Monroe State Forest, Indiana, United States - atmos_gasesAM2C_515 | ecosystem: Environmental > Terrestrial > Soil > Temperate forest...
GATGTACACTCACTCAAGATGGCCCGGTCAGCCTCATCCAGCGCGGTTTCCGGTTTGCCGGCGAACTGCTCCGCTTCGGTGGAACCGGCCAACGCCGTCGTGGACGCAGCTCCTCCGGCGATCACCTGGGTCACGAAATCGAAATAGCCCGTGCCCACGAAACGCTGGTGCTTCACAGCCTCGTATCCGAAATCGCGTTCCTGGCTAAACTCATTTTCCTGTAATTGGGAATAAGCCGACATGCCGCTTTCCCTATAGCGTCGTGCCAGGTCGAACATACTCAGATTCAGCGAGTGGAATCCCGCTAGCGTAATGAATTGGAATTTGTACCCCATGGCCGCAAGATCTGTCTGGAAACCCGCGATGGCCGTGTCGTCCAGCTTCTTTTTCCAGTTGAACGAAGGCGAGCAGTTGTAAGCCAGCAGCTTGCCCGGATACTTGGCGTGCACCGCTTCAGCAAAGCGTCGAGCTTCTTCCAGATTTGGTTCTGAAGTCTCACACCATATCAAGTCAGCATAGGCCGCATACGCGATCCCGCGGGCAATCGCGGATTCCAATCCGCCGCGAATGCAGAAAAAGCCTTCCGCGGTTCTGTTACCGGTAAGAAACTCATGATCTCTTGGATCGATGTCGCTGGTCAGCAAATGCGCGCTGTTGGCATCGGTGCGTGCCATGATCAGTGTCGGGACTCCCATCACGTCCGCTGCCAATCGCGCCGCCACCAGTTTCTGAATTGCCTCTCCCGTCGAGACCAGCACTTTGCCACCCAGGTGGCCGCATTTCTTGGCGGAAGAAAGCTGATCTTCGAAGTGAACGCAGGCCGCTCCTGCCTCAATCATCGCTTTCATCAATTCGAATGCGTTCAGGTTCCCGCCGAAGCCCGCCTCGGCATCAGCAATCATTGGCGCGAGCCACTGAATCCCGTTTCTGCCTTCGGCATGATGAATCTGGTCCGCCCGGATCAGCGCCGAGTTGATGCGCCGCACCAGATTGGGCACGCTGTCTGCCGGATACAAGCTTTGATCGGGATACATCTGCCCCGCATCATTGGCATCCGCAGCCACCTGCCATCCGCTGACGTAAATTGCCAGCAGCCCAGCTTTGACCTGCTGAATGGCCTGGTTGCCCGTCATTGCGCCCAGCGCCGGGACATATGGCTCGCTTTGCAGCAAATTCCAAAGCCGCTCCGCACCTCGGCGCGCCAATGTGTGTTCAATCCGAATCGATCCTCGCAGGCGTTCGACATCCTCTACGCTGTAGGGTCGAGTCACTCCCGCCCAGCGCGAATTCGAGTCCCACTCTTTATCCAACCCGTTGGATTTCCCGTTTGTTTTTCCGTTACCGTTGGTAGCCATATTTGTAGCGCCGGCGTCCCGCCGGCTCCCCCTAAATCGGATCGAATTCCCCATTCACAATCATTCCTTCACTAATCCGCCTGGCCACGCGAAACGTCTCTGCCGTCCCCAAGTCGCGCCCCGGATTCGCCAGCAACTTCTCCAACTCCTCATCAAACAGTTGGGTGATAAATTCCGGCGTGTGGGCCACGATCTTGCCGGCATCGTCCACGACCGAGTTGTGCCGCATGCGTTGCGCAATCATCAGTCGGTAGATTCGGTCGGTAGCGAGATCTTCCATATAACCGTCGAGCAAACTGGCTCCTTTACCGTTCAACACCCCATTGCGATAGCGGATCACGGTTCTCACCGCTGCCCGAGTTCCCGCGACTGTCCGCGCTCCCACACCGGTCGGCGCTGGACGCAAGTCCGGATAGCGTTCTGCCTGTGGCCGCCTTGCATGCAGCTGGTTGGGAAATGGAAACTGGTCGATCGCAATCTGATTCTGATCGGGATGTCCGGTCCACGCTCCGTCCATTAGGCTGTCGGCCTCGTTCTTCTTGTCTTTTTCCAGTATGGCGAGGGCTCGCGCATTCAACTCAGGATCCTCGCGGCTGGGATACAGGGCCGTCATTCCGCCAATCGCCAACATTCCACGCTTGTGACAGACTTCCGGCATCAGCTCACGTAGGTTTTGAAAGAAAGGCACATTGTGCGGAATGGTGTTGCGGTCAGGCAGAACCCACTCGGGATCGCACAGGTTGAAGTGGCTCAGGCTGGCCATGTAATCCCAGCGCCCCAAGTTCAGCCCCAGAATGTGTCCGCGCAGGTTGTAAAGAAATTCTTCCATCTGAAATGCCAGCGGGTGAGACTCCACCAGCGCCATGCACTTGATGTACTCGCGCGGCCAGCCACGCCTCTCCGCCACGGCCCGGAAGAGATCGCGCCACCACAGTGCCTCTTCGGCGGACTCTGATTTCGGAATATAGAACGAGAGCGGATGCTTCAATTCCGCTGGATCAACCCGGTACACAATGCTTGCGACGTCGAACAGCGACGCGGAAGTCAGCTGGTTAGCAAAAATCCCACCCTGATGAATGTGCAATCCGCGCGGCCGAGTCCAGACCACCGTCGGGCTCGACTGGATGCCGACTAACTTGTCCCGCTTCTTGTCGAAGTAAGTTAAAGTCCCGCGCAGCGCCTGCAGAATATTTTCCACGCCCACCCGCTGATGCTCCCACTCATTGACCATGGAATCTTCCAGGTCGAGCATCACTCCTGGTGCGCCGGAGTTGAGCATTTTGACTACAAGGTCGGCGTCGTCCGCCGGCCCCGTCATCTGGTTTCGCTGATCCTGACACCACTCCGGCAACTCAATTCCCCAGCCGTTTCGCACCGCTTCTCGGGGATAAAAATGTGTTGGCTTGCGGTCATCGTGCGACTCCGCCAGAACCCGCCTTCGATCTTCAATCAGTTGTTTCTGCCACGGAGCAAAACGCTCATGCAGCGGGGTAAGAAATTCGAGAAACCCTTTTGGCAGGTCGCGCTCCAGAGCGAATCCGGCAGGCTGGCAATTAATACGGAATCCAATCAGTGAATCAGCGTTCACACATGAGGTAACCATAACTCCCCAAATCTCCCGAATCCCATCGATTCTGGCCCACCGTGAGATGCTGAAATCGAGGGAAAGGTCGATATCAAGCCAGTTTCACGGCACAGTCAGCGTTATCACCGGCAATCGTTGGGCCAACCGTCATCAGGGTTATCTGGCTGGAAAGTGTTCAGGTTGCAATGCTGGAGCGTACTTGTGAGACGAGATGGTAAGGAATTTTCCTTGTTGTGCGCGGAAAGATTGCATATGGCACGAAGGTGGTGTGGGGAGAATGGATAGCTACAGGCGCGCTCTTCAAAGCGATCGAGCGGACGCGTCTTCTCCGATGTATAAATCGAACAGTGGTACCACGCCGCCTCGTTTGAGTCGGGGAGAACTGGAATAAGGTAAACTCTGCAACCCCCCATTCCCTAGCAACTGGAGATTCGATGGCAAAGATTATTTCCGCATTCACCTGCATGGTGGTTGCCTTGTCTTCATTCCTCTCTTTCCAAGAGAGTGCACGGTCCCCGAACGACGAAACTATCCATAGAATTTTGCGGGGCGAGACTGATGTGATCGATGAGGCAGTCCGAACGGGTGACACTTCTCTCATACCAGCCATACGGCAGCGTCTAAACATGGAAACCGATCAGGAGCGCCGCCGCTACGATCAGCTTGCTCTTGCAAAGCTCAGAGACCGAGACACTCTGCAGGCCGTTTTCTGTGAAATCGAAGAGGTAGCAGGCGTTGACACGGATGGGTGGAGAAAGCTCAGGTATATTGGCGGGGGATTTTCGATTCGAACGCTGGCAACCCTCTTCGATCGCGATCCCGAGTTCGGCAAGATTCTGAAGAAGAAAAAGTTGCGAAGGCAGAGGGGAGACGACCTACTTTTCCTGAGACCATCTGAAGTGGCTCTGGTCCTGCTGCCAGAGTTTGTGTCAAATCCACCATGGCAGGGCGGGTACACGCTGTACGGATCTAAGGAGCGTCAAGAGGAACTCCAGGCGTGGCACGAGTGGATCAACACTCACGGGACGGAAATCCAGCAGATGCAGCCCAACGGCGAACGGGTGATCTTCTCGAAATCTGGATGTCCCGAGCGAAAATAGATGCGGCATATAACAGAAAAGGACTGCTGCATTTCTTATTCGTCAGTTTCGAGTTCACTTCTCGTTTTCCTCGTTTCTCCACAAGCTGACTCACATCTCCACAACATGTACACAGAGGCATTGCCTTTTGCACTTGCGCAATCTCCATCTTCGGGTGCAAAGTCAAAACAGGGAAAGTCACCCACGCCATGAAGGTCTCCGCAGAAATTTGTCCTCAATGTGACGGCACCGGATGGAAATCCATTTCCATGGATTCCGAGCGCCGGGTTACGCGATGTGATTGCCGCCTGCAGGCTCGCGGTCGCGCTTTGCTCACGGGAGCTCGCATTCCCAAACGTTACGAACACTGCGAGCTGTCGAATTTCGAGTTCGATGGTCCGCACCGATTGCTGGCAAACGCCCGTATGGCCGCATGCAGGTTCGTCGAAGAATATCCGGTGGACAATACGGGATTGCTGATCATTGGCAGTATCGGCGTGGGCAAAACCCACCTTGCCGTCGGGATTATTAAAGAGCTCATTCTTAGCAAAGGCATCGCATGTCTTTTTTATGACTATCGCGAGCTACTCAAGCAAATCCAGAACTCTTACAACGATTCCGTGAAGGCAACCGAACTGGACGTACTGCGGCCGGTCTTTGAAACCGAAGTGCTGGTGCTCGACGAACTCGGTGCTGTGAAACCAACGGAATGGGTCTGGGATACGGTCAGCCTGATTTTGAACACCCGCTATAACGATAACCGCACCACCATCATCACCACTAATTTCCCCAATCTTCCCGCAGCGAAGTTCAAGAGTAACCTGGGTCCCCGGCATCGCGAAGCAGCCGACTACGCAACCGCTGAAGAAACACTCGGCCAGCGCATCGGGGACCGAATGCGTTCCCGGCTGCAGGAGATGTGCCGCATCATCGAGATGGATGGCGAAGACTTCCGTCAGAAGTACCGCAGCGCCAGCTTCCGGTAGGTCTTCCAATCGTCAATCGCAAATCGTCAATCGTAAATTCCTTCTACAATGAGCACGTGCTTTCCGCTCGGCTCGAGTTCGTTCCTGCCCGTGACTCCGAGCTCTTCTCTGCTGTTCCGCCAGCGCCGGCTGTTTTCTTGCTTCGTGGCGAGAATCCTCAATCCGAACCCTACGTCAGCAAGACCGCGAATCTACGTCGTCGTTTGCAGCGACTTCTCGGCTCGCCGGCAGAACACAGCAAGAAACTAAACTTGCGCGACCGCGTCCGCTGGATCGAATACACGCCCACCGGTTCCGACTTCGAGTCCGGCTTCTTGTTGTACCGGTTATTGTGTTTAACCTTTCCCAAGACTTATGCGCAGCGGTTACGGTTTCGCTTCCCACCCCTGGTTAAGTTGCACCTGGAAAATGAATACCCGCGAGCTTCGATAACCACGCGCCTAGGCCGCCTGAATAGGCAATCCGATTATTACGGACCATTTCTCTCACGCACGGCGGCAGAAAAGTTCGCCAACGACTCACTCGATTTCTTCAAAATGCGCCGTTGCGTGGACGACCTGCACCCCGATCCCAGCTTCCCCGGCTGTATCTACTCCGAAATGAAGATGTGCCTGGCTCCCTGCTTCAAAGGGTGTAGTGACGATGAATACCGGGTCGAAGTCGACCGTGTCCGGGCTTATTTCGAGACTGGTGGTCAATCTTTGGTAAGAGAGATTTCCACCCAACGCGATCAAGCTTCGTCGAGTCTCGATTTCGAAAACGCCGCCGCTCTGCACACTCGCCTGGAGAAACTGCAGCCGTTGCTCAGCCAGCTCCCAGAAATTGTCCATCGCATCGATCGCTTGGCGGGCCTGATGGTACAGCTCGGCGTAGCGCCGGAGTCGGTAACTTTTTTCCGGATCGATGCCGGCCACATTTCCGGCCCATTGGCATTTCCCATTCAATCAGCAGAACACACCAAGTCCCAATCCATGGAATCGCGAGTAGAGGAAGCGCTCGTCGCTCTTCCTGCAACAAATGCAAAAACTGCTCTGGAATTGATGGAGCATCTGGCGATCCTAAAACGTTGGTACTACCGCAGCAACCGCATCGGCGAAATCTTCTTCGCAGACGATAAAGGTACACTCCCGCTGCGTAGAATCGTCCGCGGCATAGCTCGAGTGTACCGTGGAGAGAAGTCAGGCCTCCCGCCGCCGGCACATGTCGCAGTTGCGAGCGCAGAGCCCGAGGCAAAGCCACAGCCATGAGGTCGAGCATGGAACTTAATCCTGCCGGAAGAAGTGGCGAGTGGTCAGTGAACAGTGATCAGCCTCTGGCGCTCTGACTGCCCACTGGCAACTGACGAGTCCCGAAGGGACGGAAGAAACATCTGACGGCGTCATCCGAAAGGCAATCATGAAGAAAGAATCCGACCGCGCCTTGCGTGAACATCTTATTTATCTTCTGACCGACGGCGGCGCCCACGCAAAATTTGACGATACCATCGCCGCCATCCCCGCAAAACTGCGCGGACAAAAACCCTCCGGTATGCCCCATTCACCCTGGATGCTGCTCGAACACATGCGCATCGCCCAACGGGACATCATCGAATTCAGCCGCAACCCAAAATACAAATCTCCCCCTTGGCCAGAGGGTTACTGGCCGTCCACCGAAGCTCCGCCCACCGCCGCAGCTTGGAATGAAAGTGTCAAAAACTTCCGCAAAGACTTGAAATCCTTGGAGAACCTGATCGCGAATCCCAAGACCGATTTATTCGCCGAAATCCCCTGGGGCGACGGCCAGACCATCCTTCGCGAAGCCCTGCTGGTAGCCGATCACAACTCCTATCATCTGGGACAGCTAGTGGATGTACTCCGCCTCCTGGGCGCGTGGTCTGAAGCGTGACCGCAAGCTGATTTTAAATTCGTCAATCGTCAATCGACATTCGAAAATCCCTCGCCGCTCGTTTCCTAAATACCGCCTTAACTTCCCTCCTCCACCTCTCGTCAATGCCTACTAACGTCCACTGCACAGCCGGCGAAATGTAATGGAGCAAGGTATCAGTCGCTGGATGAACATGCAGCGCCGGTGACACCAGAAACAATAATGGCTCCTCGGTCGAGAGTTCTCTTCCCGGAAAATATCCGAATCGCTGGAACTCGCCTCGCGCCTGGTGCCATGCCACCCGCGACCAGTAATCCAGCCCCTGCAAGGGCAGGTGGATGTCCTCATCGGCCTTGAGTTCCACTACCGCCAGCCTCCCTTCGCGAGTGACGGTTAACACATCAATCATCGCGCGGTCGGAAGCCGAAAACGCCGGTACTTGCGAATACAGGCACCCGGAATCGAGCCGTTCGTCCACTGCACCGACGTTCTCAACTACCAGCGATTCCAGCCAGCGCTCCGGATGCAACCGCCATAAGGGATGATCCCGCGGGCCCTCAGCATGGCGTACCTCCCCAACGCTTCGCAGCAACGTTACGAAGAGTGCGTTATTTTCATCCGATAGCACTCTCTCTTCCGCTCCTACTCCAAACAGGATCTGTGGCGCAGAGCGAAACGATCCCTGTTCCTGCATCAAGCGCGCGCGCGCGAATTCCAGCCCATGACAACGAAAGCCAATCTCCGCTGCTGAATTGATAGCTATCTCTACCTCCCCCATTTGCGAACAGACATAAGCAATCGAATCTGCAAAACGTTCCCGCACTACCCGTTCATCGGTCCAATGCACCAGCCTTGTCGCAATATTTCCGCGGTCGGAAACGTCAATCTCTTTCAATCGGTCTTCGCGTTCATCGAATTCATGCAAACGCCACTTTGCCGCCTCGCGATTGAGATGCGCCATCCGTTCTCGCACCAGCACAGAGGTTTTGGGAGGCACAAAGAGACTCAGCCCCTCGACCACTACCCTCCCCGCCTGGTTCTGACGACAAGAATCCAGCCACAAAATGCCGAACGTCAATGCCGCATCAATGGAAGCCTGCGTCTCGTCGCGGTTTACGCCAAGCACGGCAATTGCGGATTGGCCCTGCCGCAAAAGTCCGCGCGTATAGATGGGACCAAATGAGCGCTCCAAATCCATCGCAGTAGTGAGCTTGGCCACGGTATAGCCGTGAAACTTTTTCTCCAGCATCCGTTGAAACGTTCGCGAGTATGTCAATCGAGAGGCGCGCTTCGCCGTGGGAGTACGCCGGTCGCGTTCGCGGCAAATTTCCAACTTGCTGGGACGCGCCTGTCCCAGGCGCTGCACCTCCAGCCGCAGCACCTCGTTCTTCACTTCCGCCTCGAGCACCCGCCGCACTACATTGCGTTCGGACGACCACAGATGCAGCACGCACTTATTACGCTCGCCGGAGATGGAATACTTGGATTGCGCCAAATCAAATGCCACTGCGCCATCTTCCACCACCACCGCGTCTCGCGACCCGACGAGAAAGTCTTCGACTGTTCTGACCAGAGTTTCCGGATTCACATCAAGATTCTTGCAGAAGAATATTTTTTCGTCTGTGATAAGTGACCATTCCATGGTGTGGGATAATGAAATTGTCGTTGCAGGAGCTTTTTTCGCTCCAGTGACATCTAATAACCGTGGACAAAAATAGGTTCTTTTTCCAGCATTACGGCCTGAACGAACGCGACCTCGAACGCTATTTAGCGGCAGCCCTTTCCGCAGGCGGCGATTACGCCGACCTTTATTTCGAATATTTATCCTCCACCTCATTGATGGTCGACGAGTCGATGGTGAAGTCCGCTTCCCAGGGAATTTCGGCTGGATGCGGTGTTCGCGTCATTGCCGGCGAGCGTACCGGTTACGCCTATACCGACGATCTTTCGCCTGAGCGTATTTTGCACGCCGCTCACACCGCTGCTCTCATTGCCAGCGGCCCCGCTAAGGCTCCCGCGGTCGGCTTTCAGGAAAAGCCTGCACGCAGTTTGTATCCCGTAACGCTTCCTTCTGTGGATGCCGAAATTACCGCCAAGGTCGAACTCGTGATGCGCGCCGACAGTGCCGCTCGGGCTTACGACCCGCGCATCAAGGAAGTTCGTGCCAGCTATGCTGACGAACTCCGCCACATTCTGGTGGTTGGCTCGGATGGTACTTTCGCGGAAGACTCGCAGCCGCTCGCGCGTATGAATGTTTCCTGCATCGCGAAGACCGATGCCAGTTCCGCTCGCGGCAGTTCCGGCGGTGGTGGACGCGTTGCTCTGGATTTCTTCTTCGGCGAAAAAACTCCAGAGTACTTCGCCAACGAATCTGCTCGCCAGGCAATCCTTCAGCTCGATGCTCGCGAAGCTCCCGCTGGCGAGATGGAAGTCGTGCTCGGTCCCGGTTGGCCCGGCGTGCTGCTGCATGAAGCCATCGGCCACGGTCTGGAAGCGGATTTCAACCGGAAGAAGACGTCTGCGTTCGCGGGATTGATCGGCAAACGCGTAGCCAGCGAGAAGTGCACGGTCGTCGATAATGGGACCATGCCGTGGCGTCGCGGATCGCTTAACGTGGATGACGAAGGTCAGCCCACCCAGGAAACCGTGCTGATCGAAAACGGAATTCTGAAGGGCTATCTGAGCGACAAGCTGTCGTCGAAGCTGATGGGCCTCGCCGACACCGGCAATGGACGCCGCGAAAGCTACGAGCATATCCCCATGCCGCGCATGACGAATACTTATATGCTCGCGGGTCAGGACGATCCCGAGGACATTATTCGCTCCGTGAAGAATGGCATCTACGCCGTGAACTTCGGCGGTGGCCAGGTGGATATTACTAATGGCAAGTTCGTATTCTCGGCGTCGGAAGCGTACCTGATTGAAGACGGGCATGTCACCGCGCCGATCAAAGGCGCGACCCTGATCGGCAACGGTCCGGACGTTTTGACGCGCGTATCCATGGTCGGCAACGACCTGAGGCTCGACGAAGGCGTCGGTACCTGCGGCAAGGATGGACAGGCCGTGCCTGTGGGAGTTGGAATCCCTACGCTGAAAGTGGACCGCCTTACCGTAGGCGGAACTGCGCGGCGCGACACCGGCGGGTACATGCAGTAAGGGATTGTAGAAGTAAGAAGTCAGATTGCAGAAGTGACCTGGCGCTCCGGTATCCCTTTTAGAATTGTCATCCCGAGCGGAACGTGGGACCTGCAGTTCGTAACGATAACATCACATGCCAAGCACACTGGAAACTAGCGAAAAATCGGCGACCGATCTTCAGTCCCCTGCCACCGACGTCGTCCGCCGAGCTATGCAGGGCGGCGCCTCCGCCGCCGAATGCGTCGTGCGCGAGGGCGACGAATTCTCAACTGTGGTCCGCCTCGGCCAAGTGGAAACTCTCAAAGAAGCTGGCTCGAGATCCATCGGCGTCCGCGTGTTCTTCGGACAGCGCGCCGCGTCCACCTATTCCAGCGACTTTTCGCTGGCGGGCATCGAGCGCATGCTGAAGTCTGCACTCGAACTGGCGAAGATC
>Ga0307469_10001013_pt1 | contig 10434 bp, 9 predicted proteins | sample atmos_gasesAM2C__FD_203084 | JGI IMG/M metagenome (GOLD analysis project Ga0307469, IMG submission 203084) | Hardwood forest soil microbial communities from Morgan-Monroe State Forest, Indiana, United States - atmos_gasesAM2C_515 | ecosystem: Environmental > Terrestrial > Soil > Temperate forest...
ACCTACGCGGTCGGCGGCGTGACGATCAAGGTCGGGGAAACCGCGATCGGCGCGATCGGGGTCAGCGGCGCGCCGGGCGGGCAATTCGACGAGGAGTGCGCGCGGGCCGCCCTTGCCAAGATCAAGGATCGGATGAAGTAAACGACGATGCCGAAGAAGCTGTCGCCGGCCCAGGTCGAGAGCTACGAGCGCGACGGATTTCTCTCGCCCAATGCCGCGCTCACGCGCGAGGAGGCCGCTGCCTGCCTGCGAAAGCTCGAGGCGTTCGAGGAGACGGTCGGCGGACCGCTCACCTCCGACGGGACGGACGCGCGCTATCGATCACGCACCCACGTCCTCCTGTCCTGGGTGCATGCGCTCACGCGTCATCCCGCGATCCTGGACGCCGTCGAGGACCTGATCGGCCCGAACATCCTCGTCTACACCTCGACGTGGTTCATCAAGGAGCCCGAGAGCGCGGCGATCGCCGCCTGGCACCAGGACGCGACCTACTTCGGGCTGCGCCCGTACGTCCACGTGACCGCGTGGCTCGCACTGACCGATGCGACGGCGGACAACGGCTGCATGGAGTTCGTGCCCGGCAGCCATCAGGGCGGGCAGCGGCCGCATCGCGCGGGGGTCGTGGCCGGCAGCGTGAACCGCGCCGGCCAGGCGATCGTCGGCGAGGTCGACGACAAGCCCGCGGTTCACGCCCCGCTGCGCGCGGGCGAGTTCTCCCTGCACCACACGCTCTGCCTGCACCGCTCGCAGCCCAACCAGTCGCGTGGGCGTCGCATCGGTCTGGCGATCAGCTACGTCCCGACCTCGGTGCAGCACCTGGGCGTCAAGCACAAGACGCCGGCGATGCTCGTTCGCGGCGTCGATACCTACGGCCACTTCGATCTCGAGCCCGCGCCGGCCGCCGATCTCGACGAAGCCGCTCGGGCGGCCTACGCCCGCTCCTACGAGGGCTACCGCGCGTCGTACGCCGAGCAGGTCTCGCTCGAAGGTCGGTGACCTGCTAGGATCGCGCCACGGGAGGATGTCATGGCAAAGCTCAACATCAATGGCCGGGTCCGCGACGTGCAGGTGGAGGCCGACACACCGCTCCTCTGGGTCATCCGCGAGCAGGTCGGCCTGACCGGCACCAAGTATGGCTGTGGTGTCGCGCAGTGCGGCGCTTGCTCCGTGCACCTCAACGACCAGGTCGTCCGCTCCTGCATCCTTCCCGTCGGGAGCGTGAAGGCCACGGACAGGATCCGCACCATCGAAGGCCTGTCGGCCGACAGCTCTCACCCCGTGCAGAAAGCTTGGGCGGCGCTCGACGTGCCGCAGTGCGGTTACTGCCAGTCCGGGCAGATCATGGCCGCGGCGGCGCTCCTGAGAAAGAAGCCGAAACCGACCGACCAGGACATCGACGACGCGATGACCAACATCTGCCGCTGCGGCACCTATCAGCGCATCCGGGCTGCAGTGCACATGGCGGCCGGCCGGAAGCAGGCGTGATATGAAACAGAAGATTTCTCGCCGCAGCTTCATCGTGGCAACGGCCGCCGCGACCGGCGGCCTGGCTATCGGCATTCGCGTGCCGTTCGAGCCTGGATTCGCCGAGGCCCAGAGCGCCGCCCCCGCCGGCGCCGAGGTCAATGCGTGGGTCGTGGTCAAACCGGATGACACCTGCGTGATTCGCATCGCGCGCTCGGAGATGGGGCAAGGGACGCGGACCGGCCTCGCCCAGCTCGTCGCCGAGGAGCTCGAGTGCGACTGGAAAAAGGTCGTCACCGAGTCGATCACGCCGGGCCAGAACCTCGCGCGCGAGCGCGTCTGGGGCGAGATGGGCACCGGGGGCAGCCGGGGCATCCGGACCTCGCAGGACTATGTCCGCCGCGGCGGCGCGATCGCGCGCACGATGCTGCTGCAGGCAGCGGCCGACGAGTGGAAGGTGCCGGTCGCCGAGGTGAGTGTCGCCGACGGCGTGATCACGCACGCCGGCACCGGGCGCCGGACGACCTACGGCAAGGTCGCCGCCGCCGCCGCGAAGCTGACGCCGCCCGACCCCAAGAGCGTCGCGCTCAAGGATCCGAAGAGCTGGAAGATCGCCGGCAAGCCGATGAAGCGGCTGGACACGGCCGACAAGCTCAACGGCAGCCAGGTCTATGCGATCGATCTCAAGCTGCCGGGCATGCTGCACGCGGCGATCAAGGCCTGTCCCGTGTTCGGCGGCAAGCTCGTGAGCTACGACGCGGCGAAGATCTACGGCCGCCCCGGGATCCGCCGTGTCATCCAGGTGAACGATTCGACCGTCGCGGTCGTCGCCGATACGTGGTGGCGGGCCAAGTCGGCGCTCGAGGCGCTCCCGATCGTCTGGGACGAGGGCGCCGGCGCGTCGCAGTCGAGCGCGACCATCGCCAAGCATCTCGAGGAGGGGCTGGCGGCGAAGGACGCCTATGCGTTCCGCAACGAAGGCGACGCGATCAGCGCGATCCAGGGCGCCGCGAAGAAGGTCGACGCGGTGTACAGCACGCCGTTTCTCGCGCACGCCACGATGGAGCCGATGAACTGCACGGTGAAGATCTCGGCGGACCGGGCCGAGTGCTGGGTGCCGACGCAGAACTCGGAGGCGTCGCTGGCCGCTCTGTCCGAGCAGTCGGGCGTCCCGCTGGCGAAGTGCGAGGTCTACCGGCACGATCTCGGCGGCGGCTTCGGCCGGCGCGGCGGCAACCAGGACTACGTCCGCCAGGCGGTCAACATCGCCAAGAACTTCCCCGATGTCCCGGTCAAGATGGTCTGGTCGCGCGAAGAGGACATGGGCCACGACTTCTACCGGCCCATCTCGCAGTGCAAGCTGGCCGCGGGCCTCGACGACAAGGGCGCGCTCGTCGGACTGCACGTGCGCATCTCCGGCCAGTCGATCAACGCGTTCGTGAATCCGGCGCTGGTCGCGAACGGCCAGGATGCCCGCCAGCTCCAGGGATACACGGACAAGCCCGGCGACGCGCAGCTCGGCTACACCGTGCCCAATCTGTTGATCGAGTACGTGATGCGCAACACCCACGTGCCGGTCGGCCCCTGGCGCGGCGTCAACACCAACCAGAACGCGGTCTACATGGAATGCTTCATCGAGGAAGTGGCCCGGGCCGCGGGCGCCGACTCGCTCGAGTTCCGTCGCGCCCTCATGGCGAAGCATCCCAAGCACCTCGCCGTCCTCAACGCCGCGGCAGCCAAGGGTGACTGGGGCAAGCCTCTGCCGGCCGGCGTGCATCGCGGCATCGCCCAGTTCATGGGGTACGGCAGCTACTCAGCGGCCGTCGCCGAGGTCTCGCTGAGCGGCGAGGGCAAGGTCCGGGTGCACCGCCTGGTGCTGTCGCTCGATTGCGGCCACGCGGTCAATCCCGACCAGATCGCCGCGCAGGTCGAGGGCTCGGTGGCCTACGGCCTGAGCGCCGCCTTCTACGGCGAGTGCACGGTGCAGAACGGGCGCATGACGGAGCTGAACTTCGACCGCTATCCGATCTTGCGTCTGGCCGAGATGCCGAAGGTCGAGACCGTGATCGTCCCGTCGCACGACTTCTGGGGCGGCGTCGGCGAGCCGACGATCTCCGTGGTGACGCCGGCGGTCCTCAACGCCCTGTTCGCCGCGACCGGCAAGCCGGTGCGGAGCCTTCCGCTCAAGAACGTGAAGCTGGTGTAGTGGCGGCTCAGCGAACCATGACGAGCGTCTGCAGGTCCCGGACCCCGGCCGGACGCCGACCGAGCCGCGCGAGCAGCTCGCCCTTGTGGCTGTAGCCGCCGCCGATCTCGAGCGCGCCTGACCGCCGGCTTCAGACGTCAGGCCCGGCTCGCAGGGGGAGCAGCGGCAGTGGCAGGTGCCAACGGACGGTCGCCGGCAAGATCGGCCGGGCGCAGCCACACAAAGGCAAGCGCGCCGAAGAGCAGGGCCACGGTGACGTGGCCGAATGCCACGCCCCATCCGACGACGCTCGCGCCACCCAGCAGATCAAGCGTCGCGCCGAGTACGAGCGGACCAAGAAAGCCACCCGCGTACCCGAGCGTCGAATGCACGGCGAGGGTTGCGCCGCGCCGGCCAGGTTCGGCGCTGCCGGCGCTGCCGGCTGTCAGCGACGACGAGTCAGACCAGATCAGCCCGGCGTACAGCAGGACCAGCGCCGCTGCACCCGCGTACGGCAGCGCGGCGCTGAAGCCGATCACGGCCGCCAGCGCGGCGGAGCCGAGCATGGTGCCGAGGATGAAGCGGCGACGGCCGAATCGAATGGCCAGCTCGTTGCCCCACACGCTGGCCCACACGCCCACCAGGCCCATCACGCTGGCGACGGTGGCAGGCGCCAGCGGCGTCCATGCGCCGGGCGCCTTGACCGCCACGAAGGTGAGAAACGCGACGACCCAGGCGCGCAGCGCAGACATCTCCCAGGTGTGCACGCAGTACGCGATCGAGTAGGCGAGCGCCGAGCGGTTGCGGAGGACCGGTCGGAAGTCGAGCAGTGCGCCGCGCGGGCCGGCCGCCGCCCGGGGAGGTCGAGCCGGCAGGCCGACCAGGACCAGCATGAATGCGAGCGCGGCCCCGAACGCACCAGGCACGAGCGCCCATTGCCAGCCAAGCCAGGCGTTCACGGCGCCCGCGACGCCAAACGAGAGTGCGCCGCTCACGCCGACCGCCGCTGCGTGCGCGGCCACCGCTCTGGACTGCTGCGGTCCCTCCGCCAGATCGCTCAACGCCTTCAGCCCTGGCATGTAACTGCCAGCCCAGCCGGCCCCCATCAACGCCCGGAACGCCAGCGCCGACCAGAAGCCGGTCGCGACCCATGCGAAGCCGGCAAAGGCGAGCGCGGTCAGCGCGACGGAGCTGAGATACACGCGCTTGGGATCCAGGCGGTCAGTCAGGGAGGAGAGTAGCGGCACCACGAGCGTGTAGGCCGCGTAGTAAATCCCGCCGATCCACCCCGCCTCGGTGTTGCTCAGTGACCACACCGTGATCAGAGTCGGAAGAAGCGCGGCGACGCTGAAGGCCCCGATCTGCGCGCAAGCCTGGGCCGCGCACATCGCGATGATCCCGCGATTCAGCGTTATCACGTAAGAAGGGCTCGCTACACGACCTTCACGAGCTTCTGGAGACTGCGAAGCCCGGGCGGGTGCCCCTGGCCCTTGAAGCGATTGCCCCAGTTCGTGTAGGACACCTCGCCCACGTAGATGTCGCCGCGCGAATCGACGGTGAGCCCGTGCGGTGAGATGAACTGACCGAGCTCGAGCCCGGCGGGGCGCTGGCCGAGTCGGGCCAAGAGCTCGCCCTTGTGGCTGTAGATGCTCACGCGCGGCCCGATGTTCGGCATGTCGTAGTTCACGCCCATGCCGCCGCCGATCTCGCCGACGTAGAAGCGGCCTTGCGGGCCGCGCTCCATGAACAGACCCGAGGGCCGGTGCATGTTGATCCACTGCGCCTCGAACTTGCCGTTGCCGTCGAAGACCTGGACGCGATGGTTCTCGCGGTCGGCGACGTAGACCCAGCCGTCGGCGTCGCAGCAGATGTTGTGCGCGATGTTGAACTGGCCCGGATCGGTCCCCGGCTCGCCCCACGACCGGATCAGGGTGCCGTTCGGCGAGAACTTGTGCACGCGCGAGTTGCCGTAGCCGTCGGAGACGTAGAGATCGCCCTGGGGCGACAGCGCCGTGTGGGTGCAGCGATGGAACGGCTCGCCGCTCATGTAGGGCTTGGGCTTGCCGGGGATGCCGATGGTCAGCAGCACTTTGCCGTCGAGCGTGCAGTGGCGAACGGTGTGATCACCATCGTCGGTCAGCCAGAGGGTGTCGTCCGGCGCCATGTGCACGCCGTGCGCGCGGGGAAACAATCCCTCGCCCCACGAGCGCAGGAAGCTGCCGTCGCGATCGAGCACCACCATCGGGTGCTTGCCGCGATTGAACGCGTACACCCGGTCCTGCTTGTCGACGCCGACCGCGGCGACGTCGGCGTTGAACTCCTGCCCGGGCGGCAGCTTCGCCCAGTTGTCGACCACCTCGTAGCGATGCGCGCCGGTCCCCAGAATGATCGCCATGGCCCACTCAGCCTCCCTGGAGGTAATCCGCGAAGTATTCGTCCGTCGTGATCTGACGGCTCGTCAGCCCGAGCCGAAACGCCTCGCCCGCGAACGCCTCGATCTGCGCCCGGTTCTCCTCGAGCCCGTACGGGTGGAAGTCCTCGCCCATCACGGCCGCCGTGTCCTCCAGCTCGGCTTCGAGCCACGGCGTCGCGTACGGAAATCCCTTCTGCGCGGCGGTGAAGCAATCGTTGGCGGCGCTGAACGCCTCGGTCAGGCTCTTCGCGATCCAGCGATTCGCCTCCCACGCCTCGCGGCGCAAGACGATCAGGTGCTGCGGCGGGAACGCGCCGGTCTTGAGAAAGTACTCCTGCTCGACCAGGCGGAAGTCCGGGAACAGGCGCACGATCGGTCCGGTTCTCGGGTGATAGGCCGCCGGGCGCGGCGGGCTATAGATGGCCTCGAGCTCCCCGGCGACCAGCATCTGCGCTAGCGATTGGCCCTTGGCCGGCGCCTTGACGCCGGGCGGCAGGCTCTGATCCATTGGTAGGGACCAGGGTGTGTCGATGTCGCCGATCCACCACTCGATCGCCGACGGGTCGAGTCCGATGAAGCGCAGGAAGTGCCGGTACCAGATCGAGCCGCTCGCCGTGTAGCTGTACATGCCGATCCGCTTCCCGGCCAGCTCGGCCACCGACCGGATCGGGCCGCCGCGGCGGATGTAGAGATCGCGCGCCGTGAAGTTGCGCAGCGGGAACACGGGGAGACCCACGAAGCGGCGGTCGCCGCGGTCGATGCGATAGAGATACTGCGCCATCGACCACTCGCCGCCCTGCACCGCCGGGTCCTGGACGGCGCGCCGAAGCATCTCGGCGCGCGCAGGCCACGAGCCGTGACTGCCGAGGACCATCGTGAGCGCGATCTTGTCGGGCTTCACCTGGCCGATCGCGAGCGGCATGATGCGCGCGTAGTCGGCGCAGGTCAGCGTGATCGGGATCTCAGCCATTTTGCCTCACGGGGTATGTCCGAACAGGTCGCCGTCCGGCCATCGCTTCACCTTGCCCTTGGCGGCCCACAGGCCGCGATCGACGTCGCCTCTGAAGCCGTTCTTGTCCCGGGGCCGGCCGTTGAACATGACGACCCAGGCGAATCCGTCGGCGGTGCGAACGGCCAGGGTGCTCGTCCCGGGGATCGAGCCGGTGTGGAACAGGTTGGCGCCGTTCTTCACAGACCGGACACGGATCCCGAGGCCGTAGTACACACCGTTCCCGTTCGACTCGTCCCCCTCGGCCTGTTCTTTCAGCTCGGAGCGCCCATTCATCTCGGCGAGGGTCGCCGCGTTCAGAAGCGCCGCGCCGCGCCGGCCGTCGATCGCGAGGATGAATCGCAGATAGTCGACCGGTGTGCCGATCCAGCCTCCGTAGGAGTCCATCGTCTCCAGGGCGAAGGCGCCGTAGGGCTGCGGCGCCAGCGTCAAGCCCAAGCCGGGCATCGCCTTCACCTCTTTCGCCCCGCGGTAGTCGTAGTACGTCACTTCGCCCTCGGCCGGCTGCAAGGTGCGCCCGACCTTCATGCGCGCGGCGCCCGCCGGCGTCAGCACGTGCTCGCGCACGTGAGTCTCGTACGCGGAGCCGGTCACGCGTTCGATGACGCGCCCGAGAATACAGTAGCCGAGGTTCGAGTATGCGAACCGCTCGCCCGGTGCGAAGTCGAGCTTGCGCTCGAGCGTGTCGCGCAGGATGGTCGGGCAGTCGGGCGGCAACGGCCCGCCCTGACGCCGGGCCGCTTCGGCCGCGTACGGCAAGAACACGACGTCGCCCGACCGATCGCGGTCGAAGCCGCCCGAGTGCTGGAGCAGGTGGCGCACCGTGATGCCGCGGACGCGGGCATCGCTGATCCGGTCGGGGCGCGGCCCGGCATCACCGAGGAGCGGCAGCACCTTGTCGTCGAGCGTGAGGCGTCCGCCCTGGACGAGCTCCAGCACGGCGACGGCGGTCACGGTCTTCGACAGGCTCGCGAGACGGAACAGGCTCGTGGGCTCCACCTCGAGCTTGCGTTCCTTGTTGGCGAGCCCGTAGCCGCGCACCAGGAGCAGCTTGTCCTTGCGAGCCACCGCGAGCCCGGCGCCGGCGACGTCCCACTTCCTGAGCAGCGCCGTCACGAGCTCGTCGTAGGCCTCGAGCCCGGGGAGCGCCGAGCCCGTCGGCTCCGCGTGCGCCTCGAGGGCGCCGAGGACGACGAGCAGGACGGCGACGGAGGCGAGCCGCTTCACGCCTTCTTCGACGCCTCGAAGATCGCGCGCGGATTCCTCACGAGCATCTGCTCGACCTGATCCTCCTTGACGCCCGCCTTGCGGAGGGCCGGGAGGATGTCGTCCGGGATGTGGTTGTAGTTCCACTGCGGCCGCGTCCGGAGCTTGGCTTCCTCGGAGAGCATGTCCGACCAGCAATTGGCATCGTGCGAGAGGACCATCTTGCCGGCGTAGCCCTCGGCGCAGAGACGCGCCAGCACCTCGACCCGTTTCGGCGTCGACAGAAAATTCTCGAGGCCGAAGCGGTCCATGCCGATCGTGCTCCCCCGCTCCATCAGCCCACGGAGATAGCCGAGGTCCTCGCTGTCGCCGCTGTGGCCGATGATGACGCGGCTCAGATCGACGCCTTCCTGGGCGAAGATCGCCTGCTGCATCTCGCCGGTGCGGCCGGCGGCCCAGGTGTGCGTCGAGATCGGCACGCCGGTCGCCTTCTGGGCTCGCGCGGAGGCGCGCAGGATGTTGTCGATCACCGGCGTCACGCCGGCGGTGTCGGTGGCGCACTTGATGATGGCGGCCTTCACGCCGCTTCCGCCGATGCCCTGGGTGATGTCGCGGATGAAGAGATCGGCCACCGCGGCCACGCCGTTCACGCTGAAGTAGCGCTGCGGCATCCACCAGACGCCGGTGGCGACGACGATGTGCACGCGCGAGCGGCGCGCGACCCCGAGGATCAGGTCGATGTCGCGCCCGAGGTCGACCGTGGTGAGGTCGACGATCGAACGGATGCCGCGGCTGTAGAGCTCGGCCATCTTGCGCTCGGCGATGTCCAGGATGGCGTTCCGGTCCCACAGGTGCGGCCAGTTCTCCTGCACGCCCGGCGAGCGCGTGACGACGTGCTCGTGCATCAAGGTCGGTCCGAGCTCGGTCGTGGCGATCGGACCCAGTGCGGTCTGGACGGTTGTCATCTCGGTCTCCCGATGTGAAAGGTCTTGTCACGGCGCGCGCACACTTCGAGCACCGGTTCCTCTCCGCTCGCGGCCCCGAGCACGACCGAGTCGATCGCCGGCTCGCGCAGGAGCCGCTCGGCGATCTCGCGCGCCGGCTCCCGGTCGGCGAGCGTCTCCACCTTGTTGATCAGGACCACGACCCTGGCCGTCGGCGGCACGTTCTTGCGTCCGCCCTCCGCGTGAGCCAGGACCCGGGCGACCAGCTCCGGCGTGACGCGCGCGCCCGGCGAGACGCCGCCGAGCCTTCCGACCAGCTCCGGCCGGTGGACGTGCTCGGCATCCAGGGGTTGCCCGAGCACATCGGCGCCGACGATCGGAACGACCAGCGTCGTCTCGGCCGGAATCGCCGGCTCGTGCAGGGCCGGCGCCTTGAACGGTCGCCCGCGCGACCCGTCGGCTTCGTTCAGGAGGCACGCGCGCGGGCACCACGCGCGCAGGCGTGTGAACAGCTCGAGCGGGATGCCGGCGGCCCGGCCGGTGGCGGGATCCGTCGCTCCGACGACGAGCACGTGCCCATGAGCGGCGAGCGCGGTCCGGACGGTCTCCCGCGTGGCATCGCCCGCGCGGACGTGCGCGGGCGCCAGCGCGACCTGCTCGCCGAAGATGTGCGTGGTCGTCGTCGTGAGCGCCGACTCGCCCGCGTCCGCGATCTCCCGCGCCAGACGGAACATCACCGTGGTCTTCCCGCCCCCTCCGACCAGCGCCACCACGTCGCCGGCGCCGATGCCGAGCGCGTCGACCAGGGTCAAGCCCGACACTCCGAGCGAGACGCCCGTGTCAGCCGCGAACACCGGCCGCCGCGCGCTCGATCAGCTCCTTGGCGCCCGCCTGGATCCACGGGAAGAAGCTCGTCATCACGACGCGGACGCCGAGTCGCGTGTAGCGCTCGACGTTGCCGACGTTGACGAGCGTGCCGGCCACGCGGCCCGACTGGACGATCTTCTTGATGGCGCCGTCGATCGTCTGCTGGACCTCCGGATGCCCCATGTTGCCGATCTGGCCCATCGAGGTCGCCAGGTCGCTGGGCGCCACGAAAAAGCAGTCGACGTGGTCGACCTTGAGGATCTCGTCGAGGGCGCGGACGGCGACGATGTCCTCGATCAGGACGATCAGGAGGCTCTGGTCGTTGGCGGTCTTCAGATAACCGTCG
>Ga0307469_10001014_pt1 | contig 10426 bp, 4 predicted proteins | sample atmos_gasesAM2C__FD_203084 | JGI IMG/M metagenome (GOLD analysis project Ga0307469, IMG submission 203084) | Hardwood forest soil microbial communities from Morgan-Monroe State Forest, Indiana, United States - atmos_gasesAM2C_515 | ecosystem: Environmental > Terrestrial > Soil > Temperate forest...
GCTGACGCAGGTCGTATTCGCTGCGGTCAGGTTGTAGTTGCCGTTCACATGGCACTGCGTGCACTGCAAGGCCGTATGCGCGCCGGTCAACGGGAAGCCCGTGGTCGCGTGGTCGAAGGTCGCATTGCCCCAGGTCGTGGTGGTGTGGCACTGCTGGCAAGTCTGCGGGAAGTTCGACTGCACGTGGTTCGGATTCGTGGTGCCCTGGAAATCCGCCAGGTGGCAGCTGGCGCACGGCGTGTTCGCGCTGGTCAGGTTGTAGTTGCCGTTCACGTGGCACTGGACACATTGCAAGGCCGTATGCGCGCCGGTCAACGGGAAGCCCGTGGTCGCGTGATCGAAGGTCGCATTCCCCCAGGTCGTGGTGGTGTGGCACTGCTGGCAGGTCTGCGGGAAGTTCGACTGCACGTGGTTCGGATTCGTGGTGCCCTGGAAATCCTTCAGGTGGCAACTGACGCACGCCGTGTTCGCGCTGGTCAGGGTGTAATTGCCGTTCAGGTGGCACTGCGCGCACTGCACTGCCGTGTGGGCTCCCGTCAGCGGGAATCCGGTGGTCGAGTGATCGAAGGTCGCGCTCGTCCAGTTGGTGGTGCTGTGGCACTGCTGGCAAGTCTGTGGGAAGCCGGATGTCACGTGATTCGGATTCGTGGTGCCCTGGAAATCCTTCAAGTGGCAACTGACGCACGCGGTGTTCGCGCTGGTCAGGTTGTAGTTGTTATTGACGTGGCAACTGGCGCACGCGACCGTCGAATGTGCGCCGGTCAGCGGGAATCCCGTGGTCGAGTGATCAAAAGTCGCGTTATTCCAGGTAGTCGTGCTGTGGCATTGCTGGCACGTCTGCGGGAACCCGGAAGTCACGTGATTGGGATTCGTGGTGCCCTGGAAGTCTTTCAGGTGGCAACTGACGCACGTCGCAACCGTCAGGTTGTAGTTGTTGTTGACGTGGCAACTGGCGCACGCGACGGTCGTGTGCGCTCCCGTCAGCGGGAATCCAGTGTTGTCGTGATTGAACGAGGCCTGCGTCCACGCGGTCGTGTTATGGCACTGCTGGCAGGTCTGCGGGAATCCGGAACTGACGTGGTTCGGATTGGTCGTGCCCTGGAAATCCTTCAGGTGGCAATTGACGCAGGTCGCGTCCGCATTCGTCAGGTTGTAGTTGTTGTTGACGTGGCAGCTCGCGCAGGCGACGGCCGTGTGCGCACCGGTCAGCGGGAAGCCTGTCGTCGCATGATCAAAGTTCGCGCCGGTCCAGGTCGTGGTGTTGTGGCACTGCTGGCAAGTCTGCGCGAAGCCGGACTGCACATGATTCGGATTGGTCGCGCCCTGGAAATCCTTCAGGTGGCAGCTGACGCAGGCGGTATTTGCGTTGGTCAGGGTGTAGTTGCCGTTCACGTGGCACTGGGCGCACTGCACAGCCGCGTGGGCTCCGGTCAGCGGGAAGCCGGTGGTCGAGTGATCAAACGTCGCGCTCGTCCAGGTCGTCGTGCTGTGGCACTGCTGGCAGGTCTGCGGGAAGCCGGACTGCACGTGGTTCGGATTGGCCGCACCCTGGAAGTCTTTCAGGTGGCAGCTGACGCAGGCGGTGTTCGCGCTGGTCAGGGTGTAATTGCCATTCACGTGGCACTGCGCGCACTGCACCGTCGCGTGCGCCCCGGTCAGCGGGAAGCCGGTGGTCGAGTGATCAAAGGTCGCGCCTGTCCAGGTAGTTGTGTTGTGGCACTGCGTACAGGTCTGCGGGAATGCGGACTGCACATGGTTCGGATTCGTGGTTCCCTGGAAATCTTTCAGGTGGCAGCTGACGCACGTCGTGTTTGCGGTGGTCAGGTTGTAGTTGCCATTTACGTGGCACTGCGCGCACTGCACCGTCGCGTGGGCGCCACTCAGCGGGAACCCGGTAGTCGAGTGATCGAAGGTCGCGTTATTCCACGAGGTCGTGTTGTGGCACTGCTGGCAGGTTTGCGGGAATCCGGACGTCACGTGATTCGGATTGGTCGTCGTGTTGAAGTCTTTGATATGACACGAAGCGCAGTCCGTTGCCGTGCCGACAAAGTTCCCGTTGATATGGCACTGCGTGCACGCGACAGTGGCATGCGCGCCGGTCAGCGGAAACTTGGTGAACGTAGTGTGATTGAAAGTCGTCGGATCCCACGCGCTCGCGTTGTGGCATATCTGGCAGGTCGTCGGGAATCCTGCCTGCGCGTGCGGCGGATTATTCGTCTTGTTGAAGTCCGCCAGGTGGCAGCCCACGCAAGTCGCGGGCGTACCCACAAACTTCCCGCCGGCGTGACAGGCGTTACAGTCGAGGGCAGCGTGCGCTCCGACCAGGGCGAATCCCGTGAACTTCAAGTGATCGAACTTAGCGCTCATCCAGTTGTCCATGGAGTGGCACTGTTCGCAAGTGACCGGGAGATTCAGCGCGACGTGGTCGATTCCTGCGGACCGGGTGTTGACGAAATCTTTCTGGTGGCAGGAGTAGCACTGCGTCGAAAGACCCTGGAACTGGCCGACAGCAGCGCCTTTGTGACACGAATCACAATCAACCATGGCGTGCGCGCCCATCAGCGGGAACCGGTTCAGGTGCTGGTTGATCTGCTGGATCGAGACATTCCAGCCTTTCACCGTGTGGCACTGTTCGCAGTTAGCGCCCATCTGGGCCTTGTGAATGTCCGCATGGCACTGGCCGCACTGCGTTCCGACATTCGTGAAAACGGGCTTGGTATGACACTGCGTACAGGAGACGCCTGCGTGCATCCCGCGCAATGGATATTTGGTGGTGTTGTGATCGAACTCGGGTACTGCGCGAATCGGCTTCCAGCCACTAATGGTGTGGCAGTTCTGACAAGGAATGCTCAGGCTTCCGTGCGGGCTGCGCGTGCTGGCAGAGGATTGTCCTTGCTCGGCCGCGGCGTGTGCGCCGGGCAGCATCGCAAAAACAACCGCCAAATGAAGGAGAAATCTTGACCCCAAGGTAGCCCCAACTCCCCACAGAAGGTTTTCGACTCACGAGACGGATACTTCAAAGAGTGTCAGTAAAGTTTTGAGAAAGAACTGCAATCAGACGTCCAGCAAGCTTAGTCAGTTGAGAATTGTTGTGGAAGGTTACATAAGTACATGGTTTTCCGGACCCATTTCGTAACTGCGTGGAAGCACGTAAGTTGGCGCGCTATCGGACTTTGCGAGGTGTAAAAAATGTAAGATGTGCCGTGAGTGTGACTTTTTTTTACGTTGAAAATTCGGACGAATCCAATTGTTCAAAAACTTGGACGCTAAATTGCTAGGGGCCTAACTTTTCTTAAGTGGCTTCACTTCGGGCCCGTGACAATCCGCGCAAGCCTTCTTGGTTGGCGCATAGAAGAGGACCTGCTTTCCATCGACATCTTTGAAGAGCTTGTGACATCCCGCGCATGTGACGTTGCGGTGTTCACCCTCCAGCGCGAAAGTGGTGCGCTTGTCGTGATCAAACAGTGAGGGCTTCCACTTAGTCGCGTTGTGGCAGTCGCCGCACTGCGTCACTTGGTTGGTGTAGAACTTGACGAACTGGCCTCCGTGCACGTCCTCGTGGCAGTCTTCGCACTTTTCCGGCGCCTTCTTGAAGTCCACGTTAATCAGCTTGGTCTCGAGATTCGGCGGTTTGTGGCAGTCAATGCACGCCACCGCGCGGTGCGCACCCGCCAACGGGAATGTCGTGGTGCTGTGGTCGAAGCCATCCACTTCCTTCCACGATTTGGTGGAGTGACAAGCTTCGCAGCCCATGACCTTGCCGTTCTTCCCAATCTTCTCCATCCGCTCCTTGAACTGTCCATGGTGCACGTCTTCGTGACAGGTGGTGCAGGACAGGTTGTCGAAGTGATAGGGGACCTGTGATTTCGGCTGTTTCTTGTCGGCAAGCTTGTGGCAATCGGTGCAGGGGACGGCGATGTGGCCGCCTGTCAGTTCGAACTTCGTCTTCTTATGCTGGGCCAGCGTGAACGTCGAGGGAGTGTAGCCCTTGAGAGTGTGACACTGGTCGCACTGGTTGGCGTAGGGCTTCCCCATGAACTGGCTGTTGTGCTCGTCCTTGTGGCAGTCGGTGCAGCGCTTGAAATTGACGATCTTGAAGATCGTGTCCTTGCCTTTCGGCGTATGACACTGGTCGCACTTGAGCTTGGCGTGGCCGTCGATCAGCGGGTAATCGGTCTTGGCGTGCGCCTTTACATCAAACAGTGACGGCTTCCAGCCTTCCAGGTTGTGGCAACTGGAACACTCGATGCCATCCGGCTGCCGCTTCGCAAATTGCCCGTTGTGGTCGTCCTTATGGCAGTCGGTGCACTTGGCAAACGCCAGCTGCTTCTTGAAGTCTCCATTGGCGTGACACTTTGCGCAGTCGACCGTGGCGTGTTTGCCGAGCAGCGGATACTTGGTTTTTGAGTGATCAAAGTTATTGCTCAGGCCTGTCGACGAGACTCGCTTCCAGCTGCTGGGGTTGTGGCAAGTCTGGCAGCTCTTGTCCTTGAAACTGCCCTTGTGCGGATCGGCGTGGCAATCATCGCACTTGCCGAAGGGTAGGCCTTTATAGCGTGGCGCGCCGCTCGCGTCCTTTGTGTGGCATTTCTCGCATTTCACCTGCTGATGCAGACCAGTCAGCGGGTAGCGTGTTTTTGAGTGATCAAACTTACCGGACGTGTCTTTCCAGTCGACGAAGTTGTGGCACGTAATGCAGTTCGGGCCAAGGCGTCCCTCGTGGAAATCCTTGTGGCACGCGGTGCAGGTCTGCGGGATTCCGAGGAACGACTTGCTCAGATCCTTGGCCTTGATGTTGGCGCGTTCGGCCGCCGGAATCTTCTCGGGCAAGTGACATTTGTTGCACTCTAATCCCTGGTGCTTGCCTTCCAGAAGGTAGCCGGTTTCCTTGTGGTCGAACTTTTTGGGGTCCCACTTGATCAAGGGGAAATTCACGCCGTTGTGATCGGAGTGGCAGCGCACGCACTCCTGACTGGAGCCAGCAGGGATGTGATACGAGGCGTGAAGCCCCTTCTTGGCGGCGATGCGCGCGCCAATATCGGAGTGGCAGCCGATGCAGCGGAACTCGGGCTTGCCGCCGCCGATCTTGTGGCAATCGGTACAGTGGGTGGCGCCATCCAGAAATTGATGCTGGCGCGCCAGCGGCCCGGGCGAGATCTGTGCCAACGCGACCTGGCCGAACGCGCACAGTATTAAGAGAAGGAAGAAAGAGAAGAGCGCGTATGGCCACAGGAACAGAGTGCGGCGGACGGAACTGCTCACATGTTCTTGAATTTGCAGATCTGCCAAAAGAGTTCCGCCCCCGGGGACTGGCCGGTAAGTGTCATGACCAGTCGACGATTGCACAGCAGAGTCTATCAAGGCACAGCGCGTTACGAACAGTCACCGGAAGGGCAACAGGACTTCTCGTCACGTCTGACCATGTGATTTTCGTCACTTTCGTGGTGTGCTGGATCACAGCCACGGGAACGCTGTCCCCGTACCATAGATGGGGAGGAAGACGACTATGTCGACAGCCTGGACGTCGCGATATGCGCAGCGTACCCAGGGCATTCAGAGTTCGGCGATCCGCGAGCTGCTGAAATTTACGCAGCGCCCCGAAGTGATTTCCTTTGCAGGGGGCCTGCCCGCCTCGGAGGTTTTTCCCACGGAGAGATTTCGTGAGGCGTGCTGCAAAGTTCTGGACCAGAAACCGCGTCTCGCCCTGCAGTACGGTGCCACCGAGGGCTACGAGCCTTTGCGCGAAATGGTGGCTCGCCATATCGCGCGTTACGGGATCAAGGCGAAGTCCGAAAACGTTCTGATCACCTCCGGTTCGCAACAGGCGCTGGATCTGATCGGCAAACTCCTGATCAACCCCGGCGATCGCGTGCTGGTCGAAGCTCCCACTTACTTGGGTGCACTGCAGGCGTTCAACGTGTACGGCGCAGACTACGTCAGCGTGCCCAGCGACGATGACGGTTTGCGCTCCGATTTGCTCGAAGCGCCACTACGCTCGGGACCGAAGTTCATGTACGTGCTGCCGAATTTCCAGAATCCGGGCGGCACTACTCTCTCCGAGGGCCGCCGCCACGAACTGGTTCTGCTGGCGGACAAATACGGGATTCCCATCGTCGAGGATGATCCGTATGGACAGCTGCGCTACGAAGGCGAACACCTCACGCCGCTGGTCGTGCTCGACCGCGAAAATCTGCGGCGCGACCAGGGTTACTCCATTGGCAATGTTCTCTATCTCAGCACGTTTTCCAAAACCCTGGCGCCCGGTCTGCGTCTCGGCTGGATCGTGGCTCCTCCGGAAGTGATTGCCAAGCTGGTGCAGCTCAAACAGGGAGCTGACTTGCACAGCTCGACGTTGGTGCAGATGGTCGCGTACGAAGTCGCGCGGGATAATTTCCTCGACGAGCACGTGAAGTTGATCCGGCGCGTGTATCGTGAGCGGCGCGACGTGATGCTGGAGGCGCTGGCCCGGTACTTCCCGCCGGAAGTGCAATGGACCCGCCCGCAGGGCGGACTCTTTCTCTGGGTAACGCTGCCCGAAGGCGCCGACGCCCAGAAACTGTTCGAATCCGCTGTGAAGGAGAACGTCGCTTTCGTTCCGGGGGATTGTTTCTACGCGCCCAACGGTCACCGGGACGCGGGCAAGCGGCAAATGCGCCTGAATTTCTCTTCCGCGCCACCCGATCAGATTCAGGAAGGCATACGGCGTTTGAGTGTCGTCGTGAAGCGCCAACTGGAAGGACGGTGCGAGGCGGCCGCAATCCGCTAGCACGGCCATTCCCGCAAGTTCGGAATGCCCAGCTGGGAACATCGCAAGCTCAACCATGGTCTTCCTGTGAGACGGTGATCACGTGAGGTGGCCATCACGTGAGATTGTCATCCGGAGCGTAGCGAAGGACCTGTGCATTTTTCGTCGCCATCCTCGGCGGCGCGGACGAAGCAAACCTGTCAACGATGGTGTGGGGGCACGACTGAAGTCGTGTCCTTCCCAACGCGATGTACGACCCTGCTTCCACCGGCGCCTCAGCCCGTCGAGGTAACCCAGGCCGACTACTTTCTGCCAAATGGCTGCTCCAACGAAGGGCTCTGCGGCGTGAACAATTCGGCGCCATCGTCAGTAATGTGCATGTCGTCTTCGAGGCGCACGCCGAATTCTCCGCGCAGATAAATGCCAGGCTCATCGCTGAACGTCATGTCGGCGGCCAACTTGGTGGAATTCCCCCGCACCAGGTAAGGCCACTCATGTCCGTCCAGACCGATGCCGTGTCCCACTCGATGCGTGAAGTATTTGTAGTCCGGACCATAGCCGGCGTCCGTGATGACTTTACGCGCGGCGGCGTCCACCGCTCCGCACTCGATGCCGGGTCGGGCCGCAGCCAGCGCCGCCGACTGTGCGTGGTGCACGACCTCGAAAATTGTCTTCACCTTGTCGGGGGCTCGGCCGATCAGGAGCATCCGCGTGATATCGGACTGATAGCCTTCCACCGTGCAGCCCCCGTCAATGAGAATGGGCACGCCCTCGCGGACGGTCTGTGGCCGCGTGGAGCCATGCGGAAATGCCGAAAATTCTCCGACCTCGACCATAGCCTCTCCCGGAAATCCAAGCCTGTCGTGAGCCGAGGCAATCAGCGCGCCCACTTCGACGTGGGTCATGCCATCCCGCAAGGATTCGTAGACGGCTTGATACGCGGTCAGCGTCACTCGATTGGCCAGCCGCATCAGATCGAGTTCGGCCGGACTCTTGATCATCCGGCAGCCTGCGGTAACCGGTGTCGCGCTCACGAGTCTGGCTTGAGGCGCCGCGTTTTCGAGTCCTTCGCGAAAAACAAAGCGCACCGTCTCCTCAACTCCAATCTTCCCGGTAAGAATGCCCCGGTCTTTCAAGCCTTGAGCCGTGCGCTGGTAGGGATTCTCGTCTTCCTGCCAGATTCGAACATCCGCATCCTTCCCTTCGGAGGTTTTGGTGATTTGCTCACGGGCGCGGCCTTCCTCAAACGCCGGGCATACATAGAAAGTCTTTCCCTTGGCGGGGAGGATCATCGCAAACAGCCGCTCGCCACCCCACCAGCGAATGCCGGTGAAATAGTTCAGCGACGTGCCCTCCATCAGAAGAATGGCGTCGAGGCCGTTGGTCTCCATCAGGCGCCGCGCCTTCTCCTGTCGAGCTAAACGCTCCTCACCCGTGATGGGGCGCGCCTGATCCTTCATGGATTGCAAGGCTGCGATCGGCGGAGGCGGAGTCTGTCCCTGTGCGAGGCCAGCGGTTTCAGGCAATAGGCCCAAGCTGAGGGCGGCTGTACCGGTCTGCAAGAAAGATCGTCGAGTGGCGGTCATCGCGAGCGAATTATAGAGCTTGTATCGCTTGAGCAGATTTTCCACAGCTGGAATGCCCGCCACCTGGGCGTCTGACAAGTCTTTTGACATTCTTGTAACACGTTTTTAACTTTGCTCTAACCCGCCGTTAACTTCCTGCGCTTATCAACGATGGGCCTAGTAGATAGGCAGGTCTGCGATTCGCTATGCCCACTCGAAATAACGGAGGAAGTATGCGTCAGCTGTGCTGTGTGCTTTTGTTGTCCGCTCTGCTTGCAACTCCACTTGCCGCCCAGAAGCGCGCGGACAGTGCTGCACCAAGCGTCAAACACGTTCTGCTCTTCAGCGTGGACGGCCTGCACGCTCTGGATGTCTCCCGATTTGTCGAGAGCCATCCGCACTCGGCGATGGCTGAACTCGCGAGTCATGGCGTGACCTACACCAATGCGCGTACCCCCGCCAATTCCGATTCCTTTCCCGGCCTGCTGGCCCTGCTGACCGGCGGCTCGCCCATCTCGCACGGCATGTTCTACGACGTCAGCTACGATCGGGCACTGTTCGCTCCCGCCAATACCACCTGCTCCGGAACGCCTGGGAATACGGTCGTCTTCGACGAAACCATCGATGTCTACAACTCTGCCAATGTGTCGCTGGACATCATCGATCCAGCCCAGTTGCCGCGCGGCTTCGATGCACACGGAAAATGCGGGCCCGTGTATCCGCATAATGCGATTCGCAGCAACACGATCTTCGAAGTCGTCAAGAACCATGGTGGTGTTACGGCGTGGGCCGACAAGCATCCCGCATACGACTTGGTGAACGGGCCGTCCGGCAAGGGTGTAGACGACTTGTACACGCCTGAGATCACCAATGCGCCCGGCTTCGACAATACCGTCAGCGTGGTGTGCACAGCGCAGAATGATTTCCTGAAAGTGCAAGGCGTGCTGAACCAGATTCGCGGCCTGCGCCATGACGGTAAACCTGGCCTCGGCGTGCCCACTGCATTCGGCATGAACTTCCAAGCCGTGAGCGTTGGGCAGAAACTGGCCAAAGACAACGCGAGCGGCGATTGCACCACCGATACCGATCCGAAGATCAACGGGCAGCCCGGCGGATACCTGGATGGTTCCGGCACTCCCACCGCAGTGCTTGCGTACGGCCTGCAGAAAACCGACGATGCCCTCGCTGCGATGATCCAAGCCCTGAAGAATCGCAACCTCTACGATGCCACCCTGATCATCGTGACCGCGAAGCACGGCCAGTCCCCGATCAATCCGGCAAAAGTGAACAAGCCCGGACATTTTGCTGATCTGGTTGCCGCCCTGCCGGATGCTGGCACCGATCCGGGTGGCATCGCGATCGCGAACGCGGCTGCCTGCACCACCGGACCGTGCGGCTTCGTTATGGATGACGACATCGCCCTGATCTGGCTGCAGGACCAGAAGCAGACCGGCGCGGTCGCCCGCTACCTCAACGCCAACGCGAGCGCGCTTTTCATCGATGAGGTGATGGCCGGAGATGAACTGAAACTCAAGTTCAACAATCCGTTGCACGACAGTCGCGTGCCCGACCTCATCGTGCAACCGCAATACGGCACCATCTACACTGGCTCGACCAAGAAGAATTCCGAGCACGGCGGGTTCAGCTTCGGGGACACGAACGTCGGTCTGATCGTCTCAAACCCTGCCTTGAGTGCCCACGTCGTCAAGACGCCGGTGGCCACGTCGCAAGTGGCGGCGACGATTCTGCAAAGCCTGGGAATCGATCCAAGCTCACTGAAGGCGGTGCGCGTCGAGCAAACACCGGTGCTACCGGGCCTCCCGCAATAGGTGCCATCCGACCGAACGCAAAGCCTGGGTGGGCCTGTTTCAGGGCTCGACCCCAGGCTCTGCGATGGCCACGAACCGCCCCATCCGACACGAAAGTACTACCTGCCTCCCAGCACCTGTCGCATCTCTGCTCTTCTCTTATTCCCACGTAAAGTAGGGGGGGTCGACGTCAAAACGAAATTTCAGGGTGATCCGTGCGAAAACTCCTTTCCGCAGCGACGCTGATTCTTGCCGCAAGCAATCTCGCGGCCGCGCAAGCTCAAACCACAACTTCCTCTTCATTTAAG
>Ga0307469_10001016_pt1 | contig 10416 bp, 16 predicted proteins | sample atmos_gasesAM2C__FD_203084 | JGI IMG/M metagenome (GOLD analysis project Ga0307469, IMG submission 203084) | Hardwood forest soil microbial communities from Morgan-Monroe State Forest, Indiana, United States - atmos_gasesAM2C_515 | ecosystem: Environmental > Terrestrial > Soil > Temperate...
CCGGTGTAGAGACGTGGGGAAGGTTGGTAGACCTCGGCCGGGCATTTCATGTCCAGAGCTTCGTGCGGGCGTTGGTGGTTGAAGACCTCGACAAAGTGATCGAAGCGGGCTTGCTGTTGCAGGAAGTTGGCGGCGGCCGGTTTGGTGGCCTCTTTCTGAAGCGTGAGATGCATGCGTTCGTGTCGGCCATTCTGCTGGGGATGACCAGGCTGAGTTTGCTGAGGTGGAACAAAGCGTGCGCGGAAGCGAAGGGCACACCGTTATCACTGCGAATGTTGGCGGGCAGGCCGCGCTCGCGAAAAAGCCTTTCAAATACGGTAAAAGCATACTTCTCCCGAGTCGAAGAAAGCGCCTCGCAGGTGAGCAGAAAACGGCTGGCGTGGTCGGTGACCGTGAGCGGGTAGCAGTAGTGCTGGTGGCCGAGCAAGAACTCGCCTTTGTAGTCAGTGCACCAGAGCTCGTTGGGTCGCTGCCCCAGAGATAACGGCGTGCCTTGCGCACGGCGACGGATACGGCCCCGGCGCTCGACTAGACGATGGCGATCGAGCACGTGCTGATGATCACGCACGTCGTCGCATTCTATTTGCGGCTGCGTCCTCAGCCCAAAGCGGTTCGAGCTTTCGCCAGCGATGTGGTGGGATCTTAAGAATCCCCGCGTGTGTGTAAAAAGCGGTTGATCTTGGATACTATTTAGATAGGATTCGACCAACAAATTCCTCAGAAACCGCGTGTTTTCGATTTATCGTCGCCAAGGCTGTGCAGAGAGGTAAACTTGAGTTTTGTATGCGTAAACGGCTTATTACCCCTACACCAGAGACCGCGCGATCCCGACGTGAAGACTGGCTGGATGTTGAGCGGGCGGCCACCGTTGAGATCAGCTCAGAGCAGAAAGATTATCCGGTCGAGGCTGCGTTCGTTGCGGGAGAAACACTCGGCTGGCGCGCCGCCGAACCGGGGTCGCAAACGATGCGGCTCGTGTTTGACCAGCCGCAAAGACTGAAACGGATATCGCTTGTGTTCGAAGAAAAGGAAACCGCGCGGACGCAAGAGTTCGTGTTACGTTGGTCTTCCGATAGCGGCTCGCTACGGGAAATTGTTCGCCAGCAGTGGAATTTCAGCCCTCCTGGGACAACGCGCGAGATCGAAGAATATCAAGTTGAGTTGTCAAACGTCACTGTACTCGAATTGATGATTGTTCCGAATACGAGTGGCGGAGGTGCTCGTGCCTCGCTCAAAAGTCTTCGCGTGTCTTGAAGTTGTGACAGGCTCCTTCTGAACTTGCTTTTTAGCAAAATCTGCAGGGCAGCGAATCCTTGCCCCGGCTGGTTCTTTGTGTTCTCGCATAAACAGCTCAGGCGTTTCTGCCCGCATGCCTTTAAGCCCCGTGGTGACGTCGAACTCTCTTCTCTGTGCGGTCCTGGTCTTCATATGGAGCCGTGAAAACGGGGTCCATTCTCTTCCAAGTCCTGTCTCGATGCGGAGAGGGTTGCCTTGAGGATCTGAGAACAAACCCTCATCGGACTCCTTGCATCCACGTTACGACGGAGATGGAGGTCAAATGAGCAAGAAAAACGGTCTTGCTGATCCCACGCGTCTCAAACCTTTCGACGCGGATGACAAACAGATGCTACGGGTCGTGATCGAAAACTCCAAAAGGAAGTCGAAACAAGTTTGCGTTCGATCCGGACGAGCACATCTTTGAACTAAAGAAGGTGCTGCCCACGGGGATGACTTTTCCTTATGATTTTGGATTCGTACCATCTTACGGCACCGTCAAAGCGTTCGCCCATACCTTAGGACACTCCGAGCATGTGCCCCTACTGGAGGAAACGCTGGAAGAAGAAAAGGAAACCGACCAAAAACTGACGGACCTCGCGCAACAGATCAATGTGCAAGCCGGTAAGGCGGCGCAGGGAGTGTCTGCCGGAGCGGAGAAAAAAGGCAAGCGGGTTGCGTAGTTGCTGTCTGAATGCCGCGTGGACGAGGTCGCCTCATTCGTCCGGCCTTATTCGCGTCATGCCGCCTGCAGGGCAGTGCAATGTCAGAAGGTCGTTAGGCGCATTCATATGGTAACCGCAGGCGGGACTCTCAAGCCGAAAGAAAAAGAGAAACCGTCCTCCCCGAAAGAGAAGCGCAGCGGCGCGTGCATAGGTCTTCTCCAAAAGCTCGGCCCCGGTCTTATTACAGGCGCGTCGGATGACGATCCTAGCGGAATCGCAACGTATTCGCAGGTTGGAGCTCGATTCGGTTACGGCCTGCTGTGGACCATGGTCCTGACCTATCCGCTGATGGCGGCGATCCAGGAAATCAGCGCGCGCATTGGACGGGTAACCGGGGCTGGCATCGCCGCCAATCTTCGGAAAAACTATCCTAGGCCACTCCTTTATTGCGTACTTCTGGTGGTGTCGGTCGCCAACATTTTCAATCTGGGCGCGGACATCGGTGCGATGGGAGCCGCAATGCAGCTCGTCCTGCCGAAGACGGCGGGAGTCTTCACGGTGATGTTCGGTGTGGGCTCGTTGGCCGGTGTGATGCTGGTTCCGTACTCGACCTATGCGAAATATCTGAAATGGCTTACGCTTTCCCTCTTTGCCTACGTCGGCGTAGTGTTCTTTGCTCACGTGTCATGGAAGACAGTCCTTCATGCGACCGTACTTCCGCGTCTTGAGCCAACAAAAGAGTACCTGACCGCCCTGATAGCCGTGCTGGGTACAACGATCAGCCCCTACCTCTTTTTCTGGCAGGCGTCACAAGAGGTTGAAGAGGTAAGGAATAATCATGGGGAGAAGCCATTGAGGCGCGCGCCGTCCCAGGTGCAGGAACAGCTCGGGCGCATCCATTTGGATACCTATCTGGGCATGGCATTCTCCAACATCGTCGCATATTTCATTATCCTGACCGCTGCCGCCACACTTCACGCTCATGGGATCAGCGAGATTACGACGTCCGCCCAGGCGGCGCAAGCATTGGAACCGCTGGCGGGACGCTTCGCCTTCGCGCTGTTCGTCTGCGGTATTGTCGGCACCGGGCTTCTAGCTGTACCGGTTCTCGCCGCATCCGTGTGCTACGGAGTCGGTGAAGCTTGCCGCTGGAAGACCAGCCTTGAGCGGAAGCCAGCAAAAGCAATCCGGTTTTACGCTGCGATCACGGTCGCAACGCTGATTGGGCTGTCGCTTAACTTCACGCACATCGATCCTGTGAAGGCGCTGTTCTGGGCGGCGATCTTGAATGGCGTCGTTGCCGCGCCTCTGATGGCCGTCATCATGGTTATGGCGACGAGCCGGAAGGTGATGAGCAAGCTCGTGATCCCACCTTACCTCAAGGCCATGGGATGGCTCGCAACCGCAGTCATGCTCTGCGCCTGTTTTGGCCTGGTTTGGACATGGAAGTAGGGGTTGGAAACAAGCATGGAGAACCATGCCTGCTCCCGAAGGCCGGTTGTTCACGAATCCCCAAATCGCTGAGCTTCATCAGAACGCCCCGTCTACCCGAACCGTGGACGACCATGCTCTCAGGTACGGCCGAAAGCCGAGAACGACCCTGTAGGGCCTTCGCATCTGCTAACGGTTCCCGACGTCTCGCGATTCCCGGCGTGGGCTATAGATTTGTGCCGTAATCCGCTCCTTGTGCTCCTCCATTCCCAGGAAAGCAACACCTCTCTTCCAACGAGCCGAGAAAACTTCTGATCTTCTTTCGTTTTGTGGGAATAAGAACGGCTCGTACCAGTTACCACCTCAGAACGCCAAGAAGCGGGGAGGGCAAATGGAAGACAGCAACCAAAATCTCATTGATCAGAATTTACAGGATCTTAGCAACGACGGCGTCGATCGCCGTGGATTCCTGAAGTGCATGGCCTGGGCGGGTACGGGTTTGGTCTGGACTTTAAGCGGGGGCATCCCTGGATCCCGGGCATTCGCCAAGAGCTACAGCCGGGAGGCCGGCAAAGGCGGCGACTTCAGCTTCGTGCAGATCAGCGACAGCCACATCGGCTTTAACAAACCAGCCAATCCGGACGTCACCGCTACATTGCAGACGGCAATCAACAAGATCAACGCCATGCCCCACAAACCGGATTTCATCATTCACACCGGCGACTTGAGTCAGCTCTCGAAGCCGAGTGAGTTCGACACGCTCGACCAAGCATTAAAAGGAGTGTCGGCGAAACAGTTCTACTTTGTGCCGGGCGAGCACGACATGCTGAGCGACAACGGCGAGCAATATCTGCAGCGTTATGGGAAGGGCACTAAAGGTGCGGGGTGGTACAGCTTCGACCACAAAGGCGTGCATTTTGTTGGCCTCGTAAACGTGGCCAATTTGAAAGCTGGCGGCATGGGTTCCTTCGGCCACGAGCAACTGGAGTGGCTGGAGGACGATCTCAAGGTTCGATCCGCCAGTACCCCGATCGTCCTCTTCGCGCACATTCCACTGTGGACGATTTATCCCGACTGGGGTTGGGGAACCGACGACAGTGAGCAGGCGTTGTCTTACGTCAAGCGTTTCGGTTCCGTGACGGTGTTGAACGGCCATATTCACCAGATCATGCAAAAGATCGAAGGGAAAGTTTCGTTTCATACGGCGATGTCGACCGCCTTCCCTCAACCGGCACCCGGAACAGCACCCTCAGCCGGACCCATGAAGGTTCCGGCCGACCAATTGCAGCGGGTGTTGGGTATCACCGATGTGAACTATCTGGTCAGCGGTCGCAGCCTCGCAGTCGTCGATTCGCCACTTGGGGACTCAGGCCCATCGGCTTCGAGGGATCGACGTGACCTGGCGGCTATTGGTTCTATTGTTGGCTAGAGAAGAACAATCCCCGACAAGAAAGAGCAAGCGTTGAAGATGAATCTGGAAAGGAAACGGACAATGACAAAAAAGAAGGCGTGGGTTGCAGGGCTAGCGATGCCGGTCGTGATTGCGATGTTGGTGCTGTTGGCGGGATCAGCGAGCGTCAAGGCGGCTGATCAGTCGTCAACGGCAAACGCGGAGGTGTCGATCGACAATTTCAGTTTCGGCCCGCAGGCGATCACGGTACCTGTGGGGGCGACGGTTACTTGGACGAACCGCGATGACATTCCCCATACGGTGGTGAGCACAGACGGCGTGTTCAAGTCCAAGGTGCGGGATACGGACGAAAAGTTTTCCTACACGTTCACCAAAGTGGGAACGTATCCCTATTTTTGCTCGGTGCACCCGAAGATGACCGGGAAGGTCGTGGTGCAGTGAGACCGCCGAGAGCTTGACAGTTCCCAGGAACCATCCCTCGATTATGGAGCGAATGAATTGATCACGGCATTTTTTCCAATCAAGGGATTCCTGGGTACGGGGGCCACGTTTGAAGCGGATCTCAACCTGGTGGTACAGGTGATCATGGGAGCAGCGTTAATCGCCGGGGCTCTTCTCGCGAAACGTAAACGCTTCGTAGCCCACGGAATTTGCCAGACGACGGTGCTGCTCTTGAACCTGGGGATGATCGGGTTGATTATGTGGCCTTCTTTCCACCAGCAAGTGAGGCCTGTGCTTGGCAAAGCGCTGCACAAGTGGTATTTCGCGGTGGCAACAATTCATGCCCTTTTGGGGGCTACGGCGGAGCTCTTGGGACTCTACATCGTCATTGTTGCAGGCACTCGTGTTCTTCCGCAGTCCCTGCGCTTCAAAAACTGGAAGCGGTGGATGCGGGCAGAACTGATGCTTTGGTCGCTTGTTGTGTTCACCGGTGTGGGGACATACTACGCATGGTATATAGCGCCATTTCGATAGGGGTGGGTGAATTCTGGACATTTCACCCATTGTCACGGTCGGCAACAGAAAATTCGTCAACATTCCCGTGTTCGGGAAATCATTTGAGGAGCTTATATGCTAGAAGGATTGATTCAACCTATGCATCTGCTGGTTATTTTCGTAATTGTCCTGCTCGTGTTCGGGCCTAAGAAGCCTCCGGAACTCGGCAAAGGAATTGGAGAAGGTATTCGTGGCTTCAAGGCAGCCATGGGTGACGGAGAGAAAGCCAGCACAACAACCACCCTTGCCAATGACCAAAGCTTCACAACTTAACAAAAGGGTAAATCCCGCTGTGGGGCAAAATATCCTGTCCCAGCCCTGCAAAATACTCCTGTTATCTTGCGATTGATAGTTCGGGAGGTCCAAGATGCCGGTATCTGCCACTAACGAGAATCGCACTGTGGTGCGCGGCCTTGGTGAGATTGCGCTGCGCGTGAACAATCTGGACGCCATGCAGACGTTTTACGAGGAAGTTATCGGTTTGCCGCTACTGACCCGAGTTGCAAGCGTCGCCTTCTTCAAGATAGCCGACGGCTACGGTGGGCACACTCAAGTCCTTGCCCTCTTTGACCGAGCGCAAAGCCCCGGCTATCGCGGAATAGATGCCGCGACTTCCACGGTTGACCACATCGCGTTCGAGATAGCTCTCACGGATTTCGCCGACGAACGGAAGAGACTGGAGGCGTTGGGGCTTCACGTCGAAGTCACAGAGCACGCATGGGTGCATTGGCGTTCGCTCTATGTCACAGATCCCGAGGGTAATCAGGTGGAGTTGGTTTGTTACGACAGCAGCGTGTAACCCCTAACATGACGACATAAGGACGACGGCTATTGAGAGCCCCTTCCAGGAGCCTCTCCGATGCCTTTTCCGGAATGCTCCCCCCTCGACAGGATGGATGCGGTTGTCAGAAGACGGTAGAGTCTGCAACTGACATGAGCCGCCGGGGTGACGGCTGAGGCAATCACCCATGTGGAAAGGCGATGCCCCCACGTCGCTGAGCAGTTCTCCTCCCCGCAAATATTGAAACAAAGTCAAATTTGCCAATGCGCAAACGGGTAGCCATTCGCGTACCCGGGAATGCGGTTGGATTTGCACAGACGCCAGGCGTGTGTGGGGCCGCATTGGTGCGCACGCGATAGCGGCAGTCAATCTTCATCAAAACGCAGGTTCTGCGCCCAGAAAAGTTAGGAGGCAGCATGGTCAGGAAAAAACTGTCCCAGATTTGCTTGAATGTAACACTCGCCTGTTTGTGTGCGCTCCCTCTAGCAGCACAGTCGTATCGAGTACAGTGTCCGGCCTCGACTCCCGCACATCCCAGGCCGCGCTGCATGCACCTGTCGGGTGGCGACGGGTTTGTGACCATGGCCGATGCCGGGCCGGATGCGTTGCCGACCTACATCTTCGGCTCCGGATTTAGATTGGCCGAAGGCGCCAAGCCGATGGAGCCAACCACGGCGGCACCGAGATCCGACAGGATGTCGCCGAACAGATTCGAAGCAACGACCACGTCAAACCAGTCCGGATGACGGACAAAGTGAGCGGTCAGAATGTCGATGTGATATTGATCGGTGCGAATGCCCGGGAAACCTTGGGCGACAGTGGAGAAGCGCTCATCCCAGAACGGCATGGTGTGAATGATTCCGTTTGATTTGGTCGCTGATGTGACGTGCCGCCGGCGGGTTCGCGCGAGATTGAAAGCGTATGCCATGACACGGTCACACCCTCGGCGAGTGAACACCGTTTCCTGTACTGCCATCTCGGCATCCGTGTGGGCATAGAGCCGTCCTCCCACCTCGGAGTACTCGCCTTCGTTGTTTTCGCGGACGATGCAGAGTCGATATTTCGGGGAGGAAAGCCCGCGACGGGTGAGTCGACACCACTGAGCAGGCGGGCCGGCCTGAGGTAAACGTACTGCTGAAACGCGCCGTATGGGTATCAATAGTCCCCACAGTGAGACGTGGTCCGGCACACTCGGATGGCCTACCGCGCCGAAGTAGATGGCGTCGAAGCCGCGCAGTTGATCGAGGCCATCCGCGGGCATCATCCGTCCGGTTTTCAGGTAGGTCTGGCAACTCCAATCAAAATGCTGCTAGGAGAACGCGATGTCATAACGGGGCCCGGCGGCCTCCAGAACGCGCAGGCCTTCGGGCACGACCTCATGTCCGATCCCGTCCCCTTCAATGACCGCGATCCTGTAACGATTCACTTCGCCTCGCCAGTGTCATATTCGCCATCGTTCCGCGATCCTGTGCGTCTATGGATCGAGTGCACATCAGTGTGCCGAGTAGTGCTTGGCATTCTGTGTTCGAGAATTGAAAACATCGAAGCTGCCATCGGGCCAGGCGGTTAGTTCAAGGTAGTGGGCCACATCCGTACCCTCCGGGTTGGCGATGAACTCCGGAGCCACGTTGCCGAACGGGTTCCACCTTTCTTGGCTCCGTTGTCCATGATGGCGATCCGCGGAGCGATCGCATTCAAGAAGGCAGGGCCGCCGCTCTGATGCCAGCCGTGGTGAGAAACGATGTATAGATCGATCGCTCCCAATTTGTTGTTCGGACACACCAAATCCCATTCTTTGTCGCGGGTGAGATCGCCCAGATCCAGAATTCTGAGATTGCCGAATGTCACGAGGATCCCGAGTGAACGAATGTTCTCCGTCTGGTCCGCGGGATATTGTTCGGCGTTGTTGCATGCGGCATTTTGCTGGCCGATGCCCTGCAATGGGCGGTCAATCACAGCGCCATCTGAACTCAGGACGGTTGTTTGCATTCCGCCGATCGGCAGGCTGTCGCCGGGTTTGACGGTCATGCGCTTGAACTTCTTGGTTGCCAACAGTGCCTGGTAGGCCTGCCAGGCTTGCATGGTGGGAGCGTCCGTGCTCTCGCGGTTGTCGCCGTGATCGAGGACCGTTCCGATGGGAATCCGTGCAGCTAGCTGAGGTAAACCGCCCACGTGGTCATTGTGAAAGTGAGTGATCAAAACATAATCGATCTTGCTGATGCCTGCTTTCTTGACGGCAGCAACGATGCGGTTGGCATCGCGTCCATTTTTTTCCGGCCAGCCAGTATCGATCAGCAATGATTGCTTTGCCGGTGTCACGAACAAGGTGGCTTGGCCGCCCTCGACGTCCACAAAGAAGACCTGCAGTGCGTTTTTGGGTTCAGGCGCCGGCGCTGCCCACGCTGAGAAGAGCAGGATAAGCGCGGCGAGCGCACACAACGCGACCTTGGGCAGTGAACCACAGAGGCGTAGTGCGATGATGGAACAGGCGTTGGACATATTCCACCCTGAATTGTGGAATGCGAAAGCCTGGCGATCATCTTCCGTGGGGTGCCTTCTCGTCAAGCAAAACATGCATCGTCAGATCACGTTTACCTGCTGATTCCACGCGCTGATTTGTGGATGACGCGGGTGTCTCGTAAGCATGAACTATTCGGGAAGTCGGGCTTGCCCGGTGATGGTGAATGTGGCTTCAGCAGTGGGAGCCGCAGTGCCCGGTTGTCCGCCACCCATCGAAAGATGATAAGGGCCTGGCGCGATGATGTGCTCGCCCGCTTCGTTGACGTGGCTGAGGGCACGAGCATCGAGAGTCATGCGAACGTGTTCAGTCTCGCCGGCACCAATGTGCATACGTGTGAAGCCGCGAAGTGCACGGAGGGGCGCTCCGGGAGTGTTGGGAAAATGCAAGTAGATCTCGGCGACTTCATCGCCATCGCGTTGGCTCGTATTCTTCACGTCGGCATCAACGCTGAGCGGCTTGCCGGCCTGTAACTGCCTCGATGACAGCTTTAAATTGCTGTACTCGAACTTCGAATAGCTGAGCCCGTAACCGAAAGGATAAAGCGGTGTGCCCTTGAAATAGCGGTAAGTCCGGTTGGACATCGAGTAGTCCTCAAACGGTGGAAGGTCGTTGACGGTCTTGTAGAAAGTGACGGGGAGGCGGCCAGCGGGATTATTGACGCCCGCGAGAGTCTGCGCGATGGCCGTTCCACCCTCTTCACCTGGGTACCAGGCTTCGAGAATCGCGTTCGCGTGCTCGTTGGTCCAGTTCACGGAGAGAGCGCTGCCGTTCATGAGGACGACAATCAGCGGCCTCCCGGTTGCTTTTACGGCTTCCAGCAACGCTTCTTCTTCCTTGGGCAAGTCTAGACTTGTGCGATCACCGCCCGCGAAGCCCTCCATCTGGACGTTCATCTCCTCGCCTTCCAAGTCTGAAGTGATGCCCACGACGGCCACGACCACATCGCTTTTCTTTGCCGCTGTCACTGCGTCGTCGATTGGAGTCTTCGTGACGTCGGTCGACCAGACCAACTGGGCGATGGCGTCACCCGTGGTCTGGAGATATTCCAGCTTGATGTTATACTTCCGGCCTTCCTCCATCGGAAAGTCCACCAACCGGGTGATGATGCCGTGGGTGGACCAGTCCTCGGCGATGAGTTTGCCGTCGATCCAGAGACGGAAGCCGTCGTCGATCTTTACGCCGATACGATAGCGTCCCGATTCAGCAGGTGTCATGAAACCCGTCCACCGGGCGGAAAAGTTATCCGATCTAAAAGCGCCGGGTTCGAACCCCGGAACAGGGTCGCGTATGAAATCAAATTCGATGTTCCTGTCGACGCGAGTGACAGCCGGTGTGC
>Ga0307469_10001017_pt1 | contig 10405 bp, 9 predicted proteins | sample atmos_gasesAM2C__FD_203084 | JGI IMG/M metagenome (GOLD analysis project Ga0307469, IMG submission 203084) | Hardwood forest soil microbial communities from Morgan-Monroe State Forest, Indiana, United States - atmos_gasesAM2C_515 | ecosystem: Environmental > Terrestrial > Soil > Temperate forest...
CCGCCGAGGATCGCGGCCGTCAAAGCGTAGAGGATCCCGAGCCCCCCCACCGGCGACAGCACGAGCGTCACGAGGACGAGGATGACTGCGTATACGAAGATCTGCTGCGTCGTCTGCCGCTCCGTCCGGACGACGGGCATCATCGGCACGCCGGCCGCGGCGTAGTCGTCGCGGTAGCGCATCGCGAGCGCCCAGAAATGCGGGGGCGTCCAGAAGAAGATGATCGCGAACATCACCCATGCCGCGAGCCCGACGGTGTGCGTCACGGCCGCCCACCCGACGAGCACGGGGGCAGCGCCCGCGGCGCCGCCGATCACGATGTTCTGCGGAGTGTTGCGCTTCAGCAGCAGCGTGTACACGACGACGTAGAACACGATCGCCGCAACGGCGAGGATCGCGGCCAGCAGGTTCACGACGACCGTCAGCCAGACGAACCCGGCGATGCCGAGCACGATCGCGAAGATGAGCGCGTTGCGCGGCTCGACCGAAGCGGACGGAAGCGGACGCGACTTCGTCCGGTTCATCTTCTCGTCGATGTCGCGTTCGAGGAACTGGTTGAACGCGTTCGCGCTCCCGGCCGTCATCATCCCGCCGAGCAACGTTGCGCCGATCAGCCACAGGGGCGGGAACCCGCGCTGCGCGAGGACCATGGCGGGGACGGTCGTGATGAGCAGCAGCAGGACGATGCGCGGCTTCGTCAGTCGCATGTAGGCATTGATCCGATCGAAGACACCCGGCCCGGACGTCGCGCGTCCCACGTCCCCGATCTGCTGCGAACGCCCACCTCGCGAGACGACGGCGAGCACGACATAAGTCGCCCAGACGACGAACGCGAGCGTTTCGTGCGTGACGACGGCGGCCGGCTTCAGTCGCGAGAGCACGTTCGCGGCCCCGGCCCCCGCCTGCGCGAGGTAGAGCACGGGTGCGAGCGTCCCGATACGGCGGACGCCGTCGCGCGCGTCCTTCCGCGTGCGGAGCCACAGCATCGTGAGGTGTCCCGTCGCGAGAAGCGCGAAGAGACGGTGGACGAACATGATCGCGGCTCCCGGCGGACCGAAGCCCGGGATGAAGCTGTGGTTCATCAGCGGCCAGTCCGAGAAGACGACGCCGGCACCCTTGTCCCGGACGACCACGCCGAGCACGAGCACGGGAAGCAAGGCGACGAGCGCGCCGAGCGAGGCGCGGTGGACCTTCCACTGCACGCCGCTCGCCTTCGGACGTCCGCGCGTGTACGTGACGGCCGCGAGCAACGTGGTCACAGCGACGAGTGCGAGGGCCGTGACGAAGTGCGCGCTCACGACCTCGGCGTGGAGGCCGGACTTCACGACGATGCCGCCGAGCGCCGCCTGCGCGACAACCACGAGGAAGGCCGTGACCGAAAGCTTCAGGAAGAGCTTCTCTTCGCGGACCCACACGAGCGACGCGACCACGAGCGCTGCGATCAGTACGACGACGAGCGCGGCGGTGAAGCGGTGCGAGTACTCGATGATCGCGTGGTAGGTCGCCGGGGCGATCCAGCCGCCGTCGCACTTCGGCCACTGATCGCGGCAGCCGAGACCCGAACCCGTGGCCCGGACGAGGCCGCCGATACCCGTCAGGACGACCGTCGTTACGGCCGTGACGAGCGCGAGCCGCCGGAAGCGGGCGAGGTTTGTTTCCTGCATGGAAGGACGAGACACCCTAGCAAGAGGGACACTCTCCCTCATGGTGTCGGCGCCCCCACTCGGGCAGCGGTTCACGGACGAGCTGCTCGCGTGCATCGAAGCCGAACGCACGACCCTCGAGCCCGAGGCGCAACCGCTGCTCGACGAACTCGAAGCGGTGATCTCGGCCGGCGGGAAACGGCTCCGTCCGGCGTTCTGCTACTGGGGGCACATCGCGGGCGGCGGTGATCCTTCGCCCGCGATCATGCGCGTCGGCGCGGCCCTCGAGTTGCTTCACACGTTCGCGATGATCCACGACGACGTGATGGATTCCTCGCCGCTCCGTCGCAGCCGCGTCACGACGTTCCGTGCATTGGCCGAGTTGTCCGCGGGCGTGCCGCATCGCGGCGACCCGAAACGGTTCGGGATGTCGGCAGCGATCCTCGCCGGCTTACTCGGGTTCGTCCTCGCCGACCGCCTCTTCCACTCGGCCGACTTCGACGCTCTGGCACTCGAACGCGCGGCCGATCGCTACGACCACATGCGCACCGGCGCGATCGCCGGCCAGTACCTCGATCTCCTCGCGGCGTACCGCGGCGACGCGGACGAAGCGACGGCGCGACGTATCGGTGCGCTCAAATCGGGCGGCTACTCGGTGGCCGATCCGCTCGCGATCGGCGCGTTGCTCGCGACCGGTGACGAGGGCATCGTCCGGGCGCTCGAGAACTACGGACGGCCGCTCGGCGAAGCGTTCCAGATCCGCGACGACGTGCTCGGTGTGTTCGGCGATCCAGACGTGACCGGCAAGGACCGCGACGGCGATCTGCGCGAAGGCAAGCAGACCGTGCTGCTCGCGAAGGCACGCGAAGCGGCGAACGCGCACGAGCGGCGGCTGCTCGACACGCACGTCGGCAACGGCGATCTCACGCCGGACGACGCCGCGCGTGTGCGCGACGTGATCGTGTCGACGGGCGCCCTCGACGCGACGAACGCGCTGATCGCCGAGCTGTCCGAGCAAGCCCGCGACGCGCTTCGCTATGACGCGATCGCACCGGCCGCGATCGTCGCGTTGTCCGAGCTCGCCGATGCCGCCGCGATGCGCGACGCATGATCCACGTCGGATCGCTGACGAAGCGCTACGGCGATCTCGTCGCCGTCGACGACGTGTCGTTCGACGTGCAACCGGGAGAGCTTTTCGTGCTCCTCGGTCCGAACGGCGCCGGTAAGACGACGACCGTCGAGATCCTCGAAGGTCTCCGCAAGGCGGACGCGGGCGAAGTGACGGTGCTCGACTCGCCGGCGGGTTCGCGCCAGGTCGCCGAGCACGTCGGCGTGATGCCGCAGGAGTCGGATCTCTACGCCGGGATCAAGACCGAAGAGGCGCTGCGTCTGTTCGCGTCCTTCTACGACGACCACGAGGACCCGGACAAACTGATCGAACGCCTCGATCTCGACCGCGTCCGCAAGACCAACTACCGGCGGCTGTCGGGCGGCGAGAAGCGGCGGCTCTCGCTCGCCATCGCGCTCGTCGGCAAGCCGAAGGTCGCGTTCCTGGACGAACCGACGGCAGGCATGGACGTCGAGGGCCGAGCGACGACGTGGAGCATCGTCGACGAGCTGAAGGTGCGAGGCACCACCGTCATGCTCACGACGCATCTCTTGGACGAAGCCGAACGCGTCGCCGATCGCGTCGCGATCCTGCACCGCGGGAAACTCGTCGCGCTCGGCTCTCCCGCGGAACTCACCTCCGGGCGCAAGAACGAATTGACGTTCAGCGTTGCGTCCGACATCGACACCGACGCGCTCGGCGCCGCTGTCGGCGCGAAGGTCGCACGTGCCGCGAAGGGTGTGTACCGGATCGCGAACATGCCGCCGACCCCGCGGCTCGTCGCCGACGTCACGAAGTGGCTCCAAACGCGCGACGTCCTGCTGCGACGCCTGGACGTCGGTCCCCGCTCGCTCGAGGAGTTCTACCTCGAGGTGACACGTTGAGTCGAGTGCTCGCCCAAGCCAAGGTTGAGCTCTTGCTCACGCTCCGTCGGGGTGAAAGTTTGCTCGTCACGATCGGGATCCCCGTCGGGATCCTTGCGTTCTTCTCACTCGTCGACGTGCTACCGCACGGATCGGGCAAGGCCGTCGACTTCCTCGTCCCCGGCGTGCTCGCGCTCTCCGTCATCTCGAGCGCGATGACAAGCCTCGGCATCGCGACGGGCTTCGAGCGTCACGCCGGTGTGCTGCGTCGTCTCGGGACGACGCCGCTTGGACGCGGCGGCCTCCTCGCCGCGAAGTGCATCGCGCTCCTTGCAACGGTCGTCGTCCAGGTCGTCGCCGTCGTCATCGTCGGCAAGCTGCTCGGCTGGCATCCGAGCGGCGATATCGCGGCGGCGATCGGGCTGATCGTCCTCGGCGTCGTCGCCTTCGCCGGACTGGGGTTCCTCCTCGCCGGACGACTTCGCGCCGAAACGAACCTCGCCGCGGCGAACGGGCTCTTCCTCGTCTTCCTGTTGCTCGGCGGCATCGTGGTGTCGCTGTCGAAACTCCCGGCCGGACTCGCGTCGTTCTGCCGCGCGCTTCCGGCCGAACCGCTGGCGACGTCGCTCCGCGATGCGCTGCAGACGGGAGCCGTCCCGCTCCGCGCGCTCGTGACGCTCCTCGTGTGGGCCGCCGGTGCTTGCCTGCTCGCGGTCGCGACCTTCCGCTGGGACTGATCGCCCCTCCGCGTGCTGCGGCGTGGGTCAGACTGGTGGTGATGGCCGACCATCAGCACGAGCATCGCGGGCATGCGCTCCGCATCGCTCTCGCCGTGAACGCACTGTTCCTCGTCGTCGAAGTCGCCGGCGCGCTCGCGTTCAACTCTCTCGCGCTCTTCGCGGACGCCGCGCACATGCTCGCCGACGTGGCGGCGCTCACGATCGCACTCGCCGCGCAACGCTTGGCGCTTCGTCCGAATACGGTTCGCCATACGTACGGTTACCAGCGCGCCGAAGTGATCGGAGCGCAGGCCAACGCCGTCCTGCTCCTCGGGGCGACAGTCTGGTTGGTCACGGAAGCCGTGCGGAGGCTCGGACATCCCGCACACGTGACCGGCGCCGGACTCGTCGCCGTCGCGTCGATCGGCCTCGTCGTCAACCTCGCGAGCGCGGTCGTCATCGCACGGGCGGCCGGCGATAGCCTGAATATGCAGGGCGCGTTCCTGCACATGGCGATGGACGCCGCCGGTTCGTTCGCGACGTTGGTCGCCGGCATCGGGATCGTCATCGCCGGCGCCAACTGGCTCGACCCCGTCGCGTCGATCGCCATCGCGGCTCTCGTCGTATGGGCATCGTTCAGCCTCCTGCGTCGGACGACTCGCGTCCTCATGGAAGCGGCACCGGCGGGCATCGATCCACGCGAGATCGAAGCGTTCCTGAAAGAGGATCCGGTCGTCGAGGACATCCACCACGTGCACGTGTGGAACCTCGCGTCGGACGTTCCCGCTCTCTCCGCACACGTCGTCATCACCGGCGAGATCTCACTGCACCAGGCGCAGCTCGAAGGCGACCGCCTCCGCACGAAGGTCCACGACCGCTTCGGCATCGAGCACACGACGTTCGAACTCGAATGTCACGCCTGCGAGCCGGACGGATCTACCTCTACTTCTTTCTAGTCGGCTTCCGCTTCGGCTTCTCGCGACGCACGAACAGGTAGCGCACGCCGACGACGCTTCCGGCGGCGAGCAGTACGAGTCCGAACTGGATGAGGTAGTCGCGCGCGCTCAATGCAAGCTGAGCAGGAACGCGGCGAGCGCGTCGACGTCTTTCGACGACAGATAGTCGTACGACGGCATCGAACCGTGCACCTTGCGCAGGTACTTCACGAGGTCGGCGCTGGTCGTGATCGTCGGACCGTGCGTGAGATCGGGCCCGAAGCGGTCGAGGCCGAGCATCGCGGGAGAACGTCCGGCGTAGGCCGACGCGTCCAGCGGTTTGCCGGCGTCGATCCCGGTCGTGCGGTCGTAGCCGGTATGGCAGTACCAGCACCCTTCGCTCCGGTACACGCGCATGCCCTGCCCCACGGCCTTCGACATCTGCTGCGCCTTCGCCTTCTGGACCGCCGGATCGGACGCCGGCAGCGCGACGGTCGCGCCGATCGCGACGAACGTCAGCAGCAGGACGCCGCCGAGCAGCAATCCGATGCGTCGGTCCGCGCGGATCTTGCTCACGATGGCGTCCTCACGGTGGCCGGGCTCCGTGCGACGAGATCGACGTACGCGCCGGAGCGGGACGTCCGGATCGCGTTGTAGGCGAGCGCGTACTGCGCGACGGCGACGAGCGCGAAGGCAGCGACGGACGCGACACGCAGCATCCCGACGACGTTCGCCGCCGGGAGGAGCGTCGTGCCTTTGCCGACGGCAAGCTCAGCCGATTGCGCGGCGCCGGCAGCGAAGAGGAAGGCCGTCCCGGCGATCACGCCGATCTGCGTCGCCCAGAAATGGAAGGCGGCCGCGGGGCGGGAGAACCATTCGCGTCCGACCATCAAGGGGTAAACGTGGTAGATCAGCGCGAAGCCGAAGGATGAGAACACACCGAAGAACGCGAGGTGGCGCAGGCCCTCGCCCCACGCGGTGAGGCCGACGTAGCGCGACACCGACGGCACCGCGGAGAACGCTTCGAGCGCGATCCACACGACGGCGAGGCCGAGTCCGGTCGCGGCGAAGCGGAGGCCGTACGAACGCGCAGCGAGGTCCCACCGATCACGCGCCGTCGCGAACAGGTTCGTCGCCGCTGAGAGCACGGGCAGGAGCAGCACGAACGTCATCGCGACGGCGAACGTGTCGAGGTACGTCGGCGCCGGGCCTTTCAGATAGAAACGCTCACCGGTCCAGCCACCGGCGAACATCAAGCTCCAGAAGCTCGCGCGCGCGAGCGAAACCGAGTACAGACCGTTGCCGCTCTCGACCGGCACGACGTAGTGCGCGATGCCGAGACCGATGGGAAGCAGCCACAGCATCTGGATCCCGCCGACGTAGAACCCGTTCACGATCGAGTCGACGACGCCGGTGAAGATCGGAAGGTTGCCGATCACGAAGATGAGCGGCGCGAGCAGCGCGGCGGCGAGCAGGAACCACCCGGACGCATACAGCGTACGTTCGCGCCGGCGCACGACCGTAACGCCGGCGTTGTACAGGACGAAGACGAGCATGAGCGCGAGACCGAGGTCGGCGCCGGCCGCCAGCTCGCCGTACGGACGCCCCTGGTTCACACCGAAAAGCAGCGCGATGATCCCGCCGGTGAGGAGCAGGCTCCACGTGAGCGTCGTCGCCGCACCGAGCGGCTCGTTGTGCAGCTGCACCTCGCAGATGCGCGGGAGCAACGCGAAGATCGCGGCGAAGCCGACCGTCGCGAGCCAGCCAAAGACGATGGTCGTGTTCGAGACGGCGAGGAGGCGTCCGGGGGAGAAGAATGCGAAGCCGGATACGAGGCCCGGACGAAGCGCGACGATCGATGCGATCAGCGTGATGGTGACGCCACCGACGAGCCACGCGATCGACCACAGGATGGACTGCCGCGCGGCGAAGTCCGGGTCGACCTGATACGTGGTCGTGCGCGCCTCTACCACTCAGGCCTCCACTCAGAGGGGGCGCCTCTACGGCGCATCCAGGGTTCCTTTCGTTACGCTGAAGCGCTGCCGTCGACCGCGCGGAGTATAGCCTGCACCAGGGAACAATCGTCATAGCGCTCGCCGTCGGCGGGCTGGCGCTCGCAGCGATGGGGATCCTGCGTCTTCGTCGCATCGCATTCACGCCGATGCCGTCGTTCGTGGCGGTTTGTATCGCCACCGTCGGCGTGGCGGTGTTCGCTTTCGGCGTGTTCCTCAGCATCCACGACGAGTCCACGAGCGACAGCGGGCCACAACCGGTTGTGACGCTCGCGCCGACGTTCGCCGGCCCGGCCCCCGCGGAGCTCGGTGACGTCCATGTCACCGTGCGCACGCTCTCGGGCCCCGTCGCGGACGTACCGGTCACGCTCGAGAGCCGCTTCACCGTTGACGAACCGGCGAAGAAGCTGTCCGGACGAACCGATCCGTCCGGCGGCGTGTCGTTCGACCGGATCGACATCAACCCCGGATCGCCGTGGGTCGCCGTCGCGCACTACGCCGGACGCGACTTCACGTCGTCCGTCCTCCGCACCGCCGGGTCCGTCACGTTGCACGTGTCGGACCTGACGTTCGATCCGAAGCACCTCCAAGTCGACGCCGAGTCGATCGCGATCGTCGGCGATCGCAGCGGTCTGCAAGCGGTGCAAGCCGTCACCGTCGTCGACCGTTCCGTCCGGGCATTCGCCGGCGGACTGTCGCTGCCGCTCCTCGACGGCGCAACGGCGGTCGATCCGCGCACGGGGCTCGACCGCGAGCTCCTTGCGCTCGACGCGAACAACCAGATGGTGTCGAGCGCACCGGTGCTGTCGGGCTCGCACGAATTCACGTACACGTACATCGCGCCGATGGGACAGACCGGCGTCCCGTTCAAACTCGCCATCTTCTACGCGACGAAGCGCGTCGACGTCCTCATCGGCGGCAAGCTCGAACTGCACCCGGGCGGCGCACTGCACGCCAACGGCACGATCAAGCTCGCCGGCCGGACGTACCACCGCTTCACCGCGAAGGATCTGCACGCCGGACAGCACCTCGTCGGACGGCTCGTGCTGCGCAAGCCGTCACGCATCCCGACGATCGCTCTCTTGATCGTCGCGATCCTGCTGGCGCTCGCGATCGTGCTGCTGCCGCTGCTTCGCCGGCGGCGTCCCGCACCGGAGCCACCCGTCGAAGCAGCTAAGCAGGTGCAGCCGGAATGGACGTAGCGGCCGTCGAGGTCGCGGGAGTCGATCGTCGGTACGGCGCGACCCGCGTGCTGTCTTCGCTCGATCTGAGCGTTGCGTCCGGCGACCGGGTCGTGATCACGGGACCGAACGGATCAGGAAAGACGACGCTGCTGCGCGTGATCGCCGGTCTGCTCCGTCCGACACGGGGGAGCGTGCGCGTGTTCGGCGGCGAGATCTCCGACGCATCGGTGCGCAGGCGCATCGGCATCGCGCCCCACATGCCGGCCCTCTACCCGCGCCTGTCGGCGTTCGAGAACATCCGGTTCTGGTCGGCGGTCTACGGCTCTCCGGACGGAGCGGCGCGCGGCCGCGAACTGCTGCGGCGGCTCGATCTCGATCCGGACGACACACGTCCCGTGTCGTCGTACTCGCAAGGGATGCGCCAGCGCACCGCGATCGCACGCGCGCTCTGCACCGATCCCGATCTCGTGCTCGCGGACGAACCGTTCGCGGCGCTCGATCCGTCCGGCGCGGACGCGATCGCCGCATTACTGAACGGCGTGCGCACGGCGATCGTCGTGACGCACGACCGCGAGCACTTCCATCCCACGCGTCACCTCGCGATGCGCGGCGGGAAGCTCGTCGCCGCCGCGTGAAGCGTCTCGGCTGGCTCCTCTGGAAGGACACGCTCACCGAGGCGCGCAGCCTCGAGCGTCTCGGCACGCTGGTGTTGTTCGCCGTCGTCACGCTCGTGACGCTGTCGTTCGCGCTCCCACCCGACTCGACGGCGCGTCCGCTCGTCGGTGCGGGCTTCGTGTGGATCGCGATCGTGTTCGCCAGCGTGCTCGAGTTCCGCCGCTCGTTCGAATCCGAACGCAAGGACGGAACGCTCGACGGCCTCCGTGCGTCGCCGCTCGACTCGACGTTGCTCTTCGTTTCGAAGGCGCTTTCGACGTTCCTCGTCGTGGCGATCGTGACGGCCGCGCTCGTCCCACTCACGCGACTCTTCTTCGGCGGACGAACCGCCGGCATCGGCGCGGCGATCGGGATCGCGCTGCTCGGCGCCGCCGGACTCATCGCGTGGGGGACGCTCTTCGGCGCCGTCGTCGGTTCGAGCCGGGCAGCGGACGTCGTTCTCCCGATCCTGTTGTTCCCGCTCGTCGTCCCGCAGACGATCGCCGTCGTGCGTCTGCTCGCGTGCTACCTCGGGGGCGTCACGCTCGGGAGCGTGTCGACGGGATGGCTGCTGTTGCTCGCCTTCGACGGGCTCGCGTGGGGTACGAGCGTGCTTCTTTTCGAATATGTTCTCGACGAATGAGTAGGTCGCCCCTTCAAGATCGGCCGCGGCTTTCCAAGCCGCTGTGGCTTCCCTTCGCCGCAGCCGTCTCGGTGACCGTCGCGATCGCGATGGCCTTCTTCTATGCACCGACGGAAGCGACGCAGGGCAACGTCCAGCGCATCTTCTATATCCACGTTCCGTCCGCGTGGGTCGCGTACCTCGCGTTCTTCGTCGTCGCGGCGGCGAGCGTGATGGTCCTCGCGCGCCGGGACGACTGGCAGCGATGGGACCCGATCGCCGTCGCGTGCGTCGAAGTCGGGACGCTCTTCATGACGATCGTGCTGACGACGGGTCCGATCTGGGCCGGACGCGCGTGGGGCGTCTTCTGGTCGTGGGACGTCCGGCTCACGTCGACGCTCGTGCTGTGGTTGATCGCGGTCGGCTATCTGATCTTCCGAGCGTCGACGCCTCCCGGCGAGCGCCGCGCGCGGTTGTGCGCGGTCATCGGCATCATCGGCGCGATCGATGTGCCGCTGATCCACTTCGCCGTCGACTGGTGGGCGTCGGCGCACCCGCCGGCCACGGTCCTCAACTTCAGCGGGCGTCCGACGCTTCCGGGATCGATGCTCGCAACGCTCTTCGTCTCGCTCGGCGCGTTCACGCTGTTGTTCCTCGCGCTCGTG
>Ga0307469_10001018_pt1 | contig 10402 bp, 8 predicted proteins | sample atmos_gasesAM2C__FD_203084 | JGI IMG/M metagenome (GOLD analysis project Ga0307469, IMG submission 203084) | Hardwood forest soil microbial communities from Morgan-Monroe State Forest, Indiana, United States - atmos_gasesAM2C_515 | ecosystem: Environmental > Terrestrial > Soil > Temperate forest...
CTGCTCCTCGACGATGGTCTCGATCGTGACCCGCGCCGCCGCCGCCGCCAGGGGATTGCCGCCGTACGACGACGAGCTGCCGCTGGGATTGGCCCACGGTTTCGAGAACGCGATCTCCTCGCGGGCGATCACGCCGCTCATCGGGAAGCCGCCGCCGAACCCCTTGCCCACCGTGAGCACATCGGGGAGCACATTCTCGTGCTCGATCGCGAACATCTTCCCGGTGCGCCCGAACCCGGTGATCATCTCGTCGCAGATCAGCAGGGCGCCCAACTCGTCGGCAAGCTCGCGCAGCAGTTTCAGGTAGCCCGGTGGGGGCACCACGTTTCCCGCCGTGCCCTGGATCGGCTCGACGATGATCGCCGCCACGTCCCGCGTCGTCTCGAGCTGAATCTTGTGGCGTAGGAAGTCCACGCAGTGCCACTCGCACGACGGGAAGGTCTTGTCGAAGGCGCAGCGCGCGCACGACGCGTAGGGTGACAGGTACGCGCCGGGCATCAACGGTCCGAGCGCATGCTTGAAGCTCGAGCCGAGCAGCGGCAGCACACCGCCGGTCTTGCCGTGGAAGCCGCCCCAGAAGCCCAGGACCTCCGTGTGGCCCGTGCGCGACTTGGCGAGCCGCAGGGCCGCCTCGATCGCTTCGGCTCCGCTCGAATAGAACTGCGAGCGATTCAAATCCCCGGGCGTGAGCTCGGCAAGCAGCTTCACGAGGGCCGCGCGATGCTCCGTCGTGAAGCTGCCGACGTGCACGCGCGCGACCTGCCGCTGCATTGCCGCGACGTACTTGGGATGCGCGTATCCCAGGCTCGCCACGCCGACGCCAGCCAACAGGTCGACATAGCGGTTGCCGTCCACGTCGTACAGGAGGGCGCCCTCCCCGCGGTCGATCGAGAGCTGGCTGAACAGCGCCACGCTCTGCGTGCCGGGCGCCAAGTACATCGCCTCCACGTCGAACAGGGCCTTCGACCTGGGACCAGGAAGGGAGAGCTGAGTACGACGCAGCGTATCCGTCACGAGTGGGTCCGATGTGCGACGCGATGGGTGATGTAGGCAGCGATGGCCTGCGCCGCGTCCTCGCGAAATGGCGCGAAGCTCGGCCAATCGTTGATGTCGATCAGCACCGGGCGGTCGGGCTCCGGAAAGGCCACATCGCCCCCGAAGACGTCGAGTCCAAGGACGGCCGCGGCCTAAAAGGCGAGCGCCTTGTGGCGGCCCTCGTCCACCGCCGGCCGCTGGCCGGCGAAGCCGGCCTCCGAGCCATACCAGTTGAAGAAGCGACCGTCGGTCACACCATAGAACTTCACCACGGGACCCGGCACGTGCGCCTGCAGCGCCACCCAGCGAATGCCGCGCCGCGCGAACGCCCGCAGCGTTTCCGCCACCTGCTCGAGCGACGTCGCGACCACGTCCTCTGGCCGCTCGGCGTGCACGTCGCCCCGCTTAACCCAAACCCTCTGGTGATCGGGACACAAGGCCTTCAGCTCGCCCGCCGACGGGAGCGCGGCGGAGCTGGCTTGAACGAGCGTGCGGGGGAACGGCACGCCGCTTTCGCCCAACCGCTTCACCAGGCGGTAGCGGTGGCAGTTCAGCGCGCTGGACGGGCGGTTCACCACGATCGCGCCGTCGCACTCGAGCGGCATCAATTGCTCGGCCGCGAGTGAACCCTGGCACATGTTGAGGTACAGCCTGGCCGCGGGCAGGCGGCCCTGCTCGACCTCACGCTCGGTGGTCTTGATCGCCCGCCAGCCCTGGGCTTCGAGCCGCGCGACCGTTGCATCCAGGATGGCTGTGTCGTTCACGCCGTGCTGCAGCGGTGAGTACGAGGGGTTGCGGTAAATCGCGACCAATGGGGTCAAGGCGACGTCGCTCCTCGAGTCCGATGTCTACGTGTCACGCGCGGCGAGCCACGCGTTGGCGTGCTGGAGATCTGATGGCCGATCGATGTCGATGATGCGCGGCACTTCCACCGCCGCCACGCGCCGCCCGTCCGCGACAACCGTCTTCAGGAAGCCACGCATCTTGTGCCCGCCGCCGGCAACGGCGTCCGCAGCGGCTCGGCGTATCTCGGCGCTCAGGCCGTACACGCCCCCGGTGACGCACGGAGGCTCGACTGGCTCGTCGCTCAGAGCCCTGACGTCGCCCGCCCCACCCCGGGTCACGTACACAGGAGACTCGTCGTCCACGTACGGCGTCACAGCCAGCACCATGTCCGCACCCCCCTCCAGACGCCGCTCCGTCGCCCCGAAGACCGCCCGCCAGTCGGCCGGGCGCATCACGGTATCCACCATGCTGCAGAATACCGGGCCCGCCGGCACCGCCCGCAGCCCTTCGACGAGGGTGTGGAGCGAGGACGGCGTGCGGCACTCGACCAGCGTCAGGAGGGGCCCGAACCTTGTCCCGTCCAGCAGGCGGGTCACGGCCGGGAAGTCCGCACGAACGGCGCAGGTAAGGCTCTGACATCCCAGTGCGGCGAAGGTCTCGAGCAGGCCCACGATCTGGGGTCGGCCCGCCACTTCCACCAGAGGCTTGGGCACCCGAATACCGCCTGCCGCCAGGCGCGACCCTTCCCCCCCGGCGAGGATCAACCCGTGCACGTTACCCGAGCACCGCTTCGAAGTCGGGAAGGCGACTGATCCGCGCCGTGGGGACGAGCTCGGCCCCGGGGGGCGGCGTCCGATCGGCTGGCGCGATCCAGCAAGTGCGGATGCCCAACTCGGCGGCCCCGCGGATGTCCGCATCGAAGTTGTCGCCCACCATCCACGCGTGCTGCGGCGATATCTGGAGGGCGGCCAGCGTATGCGCGAAGATGCGGGGGTCGGGCTTGCTCCACCCGACCACCGTGGAGTCGCTGAGCACAGCGAAGAATCTCGCCAGGCCGAGCTCTTCCAAACAAGGTCGCAGGTTGCCGGTGAAATTGGACACGACCCCGAGGCGGTAGCGCCGGGAGAGCCGATCCAGAATCGGAACGTTGCGTGCCACGATCTCCAGCGCTTCGGTGTGCAGCCGGTGCGCGAGGGCACCGGCGTCCACCTGGTCGGGCAGGCGCCCGACCACCAACCGTGCCGCCGCTTCGATCGTAGCACGGAACCCCAGCGCCTCGATGCCCGGCAGACGCCCCAGCGCTTCGTCCGAGATCTTGAAGAAGGAATCGAAGGCGGCGAAGTCGAGCCCGCCGCCGACCGCGCGATATGCGGCGTGAAAGCGGGGACTCCAGTGCACCCCGTCGGCATCGAGGGTGCCGCCAAAGTCGAAGAGGACGACGTCGGCCGACTTAGGGGCGGGTGTGCGAGGCGTGCTCGTGCGAACCCATCTTCATGGGCATAGACATGGGCTTGCCCGACATCTCCATCATATGGTGGCCGCCCCCCCCTTCCAGCCGCATGTAGTGCCGGTAATCCTGTTGATAGAGCGAGTCCCCCGGCTCCGCCGCGGGCCACGTCACGCCGCGGTCGGGCACGAACAAACCGCCGACCACGCCCATGCCCCCATCCGGAATCGGCGCGCCGGTCGGGTTGTCGTAGGAGACGGCGATGCGGTAGCGGTGCTCCGGAACGATGTGGACGCCCAGACGCGTCCACCCGTAGAGCATCGCGATCGGGATCGATGCGATGTGCCCGCCGGAGTCCGCCACGGGCGCGGCCCGGTAGATCATCTCACCGGTCGTGACGTCCGCGAACTCGATCACTCGCCCGTAGTCGTGCATGTGCCCGCCCAGACCGACGATCTTGCCAGGCACGGCCGGGCTGCCCTCGTAGGCGCGCGACGAGCGACCCGGAGGAAGCATGAACGACTTGTCTCCGACGGGAAAAGCGACATCCATCTGCCACGGCGAAGCGGAGAACAGCGGCCAGGGCCGCTGTGCGGGAGTGAAGCTCATCACCAGCCGCACGCGGGCCCCGCGATAGGCGGCCGGCGTGAGATTCTCGACCATGGCGCTCGCGACGACGTGCTCGCCCCGCTTCAGGGGCACGCCGAACAGCAGACGGGGCAGCCGGATCGTCCCGGTCTCGTGACCGGCCGCAAGCAGGCGGCGCGAGATCGGCAGAAACAGCTCGCGGTGGTCCGGATCGATGAGATTGAAATGATGGATCAGCTCGTCGGGGAGTTCATGCCCGGCGCTGTCCACCACCTGCACCCGAAAGCCGTAGATCGATCCGGTCTCCGGAATCTCGAGCGTTGCGACCGGCGGCTGTGCGATCCCGTGGTGCGGCGTGTTTGCCGGCAGGTCCATCGGCGCCAGGTCGAGGACGAGCGTGCCGGCTCGGTCGTCCCGGAAGATACGGGCTCCGTTTGCGTCCGCCGCAGACTCGGGTGCAGCTAGATCGCCCGTCGCGACGACGAACAGCAAACTCACCAGCAAGCGTTTGGTCATGTCGCGGGGAATTGTAACCACCCTCCAAGGCCTGGGGCAACGGACCCTACGACGCCCGCAGCCGTCGCACGGCTGCGACCACGACGGCGGGCTGCTCCTCGTAGATGAAGTGCCCGGCCCCGGGCACGCTGTCCACCACGAATGCCGGCAACGCGGCGGCGAGGACCGCAACTTCCTCCACGCTGACCCCGCCCTCGTGTGTCGCCGTCCCGAGGAGCAGACGGACGGGGCACCGTACCTCGGCGAGATGGGGCTGCAATCGCTCCGGCTCGCGCCGCTCCGCCATGGTGAGAAACGCCTTCAGCGTTCCGTCCAGGTCGTTGGCGGCGCCCGCCGTGTAACCGTCGACCACTCGCTCGCTCACCCACGATGGGTCGCCCGACGCTTTGATCAGTTGGCCACGGATCTTCTTGCGCACCAGTTTCACTCCCCCGAAGAGCTTAATCCAGGGAGCGAGCCTCATGGCCCGCCGAAACGAGCGCGTGGCGGCACGCTCCGCAGGCCCGCCGTCGAGTGAGACGATACCAGCGACGAGATCGGGTCGCCGGTAGGCGAGGCGAAACGCCATCGATGCCCCCAGGGAGTGCGCCACGACGATCGCCCGCCGCACGCTGAGCCGATCGAGCGCGGCGGCAATCCGGTCGGCCTGCGCGGTGAGGGAGTAGTCCGCATGCTCAGGGCGCGCCGAGCTGCCGATGCCGAGCGGTTCCACGACGATCGCCCGGTAGCCGGCGTCGGTGAGGAGCGGAATCACCGCGCGGTATCCGAACGCCGAGCCGAACAGCCCCGGCACCAGGACCACCGGATCTCCCGTTCCGGTCACGGTGACTGCCACCGACTCCGCAGGGGAAAGCGCCAGGGAGAAGGTGTGAACGGTGTCCGCGACCAAGGCCAGGGCGAGGAGCCACATGGTTCACTCCGATTGGAAACGGAATCCCGCAAGGGCGCGAGGTCCCTTGTGCAACGCCACCACGACGCCGGTGACGACCGCCGCGATCGCGCACGTCGTGAGAACCTGCGTCGAGACGGGAATGACGAGACCGAGGGTCGCGAAGAACCAAACGCGGGGGGCGCGCCCCAGGAAGGTCGCGAACAAATACTTCCGCATCGAATACTGCGACATGGGAGCGAGGACCGATACGATCCAATACGGAATCGGGCTCCAGGCACACAACCACACGGCGAAGAACGGACTCCGCTGGAACAGGGCCAGCGTCTTTCGCACCACCCACGAGGTCCGCGCCGCCTCCAGGCGCGGATGCCGCATCACCGCGCCGTACACGTGGTAGTTCACGTAGTCCATGTACAAGTTTCCGGCGACCGCCAGCAGCGTGACGAGGAGGGGGTGGTAGAGTCTTCCGGCCACCATCAGCATCGGCTCGAACGCCGCGGGCAGTACCATGGAGATCGGTCCGCTCACAAACAGGGTGAGGCAGAGAAAGCCGGCCAGCACGGCCACGTCGGGCCAACGGAGCGCGGGATAGATGGCGGCCAGCGCCAGGATCCCCGTGGCGCGGAGCACCGCGTCCCACTCCGGGGTGCCGCGGCGCGCGAGCAGCGAGGACGCCAAGCCCGTCATACGGCGACCCCCGATGGCGCGAGCCGCGAGAAGGCCACGCCATCGAGACCGTCCGGAATGGGGAGGCCGAGCGTCTCGAGCATCGTGGGCATCAGGTCGACCGTGCGGATTGGCGCGTCGGGGAGCGGCACGCTCGCCGCGATCGGGACCTCCATGTGGTCCGCGATCAGACTGCCGTGGCCGGCGCGGTGCTCGGGAATCTCCCACGCGCTGCGGAAGTCACTGCCGCGAGCGGCGGCCAGCACGACGTCACCGGTGCGGGAAGCGCTGAAGAGCTGCACCAGCTGCCGCGGAGCATCTGGGAACGCGCTGTGTCGCGTGCGTGCCAGCAGGTCCCGATCGTCCAGGGACAGCCGCTCCGGACCGAGGCCGAGCGGATCGCCCAGCAGCGGCTCGTAGTGGACGCCGTCGGCGTCGGCGCTGACGCACGCCCGTTGCCATCCGCTCGCGACGATGACGTCACCGTGACCGTCCCGCCAGGCGCCGAGTTGCACCGCCGGCAACCCCAGGAGCTGCTCGATCAGATCAGACGGCACCGCCGCGCCGCCGCGCGGCATCGTCCGTCCGCACCGCGGGCGGAAGTAGACGTGGACGCAGCCGTTGCCAGACACCATGACTGCCGCTTGTGCGCCCCGGCGCCAGACGTGCCACGGGTGTCGCAGCGTAGGCACGCCCCACGCCTCCAGGGCGAGCGCGATGTCGCAGTGGTCACGAACGACGCTCGCGCCGTGATCGGCAGCGACGAACACCACGGGGAGCTCACCGCCCGCGCGCACCCTGGCGACGAACCGCCCCAGCGCTCGGTCGATCCGGCGGTAGGCCTCGAGCACCCGCGGATGGCAGGGATCGAGCAGGTGGGAGAGGCCGTCGGGACCGGGGAAGACCACGAACAGGAATCGCCACAGCTCTGCCGCCGCCGCCACCCACGCATCGGCCACGGCGCGATCGAGCGCGTCGTAGGTCCCGAAGTAGTGGGCCGCGATACCAAGAAGCGCGCGCTTCGTCGGCATGAGGTGCGCTCCCCGACGCAACCCGCGGATGATCGGCGTGCAGATCGCGAGGCTCTGCGGCACAAGCTCGAAGATCGATGGACCGCACGTGATATCGCGGTTGATCCAGCTCGCCTGAACGCCGCAGTAGCTCCGCGCGGCACGCCACTGGGCGCGCAGGCCGCCCCCTGCGGCCTCTCGGTCGAGCCAGCGAATGCCCGGCAGGTTGGCATTTCCCGGGTACCGGCCGAAGAGAAACGGGATGTACGCCACGCCGGTGGTGGAGGGAAACACCGTCGTCCCTACCGTCATTCCACCCGGCTCGATCACCCAGCGGGCAAGATTGGGAAGGTCCCCTCGCGCGAGGAGGTCGCGTAGGACGTCGTGTCGCGCGCCGTCTATCAGAACGAAGACGACCCGGCGGTGCTCAGGATGAGGCGGGAAGACCATCGCGTATCCTCCGACATGAAATGACGAGTACATGTTGGCTCGGCCGCCTCAAGCCATTATCAAGTCACGATGTTCTCCCGATAGCGGCGCGCCTGGCCGGGCGTGACCATCTCCTGCAGCAGCACCGCCCGCTCGATCGGGGCTCGGAACACATAGCCCCGGGCGTCCGCGACGAGCCAGCGATTCCACTCGAGCAGGTCGAGCACGCCTTCGACGATCGACCGATCGAGGGCCGTGGCGCGCGCCAGCCGATTCGCGCTCAGCCGCTCATCGAGCGCGGCCGCCGCGCCCAGCACCTGCTGGGCGGCTGTCGGGAGAGCGCGGAACCGCAGGCAGATCCCGCCGATCACCGCCGGCGGGAGATCGCCCGGGAGCGAGTCGACCAGCGTCCGCTGGCGTGACGGCCACGCCGGCGCGTCGGCCGCCGGGGTGAATCCGGCCACGACGGCCTCGAGCATGGCGACCGCGAGGAGGGGGAGCCCGCCGGTGTCGCGTTCCACTCGGCGGGTGAGGCGCTCCGTGTCATCCGCGTCGTATCGGGGAAAGGCCCACCGCACGAGCTCCCGCAGAGCCGCGGCGTCAAACCGTCCCAGACGGACCACCGTCCCTGCGAGATCGCGGCCCAGCCGTGCGCGCAGCTCATCCAGCCGCTCGCTCTCGGGTGAGCCACGGGAAAGGCCGAGCAGCAGGAGCACCGGTCTCGCCGCGGTGTCGCGGGCCAGCGCCGGAAGCGCCGCAAGCGTGGCCGTGTCCGACCACTGAACGTCATCGAGCGCGATGAGAAGGGGCTGCTCCGCTGCGATGGCGCCCACGGCAGCGCCGAGCGCCTCTCCGATCGGGGCCGCAGGGGCCGCGGCGCGGAACCTCGCTCGCAGGTCACCATCGAGCACCGCCAGCCCGGCCAGGGCTCCCGGCGGAGCTCCCGCAAGTCCTGGCGCATCGCCCAGCCCTCCGGCGAGCAGTCCGGCCAGAGCGCTCCATTCTACTTTCTGTTCAGCCGGCACCGCGCGGGCCGTGGCGACGCTCGCGTCATCCAGACGCGCGAGGCCCACCAGCTCCTCGATGAGCCGGGTCTTCCCCTCCCCGGGCTCGCCCTCCACGATCACAACCTGCCCGCGGCCGCTGCGCGCTCGCTGCCAGGCCGCCGTGAGCATCGCCAGCGGCTCGCCGCGGCTCACCAGCGGCGGCCGCGGGCGCGCGTCCGGTGGAGCGGCCACCACGCGGCGCCCGACCCGAGTGTCCCGGACCCGCGCGACAAGGCGCGCGGTGTCTTCGCTCACCTCCGTGCCGAGCAGGTCGTGCAGCGCATGCGCCAGCTCGTCGGCCACACGCAGGGCGGCGGCGCGATCGCCCGCCAGCGTGAGTGCGCGCATCGCGGCACGGGCCGCCGGCTCGGACGTGCGGTCCAGGGCGACGGCGCGGAGTCCCATTCGAGCCGCCGACACCGCGTCACCGCGCGCCAGATCCGCGGCGACTCCTTGCACCACCGCGTCGAGCGCCTGCGCCCGCCACCGCGCCCGCTCCGCCGCGAGCCAGCTCTCGAAATCGTTGGCCTCGGGAATAGCGAGTCCCTCGAGGAACTCGCCGTCGACGAGCGCGGCCGCGGTCGCCCACTCGCGCCGTTCGCACAGCTCGGCGAACCGGTCGCAGTCGAGCGTCACGGCGTCCGGCGCCAGCCGGACCTGATCCACGTCGGCTACCAGCCGCTCGTCCCCGAGGGCGCGCCGCAGGACGCGGAGCGCCTCGCTCAGCGAGTGGCGGGCTTGGCGCTCGTCCCGGTCGCTCCACAGCAGGCCGATCAGGTGCTCGCGGGTGCGGCTCCGGCGGGGACTCCGCGCCAGATACACGAGCAGCGCGACGTGTTTGCGCCACAAGAGCTCCGCAGGCGCGTCCGCGCCGGCGACGGTGACACGCACGGGACCGAGCACGCGGCAGAAGACGGAGGGCATGGCGCCCCCGAGTATCGGGCACGCTGCGGCCACGGGCAAGCGCAGGTACATTCTCCTGTTCTCATGCAGACGCCCGACGTCGATGCCGTGCAGCGCGCAGTCGGCGACCGTTACGAGGTACTGACCCTCGCGGGCGTCGGCGGCATGGGCGCGGTGTTCCGCGCCCGCCACCGCACGCTCGGTCACATCGTGGCGGTGAAGGTGCTGCCGCCCGACGTCGCCGCGAGCACGATGCGGCACGAGCGATTCCGCCGCGAGGCGACCCTGGGCGCGTCGCTCGACCACCCCAACATCGTGCGGGTCTACGACTTCGACACGCGGGAGGGAATCAGCTTCCTCATCATGACGTTCGTTCGGGGCGACACCTTCGAGGAGCGACTCCGCAGCGCCGCGCGCGTCCCGACCGATCTGATCCTCCGCATGGTGCGCGAGATTGCCGACGCGCTGGGGTACGCCCACCGGCGCGGTATCGTGCACCGCGACGTGAAGCCTTCCAACATCCTGCTCGACGAGGACAGCGGCCGGGCCCTGCTCGCCGATTTCGGCATCGCCCGCGTGGAGGGCGCCGGGGAGTCGTCACTCACTCAGCCCGGGGCCGCGATCGGCACGCCCGGCTACATGGCGCCCGAGCAGGCCGCGAGCGGGCGCGTCGACGGGCGCGCCGACCTGCACAGTCTCGCCGCGGTCGCGTTCGAGGCGCTCGGCGGCGGGCCACCGGCGTTCAAGGCCGATCGGGCCGCGCTGGTGCGCGCGTTGCGCACTGCACGGCCGGAGTTGTCGGCGCGTCTCGCCGCCGCGCTCGCGGCCCCGCTCGCAGAGCAGCCTGACGATCGACCGGCTACGGCCCCGGCGTGGCTCGCCGCGCTCGCGCGCGCGGAGGTCCGGCCGTGGCGCCCGTGGGCCGCGGCGGGAGTCGTAGCCGTCGCGGGCGCCGTGGTCCTTCGATTCACGCTCGGCTCGCACGGGGCCTGTCGCTTGCCACGCGACGCACCGGCACGCCTGGCGGTGATGCCGTTCGCCGTCCTGGGCACGCCACCCTATCCGGCCACCCAGCTCCCGGAGT
>Ga0307469_10001020_pt1 | contig 10383 bp, 8 predicted proteins | sample atmos_gasesAM2C__FD_203084 | JGI IMG/M metagenome (GOLD analysis project Ga0307469, IMG submission 203084) | Hardwood forest soil microbial communities from Morgan-Monroe State Forest, Indiana, United States - atmos_gasesAM2C_515 | ecosystem: Environmental > Terrestrial > Soil > Temperate forest...
ATCGCCCACCAGATAGTTCTGCAGCGAAACCAAACGGACCATCCAACCTTTGTTGTCGTCCGGATACTGCCGCTCGAGACTCTTCTCGATTGAGTCCATTTCGGCTTGTGCCTGGGCGGGAGTCACACCCGGTTTCAGGCGACCAACGCTCATCAGGTAATGTCCGCTCCGGTGTTCGCGCAGTTGCATTGCGACCGCGTCCTGCAGCAGCGGCACCCACAATTGGGTGTCCGCCGCCGTAATCGGCGGCCGGAGATTGCCGGGAAGAATTCCGACCACGGTGAAAGCATGCTGATCGAGTGAAATCGTCTGGCCCACGATTGCAGGATCAGAGCCGAACCGGCTCCGCCACAGCCGCTCGCTAATCACTGCCGTGGGACTCGCGCCGGGAATATCATCTGTGGCTTCGAGCGTCCGCCCGAGCACAGGTTGCACACGAAATACCGGAAAATAACTTGCTGTGACTGCCGCAGCTTCGACGTAGGTTGCGGTGCCGTGCCCCGCCAGCGCGAATGTTGTGCCGCGGATTGCCGCTAGCGATTCGAAGCTGGTGGTTGCACGTGTCCAATCGATGTAATTGGGGAAGGAAACACCGTTCTTTGTCGCGCCCAGTTCCGGCCGCGTCTGACAAACCATGAACATTCGCTGTGGCTCAGGATAAGGGAGCGGCCGCAGCAGCACGGCGTCAACGACACTGAAGATCGCAGTGTTCGCGCCGATCCCCAGCGCCAGCGTGAGAATCGCCACGGCCGTAAAGCCCGGATTCTTCCGCAGCAGCCGCATGCCGTACCGAATGTCCTGGACCAGCGTTCCCATCACCATCTCTCCTTATTCATATCTCAGCGCCACGATCGGATCTACACGCATGGCCCGCCGCGCCGGGATATAACAAGCGGCGAGCGCGACGCCGGTCAGAACGGCCGCCACGGCGATAAACGTCGTGGGATCGGTGGCGCTAACTCCGAATAGCAGCTCGACCATCAGGCGCGTGAGTCCGAGCGCCACGGCAACTCCAATGGCGACACCGACAAGCGCCATCTTCATCCCTTCGCCCAGCATCAGACGGAGTACGTCGTGGCGTTGCGCCCCGAGCGCTATTCGAATGCCGATCTCGTGGGTGCGCTGCGCTACTACGTAGGAAATCACGCCATAAATGCCGATGCTAGATAACAGAAGTGCGAGCGCCGCGAAGACGCTGAGCAGGACCATCGAGAATCGCCGGTTGGCCAGCGAGTCCGCTACGATTTCTTCGAGCGGCTTGATTTCATATATCACGTTTTCGCCGTTCAGCTTTTCAATCGCTTCCCGAATCGTCGGTACCAGGCCGGCTGGCGATCCCTTTGTCCGCAGGACCACTTCCGTCTGAGGAGGTCCTGTCCAAAACCGGTCGGGGATCTGCAAGAAAGCGATATACGCCTGCGCGAGGATTGGGTGCTTGGCATCCCCGTCACTGTCCAGACCCCAATGCTTGACGTGCCCGACAACACCGACAATCTCGAGTTCCATGTCCACGATGCCCACGTGAATTCGTTTCCCGATCGGATCTTCCTTGGGAAAATATTGGCGTGCGAAGCTCTCATCAACCACCATGACCTGTGGCGAATGCTCATTGTCATCCGCTGTGAAATACCGCCCGCGGAGCAGTGGGATTTCCATCACACGCAGGTATCCGGGCTCCGACATATAGAAGAGAGACTGATTCATATCGCTTGCGTTCGCCGGCTTTGGCTGACCTTCGAGCCAAAAAGGAAGTTCGTTATCGCCATTCATGGGCAACGCTCCGCCGGTGGAGGAGATGGCTTCCACGCCGGGGATGCTTTTCAATTTTTCATCCAGTTGGCGGATAGCGGACCGGCTTGTAGCAGCATTTACACCGAGAGAGGGGGATAGCGACACCGCAAACGTCAAGACACCCCGAGGATTGAAGCCTGGATTTACGCTCCACAGCCCAAGCAGACTCCGAACCATCAGCCCCGCCCCGGTGAGAAGTACCAGCGCCATGGCCATTTCAATCACCACGAAAACGCCTTGTGCCCGGTGCTTTGCGCCGCTTGCTCCGCGGCCACTTTCTTTCAACGTGGACTGGAGGTCCGGCCGTGATGTCTTCAGCGCCGGCACCAATCCAAAAATCACGCCCGCCACCATAGAAGCAACCAGCGTGAAGATAAGAACGCGCCCGTCGAGACCCACGTCCTGAGCTCGTGGGAGAGTTTCGGGCAGGGCTCGAAGCGCTGCTTGAGTTCCCCAACTGGCCAGACATAGGCCAAGGGCGCCGCCGGCCAGCGCCAATAGAATGCTTTCGGTGAGCAGTTGCCGGATGACACGCGACTGGCTGGCTCCCAAAGCGGCTCGAATCGCAAATTCGCGTGCGCGTGTCGTCGAGCGCGACAGTTGAAGGTTGGCAACATTGACGCACGCGATAAGCAACACAAACCCAACAGCTCCCAGCAAAATCAACAAGAACGGCTGAACGTCGCCGACAATGTCTTTCTTGAGCGACTTGACGCCTATCCCTGCGCCTTTGTCGGCATCCGGGTAGGCCGCGGCAAGGTTTCTCGCGATGCGATCCATATCGGCCTGGGCAATTGCGAGCGTTACACCGGGTTTCAAGCGGCCGATTGCGCGCATGCCTGGGTGCACGTTGCGATCATGAAAGAGCGGATCCTTGTTTTGTCCAATGGGGATATAGACATCCTTAATGCGTTCGAAATTCGTGGATTCGAGATGAAACGTCGCGGGGACTACGCCGATCACGGTGTAGCTGTCGCCATTCATCGTGATTCTCTTTCCCAAGATGTCGGGCGCCGAGCCGAACTTGCGCTCCCACAATCCTGCAGTAAAGAGAGCCACTGGGGCCGTGCCGAGGCGATCTTCTTCCGGTGTAAACAGGCGGCCGCGAACCGGATTTACGCCCAGAATTTCAAAAAAACCGGCGGAGACCATGCCGACACGCACGCGCTCTGCTTCTCCGCTTCCGGTGATACTGAAATCGTCGCTGCGATAGGCAGCCATCGACGCGAATGCAGAATTGCTGCGCCGCCAATCCAGGAAATTCGGGTAGGAAATAGACGAGCTCTCGAAATTCATGGACTTCTCAGAAAGGGCGACCAGTTGGTTGGGCTGCGGATAGGCGAGCGGTCTGAGAAGAACACCGTTGACAACCGAATAAATTGCCGTGTTCGCGCCGATTCCCAGTGCGAGCGTCAGAATCGCCACCACTGTGAATCCCGGATTCTTCAGGAGCAAGCGGATAGCGTAACGAATGTCCTGGACGAGTGTTCCCACTTTCATCTCCCCGCGATTCGCATTTCGTGGCTTTGGGCCCGCGAATCGTGCTGCGTCTGTTCTTCGCGCGTTCGGCCTCGAATATGTAAGTCCCGGAACACACGTCGGCGCCGTTGCCGAAAAGAAATTTCGACCTGTGCGTTCGGAAAGTTGTAAGAATCTTTGGCCCGGGCCGGCTTACACGCTCGCGGTGCGCGAGCCCACGGTTTCTTCGACGATGCGTCCGTCGAAAAGATGAATCGTGCGGTCGGCGATGCTGGCGTAGCGCGGGTCGTGCGTCACCATGCAGATTGTCGCGCCCTCGCGATGCAATTGCCGCAGCAAATCAATCACCGCTTCGCTGTTCTTCGAGTCCAAGTTTCCAGTCGGCTCGTCCGCCAGCAGGATCGAAGGCTGGCCCACCAGCGCTCGCGCCACGGCTACGCGTTGCTGCTGGCCGCCCGAAAGCTGCGAGGGGTAATGCTTCATGCGGTGCGCCATTCCCACGCGCTCCATCACTTCCTGCACGCGCTTCTTGCGCTCCGCCGCCGCCATGCTGCGGTAGGTCAGTGGCAGCTCGACGTTTTCATACACGGTGAGATCACCGATCAGGTTAAACGCCTGAAAAACGAATCCGATTTCGCGGTTGCGGATCCGCGTACGATCCGACAAGGAAAGATTCGCCACCGCCTGCTTATTGATCCAGTAATTTCCGTCGCTCGGCGAATCGAGCAGCCCAAGAATCGAAAGCAGCGTGGACTTCCCGCAGCCCGACGGCCCGGCGATCGAAAGAAATTCGCCGCTCTTGATGTCCAAATGCACGCCGCCCAGCGCGTGCGTTTCCACCTCATCGGTGTAGAAAACTTTGGTAACGCCTTCTAGCTTGATCAATGATTCTGCATTGCTGTTCATGCTGGGCTCCTTCGATCCACTTCAGTACGCTTGCGCTACCTTTGATACGTTTCTGGCGCCCTCAAAAGTTCCCTATTTCAGTTGGACGCGGTCGAAATTATCCCAGGCGGACATATCCGACAAAATCACTTGATCGCCAATTTGCAACCCTTTTACGATTTCCACGGTGTTTACCGAGGTGCGGCCCAATTGCACCTGTGTGCGCGCTGCATCTTTCCCGTCGTCAATCAATTTGAACAATCCCACCGTGCTGTTCGCCTCGCCGTGCACCGGACGCCCGACGAACAGCACATCGGTGAGCCGCTCGATTTCAACTGTGCCTTCCACGCTCAAATCCGGCCGCGCACCTTGCGGCAGCGCTCCTTCCAGCGCCACATCCACGGTCACCGTCCCATTCACCACTGCGGGATCAATGCGCGACACGTGACCCTGAATCACACCGTTATGTGTATCCACGGTCGCCTTCAGCCCGATCTGAATGTCCTTAGCCTGCGTCTCCGCAATCTTCAGCGCCGCCTTCAAATGTGTCGGCTGCGCCACGCGCGCCAGCACCGATCCTTGCAACACCTTCTGCCCGACCTCCACAGAAAGGTCCTGCAGCACACCGTCAATCCCGGGGCGCACGTGCAACTGGTCCAGTTGTGAGCGCTTCAGATTGTACAGCGCGCGCTTCCCGTTCACGTTCGCCTGCTGCACGGCGATCTGTGCTTCAATCGAATTCGCAAATGTCTCCACCTGCTTTTCCGCAATCTCGTTCTGCTTCGCCAGCTCTTCCGCCTGCACAAAGGAAGTCTTCACGATAAAATCTGCCACAAGCCCAAGCGCAAAAAGCTGTTCGTTGTTACGCTTCTGCAAATCGGCGGTGTGATAGGCCGAGCGGATCGCCGCTGCTTGCGCGCGCTTGTCCATCAGTTGGTTTTCCATCTGCGCTTTGGTGTTGTTCAATGCCGCTTCGGCACCCCGCAACTGGTACTCCGCGTCGAGCGCCGCCTGCTGTAGCTCCGGGTTGCTCAGGTCCAGAATCACAGTGTTTGCTTTGACGGGCACGCCAGGGAGTAGATAGCGTTGTTCCACTCGTCCATCGGTCGCCGCAGGAATCAACCGGATGGTCTCCGGTACCAACGTTCCCAGCCCACGCACTTCGCGCAGCATCGGGCCGCGCTTCACTGTGTCGGTCCATACCGTTGCTCGGTCCACGCTCGGCGCCGCCGGCTTCAGCCGTGACAATGCATATGTCACCAACGGAATCAGTACTACGGCGGCGGCGATGTACGCAATTCGGCGCACTTTCTTTTGTCGTTTAACTTCTGGACGGGCAATATCCACGGCAGCAGCCTCTCCTCAACTGTCATCTATATCGCAAATCACCTTCCGGTGTCACATCTTCTCTAAATTATTCAAAGTCATAAGGTTACTGGCAACTGTCAGCCTCCGCCAAACTTGCTTTGCCCGCTCGTGGGAATCCTCTGTCCCGCTAGCGAACAGGAAGGTGGACTCCGGCGCGGTCAAATCATCTCAAATCCTCCCTCTTCGGTACTTTCAGTCCAAAATCTGCAATTTTTACTCAGTTCTAGTAGCTCCACAATCTCGTAGTATGATTATTGTCAGTCACTTACAGGCCCTCCCTTTGGAACGGAGCTTGCGCTTCCAACCTGGAATTCCGAAGGAGGGTCACCACCATGAGGTTTTTAGGCTTGAATAGGCGGATAGCATCAGCCTTGTCGGTATTCCTGCTCTCTCTGTTTCTGATTGGCTGCGGACAAAATCCGCAGGCCGACGAAAAGCCAAGTTCCGCGGCAGACAAGCCCGGCTTGCTCAGCGGAATCTTTGCCTCGACAAAGCCAATCACCATCCCCGAGGGAACCGATCTGACGATCGTCCTAGACCAAACAATCTCGACGGCCTCCAGTCGCTCGGGCGATAGCTTCCGGGCGACACTCACTTCTCCCGTCGTGATTGATGGCAAGACTGTGCTGCCAAAAGACGCGCCAGTGACGGGCCATATCGTCGAGTCCATACCGTCGGGCCGGTTAAAGGGCGTCGCCAGACTGGATCTGACGCTCGATTCGATTGAAGTGAACGGCAAATCGTTCGACCTCGCGACCGACGATGAAGCGCGCAAGGGCAAGAACCATAACAAGCGCAATGGCGTGCTGATCGGCGGCGGCGCTGGTCTCGGCGCGATCATCGGCGGCGTCGCAGGTGGCGGTGTCGGCGCCGTGGTCGGCAGCGCAGTCGGCGCTGGCGCCGGAACGGCGGGTGCTGCGTACACCGGCAAAAAGGATATCCGCGTGCCGGCGGAGACCGCGTTGACGTTTCGCCTGGTTCGTCCAGTCACGATCCCAGTGAAGAGCTGACCTCAGTTCACCCACACCTCGCGCGAGGTTCGTCCGACTTCCCCCGGGCAGGCCTCGCGCGGTTCTGCTTTCCATGCAAGAATATTGGTCCCGCCGGGGCTCGGCGCACATCTGCGGACTTCACGGAGGGAATAGAGATGGCTGAGGACAAGGGTTTTTTCGAGACACTCTTGGATTTCTCGTTCCAGCACTTTGTGGCGCAAAAGTACGTAAAGCTGCTGTACGCGCTGCATCTTCTCGTGGGTTTGATCGCAGCGATCGGAATGGTGTTCAACGGATTTCAAGTTTCCGCATCACAGGGCCTGCTCACTCTGTTGTTGGCCGTGGTGGCGTACTTTTTCTGGATTCTATATGTCCGCGTGACGCTCGAATTCCTTGTCGCCGCTTTCCGCACCGCAGACAACATCGCGCGGGTCAGCGGCACGCCTCGCGAAACTTAGTGAGGCTCGCTGCGATGGCGCGCATGTGCGCTAGGCAGATCAGGAAGACGCTTCAGCGCTGGCCTTAATTTCCTGCCAGCGTTTGGGGCGTCTTTTCGCGTCGAGGACTTTCTTGCGCAGGCGGATGGACTTCGGCGTCACTTCCACGTACTCGTCATCCGCGATGAACTCGATTGCTTTTTCGAGCGTCAGCTCGCGCGGCGGAATCAAGCGGATGGCTTCGTCCGCAGAAGACGACCGCATGTTGGTCTGCTTTTTTTCTTTCGTGATGTTGACATTCATATCGTCTTCGCGCGCATTTTCTCCGACGATCATTCCTTCGTACACTTCCACGCCCGGACTCACAAACATTTCGCCACGCTCCTGGATGCCCCAGATTGCGTAAGCCACTGAGACGCCCGCGCGGTCGGCCACCAGCGCTCCCGTCAGGCGCATGGCCATATCGCCCGCATAGTCGGTCCAACCTTCGAGCAATGAATGAATCAGCGACGTGCCGCGAGTATCCGTCAGCAACTGGCTGCGCAATCCAATCAATCCGCGCGAGGGAATGCTGAATTCCATGCGTACGCGCCCGGAATGATGGTTCACCATTTTCTTCATTTCGCCGCGACGCGTGCCCAGCGACTCCATCACGATCCCGATGAACGATTCCGGGCAATCTACAATCAGCAACTCGAGCGGTTCCACGCGCCGGCCGTTTTCGGTTTTCACCACGATTTCCGGCTTGCCCACCATCAGCTCGTATCCCTCGCGGCGCATCGTCTCGATCAGGATGGCGAGCTGCAATTCCCCGCGGCCGAGCACGCGGAACGCATCGGTTGAGCCCATGTCCTCCACGCGCAGCGAAACATTCGTCAGCAATTCTTTTTCGAGGCGCGCGCGCAAGTCGCGGGAGGTGACATATTGTCCTTCGCGTCCCGCAAACGGCGACGTGTTGATGGTGAACACCATAGTCAGCGTGGGCTCATCAATCAGCAGCGGCTCAAGCGGCGCGGGATGTTCGAGATCCGTGATGCTCTCGCCGATCTGGATTCCTTCCACTCCGGCAATCGCCACGATATCCCCGGCGCGCACTTCCTCGGCTTCATCGCGCTCGAGTCCGCGGAACGTGAAGAGCTTGGTAATTTTGGTCGGCTGAATCGTTCCGTTCAGCTTCGCGATGCCCACTTCTGTTCCGCGCACGAGCGTCCCGCCAAAAACTCGCGCGATGGCTACGCGCCCGAGAAAATCGCTGTAATCGAGATTGGTCACCTGAATTTGCAGCGTCGCTGCAGGATCGCCCGAAGGCTCGGGAATAGATCTCACGATTTCTTCAAACAGCGGCTGGAGTGTCGTGGAATCGTCGCCCACTTTGCGATGCGCCACGCCGGTCTTCGCGTTTGTGTAGATCACCGGAAAATCGAGCTGGTCTTCGGTGGCATCGAGGTCGATGAAAAGATCGTAGATTGCGTCGAGCACTTCGGCGGGACGCGCGTCCGGCCGGTCAATTTTGTTGAGCACCATGATCGGCGGGAGTTTTGCGGCCAGCGCTTTTTGGAGCACGTAGCGCGTCTGCGGCAGCGGGCCTTCGCTCGCGTCCACCAGCACCAACACGCCGTCCACCATGCGCAGCGCGCGCTCCACCTCGCCGCCGAAGTCGCTATGGCCCGGCGTATCCACGATATTGATTTTTGTGCCGCGATAAGTGATCGCTGTGTTCTTCGCCAGAATGGTAATGCCGCGCTCGCGCTCCAGTTCGTTCGAATCCATCACACGCGTAACCACTTCCTGGTTCTCGCGGAATATGCCGCTCTGGCGCAGCATGGCGTCCACGAGGGTAGTCTTTCCGTGGTCCACGTGCGCGATGATGGCGATATTGCGAGTAGGTGTCGTCATTTTATTCCGGCCAAATAAAAAGGGCTGCAAGCGCGGTCTTGCAGCCCCGACGTGTCCCCAAGGAGAAGTTTCAGGAGCAACAAACGCGTACCCATTCTAACATGCGCGGTGCGGCAGGGCCATTCTCTGAGAGATTTCTCCACACCCCTTAACTCCACTGCCAGCAAAGCTTGACGGCGAACCAGAGGACTAGCCACTTGTAGAAGAGCTGTTTCTGTTGCGGTTAGAAAATTCTTAAGTCTTTTATTCCTCCGAGTTAGGTGAATTTTTGAATTGGCTACTGTTGCGGTTAGCCTTTTCTTCGCCTTCCGGAGACTGGGAGCTTGAACCTGGAGAGTGGATGTTCGAAGTTGGAGGATAGGCATGCCGGAGGCGGGTTCGAAGGAGTATGCCGCCAGTTCGGCGAGGGCTTGCAAACTCCGGAATTTTTCGCGATTAGAAAAATTTCTGTTGTTTGTTTTCAGTGACTTGGACTCAGTTCTAATTTTCCGATTCGCGATTAGAATTTCGAAGGTGGGGGCTCTATTTCGAGACGCCGATTGAGCCCAAAGGACCCCTGATGAAGCTCGAAGCTGTAGGCGGGTTGGAGGGAGTTGGAAACTGTGAGACAGTGATCCTTGGGCTGAGTCGCCGGAAAAAGGCTTGTGGCCGCCCGGGAGCGGATCGGGGTGAAGGTGGGGTCGGTTGAAATTTGCCACGAAGGACGGTAGCACGGTTGGAGCTGTTTGTCAATTGGTTAATAGTTCTGGCAAAGCACTGAATTTTCTAAATTTAGAGGCGTACCTCAAGGTTCGCATCTGATTTCGGGAAGAGACAGCGGGACGGTTAGCGCGGTGAGTCTTTGGATTCAGGTAACTAACTGTGCACAAAGGATTTAATATAAGCAAGATTGCATAGGGAAACCGGAAGGGCTTCTGTGGCATCATATACCCTATGACAACTCAAAAGCGCAAGGGACACGGACGGCTAGTCCCCACTCGACCCACGGGAGTCGAGTATCGTGTGAATTACGGCATCCATATGGTTGCTCCCGAGAAGAAGCACGGGCGGGGCATGGCCCCCACTCGTTGGGCGCGCTGCGTGGTTCGCTCGGAGAACGCTCACCGGATCCCCAGCGGAGAATATTTTCTCCATGCGGATGAAGGCGGCGTGTTCCAACTGAAGTGCAACGGCACGACCTGGCACTATCTGGCAGCCGCTTAATTCGTTTCCTGATTCGATCATCGCGCCCGGCGGTCTGATTCATCAGGAGACGTGTGCCCATCTTCTCCCACTGGCAGTGCATCCGTTTCCGGCAAGTCGAGCAGACTTGTACGCGCGTTTCATATCCCCTTCTATGGGCTCCGCTTCATGAAGAGCACGCAGTAATCATTGCCCGACCAATCGCTGATTACTTTTTCTACCTGTAATCCAGCGGACGTCAATTCGTCCACCACAGTTTTTTCAGGAATACCATGGCCGCCGCGATTTTTCGGGACTCCTTCCACGGGCGGTAAATTCTCATTCGCTGGGAAATCGATGATCGCGAGCAGCGC
>Ga0307469_10001021_pt1 | contig 10376 bp, 13 predicted proteins | sample atmos_gasesAM2C__FD_203084 | JGI IMG/M metagenome (GOLD analysis project Ga0307469, IMG submission 203084) | Hardwood forest soil microbial communities from Morgan-Monroe State Forest, Indiana, United States - atmos_gasesAM2C_515 | ecosystem: Environmental > Terrestrial > Soil > Temperate...
ACGCCGCTCGAAAGGTCTTCGCAGCCAAGGGCTATGCCGGCGCGGCCGTGGACGACGTGGCGATCGAGGCTGGGATGACGAAGGGAGCCGTGTATGCACACTTCCGCACAAAAGAGGCGCTCTTCCTCGCGCTCCTTCGGGAACAAGGCCTGGCCAACCTGGCCGAGGTGGAAGAGAACCTCGAGGCCACGAGCGACCATCCCGACGACCGCGCGGCGATGCTGACCAGACGTTTCACATCGGGGGTCGCCGAGCGCGACTGGACGAGCCTCGGTCTCGAATTCATCCTCCACGCCAGCCGTGACCCAGCCCTGCGGCGCGAACTGCGCGAGTTCTACAACCGCGGCCGCGAGCTCGACGGCGAGCTCATCGCCCGGATATGGACCGACATCGGGATCGAACCGGCGATAGACCCAGAGGACTTCGATCGCATCCTGAGCGGACTGAGCCTCACCCTCGCCATCGAACAGCTCCTCGATCCGCGGGCCGACCTCTCCCCCGTCGCCAAGCGGACGTTCTCCTTCTTGCTCCGAGCCGTGGGACACTCGGCGCGGCCGAAGTCACGGCGTTGAGCCGACATCCGGAGACCGCGTCGCCACGCTACGACCACCACACCCACATGTTCAGCGACGCCTCGCAGCGTCTCCTCGAGGAGAAGGCTGGTCGTCCCTTCCCCGCCTTCGGCTCGGACGAGCTCATCGCCGCGCTCGACGCGGACGGCATCGAACGGGCGGCTGTTCTTTCGGTCGCGTACTTCTTCGCGGCCGAGCGACCCGACGCACAGAAGCACGACGCCGAGGCTGTCTCGCTCGAGAACGACTGGGTGGGCTCGCAGGTCGAGCGCTACCACGAGCGGCTCGTCGGGTTCTGCAGCGTCAATCCCCTCGACGAGACGGCGACCGATGAGGTCTTGCGATGTGGCGCGACCGGCACCTTCGTCGGGCTGAAGCTCCATCTGGCGAACTCGGACGTCGACCTCCGGAGCCACGCCGACCTCGACGCGGTCGCAGCGGTCTTCGCGGCGGCTCAGGAAGTCGGGTTCGCCGTCGTCATCCACATGCGCACGCGTCGACCGGACTACGGACGGATCGATGCCGAGCGCTTCGCGCATCATGTACTCCAGCCGGCAGACCCGACCTCCCTGCAAATCGCGCACCTTGGTGGATGGGGCGGGTACGACGACGCAACAGATGCGGCCTTCGGAGCCTTAATCGAACACACCACGGGCGATGTGCGCTACGACGTATCGGCGGTCGTCTTCCAACAGCCGCGGTTGAGTCAGTTGCGTCTGAGTCGCTTACGTGAACGGATCACCACTGCTGGGGTCGATCGGATCATCTTCGGGACCGATTGGCCGGAGTGGACCCCCGGAAGATACGTCGAAGACCTTCAGGCGAACGGGTTCACCTCGGATGAACTGAAGGCGATGTACACGAATCTCGCTCCTTGGATTGCTCGCTGATATCGCAGCCATACGTCGCTCGGCCTCCTCCACGCGTGCTTCGCGATGAGCTTGACTCAATGACGCACCCGTCTCGGCCGCGCAGAAGGCTTCCGCCGAGTTGGAGCCGGTTGAGCGGGAGCCGCGAGCAGTCCGCTCACCACAAAAGAGACCAGACGGCGCCGCGCCTTCTTCGGCATGCCGTGCGTTCCATCGGCAACGGCGAGGATGGCGTCGGCCAGCAGTTCAGCATCCGACCCCGGCGAGTCCCGTTCGATCGCAGCGAGAAGCGTGCCCCGCAGCGTCAGACCCATCTTCGCCTGAAACGTCGCCGCGGCTGGCGACACCCGAGCCCGCTCCGCTAACGCCGCACCAAGTTCCTGCGTCTGTTCGAGTCGGTCCATAGCGAACAGCACCTGATCGACGAGCGGTCGCCGTTCGACCTTCGCGATGTCACCGACCAACCGATCGAGCATCCGTTCGAGCACCGCCACGAACAGGTCGTCTTTGGACGGGTAGTACCAGTAGACGGCGTTCTGCGCCACCCCTGCGGCTTCGGCCAGGGCCGCGGTCGTCGTGCCGCTGTAGCCCCGGTCGTTGAACAGACGATCAGCAACATCGAGCAACTCGCTCACCTTGGCGGATCGGTCGAGTTCGTGGCGCGTCTTGGGCATAACCGCTCCTCTTGACTGGCGCTCAAGACACGGCTACTCTCTTGAGCACTGCACAAGCAGGTTGCATTCTACTCAAGAGGGAGTCCGGCACATGGGAACGTTCGCTTCGATCCTCAAGCCTCGTTTCGCCCTGCTGACAACGTGGCGAAGAAACGGGTCCGCTGTCGCGACGCCGGTCTGGTCGGTGGTCAGCGAGGGCAAGGCGTACGTCGTCAGTCGCGGACCCGGCAAGGTGAAGCGCATCCGCAACAACTCATCCGTGTCGATCACGCCATGCACGGCGCGCGGGCGTGTGACCGGCGCGGAGATCCGAGGCGTTGCACGCATCATTGACGCCGCGCTCCCCGACCACGTGCGACGTGCGTTTCGTGCCAAGTACGGTCCATTTCCGGCGATGACTCGATTGATGGCAAAAGTGACGCGATGGGACCTAGTCCTGGTGGAGATCGAGGCCGACATGGCTGAGAGGCAGCGCCCACGCAAGACCCGCTCGTCTAGGTAGTGACGGTCGGCGTGGAACTCGGTCGAGGCTGAACTCAGTATCGCAAGTCCCGTTTGAATCTCGAAGCGAGAGATGACTGAGACATTCAGGGCGGCAAGCGAGAGGACTGCGGCGGCGATACTCGTCGCCGAATGCTTCTCCATCCACGAAGCTAGACTGCTCAACTCCGGCTCGCTCCAATCGGTCCGGGCACCGAGTCCTCCGGCGGCTGTACTCCCAACGACCTCGTCAGCGAAAGGTGATCAGGATCAGCAGAGTCTTTGAGTTCTTGCGCAAGCGCGGTTTCTATCCCCCGGTCACCGAACACGGAAGCTCGGAGCTATTCGCCGGCGTCCAATCGCCCGGACCCGGCGTCCATTTCACAGCGACGGGCTTCTTCGTGTCGTCGGCGGTCGTGTACGAGCCAGTCATCGTCACGCTCTGACCCTTACTCAGGCCGTACGGGATGTTCGGCGCCGTGAGCGTCCCCTCGTCGTCGTAGTGAGTCGGGTTATTCGACAACGCGATCGCCACGCTGATGGCCGTCACGTCGATCTCACCCGCTGTGTGATTCGTCACTACCGCCTTGAGGTTCCAGGTGCTGTAGTCGCCAGGCGTCATCGAGATTGACGACACGCTGATGTTTCCGCTGACGCATGGTTGCGGCGTGAACGCCGGCATCGGAACAGGGGCGTACGTCGGAAGCGGCTCATATGTCGGGAGCGGTTCCAGAGTTGCTTCCGGAAGCGAGAACTGTGTGCTGGTTGACGACAGCGAATTCTGGAGGCTGGCGCGCTCGTTCTTCAACCGATTGTTGGCGCTCACAACCCCAACTGTCGCGAGGCTCACGAGAGCAATCACCAGCGCGAGTGAAGCACCACGTCTTACGCGAGGCGCGTGACCGGGTGGCCAGAACACGGCGCGCACAACGGACAGGCCCTCTTCCTTGCTTTGGCGGCGAAGCAACGACAGTGCCGCCCAAGCACCAATTGCAGAAGCGATGAAAATGACCCACACGCCTGAGCCGATCGCCGCCGTGAACAGGTCGGTCGACGCACGCTGGATCCGCGACAACAAGTCGAAGAGGTCAATCGTGACGACGATCCAGGCAAGAGCGCAGCATGCTCCGGCGAGCTCCGGCCATCGCCGTTTCCTCGGGCCAACGATCGATGCGATTCCGAGGCAGAGCGCGGCCACCCCGATGAACAACGTGAAGACGCCGTCACCCTCGATACCGGCCTTCGACATCGTCGAGATCCCAAAGACCTGGACGACGCCCCATGGGAGGAACGAGCCGACAACGACGAGCAACCCGGTTAACGCGAGGAGCGCCGGGCGCGTTACGAACGGGTCGCGAAGCCTCCAGCGCCAATCCGTTGCATGCGACTCAAGCTCAGCGAATCGCTCACGCGCTCGCTGCGGCGTTGGCTCGCGGTAGAGCGGCGCGCCGCCTTTGGTGATGTCCCACACGCCGAATGTCGGTTGCGCATCCTCTGGTCCTTCGCCGAGCGGTCCGAACGCGAACCTCGTCCCGCGCTCGATAAGGCGAGTGGCGTCGGCAGGCACCGGTCGGCCGCGGAACCGGCACTCCAGTGCGTCAACGTTGATCAGCTCCGCGCAGTACATGCAAGCGCGCGTGACCCCAGAGCGGACGGTCGTGTCCGGCGACGGTCCGGCACCTTTAGTGCGTCGCCCACTGCCGTCTTCAACCGCGCGTTGCGAATAGGGCGACCCGCACGTGCCGCAGAACTTCGCGCCGAGCACAAGGTCCGCGCCGCACGCACTACACAGACCCGTCGTCGCCACCTAGGTCCCCCTCGCCGCTATGTTACAGCTTGGTCAGCCCGGCGACTTCCGCACGCTTCATCCGCAGCTCATCCCCGTGCCTCTGCGTCGTTGTTCCAGTACGCAATCGGGTGAAGGCTTGATGTGTGGCGTTGCAGAACATTGCCGCGCGGCCTTGTCGGACACTTCGATGCGTAGCGGCGCCCTTCCAACTCACTCGCAGGTCACAGTCGATGCGGACATATCGACGTACGCGGCACCCTGTCCCGTGACAGTGATGATGCCCGTAAAGTTCTCGCCCTGACCCGGTGGGATCTCTTTATCTCCTTTGAAGATGTCAAAACCGTGGTACGTCCCCCCTGGTGAATTCAGAGTGACGGTGCAGCTCGGTGCTCCCGCTGCCGTGCCGATGTTCGTCACGTAGAAAAGGACCCTCCTCTCAGCGGGATCGAGCACCACTCCTTCGCCCTCGAAGCTCGCTTGGTACGCAGGTGACCCTTGGTCCTGTGACGACGCCGTGGGCTTCGGTGTCCCTGCAGTACCCGAGCCCCGGCGATGTCCAGCTCCGATGATGATGGGAATCAGCACGATGAGCACCAACAGCAACACGAAAGAAGCGCAACCGATGAGCAGGACGCGTCCTGTAACACTTAGCCGGGGCGCGTCATGTCCATCTCGCAGACCTCTCGCGAGAAGATTCGCCTGACTCGTTAACGGGTGTCCGCACTGCGCACAGGAAGGACGCCGATCTGAGTTGGCTGTCCCGCAGTTCGTGCAATACGTGGTGCCGACTAGCGACTTGGGAGGCACGTCACCGCTAGGCGAGACCGGCGCGCGACAACCGCCGCAGAACTTCGCTCCGTCTAGGAGTTCACGACCGCAACTCGTGCAGTACGCGGTTCCCGTCGCCACACCCACCTCCACCGCGCCGACATCTCCTGCTCTGTCGGTCCGAGGCGTCCGGACTATAGTCCTTCTACTCTGACACGGAACCCGGCGATGCTGCGCCGATGCCGCCTCGCCGGAGCCGTCCCCGCACGCTCGACGAGGCGTTCGGCCTGGTCGTAGCGCAGTTGCGGACCGAGCGCGGGCTCTCGGCAGAGCGCCTTGGCAACCAGGCGGACGTGGATCCGAGCTACGTCCGGCTGCTCGAGAAGGGCAATCGAAGCGCTTCGATCAAGACACTTAGCAAGCTCGGGGCCGCGTTCGGGTTGGCGCCGTGGGAGTTGCTCCGTCGAGCCCAGGATCTGCTCGGCAGCACCTGAGCGTCCCAGCCGCAGCGATCGTCAGTCGCGTCGAGGCAAGGCGACCGGTCGTGCCTCCACCGAAGAGCGGCAGCGGCCACAAGCACTGACCCGACGAGTTACTGACCGCGCACACGTCAAGCGCGGCGCGAGGACCGGAGCGGGCATCGAAACCCCAGCTCAGACGCACCGGGCGCTGGGACCGCAAGCACCCGGGCGGTGAATCGGGGCGTTGCCTTTCGCAACGGCACACAAAAGGACGCATTTCGCACCTGCTTCCGGCGCCGATCAAACGGGGTCGCTCGCCGGAAATTCAATCCATTGACCTGCTACGACGGCTGTTGCACCGCACACCTGGGCGTCCGACATCCAGGGCGCAGTGTGTCCCGGTTCTCTTAGGCGTCGCGGAGCGGTGGAAAGAGCAACCACGATGAGGCGGCAACGCGCGAGTCACGGCCCGTCGAAGTCGATCGCTCCTTGGCCGGGAGCAGCTCGTCGCGACCCCCTCGATTGAGGTCGCCCTTGACGGTCACCAACGCCTCCCGGGTGCGACTCAAGAGCCTCCGCGACTAGACGAAGCTCACGAAGAGAACACGACTGCTCCACCACTGAATAGGTGTGGCGTCCCGCAGGAGCGATCACTTGCCCGTTCCCGAGATGCAAGATCGGGTACTTCGCGAGTTCAGCGTGGCGCTGAATCCGATCGATTAGCTTCGCCTTGACGCTCGCAAGGTCTTCGGCTTCGACACGTTCGACCAAGCCATCTCGTCACTCTCTCTCCCGTCCTCGTTGAAGCATTTCCACTCTTTCCTACTGTCCAACGGGCAACCTGCGTCAGCCTTACGATCGCTCGGTGTCGCTGGCGGCAGGCAACAGGTCGCCCGGGTAGAAGCCTTCCGTCCAGTAAAAGGTCGCGAAGAGCGCGATATCGAGGACGAGCAGATCGAGGAATTCTCGGTACTTCCGCTCGCCCTCGATGAGGTGAGCGAACCGCAGCGGCGCGACGAGGTCGGTACACGACAAATCGATCGTCATGTACCTCTCGACCATCTCGGTGACATCAAGTTCGGTGAACGACGCCATGAGCTGGACAGGCGGGAGCGCATCAATTGACTCTCTGACGAATCGCGCGAAGTCGCGCCAGGCGGGCTTCACTTTGCCCATCCTTGTCTCGGCAGCAGTAGCGATCAATTCCCGGATAACGACAACGCGCGTAGTGACATCTACGTCTCCGTTCAATGGCTGCCTCCTGTCTTGTCGGCACAATCCATAGATTCGGCACAAGTCGGCTCAGTCACGCCTTCTGTGCTCTCTGCTCTTCCGCGCGCTTCGCTACGAACGCGAGAGTGAAGCAATTTCCCTTAAGGGTCTTTAGCTATATAGGGAAATTGCTTCATCTCCGAGACCCCACCCCGCCCAGCACATAAGGGAAAATGCTTCACGCCGCACCGCTTCCCGCCGCGTCTTCGAGCAGCAGGGCGATCAGCCGCGCCACGAAGTCGTCGTGATCGAGATCCTCCGGACGAACTCCGGCAGCCGCCAACTCGGCGAGCAAACGCTCCTTGACACGACGAACTCTCGACCGGCCCCACGTTCCGACATAGGTGTGGAGCAGATCCTTGCCCTTCTTCGGCTCCTTCGGTACGCGCCACGTCCCGGCCCAGGACTGTCGGATGACGCTCCCCAGAACCACAGCGAGCCGCGTCAGGACCAACATCGCCAGACGACGAGATAGGGCGACCATCCGCACGGCGCGTGTGGAGGCATCGCACGACGTGAACAGCCACACGTTGCCGTCGTTATGCACGACCGTATAGGACCCACCCCGTCCCCCCTTGTGCCGACGGAGGCGTTGATTAATAGTCTTCCGAACTCGTTTGAGGTCGGCTTCACTCCGGACTCTCACCCTCGCGACGAAGATGCGGTCTAGCGACGAGAACAACCCGGCGAGTCGCTGCGTCGTGGCTAGAGCTTTCCTCGGCGCGCTTGTCGAGCAACTCCAACCGAGGCAGTCGATCGGGAACGCCGAGAGAGTGTTCGTCCCGCGCTGCACACGAAGGCGAAGGAGGCCGCCGCATAGGTCGTCCATGAGCACACCCCACCGCTCCTTAACTGGTGACGTCATTGCCAGAAGTTCGACCTGAGATCCGGTCAACCACTCAGCGAACCGCGACCCACCTCTCCCGAAAAGGAAGGGACGAGGACGCACCGTGGTGGCCTCGCTCCCTTCCTCCTTCGGGTCTTGCTGGGGGGGACTTGGGTTTATCGAGCGAAGCTCGATGACGTTCGACTCGTCCGGGACGGCGGCATCCACCGAGTCCGGGCGCACACCGTCGTTACCGCTTGGTACGCTTGTCATTGTCACAGTTCTCCTTGAGGCCGTTCCGCTTCACGCGCGGAGCGGCCTCGTTCTCTTCAGCGAGAACGGAGCCGCCAACAACCTCACTCGGTTGAGCTGCAATCAGAGCCGCGACCCTGGCGAGCGCGGATGGACACGTACAACGAGCGCCGAGGCCCTGCGAGCGTCGACTGCGCTCGACCCACGTTCTGAGAGCCTCGCGTTCGGCCTTCATCTCTTGGTTCCCAGCGCGCGCAGGAGTTGAAGCCAACGCAGTGCAGCGTCTCCAGTCGGCTTGCGACAGCCACGTTCCCACCTGCTGACCGTTACTGGAGCGACGCGAACGGCCGCGGCGACCTGAGGGATCGAGAGGTGTGATCGAACTCGGATGCGACGCGCGTCGCCGGACTCAGCGAGTTTTCGCACCTCCGCGAACCGCAACAGCACGTTCATAACCGAACCTTGTCCGCTTGCTGGACCGCTCGGCTAGCGCCTCGGCCATGGGTCCAGACCAATCCTGGACCGCGCTGTTACCGTTCTTGTGCGATGCGAGCGATCAACTTCGGCAACATCGTCAACTCGCCAATCAGTTGGGACTTCGTTTCCTTGGGTGACGGAAGGTGGGTCCCTCCGGCCTTCTCGGCGAGTTGGTCTCCGGACAGGCGACTCAGCATCACGATTGACATCGTCGTTCGGGAAGGTGGCGAACCCAAGGTGAAGCGCCTCTCGACCAGCGCAGGTAGCTCCGCTGCGCAGGTGGCGCACGACGACTTCCCGAGCGATGCCGAAATGTCCCAGATCGTCGGAGTCGCATTTCGAAGCAACGTGTGGGACGGTCCAGTCGAGCCGGCGGGAACGTTCCTGTCTGACCTCCCTGGCGACCGGGGCGCGTTCGGAGGCTTCGAGGAGGAGACGGCCCAGAAGTTCCTCTCCGAAGGCCATCTCGTCTTCAAGGGATTGCTGCGCAAGCCAATAAAGAGATCGAGGTTAGACAAAGCGACGCGCGAGGGTGTGGCGAAGGCCGTGCGGCATGCACAACGCCAAGGCGTGTCGACCCGCCAAACGGTAGCCGATAGATTCGGCATCTCGCTTCGGCAGGCGAAGAGATGGATTGAAGTTACGCGACGCGAGGGTGACCTTGGTACTGCTTCACCGCGTCGGCCGGGAGAAGCGCCGAACAGCCACTCGAGTCACTGATCCGCCGTGCTCTGCCCCGACGGGCGTCGAAGAACACCACATAGGGCGGCGGTAGGAGGTAAGGGGTTGCGAGCCCATCCCTCGTATTAGGCGCAGGACCTTTCCTCTTGGATAGGCGACTCGCGCGTCGGCCGTCAAGAAGGCCCATGAAACCTTGCGAGAGGTGTGCACCAATGTGTCACCAAGAGGTTTCCCTCGGATGAACCTGAGTGGTCTTCCTAGGCTGGCTAGACGTGCCGCCGCGCCTAGACCGTTAAGGGCTGCAACTTTGCTGCAACTTTGATGTACGCTCCCCTCAGGTCTGCGTTGACTGTCGGCAACCTCGTGAGGTTCGCGTGCTTGATCTTCCTGAACCGTCAACGGAGAAGCTCGGGTCGTCACCGCTCACTCAGGTCACCTTCCAGCTTCGTCACGAGCACGTCACTGATGTGAGTCAAGGTCGAGTCGGCGTCGCTGTCCACCAACGCGTCGCTTCAGACGCGGTACTCGAGGAACAGTCAACTCAGGACTTGACTTTCGCCCCTGGCCCGACCGGAGTGCAAGCGATTACGAATCAAGCCGTTCGAGGGTGGAGACTACGAGCCAAGGATGATAGTTGGGCGTCACTGATAATGCCGGATTTCTTCACTGTCGAAACGACGCAGTATGACGAGTGGGCCTACTTTCGCGACCGGGTGACGAGCGTTGCGAACGCTGTCGCAACAGAGGTTAGACCGACAATAGAACAACGCATTGGTCTTCGATTCATCAACGAGATTCGGCACGCTGAGGTCCAGACGATCGAAGATTGGAGGCGTTTCATCAATCCAGCGCTTCTCGGTTTGATCGCCGATGAAACGCTCGGCGGCGCTATAGCAGCAGCCCAACAACTACTGCAGATTGACGGCGGGGAAGGTCGCGTCGTAGTCCTTCGGCACGCAGCCGTGCGCTCTCCGGAACGTCAGCCGAGATGGATCTACCTCCTTGATTGCGATTGCTCGATCCAGAGAGGCCAAGGATTTGATGTTAGCTCCGCCCTCGATGCTGCCGAGGGCCTCCACAGCCTTGCCCTTCAAGTCTTTCAGTACGCAATAACGGAAGATTTCTTGCGGGAACTCCGTGGTGCATCATGACATCAATCGCGCCGAGCATTAGGGACCGCGAAGAAATTAGCGTTCGTGCGTGGCGGAACACTGATGGCCTCATGTCGGCTCTCGTGACGCCGACCCTTGGAAGG
>Ga0307469_10001022_pt1 | contig 10374 bp, 8 predicted proteins | sample atmos_gasesAM2C__FD_203084 | JGI IMG/M metagenome (GOLD analysis project Ga0307469, IMG submission 203084) | Hardwood forest soil microbial communities from Morgan-Monroe State Forest, Indiana, United States - atmos_gasesAM2C_515 | ecosystem: Environmental > Terrestrial > Soil > Temperate forest...
CGGTCGCAAAGTCGCTGATCCGGTTGAACCTCACTTCGGGCAACGCAGGGCAGCTGGCCGCAGCGACCGGGGTCGATCAGCAGGGATTGATCGCCGCCGCCCAGAGCGTCCAGAACGGCACCGCGCTCACCCAGCGGGACATCAATATTCTCGGCCAATTCGACGCGATCGTCAGCGCGATCCTCGATCTCGGCTACGAGCGCGCCGATCAGATGTACCGCAACACCGCCAAGGCGGTGGCCGCGCTGGTTGCGATTTTCCTGGCGGCGATTGGTGGCGGGCTCATCTTCTACAGCGGAGCCGCATCGGCGTCGCCGCCATCGCTTGGAGGATATCTCTCGTCACGGCTTTTTCTGCTTTCGATCGTCATCGGAGCGATGTCAACGCCGCTGGCACCGGTCGCGAAGGATATTTCATCGTCGCTGCAAGCAGCGGTGAAGGCGGTGAGCGCAGCTCGGCGCTGATTGTCGATGACCCTCTATCTGAATTTTCGCTCGCAAGGGGTCGGCGGCGCCGTCATCGACCCTTATGTCCTCGAAGGCAATGGAGTAGCAGCACCTCCGGCGCTCCGGGCTCTCAGTAGCGTCGAATTCGCGCCGCGCGCGGCGAGCAAGCACGTGCTGTTTGCCGCGCATGGCTTCAATGTCTCGTACGAATATGGCGCCCGATCGCTGGGACAGCTGGAGCCGCAACTGGGCCTGGGCGCGTCGGAGATTTATCTCGGTGTGTTGTGGCCTGGCGACTTCTGGCTTCCCGTGGTCAACTATCCCTTCGAGGGCAGCGTCGCAATGGACTGCGGGCGGCGCTTGGCTGAGTTTTGTGACCGCTGGCTCACCCGGGCGCAGAGCATTTCCTTCATCTCACACAGTCTCGGTGCACGCGTCATATTGGAGGCCGTCAAGAATCTGACCCGACGCGCGCGTGTCGTCTGCCTCACCGCGGCGGCAATCAACCAGGATTGCCTGGAGACCGAATACGCGGCCGCTGCGGCGAATGCGGATTCGATATCCATACTCGCGTCGCACGAGGACTGGGTTCTGAAGGTCGCCTTTCAGATCGGTGATCCGATCTCCGATCTTCTGCATGACGATCATACGCTCTTCGAGAAGGCACTCGGCTACGACGGACCGCCAACGCCGGCGCCGCCGCCGATCCAGTCACCCTGGCAGATCCCCGACGCTTGCGGGTATGGCCACGGGGACTACTTGCCTCCCGGCGACCAAGTCCAACCACCCCCGCCGCCGGATCCCCGGTGGCCGAGGGCCGCCGCCTTCATGGCGAGAGCATTCCACGGCCAACCGCAAACCTGGCCGTAGTCCGACTGCCCGCAGATCACGCCACCTGCTGCGCCTGCTCCACCGTCGGCGCGTCGCCCGCGACCGTGGTGCGGTGCATGTCGCGCACCTTCGTCTCGTCGAAGCGTCGCACGCGGTGCATGGTCTGGCGGTTGTCCCAGATCACGAGGTCGTGGCGCCGCCATTTGTGGACATAGACGAACCGCGGCTGGGTCGCGTGCTCGACGAGATCGCGGATGAAGACGCGCGCCTCCGGCACCGGCCAGCCGGTGATGCCGCCGATGTGCGACGACAGATAGAGCGACTTGCGGCCGGTGACGGGGTGCCGGCGCACCAGGCGCTGCCGCACCGGCTTGAACATCGCCCGCTCCTCCTCGCTGAGCTCGGTGAAGCCGAGCGCGCCCCGCGAATACATGAGCGAGTGCTCGCAGACGAGGTCCTCGATCTCGGCCTTGGTCTCGGCGTCGAGCGCGTCATAGGCGGCCCGCATGTCCGCGAATTCCGTGTTGCCGCCGCGCGCCTCGATGAGGCGTGCCGAGAGCAGCGAATATTTCGCGGGGATCGCGCGGAAGGAGCTGTCGGAGTGCCAGAGCCGGTTGCCGAGGTTGAACATGCGCCGGCGGTCCTCCCGCGGCAGCGGCTTGTTGTCGAGGCCCAGGTTCGAGAGGTCGTTCATCAGCGGCCCCAGCCGCTTCTCCTGCGGCTTCACCGTGATGTGACCGCCATAGGAATTCTCGATCGGTCCGAAATTGCGCGTGAAGGCGACCTGCTGCTCGTCGGTGATGTCCTGGTCGTGAAACACCAGCACCGCAAAGCGGTCCATGCCCGCTTCGATCGCCGCGACCTCGGCCGAGGAGAGCGGCTTGGTGAGGTCGCAACCCGAGACTTCGCCGGCGATGACGGGTGTGAGCGGACGGATGGCGATGGTCATGCGCGCGACCTTTCAGAGCCCCTTTCTGGCGTGAAAACCATAGCAATTCCGTGCCCCTCTGTCATGGCCGGTGCCCGACGATACGTTGGGCTCGAGGCACGAATAATACCCGCCAAGTAATTGCGCGGCCGATGCGCGGTCGCCACCATCGAAGCCATGGCGGGAAACGGTGGTCCTATGAGCGGCGTTGCGCGGCGGATCGGCGACGGCGCGCCGACGGTCCTGAGTGCGCGTTTCACCCGCGAGCGCCTCGGTCTGCTCGCGGCGATCCTCTCGAGCTCCATCGGAGGCGTGAACACGGCGGTCACGCGCTTCACCATCGGCGCCACGGATCCGGCGACCCTCGCGGCTCTTCGGTTCGGGCTTGGCTTCTTGTTCCTCCTGCCGGTCGCGCTCGCGCTCCGCAGCCGATGGCCGAGGCGCCGGGATTGGGCCGGCGTCGCCGCGCTCGGCATCCTGTTCTTCGCGATCTTCCAAGGCGTCTTCAATCTGGCGCTTCGCTACACCACGGCGGCGCGCGGCGCGCTCGCGCTCTCGATGTTGCCGCTCATCACCATGGTGGTGGCGGCGCTGCTCCGGATCGAGCCCCTGACGGCGCGCAAGACCGCGGGCGTGCTGATCGCGATCGCCGGGGTCGCCGCCGCGCTGGTCACGGGCCTCGCCGACGCGCCCGCCGGCGCCTGGCGCGGCGATCTCATCATGGTCGCGGGCACCCTGTGCTTTGCCCTCTATAGCGTCTGGTCGCGGCCCCTGATCGCGCGCTCGAGCCCGCTCACCTTCGTCACGATGGGCATGGGATCGGGCTCGGCCTGCCTGCTCGGTCCGGCCTGGGTGAGCGGCGGCTTGGCCGCGACCGGCGGCTTCGACTGGCCGCAGTGGATCGCCATTCTCTATCTCGGCGTGGTCGGCGCCGCTCTCACCTTCTTCCTCTGGGTCCTCGCGCTCGAGCACACCACGCCGACGCGCGTTGCCAGCACGATCACGCTCAATCCCGTGACCGCCTCGCTGCTGGCGGCGCCGCTCATCGGCGAGCCGATCGGCGCCAACGTGCTGCTTGGCGTCATCGGCGTCGGCACAGGCATCTGGACCGCGTCGACGGAATCGCGGGCTCGGCTCCCGGGGTGCCCGCCCGCGGCCGGCTCACCCGCGGAGCTGCGGAGCTGGTGGCCGCACCCGCCGTCGGTCCTATGGGTCGGGCGCTGGCAGATGCGCGCCCGCGACCGGCGCCTGCTCGCGAGCTTCGACGACCGGATGCTCCGAGACATCGGCCTCGACCGCGCCAGCGTCGATACCGAGAGCACCGGATCCTTCTGGCGCCGGCGCTGACTACGGGGCGCGTCGGCCGCTAGGCCTTGCGCAGCTTCGCCAGCTCCTTGATCGCGGACTCCCAGGCCTCGCGCGTGTGGCGGATGTCGGCGGCGTCGTGCGCCAGCGAGATGTAGTATTTCGACTCGCCCTTGAGGATGCCGCGCTCGCGCAGCAGCCGGTTGAGGTGCCGCATCGTCTCGGCGTCGCCCTTGAGCGTGTCGCGATAATTCCGGACCTCGCCCGAGGTGAATACGACGTCGAAGAGCGGCGGCTCGCCCGTCACCACCGCCGGAATGCCCGCGCGCTTCAGGAGTTCGGACAAGGTGCCCATGAGCTCGCGGCCGGTGGCGAAGATGCGCTCGTAGGCGCCGGGGCGCTTCAGGATCGCCATGCTGGCCAGGCCCGCGGCGGATGCGACGGGATTGCCGGAGAGCGTGCCGATCTGCACCAGGAAGCCCTCGTCGCCCACCACGGCGCGGTCGAAATGCGACATGATGTCCTCGCGTCCCGCGATCGCCGCGAGCGGGAAGCCGCCGCCGATCACCTTGCCGAGCGTGCAGATGTCGGGCGTCACGCCGTAGTACTCCTGCGCGCCGCCATAGGCGAGGCGGAACCCCGTCACCACCTCGTCGAAGATCAGGGGAATGCCGTGCTCGGCGGTGAGTTTGCGCAGCGCCTGCAGGAAGCCGGGCGCCGGCGGGATGATGCGCTGGAACGGCTCGACGATGACGCCGGCGAGCTCGTCCTTGTGCTCGCGGATCATGCCCGCGACCACCTCGACGTCGTTGAAGGGCGCGATCAGCATCTCGTCGCGCACGCTTTGCGGGATGCCCGCCGAATCCGGGATCGCCCGCGGGAAATTCCCGGGCCGCTTGGGCGCCAAGCTCATGAGCGAATAATCGCTCATGCCGTGATAGCCGCCCTCGAATTTAAGGATCTTGTCGCGCTTGCGGAAGGCGCGCGCGAGCCGCATGGCGTAGGCGTCGGCCTCGGAGCCGCTGGAGACGAAGCGGACCTTCTGAGCGCAGGGCACCGCCTCCACGATCGCCTCGGCGAGCGCGATCCCCTGGCGGTTGTTCGCGAAGAAGGTGGTGCCGTGCACCACCTGCTCCTGTACGGCCGCGACGACCTCGGGATGCGCGTGGCCCACCAGCATCGGGCCCGAGCCGAGCAGGAAATCCACGTACTCCTTGCCGCTCTCGTCCCAGACGCGGCCGCCCCGGCCCTCGCGGATGACGACGTCCCCGGCCATGTTCCCGAAGCTGGCGGCCGGGAGCACGCGCTTGGCGGTCTCGATCAGCTCATGCTGGGCGTCGGTCTGCGTCTGCGCGGTCATGCGGATCCTCACGGGAGTTTTTCCGAGAGCCCGATCCTAGCGGAGGCCGGCCGCCCTGTCGCCCTTCGCCTCGCGCATTTCTGCCGCGCGATTTGACTAGACCTTGGGGCTTCGGTTCAATCGGCCGCGCGGAGCTGCGCGACGGAACCCATGCAGAACGGCATCCACTTCATATCGGGATTGCCCAGGGCGGGCTCGACCCTGCTCGCGGGCATCCTGCGGCAGAACCCGCGCTTTCACGCGGGCATGACCAGCGGCGTCGGCTCGCTGATGCTGGCGCTCTTGGGCGAGATGAGCCAGCGGAACGAGTTCGGCGTGTTCTTCAACAACGAGCAACGCAAGGAGATCCTGCGCGGCGTCCTGCTCGGCTATTACAAGGACGTCCACGCAAGGAAGGTGGTGTTCGACACCAACCGCTTCTGGTGCAGCCGGATGTCGCTGGTGGCGGGGCTTTATCCCAATGCGCGGGTGATCGCGATGGTGCGGCATCTGCCGTGGATCATGGACAGCGTTGAGCGGCTGATGCGCCGCAACACTTTCGAGACCTCGCGCATCTTCAACTACGACCCCGGCGGCACGGTCTACAGCCGGGTCGAGGCGCTCTCCTCGGGCGCGGGGCTGGTGGGCTTCGCCTGGAACGCGCTCAAGGAAGCCTATTACAGCGACGAGGCCGAGCGCCTCATGCTGATCAAATACGAGACGCTGACGCGCGAGCCCGAGAAAGCGGTGAACGCGGTCTATGATTTCGTGGGCGAGCAACGCTTCAAACACGATTTCGACAACGTGCAATATTCCGAGCCCGAGTTCGACGCGCGGCTGGGAACGCCGGGCCTGCACGACGTGAGCCGCCGAGTGACGCCGGTCGAGCGCCAGACCATCCTGCCGCCCGACCTGTTCCGGCGCTACGAGAACGACAGCTTCTGGATGGACCCCGCGCTCAACCTCAAGCGCGTGCGCGTGGTCTAGCGAAAGGAATCCACCCCCATGTCCCTCGAAAGCGCCACCACCGCCATCCGGACCAAGGCGGCGCTCGCGCCGAAGCTAGGCTATCGCGTGACCTTCGACCTCGGCGCCGATGGCCTCATCTATTGGGACGGCACCGCGATTCCCGCCACCATCGGCAACGAGGCCGGCGAGAGCGACACCACGCTCACGCTCAGCCTCGAGGACCTGCAGAAGTTGATCGACGGCAATCTCAACCCGACCCTTGCTTACATGACCGGCAAGCTCAAGGTCGCGGGCTCCATGGGCGTCGCGCTGAAGATCAGCCAGCTGCTCGAGGACTGAGCGCGGAGACGGCGCGGTCCCTTCATCGAGCGATTGCGTGACAATGCGGTGACGGTGGACTTTCCGGGCGCTCGCGTCGCTTTTGCGCTTCGCAGCCGCGTGGTCCTGGGCTAAACCTCGACGCGCTTTTCGGGGATCGTACGGGGGATCGATGGCACAGCGATGGGGTCTGCCGGTCGTCGCATGGCCGATGCGGCTCAGACCCAATTTCTGGGATCTGGTGGCGCTGCCGCTGGTGATCGGCCTGATCGCCGTCATCGCTTGGGCAAGCCAGCAGATGAGTGTGCCCTACACCGGCGGCCAGCAGATCGAGATCTCCCTCGACCCCTGGAAGCTGCCGGAATACGGGCTCAGGACCGTGATGCGCATGGGGATCGCGCTCGTGGTCTCCTTGATCTTCAGCCTGGCCTACGCCGCCGCCGCGGCCAAAAGCCGGCGCGCCGAGAAGCTGCTGATCCCCGTGCTCGACATCCTGCAGTCGGTGCCGATCCTGGGATTTCTGTCGATCACGGTCACCGGCTTCATCGCGCTGTTTCCCGGCAGCCTGCTCGGCTACGAGTGCGCGGCGATCTTCGCGATCTTCACCTCGCAAGCCTGGAACATGACGTTCAGCCTCTACCAGTCGTTCCTGGGCGTGCCGCAGGACCTGCGCGAGGCCGCGCGGATGTATCACATGTCGCCCTGGGCGAGCTTCTGGCAGCTCGAGGTGCCCTACGCCATCCCCCAGCTGGTCTGGAATATGATGATGTCGATGTCCGGCGGCTGGTTCTTCGTGGTGGCCTCGGAGGCGATCACGGTCGCCGACCAGAACACCACGTTGCCGGGCATCGGCTCCTACATCGCGCTCGCGAGCAAGGAGGGCGATATCAAGGCGGTCGGCTACGCCATCCTCGCCATGCTCGCCTTCATCCTGATCTACGACCAGCTGCTGTTCAGGCCGCTGCTCGCGTGGTCGCAGCGCTTCAAGGTGGAGGCGATCACCGAGGGTGAGGGCGAGCGCGCCTGGTTCCTCACCATGCTGCAGCGTGCGGGGTTCTTTCAGCTAATCGCGTGGATCGGCGACACGGTCGCGGATTTCTTCAGCCGCGCGGCCAAGGCGGCGCAGCCCTATCAGGAGAAGCCGCAGAAGCCGCCGAATCCCCTGACGCCCTGGATCGATCGGGCGTGGGTTGCGGTCTTGGCCGTGCTCGCCATTTACCTCGTTTATTGGATCTTCAGCTTCGTCGAAGGCGAAATCGGCTTGGCCGAGATCGGGCACGTGTTCTTACTGGCCCTGGCGACCTTCTGCAGGGTCACCGTTCTGATCGCGCTCGCCTCGATCATCTGGGTCCCGATCGGCGTCTGGATCGGGCTCCGGCCACCGATCGCGCATCGGGCCCAGCCGATCGTGCAGTTCCTGGCGGCCTTCCCGGCGAACCTGTTCTTTCCGCCGGTCGTGCTGGCGATCAAGACGTTCCATCTCAATGTCGAGATCTGGCTGAGCGTGCTCATGATCCTGGGCACGCAATGGTACATTCTGTTCAACGTGATCGCGGGCGCCTTGGCGCTGCCGACGGATTACCAGTACGTCGCCGGCAATTTCGGCGTCACGCGCTGGCTCTGGTGGCGGCGGCTCATCCTGCCCGGCATCTTCCCGGCCTACGTCACGGGCGCCATCACGGCCTCGGGCGGCGCCTGGAACGCCAGCATCGTCTCGGAAGTCGCCCAATGGGGCGACGATAAATTCGTCGCCACAGGGATCGGCGCTTACATCGCGGAGTGGACCGGGACCTCCGACACGCCGCGCATCGTGCTGGGTGTCGCGATGCTCAGTCTCTTCGTCCTCACCTTCAATCGGCTGTTCTGGCGGCGTCTCTATACGCTCGCCGAAGAGCGGCTGCGCCTCGATTAAGGGCCAGGTCCATGAACAACCAACAGCCGCTCCTTGCCACCAAGGAAGTCTGCAAGACCTATCGCACCGCCGATCGCGCCGGGCGTCTCGTCCTGGATCACATCGATTTTGCGCTCAAGGAAGGCGAAATCGTCGCGATCCTCGGAAAATCGGGCTCCGGAAAATCGACGTTCTTGCGGGTCCTCGCGGGGCTCACGCCGCAGACCGCGGGCAGCGTCACCTACCGCGGCACTCCGGTGGTGGCGCCGGTGCGCGGCGTCGCCATGGTGTTCCAGACGTTCGCGCTGTTTCCCTGGCTCACGGTGCTGGGGAATGTCGAGCTCGGCCTCGAGGCACAGGGCGTGCCGCGCGACGAGCGCCGCACGCGCGCCATTGCCGCGATCGACCTGATCGGGCTCGACGGCTATGAGTCCGCCTATCCCAAGGAGCTCTCGGGCGGCATGCGCCAACGCGTGGGCTTCGCCCGCGCGCTGGTGGTGAACCCGGACGTGCTGCTGCTGGACGAGCCCTTCTCGGCGCTCGATGTGCTGACCGCCGAGACATTGCGCGGCGACTTCGCCGATCTCTGGACCGCGCGGCGCGTCCCCACCAAGGGCGTGGTGTTCGTCTCGCACAACATCGAGGAGGCGGTAGAGATGTCCGACCGCGTCATCGTGTTCTCGAGCGATCCCGGCCGCATCCGCGCGGAGCTGCCGGTGCCGCTGGCGCGCCCGCGCGACCACGGGACCGCCGCCTTCCGCCAGATCGTCGACGAGGTCTATACGCAGATCACCACCCAGCCCGGCCGCGAGCCCGGCAAGCGCGGCACGCCTACTCAGGCGATCGGCATCGCCTATCGGCTGCTGCCGGCCTCGATCCAACAGCTGATGGCGCTCCTGGACACCCTGATGGCGGCGCCCTTCGGCGGGCGCGCCGACCTGCCGCATCTCGCGCAGGAGCTGTCGCTCTCCGCCGACGATCTCTTCCCCCTGATCGAGACGCTGCAGCTGATGGGGCTGGCGCAGGTGGGCGGCGGCGACATCGAGGCAACCGCCGCCGGACGAGCGCTCGCCGAGGCGGACATGTTGAAGCGCAAGCAGCTCTTCGCCGAGCACCTCTTGCGCACGGTGCCGCTGATCGCGCATATCCGGCGCGTGCTCGACGAGCGGCCCGGCCACACCGCGCCCAGCGCCCGGTTCCTGAGTGAGCTCGAGGACCACCTGAGCGAGGAGGACGCGCGCGAGGTGTTCGAGACCGTGGTCAACTGGGCGCGCTATGCCGAGCTCTTCGCCTACGACTACGACAGCGGCGTGCTGAGCCTGGAAAATCCTTAAGGTCCGACTGCCGATCGACACATGCTGAAACCCCAGTCCTGGGGCCTGACGGCGCTGTTGGGCGCGCTCGCTGGCATGACCGCGCTCGCCATCGACATGAGCCTGCCGTCGCTGCCCACGATCACCAGCCGCTTCCAGGCGAGCCCGAAGAGCGTGCAACTCACGCTGAGCCTGTTCATGGTCGGATATGCCGGCGCGCAACTCTTCTGCGGCCCGCTCTCCGACCGGTTCGGCCGGCGCCGCGTGCTGCTCGGCGGTCTCGCCATCTACACGCTCGCGGGCTACGCCTGCGCGGTCAGCTCCAGCATCGAGATGCTGGTGACCGCGCGGCTGATCCAAGGCTGCGGCGCCTGCGTCGGCCCGGTGCTCGGCCGCGCGGTGGTGCGCGACCACATGACGGGCCCGCGCGCGGTGCAGACCCTCTCCTACATCACGCTCACCATGAGCATCGCGCCGCTGGTGGCGCCGATCATCGGCGGGTTCCTGATCAACCAGTTCGGCTGGCCGGCGATCTTCGCGTTTCTCGGCAGCTTCGGGCTGCTGCTGTTCGCGACCACGCTCCTGCTGTTCCCGGAATCCCTCAAGAACCCGGACCCGCACGCGTTGCGTTTCGGCCGCCTGGTCTCCAATGCCGGCGCGTTCTTCAGCAACCGGCGCTCTTTCGGCTGCGCCCTCGTCAACAGCTTCGTCTTCGCGGGGCTGTTCGCCTTCCTCTCGGGCTCGTCCTTCGTGCTGATCGATATTTACGGCGTGCCCGTGGATCGGTTCGGCTTTTATTTCGCGCTGAGCGCCTGCGGCCTGATCGTCGGTGCATTCATCAACGGCCGGCTCGCGCATCGATTCGCGGGCGAGCGCGTGATGCGCGGCGGGTTCGCGCTGCTGCTGGGCGCGGCCGCAGTCCTGCTGGCGGTCGCGTGGTCGCGCCGCGGCGGGCCCCTCCTCCTGATGCTGCCGATCATGGCCTACGTCATGGCGTTGGCGCTCATCCAGCCCAATGCGACGGCGGCGGCGAT
>Ga0307469_10001023_pt1 | contig 10369 bp, 4 predicted proteins | sample atmos_gasesAM2C__FD_203084 | JGI IMG/M metagenome (GOLD analysis project Ga0307469, IMG submission 203084) | Hardwood forest soil microbial communities from Morgan-Monroe State Forest, Indiana, United States - atmos_gasesAM2C_515 | ecosystem: Environmental > Terrestrial > Soil > Temperate forest...
GAGCAGAATAGGACGTCCCGAAGAGGTCGCGCTCTGCAGCGCCGCTGTCATTTTCCTCGCATGAGACGGGTCCACGCGCGTGTCACCGTCTCCGGTGATCAGCAGCACCGCCGGATATTTCGCCCCCTTTCGTACGTGATGGTATGGCGAATACGCGTAGAGGGTCTTGAATTGTTCCGGATCATTCGCCGAGCCGTACTCCGGCACCCACCATCGAGCGATCGAAAAGCGCTCGTAGCGTACCATGTCAATCAGCGGATAGCGGCCAATCGCCGCCGCGAATAGCTCCGGACGTTGCGTAATCGCTGCTGTCACGAGCAGTCCACCGTTGCTCAATCCCTGAATTGCGATCCGGCTGGGCTTGGTGTAGTGGTTTTCGATCAGCCACTGTGCCGCAGCAATAAAGTCGTCGAAGGTGTTCTGCTTCTTGGCCAGCATGCCCGCCTTGTGCCAGTCTTCGCCGAATTCGTTGCCACCGCGAATGTTCGCTACAGCGTAGACGCCGCCGCGTTCCAGCCATATCGCTTCTTCTGCCGAGAAAGTCGGCAATTGCGCCCAGTTAAATCCTCCATAGCCGTAGAGCAGGACGGGAGCATTTTCATTCATGGCGAGGTTTTTCTTGTGCGCGAGAAACATCGGCACCTGGGTGCCATCTTTGGACTTGTACCAGACTTGCTCCACTTCGATATCTGCGAGTTGCGCCGGAACCCGGGGCGCGGCCAGTTCGGCCCGCTTTCCCGTCTCCAGCGAGTACGAGAAGAAGGTGGTGGGCACTTGGAAGGAGGAATATGAGAAGCATACGACGGGAGAACTCCACTGGCCGTCAATCACCGTGACCGACCCCAGCCCAGGCAATGCAATATCCCCGGCATGCTTGCCCTCAGAATCAAAGATCCGCAATTCTGAGTGCGCGTTCTTCATGTAGTTCAACAGTAGCTTGCCGCCCACTACGTGGAAGTTCTCAAGAGTACTCGTATCCTCCGGCACGAGCGTGCGCCATTCACCTACTTCGGGGTGGGCGACGTCGGCCATCATGATGCGGCCCTGGGGAGCCTGCCAGTTGGTCTGGATGAATAACCGCCCGTTCGCCTCCTCCGCCCAGAAATTGGCGGCGATTCCTTTGACCACCGGCATGATCGGGGAATCATTGCGCAAGTCCTTGAGATAAACATCGATGGCGCCGGACGCACCCCGAAGTGCGTGTATCAATAAGGTGGATCCATCGTCCGAGGCCCGACTATACAAAATCATCTCAGGCCCCAGATCGGAGCCAAACACGAGCCGATCGCTCTCGATCTTGGTTCCCACTCTGTGCTCATACAAACGCGGGCCGGCGTCCTCAATTCTCACGTAGAAAGCTCGCGAGCCGACCAGTGGCACTGCCCAGTAGATGTATCGCGCCTCAGGCAGCTGATCGGGCAGGTCACGCCGTGCATCGACATCATAAAGATGAATGCTTACCTGGTCGCGCCCTCCGTGGCGGACGGAATACGCGATGATTTTCCCGTCTTGCGAAGCGTTCAGCAGCTCAATCGTGTCGGAGTGATCGGTGCTCCAGGTGTTCGGATCGATCAGCAATTCTTCCTTGCCGCGCTCTCCGGCTCGTACGTACAGTGATGCAATTTCGTGCCCCGGAATTTTCTTCAGGATGTAGTAGCGTCCGGCGCGAAAAAGAACTCTTTGCGCCTCCTCAATGTCGGTGACTTCCAACACGTCCTTCCGCAAGCCGGCTACTTCTGGGCGCCGGTCGAGCAGGGAGGCGGTGTATTTCTGCTGTGCCGCGATCCAGGAGCGAACCCTGGGACTGGAGGAGTCCTCGAGCCACTGATACGGGTCGGTAACTGCTACGCCGTGGATTGTTTCCGCTTTCTCATCGGCGGCAGTGGCGGGTGGCGTTGGTACTCCGGATGACTGTGGGCTGGCTAGGGCCGGCAGAACAAGCACCAAAAGAGTGGCGCATGCGTAAGCTCGGAGGGAATGCAGTGGTGGAAATTGAGGCATCGCGAGTGACTCCCTGAGCTGACAGGTTGGCTGGACAAAGAGAAACCGAGGGCGCAGCCACGAGGTGCGCTCTCCTAAGCGATGGGGGAGTTGCTGTCGTTAGAACCGAAGCTTCAAAGCAAACTGCAACGAACGCGGAGCTCCCATCTGGTACAGACTGCTGAGTCCGCCATCAGCTCCGCCAGTCCCCAGGCTGTTCGACAAGACCTGGGTAGAGTAACCAAAGTTGGCGCTGTTGAGGTGATTGGCTCCATCCGACTGCGCGCCGGGATCCCCAAAGTTGGAAACGTTAAAGATGTTAAAGGCCTCAGCGCGGAACAGAAGCGAGAACCTCTCCGTCAGCTTGAAGGTGCGACGGATCGCGAAGTCTTCCTGCCAGGCACCGAACCCACGCAAGGTATTGCGCCCCAGATTTCCTTGGGTGAATAGGTCGGCCGGTGCGGCGAAGGCATCCGGGTTAATACGCTTTCCGCCCGGGTACTGGGACCCATGCAGATAGAAGGGCTGCCCGGGAACGATGTTGGGCCGCTGGTTCGTGGCGTCGCTGTTCCAGATCAGGCCAAAAGCGAACTCTCCTGTTGAAATGTTTACCGGAGCAGCAGTATTGGCGCGAAACAGACTGTCGAGGGCCCAGCCGCTGGTCAACGCGCCCACAACACGGTTGCCGTGAACCCGCGGCACCTCGTAGGTGAGAGCCGCAGAGAACTGGTGGCGAACGTCGAAGTCCGAGGCTCCACGATCCCACGACGGCTTGTAAATATTGGTGTAGGGATTGGGCAAGTTCACGCTCGACCCGTTATCGATCGCATGGGCCCAGGTGTACGAAGCCACGATCTGCAAGCCTTGCCATGCGCGCTGCTTGAACTGCGCTTGCAAGGCGTTGTAGTTTGAATACCCTTCGTTTCTGACCACATCGAGATAGGTAAAGTTCGGGTTGCCACCCATCTGCGGCGTCAACATGTCACGACGCAACAAGTCGTCACCTTTATTGCCGACATAAGCGAGTTGGAAGGCGCGTGAGTTCCCCAGCGATTGTTGGACGCTCACGTTCCATTGGTAGACCCGTGGATCTTTCAGGTGCGGGTCGAAGGCGAACACGAGGTTGTAGGGGGGATCGGTGGTGTACGGAATGGGAGCTGCGTCCGCCACGCTGATTGGGAACGTGTAGGTGTCATTCGGAGGACACGCGCAGTCAGCGCCATACAGCGTCTTTCCGCGGGCGTAAGGAGCTCCTTGAGTGCCTTGCGCACCCTGTTGGTTGCCAAGCCCGAAGTAGATACCCCAGCCTCCACGAACGACCAGCTCTCTGCCTAGCGTGTTGTTTACGATGTACGCCACACCAAGCCGTGGCGCAAAATTAGCTTTATTGGCCTGCCACAGCGGTGTCCCCTTGGGTGCCAAGGCTACATTCGCAGGGTCGTTGATGTTGGTAGCCGTGAAGAATGGATGTCCAGTGCTTTCCGTTGGCGGTGGATCATAGTCCCATCGCACACCATAAGTGAGCGTCAGGCGAGGTGTGGCCCGCCATGCATCTTGCGCATACAGGGAGGTGTTGGTAAAGACCGGACGCAGGATGGACGCATCGTTGGTGGTAATTCCAGCGTCGTAAATGATGCCCTGGGCCAGGTTGTCGAAGGTCGTTGCGACATAGAAAATGTCCCACGGACGGTAACCGTTGGTCGGCGTAAGCCTCCGGTAATCAACCCCAAACTTGAAGTTGTGCTGGCCATGCAACCAGCTCAACGAATCCACGATGTTGAACTGCTTCTGATGATTCGTGGCGTCGTTGCCCACGTAATACCCGGTTCCGTTGAACATGTACAGGCCAAAGACCGAGGTTTTGGTCGTGACGCTCGGATTTGACGAGAACAGGTACGATTCGGACGGTACGGTTGCCCCACCGAAGCTGGTCGGCGCAACAACGGTGGCGCCCTTTGCATGGCTGAGGTTGACACGCAGGTCATTCACCAACCGCGGGGAGAATACATAAGTTGCTCCCGCAGTGATGGTGTCCACGTTCGAAATCGTGCTGCTCAGGGTAGATCTCGTGTAGAAATCGAACGCTCCGTTCTGTGAACCGTTGGAAGGTCCGTAGTCTCCGCGGATAAACAAATTGAGTTTTGGAGTTGCCGAGTAGTCGAGCCGCAAGCTGGTGGCGTTCAGGGTAGATGGGTTCGAGAAAGTCACGTCCGCAAACGCATCCCCCAGAGGAGTAACCCGGGTAGGAAGCGGGTATGCATTGAAAAGCGGTTGTACGGCCGGAATCGCAGCGGTGCGCTGAGCCAACGACGGGACTTGATCGCTTCGGGTGAACGGAACACGCAGTCTCAGTGCCTCATACGAAAAAAAGAAAAAGAGTTTGTTGCGCAGAAGCGGGCCACTGAGCACACCGCCAAAATCGTTCTGCTTTTCGGCAGGCCTCGGCAGACCTTTCGTCCTGGCGAAAACGTCTCGCGAGTCGAAGATCTCGTTTCGCAAATACTCGAACAGGGTACCGTGCCACTGATTGCTGCCGGACCGGGTCACGATCGACAACTGCGCGCCGGGACTACGCCCGTACTCGGCATCGTAGGTGGACGACTGGATCTTGTATTCCTGGAGTGCGTCGACCGAGACAAGGTTGTTGTAGCCACCGTTATTGCTGGAGGCCTGGGCAGCGCCTGCCCCAGCGGCCGCCAGGTAGATGTTGCTTCCCTGAGTGATGCCGACGTTGGCGCTCACGCCGTCGATGCTGAAGTAATTTGTGTCGGTGCGCATCCCGTTGATGCTGAACTGACCGATCCCGCTGTAGTAGGCCTTGGCCGTAACATTCCCGGGGGTCAAAGCAATCAGGGCTTGAAAGCTCCTTCCGTTGAGCGGCATATTCTCGATGAAGTTGCGCTCGACTTCGGTCGCGGTGGCTACGGAGGTGCTGACTTCGCTGGAACTCGCGCTGACGTCAATGACTTCGGAACTGGAGCCCATGGCGAGGGTGATGTCCTTCGATAGCCGGTCTTGGACGTGGACCTCGACGTCGAGCGTGGTTTCTTTGAAGCCCGCCGCTTTGACCGCGATCTTGTACCGGCTAGGATGGAGACTTGGGAAGGAAAATGTGCCCGTCTCGCTTGTCCTCGTTTGAGCAGCCACGCCAGTTTCAAGGTTCGTGGCCGTGACGTCCGCGCCTAGCACGGCAGCTCCCTGCGGATCTCTCACCTGGCCCGTGACGCTTCCACTTTCGCTCTGTGCCAACAGCGCCGGAGATGCGTACAGGCAGATGAACATCACTCCCACCAATAGTCGTTTCACGTCTCCTCCTGCGCACAAGTGAATGTTTGGCTGGCTTGTCGCCCCGCTAGGAGAAACGATCCTCCTGACGATCTATCGGAGCGTACGACTGACTTCGAATGCCGAAATCCTAACCGCGCATTGGTATTAGTAAAGAGCCAGAAGTTAACTCTGCGATAGGTCCAGATCGCAGATCGCGATCGAGCAGAGCTGAGATTTGGCGAACACCGTCGCGACCGGAGAGTCAGGGTTCCTGTGCGGAAATTTCGCCCACGAAGGCCACTGGGTCGCCCTTTTTCATGGAGGGGACAGCGCAGATGTAAAGGACAACACCGGACGCAGGCGCGCGGCTTTCCTCGACAACGTTGCCGAAGTAGTCCGTGACGTAACCTAGTTTGGCACCGGCTGCTACGAAATTACCGCGTTTCACCAGCGGATAAAAAATTCCCGTCTCATTGCTGGCAACCGTATCGATCTTCGAAATCCAGACTGGGTGCTCTATGCGAGTCGCGTTCCCCGGAAGCATCTTCAAATAGCGCATCACGTTGAGGGTACCGGTCGTCAGCAGAGCGATATCGGCGGGGTCGGTTGTCCCCGCGTACCCCGCCTCGACGGCAATCGAGGGCTTCCCACGCAAGGAGGAATGGTTATCAAGATACTTGGCGGCGTTCGGATCCGTGGGCCGCTCCTTAACCAAAATAATCGTATCGAGACCGAATGCCTCCACCATCCCCCGTGAAGCTGCGTCCTGCTTGGCATTCCCGATCGGCGACCAGTACGCATAGGGCCGAAGATTCTCATCCAGATCGCCACCGTGGAAGTCGATCAGGTAGTCGGATTTGTTTACGACGTCTCGCGTGATGACCCAAGAGGCGCGTTCCGTTTGCGTACCGGCCTGCTTGCCGGGATAAAAGCGGTTCATGCTTTTCCCGTCCACAGGATTCAAGTGCGGAACTTTCTGTTCAAAGGATGCCGTGTTAATCAGAGGCAGGAGAATGACCGTTCCCGAAATCTCGGTTGGATCGAGTTTCTGGATCAACTCTTCCACTGCGATGATGGAGCTGTATTCCGTCCCATGCGATCCCGACGCTAACGTCAATGCTGGCCCGGGCTTTTTCCCCTGGATCACCACCACCGGAATCTTCGTGCCTGCATCGCTTCCCGCGGGGACATCGAGAAAACCAGTGGCCTTCGTCCCCGGTTGCGCTGATGCACTGCCCACCGTGAATGGCTGCTGCGAATTCGCCAAAGAAGTCAGCACACACAGTGAGGCGATTAGGAATGCGCTAGGCGCAAGTCGAATTGCTTGATGCATGGGACCTCCGGTGACGGTTTCACGTGTTTGTCATACCATGGCAATACGCGCCCCAAAATATCTTTCTCATGCTCCGGTTCGCGAATTCCGTGGGATTCTCGCGGATACGTTACCAGTTCCTGACTCGACGCTGCATCTTGCAACGCACTGTAAAGCTCCCCTCCCGGAAAGTTAGGCGTGATGTCAGTACGGCCGGGCCTGCATCGGAGCGTGGACCTACGGTAGCTATAGATTCTGGACCTTTACTGATACCAAGAGTCTACGTCAGTATTAATGGCCTTACTCGCCGGCCGGATCGCAGTGACGATCCTATCGGTCCAAGGCCAGGAGCGAAATGTTCGTCCGATCGTGCTGGAAGCCACGCGCCCAGGAAGAGATGTACGACTTGATCGAGCAGTATCCGTGGGCGTTGCTGGTGAACAACGGCGACGACGGACCGTACGCAACCAACATGCCGTTGCTTCTCGATCGCTCGAGAGGCCAGCATGGTGTGCTCGTCGGCCACATCGCACGGGCTAATGCTCATGCGGAGGTCCTGCAAACAGCCTCTCCTCCAACCCTCGTGGTTTTCGAAGGGCCGTCGAGCTATGTAACGGGTTCGTGGTATCCAAACCGCGACATGCCGTCCACTTACTACTACACCGCCGTGCATTGTTACGGAAATGTTCAATCACAGACAGACGCGGTACTGGAACACTGGCTCGAGATCCTGACCAATCGCATGGAGTCCCAATACCGCGATGGTTGGAAGATGACCGACATACACCATTCCGGAATCACGCGGCGTCTGAATCACATAATGGGATTCGAGATCCCCATCCAGCGCATCGAAGGCAAATTCAAACTCGGCCAGGATGAACCGAAAAAGGATGCCATGGCCGTCGCTGCCAGGCTTGCCCTGGCGACCGATCCCGCCCACCGTGACCTATCGGAGATGATTCATTTCTACAATCGGGATCGATCCGATCCCTAATCCACGCCCAGCGCAGTAGCTCGCTTTGTCGTCTCCACCGCGTCCGGAGAGATCCCGGCGACACGCTGAGAGGCCGATGCCTTCATACAGTGCTGCAGTACCTTCTTCATTCCCTCAAAGGACGTCCGGATGACGTTCGGACTGAATGCTGTGAACCCGAACACGAGCCCGGAACCCCGGCGCTTGATGGAATAGTGTGCAAGCGAGGGCACGTCAAAGCCTGACGCGTGCAGTTTGGCCGACCATTTTGCATCGTCTGTTCCGGCGGGGAGATAGCCGGTCAGATTCATCCCCCCATCGGTATGGCGGAAGTCGAGCGGAAGATCGGATTTTCGGAATAGATCGAGGAACAACGCCTGACGTTCAGCATACGCTTTCCGGCAGCGCCGAATGTGGGAGAAGAAGGCGCCGCTCTCAAGAAATGCTGCGAGAGCCGCCTGATCAATTAGCGGGAGGTGATCGTCAATCAAGTGCTTCAGTTTCTCAAAACCTTCTAGCACGCTCTCAGGGACAACCACGTACCCGAGACGAAGAGAAGGAAATAGAAGCTTGCTCGATGTGCCAACGTAGATGACCCGATTGTTTCGATCGAGACTCTGCAAGCAGGGAAGTGGCGGAGCGTGGTAGCGCAGTTCCGAGTCGTAATCATCCTCAATGATCCATGTTCGCGTGCGGGCAGCAAAATCGATCCACGCGAGCCTGCGTGGTAGTGACATCGACACTCCGGTTGGGAATTGCCGCGAAGGAGTTGTGTAGATCAGAGAGAATCGGCTGGACGCACCGCTCGGCAGGGGTAAGCCCTGTTCATCGACCAGGCCGGCTTCAATTTTCGCGCCCACACTCTGCCATGCCTGGCGAGCTTCCACATATCCGGGATCTTCTACATACGCGCGCTCCCCCGGTCTCATCAGCAGGTTCGCGAGAATAAATAGCGCTTGCTGCGATCCCGATGTGACCACGACCTGCCGCCAATCGCAGCGGACACCGCGGCTGTCGCGCAGGTACGCAGCCAGATTTTCCCGCAATGCCGGTACTCCCGAGACGCAACTTGCCTGGTAGTGCAGGAGTCCTCGGCCTTGGTTCCGCAGCACGCGTCCCCGAAATCGGTTCCAGATCGCCAGCGGAAACAGGTTGACGTCTGGCTGACACGGTCGAAAAGGGGCCGGCAATCCCAGGGTCTTGTGCGGAGAAGCAACGTTGATCCGCTTCGTCTTGATTTCTTTCAGTTCAATCGGCCATTTGGAATGCTGCGACAGGAAGATCGACGAGCTGACGAATACCCCCGATCGCGACTCCGCCTGTAGATAACCCTCACCCTCCAGGCGGTCGTAAGCGTAGACCACTGTATTCCGCGAAAGTCGCAGTTCATCGGCCAACTCTCGCGTAGAGGGCATCGCCTCGCCGGGCTTCAATCTTCCCTGTTGTACATACTCCTTAATCTGCCGTACGAGCTGGTCCTGCAACGTGAATCGACTGCTGCGATCGAGCCAGATGCCTCCCAGTGCGCGCATGGCAGATGTCCTCTGGACCCATCGTAGCACTACTTTCTGGCCCTTTACCTAATCCACCGCTCACGCAAACATGTGCAGCGCAGAAGGATGTTGATGATATTTTGAAGCGAGTGAATCCCAAGACCATTCCCAGGAATGATCGACGCTGCGCGTATGGCGCTCGAAACTCGTCGAGAGACTCCCGTTCTTCCCGCGCTGTCGATCATGGGGCATCTGCATGAAGCAGCCGGGAATCGACCTCATCCTGAGCAGCGGGAAGATTTGGACAGGGAACCCAGTCCAACCTGAGACGGAAGCCATTGCGATTTCAGGTCAACACATCGTTTGTACCGGCTCTTCCGCAGAGATCCTGGCTCTGAAGAATGTGGGAACAAAGCTCATCGATCTGCAGAAGCGCAGGGTTGTGCCAGGATTCAACGACGCACACGTTCACTTCTATTACGGCGGTGCATCCCTCGCGAGCGTTCAACTCAGAAGCGCAAAAAGCCAGCAGGAATTTCGCGATCGAATCGCGAATTTTGCGCGATCGCGCCCCAAAGGCGAGTGGATCCTGCTTGGAGAATGGGATCCGCCAGCCTGGGATTCCCCGGTTTTGCCGACGCATGACCTCATCGACGACGTAACTCCCGACCATCCCGTCTTCGTGAACCGCGTTGACGCACACACCATGCTGGCGAACGCCCTCGCCATGAAATTGGCCGGGGTAAGCCGGCATACCCCCGACGTTCCCGGCGGGGTCATCGGTCGAGACGCGCAAGGCAATCCAACCGGAATTTTCATTGACGCTGCCAAGAGCCTCATCGAGAGAGTCATGCCCCCGCCCACAATTCAGCAGATGGCCAGCGCCCTGCTGGAAGCACAAAAGCATGCGTTCAAGTTTGGCGTCACGAGCATTCAGGACATGGGATTCGTCGGCCCACGGGCCATCGAGAGTTCGGGCGATCTTTTCCGCGCCTATCAACTCCTGCAGAAGCGCGGCGAACTCAAAATCCGCACTTCGCTCCACACTCCTCTCTCCCAATGGCGGAAGCTCACGAATCTTGGAGTGGCAGCTGCCTTCGGAAACGAAACTTTGCAAATCGGTGGCCTGAAGGGTTTTTCCGACGGCTCGCTTGGATCCAGCACGGCTTGGTTCCTGGAACCCTACACGGACGATCTCTCCAGCTGTGGCGGACCCAGCGATGAACTGACCAATCCCGACGAGATGTTTGCCAACATGCTCGGAGGTGATGGAGCGGGACTGCAACTGGCAATCCATGCCATTGGCGACCGCGCCAATCGGATCATTCTTGATTTCTTCGAGAG
>Ga0307469_10001024_pt1 | contig 10364 bp, 11 predicted proteins | sample atmos_gasesAM2C__FD_203084 | JGI IMG/M metagenome (GOLD analysis project Ga0307469, IMG submission 203084) | Hardwood forest soil microbial communities from Morgan-Monroe State Forest, Indiana, United States - atmos_gasesAM2C_515 | ecosystem: Environmental > Terrestrial > Soil > Temperate...
GATCTCGAAGTCTGCACGAGGGAAGTCGCGGTACAGTCTGGCCATGAGCGGGAACTCCTCCCGGCACGGGTCGCACCAGGAGGCCCAGAAGTTCACGAGCGTCACCTTGCCGGCGAATCGGCTCAGGGGAACCGTGTCGCCCCGCAGGTCCGGGAGCGCGAACGCCGGGGTGAAGAGCTCCCGCTCATTCACGCTCGTCATGCCCGCGCCCGGCGCCCCTACCCCCGTAGACGCTAGCGCCGAGTCCCCGTCGAACGCGACGAGCCGGCCTTTCGGGTCGAGGGCCACGCCGCTCTCGCGGGCCCCGAGATGCCGCGTACTCAGGATCGTGCCGGTCGCCGTGTCGACCACGTCCACGCGCAACCGCGTCGCCGCGGAGTCGTCGCTTCCGAGCGCGTAGAGGCGGCCGTCGGGACCGAGGACGAGCGCCACGTTCACGAGCGCGTTCCGGATCCGGAGCTCCGCTCCCTTGGCGGGCAGGAACACCGGGTCCGCCTCGGTCCGGAACAGACCCCGCTTGGCCATCCAGGCGAGCTGGCCGCCGCTCGAGTATTTCCTGATCTCATCCCGGACGAGGGGCGCGTAGTACACGGCGCCGTTGGGTCCACGGGCCGCGGCCACAGCCCCCGCGTTGACGAGGTAGGTGAGCACCGGCAAGGCCGGCTGGCGAATGACGGCGAGTCCGCCGGTCTCGTGCCCGAGCGTATCGAGGATGCGGATGAGCGGCGCGGTGTCGGCCTCGGGCGTGGCGAGCTGCGGGACGTAGTAGGGCGAGCGCGTCGCCACCACGCGGGTCCCCCCCCCCGCGGCGTAGAGCGATGCGACGTCGGGGCTGTCCCACTCGCGTAGGACCCGGCCCGTGGTGTCGAGCACCACGCCCTCGCCGGTGCGCTCCGTGACGAGCAGCTGCGCGTCGCCGAGTGCCGCGACGGCCATCGGCGTCGCGAGGCGCGGGCTCGTCAGTATGCGGACCACGCGCAGGGTCCGGTCGAACGCGACGATGCGACTCTTGTCGGGATCGGGCGCCCACGATCGGCCGGCCACCGAGGCGGCCGGGGAGCGGCCGAGAAAGAGGAGGGTGAAGCCGCTGGGGGGAGGCGACGGCGTACGGCAGCCGGCCAGCACCGCCACCAGCGCGGCGCCTGCCCCCAACGCCCGCCGCATCAGGTCGCGGCGGCGATCGTCTTGATCTCGATCGTGTGCAGCCCGCTCACCATGCGATGCATGCCCGTCACCTTCACCTTGCCCTCGACGAACGGCTCGAGCTTCGAGTTCTGCGGATCGCCGGGCTTCGAGCTCACCGGCAGATAGATCGTGCCGTCGCTCGCGAGAATGCCGAGGGGCACGCCCGCTTTGGCGCACGCCTGCGCGCACGCCTTGTGGGCCGCGCCGGACGCACCGTTGGTTGTGTTGCAGTTCAAGTCGACCACCTGGCCGGTGATCGTCATTTCATTGCCCGCCGTCGCCGCGTGGCCTTGCGCCGCGAGCGGCAGCGCGCACAGAGCCAGTACGGTCGTTGTGGCGAGGATGCGCTTCAACATCGTCCATCCTCCTGTGTACGGTAGAGTGACAGATTCGCCTCCGTGTACCATACGTCGCAACCCGGTGTTCCGGATTGGCGTATATTGGCCCGATGCAACAGGGCTATCGCGAGTTGCTGGAAACGTTTGGCCGCGGGTGGGAGCGCGGCGCGATAGACGACATCGTGTCCGTGTTCGCCCCCGACGCCGTGTTCCGCGAAACCCCGTTCAGCGAGCCCAACGCCGGCCTGGAGGCGATTCGCGCCTACTGGCGCGACGTGCCCGCCAACCAGGCCGAGGTGACCTTCAAGGCCGGCGAGATCTACGCCGCGGGCCCCTGGTTCGCCACCGAGTTCCGCTGCACCTATCGCCGCCGCCGCACCGGCGAATGGGTCGACGCGCGCGGCGCGATCTTCTGCGAGACCAAGGACGGCAAGATCGGTGAGATGCGGATGTACTGGCATCGGCAGCCCTGACCCTCCGCTACCTAGCTCCCCTGTTTGGCTCGCACGTACTCGAGCGCCTGCTCCATCAGCTCGGCGCTGCGCAGGCCCACGCGCAGCGCCTGCGCGACGGCGGCTTCCTCCTCCATGCCCTTGTCCAGCATCAAGTACGGGAGGAGACCAGCTCCCACCCGATTTCCGCTGGCGCAATAGATGAAGGCCGCTCGCTTGCCCGCGAGCTCGCGCACGGCATCGCTCAGCCGGGCGAACGTCGCGGTGCTCACCGCGCCGTGCCCTACGGGGATGCTGCGGTACTCGAGCCCCGCCGCAACCACCGCGTCGGGGGTGCGGAACGGTTGCGGCTCCATCGGCTCGCGGATGTCGATCACGACCGCGCATCCCGCCTGCTTCAGGGCGGTGAGGTGTGCGGGCGCGGGTTGGCCCCCGGTGACGATGCCGGGGATCGGTTCGCAGGCGTTGGGGACGCCGGCGATCGCGTCGAGCAGTTGGCTCACGAGAATGATCGGCGATAGCTTTCCGCGGATAATCTAGCGTCCCTCGACCGGAATGGCCGCCACCCGGGTTCCCCGTCGCCCCACGCTCCGCGCGCACCTGAAGCCGCATCACAAACTGTGGCTCAACTGGGACGGCGCGTTCCTCATGGGCCCCCGCTACCTGCGGTTTCTCGAAGCGGTGGATCGCACCGGCACGATCCGCGCGGCCGGGCGCGAGGTGGGGTGGAGCTATCGTACCTGCCTGAATCGCATCCGCGAGATGGAGCGCGTCCTCGGCGCCAAGGTGTTGGCGACCACGCGCGGGGGAGCGACCCGCGGCGGCGCGCGACTGACCGCGGAGGCGCGCCGCCTGGTGAGGCTCTTCGCGCAGTGGCGGCGCGAGGCGGTCCGGTTGAGCGACGTGGCATTTCGAAAGATCCTGCGCCGATAGGCACGTTGTTGCCTATCGGCTCGGTCAGCCGTACCTTCCCGCCCTACCGCAGCTCGTTCCTCACTCCAGGGGAGGGGCGTTCACGTGCGCTTAGGCCACGTCGCTATCGTGCTCGCATTCGGCGTGCTTGCCATACCGGCCGCGGGTCAAACGCCGGGATCCACGTCACCCACGCCAAAGCTCACCGGCTACCTCCAGCCGCGGTTCCAGACGCTCGGCGACACGGCATCGTTCTTCCTGCGCCGGGCACGGTTCGCCGTGGAAGGCAGCATCACGCCATGGGCGTCGTACCGCGTCCAAGTGGAGCTGCGTACCTTAGGCGCCGCCGCAACCCCCGCCGCCTCGCCGCTCACCCTCTCCGCCACCGACATCTGGATCAAGCTGACGCACGGAGCATGGGGCGCTACCGTCGGACAGTTCCGCGTCCCGTATTCTCTGGAATCGCTGCTCAGCTCCACCACCCTCGAGACCACGGAGCGCTCGCGCGTCGTGAACGCGGCCAAGCGGGACATCGGCATGCAAGGCGAGTGGCGCCTCGCCGACCACGTGGTGCTGCAGGCCGCCGTGGTGAACGGCGAGGGCCCCAACCGGGCGAGCAATCCGGACAACCGCATGGCCTACTTCGCGCGCGCCGTGATCACGCCGGTGAAGGGTCTCGACGTGGGTGGAGCGTTTCAGGGCTACAGCGATAGCGCCGGCGTGGATGCACAAAGCGTGTACCGGTCAGGGCGGTCCACCGCACGCGCCGAGTACATCGACGAGCACAATCGAAGAACCGGCGTGCATACGCGGGGCTGGTACGCCCTCGGCGCCTACATGGCGGTCCCCCGGCACGTCGAGCTCGTCGGTCGGCTGGAGCAGTTCGACCCGAGCGATCGCGTCATCGGCGATCGGGAGACGGGCTATCTCGCGGGCGTGCAGTATTTCTGGCGCGGCGACGACTTCAAGATGATCGCCGACTACGAGGTGTTCAGAGAGCAGGGACCGCAGGTGAGCAACAACCGGGGCGTGATTCAGATGCAGGTGCGCTGGTGAGGCAGGCCGTTAAGCGGTTAGTCGGTTCGACGGTTAGTGTCGCAGCCGCTCTTCTAACCGTCTATCCGTCTATCCGCCTATCCGCCCAGTCTCCCGTCATCATCCTCGCCACCACCACCTCCACGCGCGATGCCGGGCTGCTCGATTCGCTGCTGCCCGTCTTCGAGCAACGCTCCGGGTATCGCGTCAAAGTCATCGCCGTGGGCAGCGGGCAGGCGCTCGCGATGGGCCGCCGGGGAGACGCCGACGTGGTGTTGTCCCACGCGCCCGAGGCCGAGCGTTTGCTCGTCGATTCGGGCTACTTCGTCCGGCGGCGGCTCGTCATGCACAACGAGTTCCTCATCGTCGGGCCCGCGCGCGACAGCGCCGGGCTGCGCGGCTTGAGCGACGCCGCCGCGGCGTTCCGGAGAATGGCCGACCGGCGTGCCCCATTCGTGTCGCGCGGCGATCAATCCGGCACGCATCAACGCGAGCTGGCATTGTGGAAGCGCGCGGGCCTGGCGAGCCCGCCGCGGGATGCCTGGTACGTCGAGTCGGGGCAGGGGATGGGAGCCACCCTGCAGCTCGCGGACGAGCGGCGGGCCTACACCCTCACCGACCGCGCCACCTACCTCGCCTGGCGCGACAAGCTGCAGCTCGTGCCGATGGTCGAGGGCGACTCGCTCCTGTACAACGTGTATCACGTGCTCGAGCTGAATCCTCACAACGCCGCCAGGATCAACGTCGCCGGGGGCGGTGCGTTCGCGGACTTCGTCGTTTCGCCCGAGGCCCAGGCGCTCATCGCCCAATTCGGCAAGTCGCGCTTCGGGCAGAGCCTGTTCGTCCCCGACGCGGGGAAGCCGGACCGGTGGTAGATTGCGAGAGATGGCTCGACTTAGCTCCAGGATTCTCGCGGCCGCTACCGGGCTCGCACTGACGGCGGCCACATCAGACTTGCCGATGTGCGTGAGCCTGCTCGCGCAGGCGACAACGCCCTGCGGCATGCATAGTCACCCATCGCACAGGGCGTCGAGCGTCGACAGCCCGGCTGCGCAATACGTCGCGGCGCCCACGAACCCCGGAGCATGCCACACCGACCAGGGGCCTGGATGTCTCTCCGGCGGGGCGTGTCCGGCGGCGAGTCCCGCAGCGGTCGCGCTGAGCTCCTCCGTTCTCGGTCTTACCGCCCCCGACGGTCCGGTGTCACGGGACCGGGTCGATGCATACACCTCCTTCCTCGCACCACCACTTCCTCCGCCTCCACAAGCCTAGTTCGCGTCGCTCGAGAGAATCGTTCGACCGCTGACTAGGAGATGTCACAATGCATGCTTCAACGTTGCGCGCGGCGTTCGCCGTGCTGGCTCTGTGCACGCCGGCCACCGCCCAGATGCCAATGCACATGCCGATGCCGGCCGAGGCCGTCCTCGGAATCCCCGAGTCCCGCGCCGGCTCCGGCACGTCGTGGCTCCCGGACGCGAGCCCGATGCACGCCGTCCATTATCGGGTGGGAGCATGGAGCCTGATGCTGCACGGCGCGGCGTTCGTTTTGTACGACAACCAAGGCGGCCCGCGCGGCGCCGATCGGGTCGCCGCAGTCGACTGGGGCATGCTCGCGGCGAGTCGCAACCTGGGTACGGGCAGGCTCGCGCTCCGGGCCATGCTCTCGACCGAGCCCTGGACCGTAGGAAGTCGCGGGTATCCGCTGCTGCTCCAGTCAGGGGAGTCCTACCAAGGGGCTCCGCTGCACGACCGCCAGCACCCTCACGATCTGTTTGTCGAGCTGGCGGCGCTCTACGATCGACCCGTTACGCGCGACCTCGCCCTTTCACTATATCTCGCGCCCGTGGGCGAGCCTGCGCTCGGCCCGGTCGCCTTCCCACACCGCCCATCCGCGGCGGCTGACCCGTTCGCGCCGCTCGGCCACCACTGGCAGGATGCCACGCACATCACGTACGGCGTCATCACCGGGGGGCTGTTCACCCGCAGCATCAAGCTCGAGGCCTCGTGGTTCAACGGCCGCGAGCCTGATGAGGATCGGACCAACTTCGACTACGCCGGCCGCCGGTTGGACTCCTACGCGGCACGGCTCACGGTGAACCCGAGCCATGGCTGGAGCCTCGCGACCTGGTACGGATACCTCGCGAGCCCGGAGGCACTGGACCCCGCGGCAGCGCTGCACCGCTTCGGCGCATCGGCGCTCTTCGGCTCCACACTCGGCGCGCGCGGGCACTGGTCCACGGCCGTGATCTTCGGCGCGAACGCGATCGTAGGCGTGGGCGGCACCCTGCCAAGCGCGCTGGTCGAGACCACCGTCGATGTCGACGGGACGAACACGTTGTTTGGGCGGGTGGAGTACGTACGCAAGCGCGCGGAGGACCTGACGGTGCCGGGGGTACCGAACGCCGTCACCTACGACGTCGGCGCCGTCTCGCTCGGGTACGGGCGGGAGCTGGCCCGCGCGGGCGACGTGGCGCTCGGGTTGGGCGGTCGCGGGGCGGTGAGCTTCGTCCCGCCGAGCCTCGAGCCGTTTTACGGCTCCCGGGCACCGCTCGGGGGCGCTGTGTTCGTGCGCGTCAGACCGTCCCGATAGGAGACACTATATGTCTCCCAGGTGGGTCAAAACGGTGCGCCCGTTAACCGGAGGGGCCGTCGAAGCGTCGAACGGGAACCGGCATGCTTCTTGATCGCTTGCCTGGGATGAGGGTATATAGAGGATAGCCCTATGATGCTCGCACTAATCGTTACGCTCGCCGGCTTGCCGGCTCCCAACGCAGTCATCGCGGCCGTCCGAAGCGATGATCCCCCCGTCAAAGTCTGGCTCAACAACGACAATTATTTCCGACGCGGCGACAAGGCCCGAGTGAACGTCCAGCTCGCGGATGACGGCTACCTCGTCGTCCTCCGCGCCGATACGGACGGGCGCGTGCGCGTGCTGTTCCCGCTCGATCCGACCGACGACGCGTTCGTCCGCGGGAATGAGACCATCGAGGTGCGTGGTCGCGGCGATCGCGAAGCGTTCTACGTCGACGACCGTCAGGGCTCCGGCATTGTCTTTGCCGCCCGGTCGGCAACCCCGTTCAAGTTCGACGAGTTCGTGCGCGGCGACCACTGGGATTACCGCGTGCTCGACGTGCGCGACTCGGGCGACGACAAGGAAGCAGCGCTGCTCGACATGGTCCAGCGCATGGCTCCCGACGGGCACTTCGACTACGACGTTGTGACGTACGTGGTCGAAACGAATCGGAGCTACTACAACTCGTACTATCCGACATCGGTGAGCTTCGGTTATGGCTATGGCTGGGGTTGGCCGTACAATTACGGCTACGGCCTTTACAGCACGTGCTACGATCCGTTCTTCTACGATCCCTTCGTCTGCTATGACCCGTTCTTCGCCTCGCCGTATCGGTTCGGCTTTGCCTTTGGCTTCGGCTTCAGGCCGTACATCTACCGGCCCTTCTTCTTCCGCCCGAGGCTCTACCAGCCCTACGTGAACGGGGGCGGATTCTTCGTGAACCGCCTGCGGCCGGGGACGAACGGCTCGCCGTTGTACTACCGCAGCCGGCTCGGCACGAACGTGGCGTTCGGCGGGATCAATCCCCGCTTCCGCTCACCCCAGGCGACACAGCTGGGTAGGCCCGGTCAAGGGTCCGTGCGCGAGCGGGGTGTGGGCCGGCGTGGCGGGTTCGATGGCGAAAGCTCGTTCCAGGGACGTGATCGGCCCATGCGAGATCGCAACGACCGGCCGTCGAACGGGTCGGCACCTGCGGCTCGCGAGCCCGATCGACGTGACGACGGGCGCCGCGGTGGTGGCGGTCAGGCCGCGCCGGCGGATCGATCCGGTGGAGGCCACAGCAGTGGCGGAAGCTCCGGTGGTGGAGGCAGGCGAATGAGTGGGGGTGGAGGGGGGGGCGGGGGCGGTGGTGGCGGGCATTCGGGCGGTGGTGGCGGGCACTCGGGTGGTGGCGCTGGCGGACATCCCGGGGGCAGCGGTGGCGGAGGCGGAGGGCATCGCCGGCCGTAACACGACATCTCGACAGTAATCGAAGGGGCGCGGCTCGCTGCGCCCCTTCGTTTTTCCCTGCAGATTCTCGGGTCTTCATGACCGAGCTCAAGAAGTCCCTCCGACTCGTCGACGGCCTCGCCATGGTCGTCGGCATCACCGTGGGGTCCGGCATTTTCCGGACGCCGGGCCTCGTCGCCGCGCGTCTTGGCCGGCCGGCGCTCACCTTCGTCGCGTGGGTGCTCGGAGCGGGCCTTGCGTTACTCGGGGCGCTCTGCTTCGCGGAGCTCACGACGCGGCACCCGCGCGCGGGGGGCAAGTACGTCTACATACGCGAGGCGTTCGGACGGCGCGGCGCTTTCGTCGTGGGTCTGATGGAGAGCCTCGCGATCAACGGAGCGGCGATCGCCGCCATCGGCGTGGCCGCCGGGGAGTTCCTGGTACGCCTCGCCGGCTGGTCGCCCACGCTCTCCCAGGCGCTGGGCGCCGCGTTCGTGGCGCTGTTCACCGCGGTCAACATGTCGGGCGTTCAATCTGGGCGCTGGGTTCAGAACGTCGTCACCGCGGCGAAGGTCCTGGCGCTCGGCGGCATCGTCGTCCTGGCGTTCGCGCTCGGGACAGGAGCGGGTTGGCACGGCTCGCTCGTCGGCGCGCCGGAGGGGTGGGCCGTTTGGGGAGCGCTCGCCGCGGCCTCTCCGGCCGTGATCTGGACGTACTACGGCTACCCGGACCTGGCCAAGATCGCCGAGGAGGTCGTAGATCCCGGCCGCACGCTGCCGCGCCTGTTTCTCGGCGGGCTCGCCATCGTGGCCTCGCTTTACTTGCTGCTGAATGCCGCCTTCCTGCACGTTCTTCCGATCGAGCAGATCGCGGCGTCGAAGCTCGTGGCTGCGGACGTAGCGGTGGCGATCCTGGGCGCGAGCGGTGGCGTGGTCGTCGCGGCCCTGGCACTGCTCGTCGTGCTCGCGTCGTTGAACGGAAACGTGTTCGTGACGCCGCGCGTGCTCTTCGGCCTCGCGCGCGATCGGCTGGCGCCCGCGGCCCTCGCGAGCGTGAACCGGGGCGGGACGCCGTGGGTGGCCATGCTTCTCGTCGGCGGGGTCGCCATCGCGCTCGCCGCCACGGGGACGTTCGAGCGGTTGATCAGCCTCGCGATCGTATGGATTCTCGTGATCGACGGCTGGGCGGTGCTGGCGCTGTTTCGGCTACGGCGACGCGAGCCGATGGCGCCGTTCCGCGTCCCGCTCTATCCCTGGGTGCCGCTCGCGTTGTTCGGCGTGTATGGGGCGCTGTTCGTGGGGACCGCGGTCGCTCAGCCGATGCTCATCGTGCAGGCGCTCGCCGTGCTGGTGGGAGCCTATGGGTTGAGCTGGATGGTGACGTCCGGGGACCCGCCTGGACCAGTCGAACGTGAGTTATGAGGGGCTGAAACCCCTGCCCGGCGCGAGTGGCGCCCTTAGAGCGCGCGCTCCGGGCCGAGCCCGCCCTTCAGGGCGTGGGGGACGACGACGGTTCGACTCACTCCGGTTCCAGTCCCTCGATCCGATGCAGCTCCTGCTGGCTGCTCCGCACGTTCGCCGGCCGATACAGGATCACGCGCGCGCGCTCGAGCGTCACGAGTCCTCCGCCGATCATCTCGTCCAGATCGGGGAGGATCCCCTGGATCGCCTCTTCGGTCTCGACCACTTCGATGATGAGCGGAAGGTCGAGCGACAGCCGCAGCACCTTGTCGGTGTGAACTACGCTCGAGGCTCCGAAGCCGGCCACGCCGCGCAGCACCGTCGCGCCCGCCAGCCCCTTCTTGCGCATGTGCTCGAGCAGCGCCTCGTACAGCGGCTTGCCGCCGTACTTGTCGCTCTCCCCGATGAAGATGCGCATGAGCGTGCGCTCGCCCTTGAATCGATGAGGCATGGGGCCTCCCGTTAAAGGAGTTTGCTCGCCAAGGCCGTTCCGGCGATCACGGCGGCGAGACAGCCGAGGATCGTTCCACCCATGTACATGGCCGCGTAGGAGTACTCTCCGTCTCCCAACAGGCGGATGCTCTCGTAGCTGAACGTACTCATGGTAGTGAACGCGCCGCAGAACCCGATCGTCAGACCGCCGCGCAGCTCCGGGGAGATCACGGTGGAGCCCGTGGCGAACCGGATGATGAAGCCGAGCAGGAACGAGCCGGCGATGTTGATCGCCAGCGTACCGGTCGGGAACGTCCCGCCGCGGGTCTGGAGGGCGCCTTGGACGAGATAGCGTGCCAGGGTGCCGAGGATGCCGCCGAGCGCGATGTAGGCGATCATTCGTGAAAAGACTCCTGCCGCGGGATTCGGTAGGAGTCATCAGCCCAGCACACGGGCGGTTGAAGGCGAACTCCATCGCCTGGGAGAAAGATAACGTGACCCAGTGGCTGCTTCTAGGAGCAGCGGCACTCCTCGCGAGCACCCTCGCCGC
>Ga0307469_10001025_pt1 | contig 10358 bp, 5 predicted proteins | sample atmos_gasesAM2C__FD_203084 | JGI IMG/M metagenome (GOLD analysis project Ga0307469, IMG submission 203084) | Hardwood forest soil microbial communities from Morgan-Monroe State Forest, Indiana, United States - atmos_gasesAM2C_515 | ecosystem: Environmental > Terrestrial > Soil > Temperate forest...
CCTTCTTGCGGGCTCAATCTTTACTCTTTCCCGGCCCTAAGCCCCCGGATGCTCCTTCAGAATTGAAAAATTTCATCGGGGATTTTGGCCAGGAAAATGACACTTATTTCGTCGTCGAAAGAAGTGGGGCGCTTCTCCTTATTCGCAAGAGCGGGGGCGAAGCAAAGCTCATACCGAATGGCTCTGATGGTTTTTTGGCACTATCCCCAATAATTCCCGGAGCTACCAATCCGACGCTACTGCATCGTGGTTCCAATGGAGTTGCCACTCTGGTTGTGGGGGACTCTGTTTTCCCTCGGCACAACTACCTTGCAGAAAACGATGCCGTGTACAAGATACATCCACTTCGCCCAGTCGAAGAATTGAGAAAAGAAGCCCTGCAAGTGTCCCCGCCACGAGAAAACGGCACCTTCCGCAAGCCCGATCTCGTCGAGGTGGCTCCCCTCGATCCGCTCATCCACCTCGACATTCGCTACGCAACGTCGAACGATTTTCTGGGAGCGCCGGTTTACACCCAGGCCCGCGCCTTTCTCGAGCGTCCCGCCGCCGAAGCTCTTCTCCGTGTTCAAAAGAAACTCCAGCCGCTTGGCTACAGCTTGCTCATCCACGACGCCTACCGCCCCTGGTATGTCACCAAAATCTTCTGGGACGCCACACCGCCCGAAGGAAAGATTTTCGTGGCGGCTCCGGCGCAGGGCTCCCGCCACAACCGCGGTTGCGCTGTCGACCTCACCCTCTACGATGTCGCCTCCGGCCAACCGATCGAGATGCCTGGCACGTACGACGAAATGTCACCGCGTTCGTTCCCCGATTATCCCGGCGGCACTTCTCTTCAGCGCTGGCACCGTGATCTTCTGCGCCGCGCCATGGAGTCCGAAGGGTTTTCCGTCTACGAAGCGGAGTGGTGGCACTTTGACTATAAGGACTGGCGCGACTATCCCATTTTGAATATGCCATTCGAAAAGGTTGATTCGGGCAACGGCGCAAATTAACCGATGAAGGAACGCTCGGACAATTTTGGAGGAATTGCCTTGAAGACAAACCTGCGTTTGCAATTTTCTGCTGGCCTCTTGATATCCGCACTCCTCCTCTCGATTCACGTAGCACCGGTCTTTGCGCAGTCCGAAGCCTCCCTTTCTCAGCGCATTCAAAACGTGATAAGCCGCCCGGAATTCGCCCACGCCAATTTTGGCATCGAATTTTATTCTCTCGATTCCGGCAAGGTCGTTTACTCGCTGAACGCCGACAAAATGTTTGTCCCTGCCTCGACTACAAAAATTCTCACGGAGGGTACTCTCCTCGCGAAGCTCGGCGCTGACTATCGCTTTCACACCCGCATCTATCGCACCGGCCTGATTGATTCGAAAGGCCGGCTCAAGGGGGACTTGATCCTCGTCGCGAGCGGCGATCCCAATATCTCGAACCGAATTCAACCCGACGGAACTCTGGCTTTTGTCGACGAAGACCACTCCTATGACGGACCCGCTCTTCCCGGGGATCCCCTCACGATCATCAAACAGCTCGCCAAGGACGTCGCGGCGAAAGGTATCCGCGAAATCGACGGGCGTATCCTCATTGACACGAGTCTCTTCCCCGACGGTCCCCGTGAAGGCGGCACGAATGTCGTTATGTCCTCGATCATTGTGAATGACAACGTGATCGATCTTGTCGCCACACCTGGTTCCAAAGCCGGCGATCCCGTCGTTTTCGAATCTTCTCCGCACACCGCGTACATCAAATTCATCAATAATCTGACAACTCTAACGGCAAATTCCAAACCCGATAACAAACAGCCTGAAACTGTTACCAATCCCGATGGCACCGTCGTCGTCACCCTCTCAGGAGGTATTCCCGCAGGCGCCAAACCCGTCACTGCGGCTTTCGCCGTTCCCTCGCCGACCCAATTTGCGGAAACCGCCCTCCGCGAAGCTCTCGCTGCTGTTCATATCGAAAGTAAGTCTCCCAAAGCTTCGGCGCCTGTTGACTTCGCTTCTTTTTCGCGTTTCTACACGCCGGAAAATCAGGTCGCCGAACACGTTTCTGTTCCCCTTGCGGAAGAAATCAAAGTCACATTAAAGGTCAGCCAGAATCTTCACGCCGGCATGGGCCCTTATCTTCTCGGCGCACTTGTCGCCAAAGACACCAAAGATCCGCTGACGGCTGGATTTGGAGTCGAGCGGACCTTTCTTCATGAAGCCAAACTCGATACTTCTGCCGCTTCTCAGGGAGATGGCGCCGGCGGCGACTGGGCTGATCTCTTCAGCCCGGACTTTATCTGTCGCTATCTCACATATTGGACCGTTCGTTCTGACTATCCCGTTTTCCTGAAGGCTCTGCCGATCCTCGGCAAAGATGGCACTCTCGCGAAGATTCAAATTGCTTCGCCGGGCGCCGGACACGTCTTTGCAAAAACCGGAACTTTTGGGTCGGAGGACAAACTCAACGCCAATATGATGCTCAACGGAAAGGGCCTCGCCGGCTACGTCATTACCACCAGCGGCCAGAAGCTCGCCTTTGCCGCGTACGTGAATCATGTCTCTTTGCCGCCCGATCCGGAATCCGCCCAGCAAGTCGCCGGGCAAGCTCTCGGCGAAATCGCCGCAGCGGCCTACGATGCTCCCCTCGAGGCCGGACAAAACGGCGCCGTGTACGACCTCCTCATCCGCAATGGCCACATTCTCGACGGCACAGGCAATCCCTGGTATGCCGCCGACATCGCCATCTCCGGCGAACGCATCTCTGCCATCGGCGATTTGCGCGAAGCGCGCGCCAAGCGCGAGATTGACGCGCGTGGCAAGGTGGTCTCTCCAGGCTTTATCGACATGCTTGGCCAGTCGGAAGTCTCTTTGCTTCTCGACAATCGGTCTCTCAGCAAGCTTTCCCAGGGCATCACCACGGAGATCACCGGGGAAGGTGGCTCCATCGCCCCGCAGAACGAAAGAACTCTCGCGCCCCTGAAGCCTCTTCTAGACCACTACAAACTCACGGTCGATTGGACCACTCTGGACGGTTATTTCCGCCGCCTCGAAAAGCAAGGCACTCCGCTGAACATCGGCACCTACGTTGGCTCCGCCCAAATCCGTGAAGCGGTGATCGGTGACGACGACCGTGCTCCTACTCCGCAAGAACTGGAACAAATGAAATCACTCGTCGAACAGGCCATGAAGGACGGAGCCCTCGGCATCTCCAGCGCGCTGATCTATCCTCCGAACATTTACGCGAAAACCGATGAATTGATTGAGCTCGCCAAAGTCGCTTCGAATTACGGAGGCCTGTACGCCACCCACATGCGTAGTGAAGGCGCCTCCGAAATGCCCGCCCTTGCCGAAGCCATTCGCATCGGCCGCGAAGCACGTCTTCCCGTCGAGGTCTTCCACCTCAAGGTTAGTGGCCAGCCGCGCTGGGGTTCGATGAAAAATGTCGTTGCCGCGATTCAACAAGCACGCGACTCCGGCTTGGACATCGCCGCCGATATGTATCCCTACGTTGCCGGCGCCACTGCGCTCGCATCGGCTTTACCTCCCTGGGTCGCCGATGGTGGCTCAAAAAAACTCCTCGAGCGGCTTAAGGATCCCCAAATTCGCGCGCGCATCAAGAAAGACCTCGCGGGCGATCACGCCGACTGGGAAAATCTTCTTTACGATTGCGGAGGCGGAAAGGGTGTCTTGATCTCTTCCGTGGAAGTACCCGAACTGAAGTCATTCGAAGGCAAGACACTGGATGATGTAGCCAAGGACTGGAAGAAATCTCAGGAAGACGCGCTCATGGACTTCGTCCTCGCCGATCAAGCACAAACCGGCGCCATCTACTTCATGGCCAGTGAAGAAGATTTGAAAACCGGGCTCGAACAAGCCTGGACGAGCATCGGACTGGACGCCAACGAAATGTCTCTGGATGGCCCAAATTACGAGCCCCACACGCATCCACGCGCATTCGGCTCCATGCCGCGTTTCTTGGGCCGCTACGTCCGCGACGCGCACCTCGTGCATCTCGAAAGCGCCGTTCGAAAGATCACTTCTCTTCCCGCCCAGCGCGAACATCTCGACTCTCGCGGCCTCCTCAAGCCGGGCTACTTTGCCGATATTACGATCTTCGATCCCGTCACGATCATCGACCGTGCCACCTTCACCAAGCCTGACCGGCTCTCGGAGGGCGTTGATTTCACCATCGTCAATGGTCAGGTCGAATTCGATCATGGCAAACTGACCGGCGTCACTGCGGGCCACGTTCTCCGCGGTCGTGGCTGGCAGCCAGCCACCAACTAAACGGTCAACCCGGAACGGGACGCGTTTTTGTGGATCTATTGGAAAAGAGGAAGTCTTAGAAGCTCGTCATGAGTTCTGAAGTTTTTTCCGGCTCAGAACCGTTAAATTCAGCTTAACGCGGTCTTTCCTAGCTCTGCCAGCCGGCGCTCGTAAATCATCTCAACAAAGCCATGCTTCCCGTGGTACCGGAAAACGATCTTGTGGCCTGGCTCGATTTTCGCGCGCGACTTTACGACAGAATCCGACAATTCCACCCAATGTCCGCTGATTAAGTAATCGCCTTCCCATCCGCGCAGCTCAAACTTGCCGTCGTTCTTCAGTATCAACGGGGCGCCCGTGCACGTCACCATCTTTCCATCCACCTTCGCCGCTGTACATTCATAGCGCCCCGAGACCTGACTACTTTGCGCCTGACCACGCGGAACCACACACACCAGGATTGCCGAGAATATAAGAAGCCGGAAAGCCGTTGCCGTGACCCAAGGGGACCCCATGCACTCCTCCCGAAACCCGGGGCGCGCTGCGGGGCCCACGCACCGGCTGAAGCAGATACATGCAACTTGCCCGCCATGTGAGCCAGTTCTATCGCCTTTCTTTTCAATAGATTAGCTTTGTTTGCGATAAGATAAATCACTGACTCTGAGAACATTAGGTTACTTCCCGTACGGGAAAGTGGAACTATTTTGCATTCTAGGGGATTGAGCCAGACCCCCGCCGCGGCGATGTACTCAACCCTTCACTCCTCAGGCATTTCCGCGGTAGCCTGCCCATCCTTCCGTGGATCCGAGGCTCCGTAATTAACTCCTGCCGCAAAATCCCGTAGGACAACCTGCCCTCCGCCAACCGCGTTCGAGAACGTCCCCAGCACCTCAATCACATGGCCTTTGCTGGCCAATTCGCTCCGCACGTTCCCCGCAAATCGGTTCTCCATCATGACGTCGCATCCCGTAAAGGTGTACTTAGTGAACCGCGGGGCCTCCAGCGCCGCTTGAATATTCATCTTGAAATCGACAATGTTTGCAATCAACTGAGCGTGCGCCTGTGACTGGTTCCAGCCCCCCATGATCCCGAACGCCATCCGCGTCTCGCCCTTCTGTGCAAACCCGGGAATAATCGTGTGTCGTGGCCGTTTGTGCCCCGCCAGCGCGTTTGGAGAGGCAGGGTCGAGCGAAAATAGTCCGCCCCGGTTGTGCAGGACAAACCCGGTCCCCGGCGCGACAATCCCCGAACCGAATCCCGCGTAGTTGCTCTGAATGAGCGATACCATGTTTCCCTCGCGATCCACCACGCTGAGGTACGTCGTATCGCTCCCGGCCGGCAGCTCTCCCGCACTCACGTCACAATTCGCCTTGTCAGGATCAATCAGTTTTGCCCGCTCCGCTGCCCACTCTTTCGAAAGCAGCGTCGTTACCGGCAATTTCTGCCCGCGCGGGTCACCGATGTATTTCGCTAGATCCGTATACGCCAGTTTTTTTGCTTCGATCATCGCGTGCAGCGCCTTCGCCGAGCCAAATCCCCAATCTTTTTGCCCTAGCGGAAACTTCTCCATGATGTTCAGCATTTCGAGCGCTGCAAGTCCCTGCCCGTTCGGCGGCAGTTCGTAGACCGTCCAATCGCGATACGTTGTCGAGATCGGCTCCACCCACTCGCTCGAGTATTCCGCCAGGTCCTGGGCCGTCATCGTTCCCCCATGATGCTTCATGCTTTCGAGGATCTTCCCGGCGATTTCTCCTTTGTAGAACGCATCGCGGCCGTGCTCGGCAATCTGCTTCAGCGATCCCGCCAAGTCCGGGTTTCGAAATATTTCTCCCGTCTTCGGCGCGCGATCCGAAATCAGATACGTCGCTGCGGCCGCTTCGTCGCCTCGTAGCTTGACTACTTCGTCCGCCCAATAGGCTGCCACCATTTCCGTTACCGGATGCCCGTCCTGCGCCGTTCGAATTGCTGCCGCCAAGTCCTCCGACAGCTTCTTTCTTCCGAATTTCTCCGCCAGCTTTTGCCAGCCCTCGACTGCTCCGGGCACGGTGATCGAATTCACCCCACTCTGCGGCATCTCGCGCAATCCCTGCTTGCGAAGATACTCGATCGTCAGAGCCTTGGGCGCCCACCCGCTCGCGTTTAATCCATACAATTTCTTGGCCTTCGCGTCATAGACAATCGCGAAAAGGTCTCCACCGATCCCGTTCATCATTGGCGAAACCACGCCCATCATCGCGTTCGTCGCAATCGCCGCGTCCACCGCATTCCCCCCGTGCTCCAGGATCCGCACGCCCGCCTGCGCCGCCAACGGCGATTCCGCAGCCACGATCCCGTTCCGCGAAATCACCATCGACCGCGCCTGCCCTCGGTCCTGCGCCTGCATCTGTATCCCGGCAAGTAGGCTCATCATGGCAAGCAATAAAACATTTCGCCGTCCGCGCGAGGTTCGCATAGTTCTGGGTTTCTCCTTGTTCTCAACTCTGCTCCTAACCGTTCTTCGCCATTCTTCGCCGCCCACTTGCAGGCGGATAGATTCGGCGCATTATAGCCACTGCTGCGCCATCCTCGATAGATAATTCTCGTCACGCAATTTCTCACATGCTGGGGCCGCACCTCGGAGTGTTCTGAGCACCAAGTCTTTCAACTACCTGTTAGAATTCAATGGGCGCAAGCTACTCGCAATTTCACGTTTTTAGTGGTGCCGCGGGTCTCTTGCGTTTTCGTGAGGATGCCTTTGCCAAAAGAGCGTACGGCCGCACCGCACACTGTCGACCCGGGCTCTGACGACCCCGCTCGGTTCAATCTCCAGGTCGACGCCATCCTCGCTGGGCGGAACGCAGATCCCTTTGCTCTCCTTGGCCCGCATCCCGTGCCTGGCGGATGGGCCGTGCGATTTTTTCTTCCCGGAGCCGCCGAAGCCTCCATCTCTCTGCGGCCTCCCCCCATCGAAGGCGCTACCCTCGCTCCCGCGAAGCTCACTGACGCTGTCCAACTCCGCCCCGACGGCTTCTTCGAAGCGTCCTGGCCATCGAGCCAAACCTCCGCCCCCTCTCCCGGCAGCTACAAGATTCAGGGTCGCTGGCACTCTGGCGAATCCTTCGAACTCTATGATCCTTACGCATTTCTTTATCAGCTGAGTGAGTTCGATCTTCATCTCATGGGCGAAGGCCGCCACTACGACACGTACAAGAAACTCGGAGCGCATCTGAAAACTATCGACGGCGTCAGCGGGGTCCACTTTGCCGTCTGGGCCCCCAGCGCAAATCGCGCGAGCGTGGTCGGCGATTTCAACCGCTGGGACGGCCGCGTTCATCCCATGCGTTCTCGCGGTTCCTCCGGCATCTGGGAACTTTTCCTCCCTGAACTTACCGAAGGCGCCGTCTACAAATACGAAATCATCGGCCCCGACGGAAACATCCTTCCTCTCAAGGCCGACCCCTACGCCTTCCGCTCGGAGCTTCGCCCCAATACTGGTTCCGTAGTCGCTTCTCTCGACCACCATCGATGGAATGACGCTCACTGGATAAAAGAGCGTTCACAAAAAAATTGGTTTGAGTCCCCCATCTCCATCTACGAAGTCCATCTCGGTTCCTGGCGGCGCGTCCCCGAGCAACACGATCGCTGGCTCACCTATCACGAACTCGGCGATCAGTTGATCCCTTATGTTAAAAACCTCGGCTACACCCACATTGAATTGCTTCCGGTCATGGAGCACCCTTTTGATGGTTCGTGGGGCTACCAGACTCTTGGCTATTTCGCCGCCACCAGCCGCTACGGTTCCCCTGCCGAGTTCATGGAGTTTGTCGATCGCTGCCATCAGGCCGGCATCGGCGTCTTTCTCGATTGGACTCCGGCGCATTTTCCACGCGACACTCACGGCCTTGCGTATTTTGACGGCACCCATCTCTACGAGCATTCCGACCCGCGCCAGGGCGCACATCCCGACTGGGGCACGCTTGTCTATAACTACGGCCGCAACGAAGTTCAAAACTATTTGATTTCGAACGCCCTCTTCTGGCTCGACAAGTATCATCTCGACGGCCTTCGCGTTGACGCCGTCGCTTCCATGCTCTATCTCGATTACTCCCGCAAGCCCGGCGAATGGGTTCCCAACCAATTTGGCGGGCGTGAAAATCTCGAAACCGTGGCTTTCCTCAAACACATGAACGAAGTGGTCCACGGAAAATTTCCGGGCGTCCTGACGATCGCCGAAGAATCCACTTCCTGGCCGGCAGTCTCTCGCCCCACTTATCTTGGAGGTCTTGGCTTCAGCTTCAAATGGAACATGGGCTGGATGCACGATACGCTGAAGTATTTCTCAGCGGACCCCATTCACCGCAAATACGAGCACAACAATCTTACTTTCTCTTTTCTTTATGCCTTCAGCGAGAATTTCTTGCTTCCTTTTTCTCACGACGAAGTCGTCCACGGGAAAAACTCGCTCCTCCACAAAATGTCCGGCGATGTCTGGCAGCAATTCGCCAATCTCCGCCTCTTATTCGGCTATCAGTACGCTCATCCCGGCAAGAAACTTCTTTTCATGGGTCAGGAATTTGCCCAACGCAACGAATGGAGTGAAGCGCGCAGCCTGGATTGGCATCTCCTGCAGCATGACTCCCACCGGGGCATCCAGCGTCTTGTCACTGATCTCAATACGCTCTGCGCCGCCGAGCCCGCGCTCCATGAGGTCGATTTCGACTGGCACGGTTTCCAATGGCTGAACGCTAACGACGCTGACAACAGCGTCCTTTCATTCCTTCGCCGCGGAAAAAATCCTGACGATTTTCTCGTCGTCGTTGTAAACGCGACTCCCGTCGTCCGTGAAGGCTACCTCATCGGAGTCCCTCAACCCGGCTTCTATGCCGAAGTCCTGAATACCGACGCTGCCGTCTACGGCGGCTCCAATGTCGGGAATCTTGGCGGACTCCGGGCTAATCCTATCCCTCACATGAATCATCCTTTTTCCATGGCACTCACGCTTCCACCCCTTGCCGCCATATTTCTCAAGCACCAAACTCTGCAGTTTGCGCCCCAAATTCATGCTTGAGGTGATCGACCCGGCGGAAAGTGGCCTGACCTGACCCTTCTCGCAAGATGCGTAAGTGAGGCTTCCGGGTTCCACCTGTCCCCGCCGCATCTTTTGAGCACCGCGATCGAGGAGGACCTGTACCGCAAATCGCTCCCGCGCTTCCGCAGGAATGGTTGAATTTCCCCTCCGATGATGGAAAGTAAGTTCCCTCCTTGAGGTCCAACTAAGCCATAGATTCTAAATGGTTTAACGAAACCGAACGTCTATTACCCTCCCAGATCCCAATTTGGTACTAGGAGATTGGTCCTCGTAATACCTGTACTGGCATAACCTCACGTCCTATGCTGGCTTGGCACACCTGTCCTACCTCAAATTGGCACTCCTGCTCCATAGTCATTTCCGCCTGCCCTTTCTAAACTTGCCTTGCGTTTGAAGTTCACTGGTGCAAGTCGAAGGGTTCAAAAATGCAGTCTGAAGGAGAAATCATCCAGATGCGCAACCGACAAAAGGGATTCTCACTCATCGAACTTCTGATCGTAGTGGTGATCATCTTGGTTATCGCCGCTATCGCGATACCCAACCTGATCCGCTCAAAGCTGGCAGGCAACGAAGCCTCCGCGGTGGCGTCTCTGCAGACATTGAGCCTTGCCTTTGTCACCTATTCCGCAACTTGGGGCAACGCTTTTCCCCCGGATCTGAACTCCTTGAGAAATCCCCCTGCAGGCACGCCTGTTGACTGTGGCACGAGCGGCGCTGGATTGGTTGATGATGAACTTTCAGGTGTATCGGCCGGCGGAACCCCCACTTCCTTCACAAAGAGTGGCTACACGTTCAACTATGCTGGCGTCAACCCCCTGCCAGCGCCGCCGGATGGAATGGGCTGCACAGCTGCCGGTTTCCTCAATATTCAAATAACCGCCGTTCCGGTCACTGTCGGTAGCACCGGGCAGCGGGGCTACCTGACTGATGAATCTCGCGTCATTTACTACACCACGGACGGCAGCCTTCCAGTTCCCGGGACTTCTCCGTCCCTCTAGCGATCCCGAGTTCCCCTCGACCTGACCAGAGCGGCGGGAGGAAGCGTA
>Ga0307469_10001026_pt1 | contig 10353 bp, 7 predicted proteins | sample atmos_gasesAM2C__FD_203084 | JGI IMG/M metagenome (GOLD analysis project Ga0307469, IMG submission 203084) | Hardwood forest soil microbial communities from Morgan-Monroe State Forest, Indiana, United States - atmos_gasesAM2C_515 | ecosystem: Environmental > Terrestrial > Soil > Temperate forest...
CGCAGCGGCTCCGGGACTTTTACTTTCTCTCCGCGCAACAGATGAATGAGCTGCAACGCGTTCACGACTGCTTTCCCGATGTAGTGGTTGTTGCCAATCACAAAGGTGTTCTCGGCGTGCTTCGCTACGTGGTCGATGCGCTTGGCCCACGGCTCGAGTTCTTCCTCAGAGTACAGATAGTTGTAGCGTTCGTAGCTGGGAACTTCCGGGTCGTCAGTGAACCACGTATCGTATCGGCGGCCGTGCAACCGGAAGTAACCGACGGGAGAGGTGGTTCGTTCCGTGGGCTTTATGGACTCGCCGATCACGGGCTGGTCGATATTGCAGAAGCCGACGCCGCGTTCATGCAACAGCTCGTAAAATTCGGGGCGCGCCCAGGAAGAATGGCGAACCTCGACGACGAGCGGATAGTCACGGAAGGTTTGAAGCAACTGCTTCAGACGAACCAGCGTTTCCGGAGTGTGGTGAAACGAAAAAGGGAACTGAAGGAGGACGGCGCCGAGCTTGCCCGCGTCGAACAGAGGATCGAATCCGGCGCGCACAAGCTTTTCATCTTCCCCGGTGGCGTCGGATTCGTGCGTAAATTTCTGCCACATTTTGGCGGTGAATAGGAAACGTGGATTATCCGCGGCGAGGCCGATCCAGTGCGTTGCGAGTTGCGGTTTCAGGGGTTGGTAAAAGGAAGTGTTGATTTCGATTGTGTCGAAAAACTGGGCCAGGAACGTGACTTCGTGGAAATCGCGGGGATGCGGCGAGGGATAGACAATTCCGTTCCAGTCGTCATACGACCAGCCTGCCAGACCCACTCGGATGCGGTGCGATTTTGCGCCGGCCGTGGCTTTCTTGTTGGAATCCATCGCGCGATTGCGTTCGCTGCTTGCAGACTATGATGCGAAGGCAAAGGTGTCAATCAAGCGCACATGGTATTGAAACGCGTGAACAGCGGCGCTATTCTGAAGCTGCCTCCATGCAAAAGCTCCTTCCCCTGGTGAGCCAACTCGAAAGAGGGTGCTCCAATGAAACTTTTCTACAGCAATATCGAACCAGAACATCGCAAGGTAATCGATGGCGAAGCAGCCCATCACATTGAGAAATTAAACCGGCTGTTGAAGCGATACGATCCTGATTTGGTCGAGCTCCACTGGTTGATCGAAAAGACCCCGCGCAAGATTGAGTACACCTGTTCGATGAATCTGCGGCTGCCGACCGGAAACTTGCACGCCTCAGGAACCGGCGGCGACGTTCGAAGCAGCGCAAAAATCGCGTTCTCAGAAATCGAATCGCAGGTGAAAAAACACCAGGAGAAACTGCGCAAGGATTACCTCTGGAAGCGGAAGCGCGGCCGCGGAGTTACGGCGAAGAACGAAGCCGCAGATTGATGGGCGTTGCCGCGAAAACGTACTCTCTAATTCGACGGACTGCCTTATACGTATCAAGATTGCGTTTCTTTATCGTCGGATACAAGGGATACGAGGATGTTGGAATGTGCACGGTTGAAAGGCGGCGCGAAAATCGAGCGTCGTTGGATGCGCTGCCTTGTAACAGCCAAACCTCGAGCGCTCTCCGGGACCTGCGGCTCAGTAGCCAATTCGGTGTGACCTGTGAGATGCTAGCGTCTGCGCGAAACGTGCTGGATTGTGCCCACGCAACACTTACTCCACCGTTCGTGAATTAGATAATTCAGGGGCGTAGCTCAGTGGTAGAGCAGCGGCCTTTTAAGCCGAAGGTCGTGGGTTCGATCCCCACCGCCCCTACCAACAACTTCTTGCTTCTCTTGTAGTTGGAAAACCCGAGGGAGCTTGAGGGAGCATTAGCAGCTCTTCTTCGCTTTCCTCAGGCCACTTGCGCCGGAATCACCAAACGAACTACTTTGCTGTTCGCCTCTCGAAGAGCGTTGGGAACTGCCTGCGTGTAGATATTCAGAGTCGTTCGAACATCCGCATGCCGCAGTAGCTCCTGTTGCACCTTGAGATCGACTCCAAGCGCGTGAAGCAATGTGGAATGGCTATGCCGGAACGTGTGCCATCCGATTCGACCGATCCCTAACTTTTTCGCAGCGGGGACAAGCCAATTCTCCTGCACCCGTCCAGGCCAATAGGGTTTGCCTGTCTCGGGATTGGCGAAGACCCAGTTCTCATTGTTTGGTCGCGAAGTAAACCTGAACCGATGTTGGCGTAGCTTCTCCGCCAGCGAAGGATCCAGTGGCATCCACTTCTGAGAGGCGCGGGTCTTCACGTCACCTTGCTTACCGTAAACGTAAGCTTGGCGAATTGCGATCCGCAGTCCGTCCCAGTCAATGTCTGTCCATTTGAGACCGAGAACCTCACTTACCCGCAATCCCAAACACATCGCCACGATGCACATTGTCCGAAAAGGCTCAGGAATGTGCTCCAAGAGAGCGCAGAATTCTTGCGCAGTCAGGAGCTTTGGTTCCTTTAGCCTCTTCGAACTGTCCTTCACGCGAACGAGGCTCATGGGATTATGCTGATAGGGAATCAGCTCCCAGCGCATCGCTGCGTTGAACAAGACATGCATCAGGGTTTTGAGATGGGCTCTGCTCTTCGGTGCCAAATCGAGTTTTTTCAGCCAATCTTCGACCAGCAGCGGTTTGATATTTTGAATCGGAACATCCCGCCACTTTGGCTCGATATGGTTTTTAAGCCAGCAGCGGTACCTCGATGCGGTCGAGTGTCGCGCAGGAAGTTCTTCCGCTAGGTACCGCTGCATGAGTGCTCCGAAGCAGACTGACAGCCCCGGTGTCTGTTTGTCATTCATCGAGAGTACATAGGACAGGCTCGCCTTGCGCGCAAGCGATGCAGAGGGAAATTCTTGAATCGTCCCGATGGACACGCTGCGTTCTTTCTTGCGACCGTCCTGCAAAGCTTCTCGATAACGCAACACCCAAACGTCCGGGCCATTCTTTCTAGCTTTCAAGTCAAGCCAACCAAACTGAAATCCTTGCCGCTTATCTTCCATCCGTTTTCTCCGGTTGTAAGCGGCACGGATGGCAAACAGAATTTACCTGAGTTGCCATCCAAAATTCCAGTTCAGAGGCGCGAAACCTCCAGTGTCGGAAATAGCGGTAGGCGGGTATGCGCCCTTCACGCGCCCAGCGTTCGACCGTCTTGGGGTGGACGCCACCAAGAACGATTGCGGCTGCTGCGCAGTCGAGGAAAGGTTCGACTGAGTACCTTCGGGCAAACCTGCTGCCCGCTAACGATGCGGCGAGAGCGCGGAATCTCCTGCGGGATTATCTAGATCTGCGGTTGCGCAATTATAGATCCCGCGAAGCAGAGGACCTCAAGGGGATCGATGCTCAGACTGTGCGACTGCAGAACGAAATGTGGTCGGTGGTCGAGAGGCCTGCCGAGACGCAAGAGACGCCGATTGCGGCCCTAGTCGTTTCTGGCATGAACGATGTATTAAATTCCCAGGGATACACTCAAGCCGCATGGTGGAACCGTATCCCGACTGCTGCATGGCTGCTTCTGCTAACGATCTGCATTTTTTGCAACTTATTGATAGGACTGGCGGCACGCGGAAGAAACGCGTTCCTTTTTCTTATTTTGCCAGTTGCTCTTGCCATATGTCTTTCTCTCATAGCTGACATCGACAGTCCGCGGCACGGATTCATACACGTGCACCCGCTAAATCTGGAGAGTTTGGCTGCGAGCCTGCGTTCACAATAGTTGCCATCTGCCAGACGTCTTAGCACCGGCATGTGTGTCTTTTGAAGCCGATCAGTCGCAAAAGATGTTTGCCGTCTGGTATCCTACTGACTCAAGACCTTCCCGAACACAAGTAGCCATGATAGTTATCGTCCCGGACGCCTTCCGCAGGAGAATTCTGCATCGCTATTAGTTGGAATACCCTGCGCGCCGGTTCTCAGCAGACAGTGTTGCTCCCTTGTTGGCGCGCTCCGGCTCGTGGCTCTTTGACGCGAGCCTGTCGCCGTGGCGCGCCCTTCTGTGAACCGGGAAAGCCATAAGGTTTGTGAGCCGACGTCTTCGAACGATCTCGTTTAAGATCGAGCTCGGCTTGCCATCCGCGCCGCAAGATTTGGGCCGGAAGCCGACTTCTCATTGAAACAGTGAGAACATCTCTCGAGTGGGGAATTGGACCGGCGAGCCAAACGAGGGAGCTTTAAGGGAGCAATAAGAATTCCTTTGCGTTCCCTATCGTTCCTTTTCAATGACTTAGTGTTCCTTCGCATTTCCTCTAAGTCCTTGAAATCCCTCGCGTTTTTGTTTTCGATCCCCACCGCCCCTACCAACTCTCTTCAAGCAGAACTACTTAAGTCCCGCTTGCTGTACTGATAGGTACCTCCGTACCAATTGAGAGTGATGCGCGCTCCATCGCCGCGCGCTGCGACTCAGGAATCGCGCGGGCGTAGACGCGTAATGTTGTTTTTACGTCGGCGTGGCGCAATTGACTCTGCAAAACCGTCCCAGCACGTACATTCGGTGGTAGTTGAGGTATTCGCAGCGTTCAAAATCCGCTACTTCGACGCACCTCGTAAGGGTGTTTCCCCAAACGAGATGGCGCCTGTGACTTTGTGCCCATAAAGTAAAGCGAAACGCCAACGAATACAGTGATTACATGATATGTCCCTCCTGAGTCCCAATCTATTGTGGCGGGCTATGTTGCGAATTCTCGTTGCGGACGATGTGCCCATGGTTCGGGCGGGATTAAAATCGCTCCTCGAAACTCATGAAGGCTGGAGCGTATGTGGGGAAGCCGGGGACGGACAGGATGCGGTACAAAAGGCGCTTGACCTAACGCCAGACGTCGTTCTTCTCGACGTCTCGATGCCGCATCTCAACGGCCTGCAGGCCGCCGAAATTATCAAGAAGTATCTGCCATCGGCGACGATCTATTTCGTTACTCAATATCATTCGCTCGAAATGACGCGGGCCACGGCAGAAGTCGGCGCGCGCGGCTGCATCGCCAAGGTTCATATACCCACAGACCTGGTGCCGGCGATCGAAGCAGCTATCGACTTTCCGCCGGTTGAACTCAGGCCGTATGATGTGAATGTGACTTGACCCAAACTTGACCCGGCGCACCGCGCTGCATCCTTATCGCACTCGGGTCAGTCCGTACCAATTAGTACCAATTGGCTTCAAGGTGGGGGCTGCAACGCGGATAAACATTGGGTCTTTTCAATGTACCGTTATTCGATCCCCGCCGCCCCTACCGAGATATTGCTGACCCTCTTGTAGATCTTCACGGGGGCTTTCGTTTGCTCGGGCATTGGCGCCGTCCTTCCGACCACGTTCGCGACAAAGGCGCTTGGGTGATGTTTGCGGGAACCCCTTACGCGTACTTGCACGCTTGTGGCACCCCGTGGGAAGGCAACGAATACCACGAAGGCGATAAGGCGGTCTGGACCATGTCTTACGCCCGTCACTGAATGCCGACAGCCACGCTCCATCTGAAGAGCTTCAGCCCCTCAATTCCACGTTCGATTGGCGCGGCGGTCGAGCGCTTTTTGGAGAATGAGCAGATCACCCGAGGAGAATGGGTAGAAGGACTCCCATACCCATCGCAAAAAACCACAAAGCCGGCGCCGGAGTTCCCACAGGGCGGACGCGGCGGAGTTCGTAAGCTGCGGTTCGCGGATTGAGGAGTAGCCTGCGGGTATAGCTGGCTTCGAGTAAGTGGAATGCAAGGGCCGTTGTGGCGCCGTAAATTAAATGGGCCATGAGGGACGGGAGTAGCGCAGAAGCCGCGCTCGTGCGCCAGTCGATTTCGCCGGTCAGCAGCAGCGGCAGGAAGGTCAGCGGCCCCAGATACCACCAAATCAAACCAAACAGCCATCCCCACATCACACCGAGCCCTAGACTTGAAGACTCCCGACGAAACAGCAGGCCGAACGTCATGCCAATCAGCGCGCTCACCAAAAGGTGAAGAAACAGTCCGCGAAAAATCGAGAGCGGAGTGTCGAGACCAGCAATCTTGGGTAACACACCTGTTGCGATCATCACCGGGCTCGAAACGAGTCCGCCGACGAGACCAGCAAGTGCTCCCCAACTCAATGAACGCAATACGAGAAGGCCAGGGCCTTCGGGTTCCCGATTCAGGGGATCAGACTCAACGAACAACTTTAGCCAGAAGCGATCGATCGTAGCGTACGCGACTCCCAGAATCAGTCCGTAGAGAATGTGCCCTACCAGTGATCCGAAAAGGTCGCTTCCATGATCCGCTGACCAGTCCAGAGGCAGACGGGAGACGAGCGGGAAAAGAGTGAGCGGCCCCAGGAACCACCAGAAGATTGCAAACCCCAGTCCCCAGCCCATCGACGAACCGTAGCCCCGGACATCACGCTGGAAGAGCAGCCCGAAGCTGGAACCAATCAGCACAGCAATGCCGAACTGCAGGGCCACGGTTGCAATCCGAGAGTTAGCCGCGCCCAGCCCGGCGATCAAAGGGAAGAAGTCACCGGCGGAGGACCAGCGCCCGGAAATTATTCCACCGAGCACACCCGCAAATCCCCCGACGATGATCGCGCGCCACCAGTGGAACGGCGAGTCCGCTAGCCTCCCGCGTGAACCACCACGAATTCCGAGCGTCACGCCCACGGGCATTCCTAAGCAAATCAGATACGCAACCAGTTCTGGAAACTGATTGCGGGCATCTGTGAGCTTGGCCATGGAGTGGTCAGAACCAGCTAGCAGAGACAAAATTCCTGCCGGAAAAACCAACCACAGTAGAAAGGCCGCGCCCAGCCCCCAGATTAATCCCGCACCGGAGCTGGTAGCTCGAGGTGCAAAGAAAAGGCCAAAGGCAAGTCCGAATAGAGCGCCAAGCAAGGTGCCGCTAGCGAGCGATGTAGTGAGGAGCGCACTCCCAAGTGCACCACCTGCACCACCGACGGCAAGACCGAGCAGCGGGTCTCTCCAATCGAAGGACTTGGCGCCTTTATTCATCTGCATGGCTCGAATTGAATTCGAAGACATGGATTTCTCATCACTGCAAGTCGATCGTTTGAACGATATCGCGCGGAAAGAAAAGTTCGATCGTCCAATCCACAAGTACGCGAATCTTCCTTTCCAGCCCTGGCAATTTTGAAAGGTAAATTCCTCGCCACATCAGCCAGGCAAACAAGCCCGAAAAGCGCATGGACCTGTTTTTCAAGAATGGAACCGTCAGCTCGGCACATGCAGTCTGATGCCCGACGACGCAAAGCGCTCCCAGAGAATCGAAATGAAAGCTTTGCTTTGATCGGCCCTGCAGCTCAGCGCAAATGTTCTTCGCAACGACTTCTGCTTCGCGCAGAGCGAATTGGGCGGTGGGCGGGCACGGCTTGCTCGTTTTCGCGTTCATGACAGAGGCGCAATCACCCAATGCCCACAACCCCGGATGACCGCGCAACTCGAGGGTGTTCGTCACTATTAGGGCGCCGCGCTTGTCTTTTTCGACGGAAAGTGACTTCAGTACGGGATTAGGAGCTGTTCCCGCAGTCCACACAAGAGTCTGAGTATGGATCTCACCGTCGCTTAGGACCACACCGCTGAGATTCGCATCCGTCACACGTGTATTCAGGCGGAAAGTTACACCGCGCGCTTCCATCCTGGACTGCGCATAGCGCGCCAACGACTCACTTAATTCTGGCAGGATGCGGTCGCGGGAATGGACCAGCACAACACTCAAATCCTCCCGATGTAAGTTGGGATAATCGGCCAGAATCCCGTGCGCGAAGTCATTGAGGGCGCCGGCGAGTTCCACGCCCGCGAAGCCTCCGCCAGCGATTACAAAGGTAAGAAGAGTGCCTCGAATAGAGGGTTCGGGCTCGCGATCGGCGCGCTCAAACATCTCGATGACGTGATTGCGGATCCGGATAGCGTCAAGGAGACTCTTGAAGTTAAACGCAAGCTTCTCAATGTTCGCCATCCCCAAGTAGTTCGAAACTGAACCGAGGGCGAAAACCAGTTGGTCGTAAGGAATTTCGCGCGGCGGTTTGCTCCCATCGGAAGCGCGCTCACCTTCAAGGATCACACGGCGGCCTTCGAGATCAATCTTGTCGGCGCGTGCGCGGATGAACTCCGTGCGATACAGGCTGCTGCGCAAAGGTGTGCTGATGTGACTCGGTTCGAGGCTGCTTCCAGCCACTTCGGCGAGCATTGGAGTAAAAAGAAGCGCGTTCGTGTCGCTCACCAACGTAATTGAAACCGCGCTGTCATTTTGAAGCTGGTTTTCCAGGCACTCTGCCGTGCGCATTCCAGCGAAGCCGCCACCTAGAATCACGATCCGCTTCTTTTCGCGTGGCTCCGGCGACACTCCCTCAACTTCCGAACCGAGGACCGTCTCGGTGATATCGTTCAAACCCTGGGTGAATAGCCCTAACAAAGCTCCATACAGCACCCAGCCAACGAGCGCGGGAAAATGCATGCGCATCTGTTCGGCGCTCCACTCAGGCATGAGACCGGAAAGGAGCGGAAGTGCGATTACGCTGATCAGGCCCCATAGCGGAATCCCCAGTGCGGCGCCTGTCATGAGGTTATCCACGTAGGCGTGACGCGAAGGACGCAGGCTCGCAGAATAGCCAGTACCCACCGCCATGCCCCAAACAATACTCAATAACGGATGGCCGAGAGTAGGTGCGAGAGCCACGCTAGCCGCGGCTCCCGCCAGCATCCCAATTAGGCCTCTCCTGAGAAATAGGTTCATGTGTTTACAGTGGCGCGGTTTGACGGCCAGGATGAAGGATGCTGCTCCGTTACTGCGTCGAAATCAAATCTATAATTGATCAGCGGAAGCGCGCACTGGGGCCACAAAGACCGTCGTAACTCCGAACGTCGCTGTTGATTTGGATGGAGCTTGGGCTTCGCCGTGCGTATTCGCCCGGCGGGTTCCAGCGGCGGGGCGCCATCACAGAAGAGAACGCCTCTCCCATTTCGTTCGATGCCGAATTCTTTCCGAAAGGCTTGGAAAAGGTTATGGACGCAGAGGCGCGAGTGTTTAGGGTGGCAGCTCGTTTGAAATTAAGCCCGAGCCGCTTTTCCCCGATAGGCCGGGACGAAAACTTCAGCTACGAAAGTCTCGAGCGTCGTCGGAGTCGTATTTGCCCGTGAGCGTGGTTCGAGCGTCTTCATGTGCCCCGAATTCAGCGCGTCCGCCATCTCCAACAGCAGGTCCGCCATGTTGGGCGACATTCCCATCTGCATTAAAGCAGGCTTCAACTGTGCCGCCGGCATTTGCCTATACTTTAGGTCAGGCTTGCCAATCGCAGCGCCCACCACTTTCGCAACCTCGTCGTAAGTCACATCACGAGGTCCTTGCAGTTCACGCGACCGTTTCCCGTCGAAATCAAGTTTTAGCAAGGCCTCGGCTGCTACAGAGCCTATGTCGCGGGTTGCGATCATCGGCAAAGGCAGATCCACCCGGACTGGCCCGGCGATCATCCCGAGACCCTGAATCACACCGACCTGCGGTAGAATGTTTTCCATGAAGTAGCCGGCTCGCAGGTAGAGAGCGTTCAGTTCGGCAATCCCGTCGAGCTTTTTCTCGAGACTATGCAGCCCAAGTACCGGCCCGGTTCCGTCTGCTTTGTCTGCGCCGAAGCTGCTTAGGACGACGGCGTGCTTTACCCCGCTCTTGATGATAGCGGTGGCCAAGTCGTCGCTTACTCGCTCTTGGTACGCGCGAACATCCGGAGAAGCGAGGTTAGGCGGAATCATCGCGTACACAGCCTTTGCGCCTGAGAATGCTTTCGAGAGTGCACCCGCATCAGTCGCGTCGGCAACGAATGGCTCCGCACCCTTATTTGTAAATCGTTCTAACCGCTTCGCGTCACGGCCTACGACGCGCACTTTCTCTCCCTTTGCCAGCAGTTTCTCAGCTATTACGCTTCCCGTGTTTCCTGTCGCGCCGGTAACAACGTACATAAGTTCCTCCTCGTGGGTTATAGCGGCAGAATCTTCTCTCGTACCAAGAAGGATACCCTCTGAGGGCATGCCGATTCTACTGCCAATGGTTTGATACTGTACGTCGTTTTTCACCAGGGGTTGATGCGATTTTTGCGCGTGTAACTCGTTGCTGGGTGACTGCAACCGGTGAGCTGCCGAACCTAATCCACATGAGAATGCATCCATAGGCTTCATGAAACCTCCATGCGACGAAGCAGTGGTCCGATCAGTGAGTGCTGATGTCCCGTGCGGAGCAAAAGCCGGACGTTGGATCCTGACAGCGACAATTCTCGGTTCCAGCATGGCTTTTATCGACAGCACGGTCGTGAATGTAGCTTTACCAGCGCTCCAAGCAAGCCTCCATGCTAGCGTCGTCGGTGTGCAATGGGTCGTCGAGTCTTATGGGTTGTTCTTGGGAGCTTTGATTCTCGTTGGCGGCTCCCTC
>Ga0307469_10001027_pt1 | contig 10347 bp, 8 predicted proteins | sample atmos_gasesAM2C__FD_203084 | JGI IMG/M metagenome (GOLD analysis project Ga0307469, IMG submission 203084) | Hardwood forest soil microbial communities from Morgan-Monroe State Forest, Indiana, United States - atmos_gasesAM2C_515 | ecosystem: Environmental > Terrestrial > Soil > Temperate forest...
GGCTCACTTCAGCCCGGCGGCGAGCTTGGCGTAGTGGTCCGTCATGTTGGCGATCTCGGGCACCGGCACGGTCGCCAGGTCGGCCCACAGGCGAACTTGCTCCCGGTATCCGGCGTCTCGCTCGTCGAGAGGATCGGTGGGGGCTGTGGTCCACTCGGAGAGGAAGCGCCGCGCCGCGCGGAAGAGCTCCGGGCTTGCCTGCGGGTCGCGCAGGATCGCGGCAGCGAAGGGCAGGAACGGCAGGCCGGCGTGGGAGAGCTGGTGCTTCTTGTCGCGCTCGAGGCGGCCGAGAAGCGCGATGCGGTCGGCCTCGCCGAGGGCCTGCGCCTGCGCGGTGACGCTCGCGGCGAGCGTGGCGAGCGCCGCGTCGGCCGACGGCGGTGCCGAGATCGGTTGAGTGAAGTGGAACTGGCCGAAGGTGTCGGCGTAGGCGCCGGAACCGGCCTTCCAGACCAGGCGCTCGCCGTGTGCCAGGACGGCCGCGTCGGGCCTACTGGCGGTCAAGACGGAGAGCGGATCGATGTCGCCGAGCATGTCGGCCGCGATCGACGCCCAGCGGGCGTCGAACATGTGCAGCGCGCGCGGCAGGTACTCGGCCCAGTAGGGTAGCGCGATGAGCGGCAGGACGGTCGTCAGGACGAATCGCCAGCGCTGCGTACCGCCGAACATGAAGGCCATCGCCTCGGTCCACACGAGAAGGCCGACGAGGGCGACGAGCGCGAAGGCGAACCAGTTCGGTCCCTGGGCCAGCCGCTGCGCGACCCAGCCGGCGGGCAGCGCATCATCCGGACTCAGGGGATCGACGGCGAGAGGCACGACCGGCGCGGGCTGCGTCCAGCCGACGATCGCGTAGGCGATCGGGCGGTCGAGGTCGAGCCGGAGCGCGGTGAGGGCGTCGGTCGGTGGCGGCTCGCGCGGTGGCGGCCACTCCGGCTGGTGCGTAGCGAGCCATTCTCGCGCCGCCGGCCGCACCCGGATCTCTGGCGCGAGGAAGCCGTTCGCGTCGCGGGCGAAGGTGAAGGGCACGCCCGGCGAGAGCTCGTGCACGCCGTGCAGCGTGTACATGTCGTTGAACTGCAGACGCGGCCCGCAGAAGGCCCGGCGCGCCGGCGCCCCCCAGTCGCCCGAGTACTCGCTGACGGCGCACGGCGAGGCCTTCGTGAAGGCACGCCAGTGTTGGCTGGTCCCCATCGCCGCCGGGTCCCAGTCGACCGCCACCCAGCTCTCGACGATCGTGCCGTTGATATGGCCGGTGAGCTTGCCGAGGCGCGAGGCGTCGACCAGGTGCTGCGGCCCCGCCTGCCAGGCGACGATCAGGAACATGCCGGCGGCCAGCAGGAGGAAGCCGCTGATCGTGCCGGTGAACGGCCCCAGGACGAGCCCGGTGACCTGCCTGGCGACGAAGCCGCGCCAGCGCGCGGGCTCGGTAAACGAGGTGCTGGCCTCGGCGGTCGCCCGGGTACGGGAGTCGCGTTTCATCGCGCGGCCTCAAGCAAGAGCTGCGTCCGCGGAGAATATACCCCGAGGCGCGGCTGCGCCCCCTGCTCGAGACTCGGGCTTTCACCACGGGCTGTCAGGCAAGCAGGTCCTCGGCGTGGACGGGCAGCCTGCGGATCCGTCTGCCCGTCGCGTGGTAGAGGGCATTGGCGATCGCGGCCGCAACGCCGACCTCGCCCACCTCGCCGACGCCGCGGGCGCCGATCTTCGAGGCGTGCGGGTCATGCTCGTCGACGAAGAACACGTCGATGTCGCGTGGAACGTCGGCGTTGACCGGCAGCATGACGCCGGAGAGGTTCTTCGAGAGGAATCGCCCGTAGCGGCGGTCGATGACGCTCTCCTCGAGCATGGCGCGCCCGTAGCCCCAGACGATGCCGCCGATCACCTGCGACCGCGCCGTCCGCGGGTTGACGACGCGCCCCACCGAGTACCCCGCGACGCATCGGCGCATTCTCGCCAGTCCGAGCGCCTCGTCCACCTCCATCTCGACGAAGACAGCGCCCCAGCTCAGCATGGCGTACCCGGACTGTCCGCCGTTCAGGTCCCACGGCGATCCAACCGGGGCGAAGGCGCCGTCGGCGACCACCTCCGCCACGCCGCGCTCTGCGAGGATGGCGCCCCATCGCTCGGGTGGAATCGCGGCCTCGGTGCCGCTCGCGCCGTTCGCGCCGTTCGCCGCGGTGAGCGCGGCGATCCGCGCCTTCAGCTTCTCGGCGGCGTCGGCGACCGCGGAGCCGACACACATGGTGGTCGACGAGCCGAAGGTGCCGCCGGTCTCCGGCAGGCCGGTGTCGCCGCGTCGCAGCGTGATCCGCTCGATCGGAATCCCCAGCACTTCGGCGGCGACCTGCGGCAGGACCGTGGCCGCCCCGTTGCCGATCTCCTGGCATCCGGCCTCGACGGTGACGGCGCCATCCACCGCGAAGCGGACGCGGGCGTTGGCGGCGATGCGGTTGGTTCCCATGATCGCCGACGCCATGCCCCAGCCCAGCAGCTTGTGGCCGTCTCTCATGGCACGGGGCGTGCGCGGACGACCCGACCATCCGAAGCGCCGTGCCGCTTCGATGTACGCCTCCCGGAGCTTCTTCGACGAGAAGGGCTTGCCGTCCAAGGGATCGGATTCCGCGTAGTTGCGCAGGCGCAGATCGAGCGGATCGACGTCGAGCGCGACGGCCAGCTCGTCCATGGCGCCCTCGAGCGCGAACATTCCCGGCCCCTCGTGCGGAGCGCGCATCGCCGTCGGCGTGCTGACGTCGGCCTTGACGATGCGCGTGCGCGCGAGCAGCGCCGGCGTGGCATACAGGCCGCGCGCGCCGGCGTTGCCGAACTCCACGTAGTCGTCGGCCTGGGAGGTCAGGTTCGCCGTCTCGTGGACGACCGCGCGGAGGGTGCCGTCACGATCGGCGGCAAGCCGCACGTGGGACCGCATCATCGGTTGATAACCGCAGCCGGTGAAGCAAGCCGCCCGCGTGAGCGCGAGCTTGACCGGGCGTCCGGAGATCCTGGCTCCCAGCGCCGCGAGGAACTGGTGGGACCAGACCGTGCCCTTGGCGCCGAAACCGCCGCCGGTGTAGGGGCAGCGGACGTGGACCTTCTCGGGAGGAATGCCGAACACCGCCGACAGCCCGTAGCGGACGCCGTACGTCCACTGGGTGGCGTCGTGCACCTCGAGCGTGTCGCCACGCCACTCGGCCAGCGTCGCCGAGGGTTCCATCGTGTTGTGGTGGCGGCAAGGCGTCCGGTAGATCTGATCGATCACCGCCGCCGCGTTCTCGAAGGCGGCATCCACCTCGCCTTTCTGGACGTCGATGTCCATGATCGCGAAGGCGGCGTTGCCTTCACTGCCGCTGCGCGGCACGACCTCGCGGCCGTCCTCGAAGCTGACCGATTGCGTTGGCTCATAGGTGGGCCGCAGGCGGGCCGCCCCTTCCACCGCCGCTTCCAGGGTCTCCGCCAGGACCAGGGCCAGCGGCTCTCCCTCGTAATGGATCTCCGGGCTCTGCATGGGCAGCTGGGTTTGACCGAAGGGCAGCACCGTCGCCGGCCCGAGCTGGGGCATTTCCCGGTGCGTGAGCACCGTCACCACGCCCGGCATGGCGAGCGCGCTCCGGGTATCCAGCCCGGTCAAGCGTCCGCGCGCGATCGACGAGGCGGCCACCACGGCGTGCAAGGTGCCGGGGGGCATCTCCTCGCCGGCGTACTTGGCCTCGCCGGTGACCTTGGCGCGCCCGTCGTGGCGGGGGATCGGCGCTCCGATGCCCGCGGCGGGCTGATGGTCCTGGCCCACGATCGGGGCCGCGGTCTCTCCGCTCATGCGACTCCTCCCGCCGTCAGCAGCGCGCGGCGTGCGGCATTCCTCGCGAGCACCACCTTGAACTCGTTGCCGGCCAGCGGGCGGGCGGCGGCGAGCGCCGCCTCGAGGGCGCGGTCGACGGACGCCTCGTCGAGCATCTGGCCGGCAAGGGCCGTCTCGGCCGGGATGAGCCGCCACGGCTTCTGGGCCACCGAACCGAGCGCGATGCGCGCCGCGCGGATACGGGTGCCATCGAGCGCCACCGCGGCGGCCACCGCCACCAGCGCGTACTCATAGGACTCGCGCTCGCGCACCTTCAGATAGGCCGAGTGCCGCGACACGTCGCCGACCGGCACGCTGTACGCCACGATCAGCTCGCCGCGACGCAGGCGATTCTCCGCCATCACCGAGGCGGCGTCACCCGGTGCCGGATGGGCTCGCCGAGCCTCTTCCTGCGTCAGGTGAAAGTCCGTCATCGGGATCTCGCGCGGACCGTCGGCGCCGGCCACGTGCACGGTGGCGTCCAGCGCCGCCAGCGCCACCGCGGGGTCCGACGGCTGGGTCGCCACACACTCGTCGGTGCCGCCGAAGAGCGCCAGGCGCGCGTAGCCGCTCTCCCGGGCCGCGCAACCCGTTCCGGGCGCGCGCTTGTTGCACGGCCACGGCATCGCGCCGGCAGCGGCCGCCTCCACCCGGAAATAGGGACAACGCGTCTTCTGCAGCACATTGCCGCCGAGCGTCGCGAGATTGCGCAGCTGTGCCGAGGCGGCCGCGAGGCAGGCCTGGGAGAGGACGGGCGCCGCCGTGCGCACCAGCTCGCTGCCGCCGATCTCGTTGAGCGTCGCCAGCGCGCCGATGCGGAGGGCGCCGCCCTCGACCGTGATCCCTCGCAGCTCCGCCAGGTGGCCGATGTCGACCACCGCATCCGTATCGGCGATGCCGAGACGCATCCAGTTCAGGAGCTCCGTGCCGCCCGCGATGGCCACCGCTCCATCCGCGAGGGCCGCCACGGCCTGGGTCAGATCGGTGGCGCGCGCATAGGCGAAGTCACGCATGCTTCTTCTCCCCGGCCGCCTGCGCCACGGCGGCGACGATCTGGGGGTAGGCGGCGCAGCGGCAGAGGTTGCCGCTCATCCACTCGGCGATCTCGGCCGCGGAGCCCGTGTGGCCTTCCCGGATGCAGGCGACGGCCGAGACCAGCTGGCCCGGGGTGCAGTAACCACACTGGAAGGCGTCGTGATCGATGAACGCCTGCTGGACGGCGTGCAATTCGCCACCAGGCGCGGCCAGGCCCTCGACGGTGGTGACCTCTCGACCCTCGCAGGAAGCGGCCAGGATCATGCACCCGTTGACGCGGTGCCCGTCCACCAGCACCGTGCACACCCCGCATGCCCCCTCGTTGCAGCCCTTCTTGGTGCCGGTGAGCTGAAGACGCTCCCGCAGCAGGTCGAGCAGCGAGACGCGTGCCTCATGGGTCACCGCCATCGCCCTGCCGTTGACGCGCATGCGCGTGGTGACCGTCCTGGTAAAAGACACCGCCTGCGCAGTGGGCCCCATCTCGTCCTCCTCGTCCTCGTCCTCGTCCTCGTCGCCGGCCGCCGCCGCCGCGACCGCAACGAGTCTGCGGCCTCTCCACCCGGCCGGTGACTAGCGGCGCATGCCAACGTACTTGCACGACGCGCCATTTCCTCGCGGCGGTGCTAAGCTTCACGAGAAGACGATGACCACACTTCGGGTTGCGGACCGCTTCAGGGTGCCCAAGATCGTCTGGATCTGGCTCGAGCGGCTGGGGCTCACGCCGATGGCCGTGCTGCGGCACGCCCGATTGCCGAGCGCGCTCTACGACGGCGAGAGGACCGCCGTCACCACGGCGCAATTCTTCGCGCTCTGGCGAAGCATCGCGGAGCTGCGTCCGCAGCCAGACCTCGGGCTGCATCTCGCGCGCGAGATCGAGCTCAGCCAGCTCCCGCCGGCGACTCTCGCCTCGTTCTACGCCCGCGACTACCGCGATGCGCTGGGCCGCCTGTCCCGGTTCAAGCAGCTCTGCTCTCCCGAGGAGATGCACCTCCACGAGGCCCGCGGTCAATGCACCGTCGAGATCGTCTGGATGCACACGCTGGAGCCGACCCCGCCGCTGCTCGTGGACGCCACTCTCGCCTTGATTCTGGAGCTGGGCCGGCGTGGGACGCAGACGGCGCTGAAGCCGGTCCGCGTGGAGCTCGTCCGGCCTCGCGGCGCGAAGCGAGCCCTCGAAGGCTTCTTCGGCTGTGCGGTGAGCCTTGGCGCAGCGCGCGACATGCTGGTCTTGCGTGCCAGCGATCTCGCGCGCCGCTTCGTCACCTACAACCCCGAGCTCCTCGCGATGCTGCAGCCGTCGCTGGTGATGGCGCTGTCGGGCCAGCGGCAGGACGGCGCCGTCCGCGAACAGGTGAAGTGGACGCTCAAGCGCCTGCTCGCCGACAACCGGCCGGACATCCGGGCCGTGGCGCGAGAGCTCGGCGTCAGCGGCCGTACGCTCCAGCGCCGGATCGCCGAGGAAGGAGCGACGTTCCGGGAATTGCTTGGCGAGGCACGGCGGGAGCTCGCGCGCACCTACCTGCGGGAGCCGTCGATCGAGATCAACCAGCTGGCGCACCTCGTCGGTTACGAGGACCCGAACTCTTTCTATCGAGCGTTCCGCTCGTGGGAGGGGACGACCCCGGGCCGGTGGCGGTCGCGCGACGAGCGTGCGGGCAGCGGCGCCTACCTGACCCCACCCTGACCCCACGTCCGAGGTCCACCGACACCATGGTAGGATTGGCACCGGGTTTTCACGCGGTCCATTATCAGGCAAGGTATGCCGCGCATGGCCATTGCGGACCTGGGGTTCGCCCAGGCCCTCCTCACCGGTGAGAGGCGGCTTCTCGAGCTGGTCGCGACCGGCGAGCCCCTCCCGGTCGTCCTCGACGCGCTGTGCACGATCGCGGAAGCCACCGGGAGCGGTCTGCATTGCTCGATCCTGCTCGTGGACAGGCAGGCGAGGTTCCATTTCGGCGCCGGCCGGACCATGCCGCCTGGTTTCGAGCGGGCCGTCGAGGACCTGCCCGTTGGGCAGGACGTCGGGCCGTGCGGAGTTGCGGCGTCGCTCGGAACGCAGGTCGTGGTGGCCGATCTGGCCGTCGATCCCCGGTGGCAAGGGCTCGCCTGGCGTGCCGCCGTGGTCGACTTCGGGGTGCGGAGCGCCTGGTCGACGCCGATCCTGTCGCGAGCCGGAGCCGTTCTCGGTACCTTCGCCATCTGGCACGAGCAGCCAGGAGCTCCGGCGGCGCTCGATCAGACGATCATCGAGCAGTTCACGCACATCGCGAGCATCGCCATCGAGCGATCGCAGCGTGAAGCGGACTTGCAGCGCAGCGAGGCGGCGCTCGACGAGGTGCGGTCAGAGCTCGCACGCGTCGCTCGGAAGACGACGTTCGGCGCGCTCACCGCTTCGATCGCTCACGAGGTGAACCAGCCGCTCGCCGGCATCGTCACCAACGCGAGCACGTCGCTGCGGATGCTCGCCGAGGATCCACCCGACGTCGAGGGCGCCCGCGAGACCGCGCGGCGCACCATCCGCGACGCGAACCGTGCTTCGGAAGTCATCGCGCGCCTCCGTGCGCTCTTCGCCAAGGGCGCCCCCTCCCCCGGGCTGCTCGAGTTGAACGAGGCGACTCACGAGGTGATCGCGCTCTCGGCGCAAGAGCTGCAGCGCGAGCGCATCACCGTCCGCTGCGAGCTCGCTCCCGACCTGCCAGCCGTCCCGGGGGATCGCGTGCAGCTGCAGCAAGTCGTGTTGAACCTCCTCCTCAACGCGAAGGAAGCCCTCCTCGACGTCGTCGAGCGCCCGCGCGAGATCACGGTGCGTACGCGACGCGACGCGGAGGGCGTGCTGCTGACCGTGACGGATTCGGGGGTGGGTCTCGACGGACAGGATCCGGAGCGCCTGTTCGATGCGTTCTACACCACGAAGAGCCAGGGAATGGGGATCGGTCTGTCGGTCAGCCGGTCGATCGTCGAAGGTCACCATGGCCGTCTGTGGGCCGCGCGCAACGAGGGCCCGGGAGCGACGTTCACATTCTTCCTGCCCACCGCGAGCCACTGATCTCGGTCGTCGACGACGACGAGTCCGTTCGCGAGTCGCTGCCGGACCTGCTGCGGCAGCTCGGATTCGCGGCGGCGGCCTTCGCCTCGGCGGAGGAGTTCCTGGATTCAGAGGCCAGCGGGTGCACGGGCTGCTTGATCCTCGACGTCGCGATGCCCGGCATGTCCGGGATCGAGCTCCAGCGCGAGCTGCGCGCCCGGCGGCGGCGGATCCCCATCGTCTTCATCACCGGACATGCGGACGCGACGACGCGGCCCAGCCTGCTGCGCGCGGGGGCGATCGAGTGCCTCTCGAAGCCGTTCAGCGACGATGCGCTGCTCGCGGCGGTCGAGCTGGCATTGCGGGGGAGGGGGACATGAGCTCGCCCGGCGGGATGGTGTTCGTGCTCGACGACGACGTCTCGGTGCGCGAGTCGCTCGAGCTGCTGATCCGCACCGCGGGATGGCAGCCGCGGCTGTTCGCGACGGCGGCGGACTTCCTCGCCGAGCCGCCGCGGGCCGTGCCGAGCTGTCTCGTCCTCGACCTGGCGCTGCCGGACCTCGGCGGCCTCGACGTACAGAAGCGCATCGCCGGACGCCAGGGCATGCCGGTGATCGTCATCACGGGCTGCGGCAGCGTGCCGATGACGGTGGAGGCGATGAAAGCGGGAGCCGTGGAGTTCCTGACCAAGCCCTTCCCGGACACCCTGCTTCTCGACGCCATCGCGAGCGCCCTGCAAGCGAGTCGACGGGTCCTCGAGCGAGACGCCGTGGACCAGGAGCTGCAGCGTTGCTACCGGTCGCTGACGCGGCGCGAGCGCGAGGTCATGGGCCTCGTCGTCTCGGGCCTGCTCAACAAGCAGGTCGGCGCCGCGCTCGGGACGAGCGAGATCACGGTCAAGGCCCATCGCGGCAAGGTCATGCGGAAGATGGGCGCCAGGTCGCTTGCGGACCTGGTGCGCATGGCGGATCGCCTGGGTCTCCCCTCGGCGCCTCGCGGCGATACCAAGGTATCGATCGATACCTTGGTATGATCGACCGCGTGCTTCGTCTCCTCTAGTCTCGCCACGAGCGAAAGGAGGACGTATGAAGCTGATGATCGTTGCCCTGCTCGCGGTCGGCGCCATCGCCGCGGCGCCGCGACCCAAGCCGTCGATCGTTCTCGTCCACGGCGCGTTCGCGGACGCCAGCAGCTGGGCGAAGGTGATCCCCATCCTCGAGCGCGACGGCTACGAGGTCACCGCCGTCCAGATCCCCCTGACCTCGCTGCCTGACGACGTCGCGACGGCGAAGCGTGTCATCGACGCACAGCAGAGGCCGGTGGTGGTGGTCGGGCACTCCTACGGCGGCGTCGTCGTCACCGGTGCCGCGGCCGGCAACTCCAACGTCAAGTCGCTCGTCTACGTCGCCGCCTTCGCGCCGGATGCGGGCGAGCCCATTACCGCCACCGCGTCCAAGTTCGCGGCGCCGCCGGCGAATGCGGCCTTCGTTCCCGACGCGGCCGGCTTCCTCTACATCGACCGTACGAAGTTTCACGACGTGTTCTGCAACGACCTGACCACGCCCGAGGCGCGGATTCTTGCCGCCACCCAGAAGCCGGTCAACGGTTCGGTGTTCGGCGCCACCGTGGCCGCGGCGGCGTGGAAGACGATTCCGAGCTGGTACGTCGTGTCGACCCAGGACCGGGCGATCAATCCAGACCTCGAGCGCTTCTACGCCAAGCGCGCCAACGCCAAGACGACGGAGCTCATGGCGAGTCACGTAGCTTTCCTCTCGCGTCCGCGGGACGTGGTGAAGGTGATCGAGGAAGCCGCGCAGTGAGCTGAACCGCCGCGGCAGCAAGACAAGAGGGCCCGCGAGGACCATGCCGGGAGTGCAGCGTAAGGTCAAGCGATGCTCATGGGTCAACGTCGACCAGGAGCTGATGCGGGAGTACCACGATCGGGAATGGGGTGTGCCGACCCACGATGACCGCCGGCACTTCGAGTTCCTCGTTCTCGAAGCCGCGCAGGCGGGGCTCAGCTGGTCGATCGTGCTCAACAAGCGCGAGGGCTACCGCCGCGCATTCAGCCGGTTCGATCCGAAGCAGGTGGCGCGCTACTCCCCGGCGCGCATCGACGAGCTGACCGCCGATCCGGGGATCGTCCGGAACCGGGCGAAGATCGTGGCCGCCGTGAGGAATGCCCAGGCCTTCCTGGCCGTGCAGGAGGAATTCGGCAGCTTCGACGCCTATTGCTGGCAGTTCGTCGATGGGCGGCCACGGCAGAATCGCCGGGCCTCTCTCCGCGAGATCCCTGCAACGACCCCCGAGTCGGACGCCTTCAGCCGCGATCTCAAGCAGCGCGGGTTCAGCTTCGTCGGATCGACGGTGATCTACGGGCACATGCAGGCGGTCGGCATGGTCAACGATCACCTGATCGACTGCTTCCGCTATCGCGACGTGCGCCGGCTGGGCA
>Ga0307469_10001028_pt1 | contig 10343 bp, 8 predicted proteins | sample atmos_gasesAM2C__FD_203084 | JGI IMG/M metagenome (GOLD analysis project Ga0307469, IMG submission 203084) | Hardwood forest soil microbial communities from Morgan-Monroe State Forest, Indiana, United States - atmos_gasesAM2C_515 | ecosystem: Environmental > Terrestrial > Soil > Temperate forest...
ATTCCAAACCCTGATGGCAACTCTATGAGGACATGCACAAGACACTTCTTCCCATTCAAGCCGTCGCGCGGAAACTCGAAATTCCAGAAAAATATTTTGAACAAGTAGGGCCCCATGGCGCGAAGATCCGCCTGGAGCTCCTCGCCGATCCCGCTTTCAAACGACGCGGGAAATTAATCCTTGTAACGGCGACAACCCCGACCGCTTCCGGGGAAGGCAAGACGGTCACCGCGATTGGGCTGACGCAGGGCCTCGCGCTGCTGGGGAAGAAGGTCGTCATCACCTCGCGAGAGCCTTCGCTCGGCCCGGTATTCGGCATGAAGGGCGGTGCGGCCGGCGGCGGACTCTCGCAGATTGAGCCGAGCGCGAAGGTCAACCTTCATTTTCACGGAGACTTTCACGCCATCTCTTCCGCGCACAATCTGCTCGCAGCGCTTGTGGATGCACATCTTTTCCACGGCAACGATTTGCATCTCGACCCGGAGCGGATTACATGGCCGCGCGCGATGGACATGAACGACCGCGCGTTACGCAGAATCGCTGTTTCGCTAGACAGCAAAAAGGATGGCGGCGGGCGCAAGACCGGATTCGTAATCACCGCGGCCTCGGAAATCATGGCCATTGTGGCGCTGGCAAAGGACCGGAAGGATCTGCGGCAACGGCTGGACTCCATCGTGATTGGTGTGACGCGCGACGGAAAGCCCGTGCGCGCGCGAGATTTCCAGGCGACCGGCGGAATGATGGCGCTGCTCGCGGACGCCATTCTTCCAAATCTTGTCCAGACGACCGACGGCACTCCGGCGTTTGTGCATGCCGGACCTTTTGGCAATATCGCGCACGGAACAAGCAGTGTTATCTGCCAGCAGATGGGGCTGCGGCTTGCCGACTACGTTGTGAATGAAGCGGGGTTTGCGGCCGACCTTGGAGGCGAAAAATATATCGATATCGTGATGCGACAGTCAGGCAACACACCCGCGGCGGCAGTTCTTGTGACAACCGTGCAGAGTATCCGGAACCAAGGCGAAGGCCAACTCGAGCGCGGGCTGCCGAACCTTGGGAGACATCTCGACAACCTCAAGGCATTTGGGATTCCGACGATTGCGGCGATCAACCGCTTCCCGAAAGACTCGGATGCGGATCTGAAGCGGTTGGACGATTATTGCGCGGAGCATGGAACACCCACTGCGCTTTCGGAAGCGTTTACCAAGGGAGGCGCGGGGGCAAAAGAACTTGCGGAAAAAGTGGTTGAGCTGATCGCAAAAAATCCCCATCCAGTGGTGCGGCCGGCGTATGAACTGGATGAGCCGATTGTTGAAAAGATTCAGAAAGTGGCGCGGAATATTTACGGTGCGGTCGACGTCAGCTTCAGCGAGCAAGCCAAGGCAAAGCTGCAGCAGTTCTCGGAATGGGGTTACGGTAACCTGCCGATTTGCATCGCGAAGACGCAATATTCCTTCACGGACGACCCAAAACTCCGGGGCGCGCCCACCGGGTGGACTTTGCGCGTCATGGATGCGTCACTCTCTGGCGGAGCAGGGTTTATCGTGGTAATTTGCGGGAGCATAATGCTGATGCCGGGCCTCCCGAAAGTCTCGCGGACGGCATCGATCGACGTGGATGACTCGGGCGAAATCATCGGAGTGTGAGAAAGGTCTTGCCTTGGCATAGAGGCGTTGCACTGAAGCTACTACTTCTTTTTTGGAGGAGAAGAGCTGGAAGGAGGCACGGCATCCAGCCCTTTTTCGCGAATCTCCACGAACTGCCACCCGAACCGCCCTTTAATACACAAATGGCCGTTTGTCACCGAGTGATCGAGCGGCGAAGTAACGCGAACAATTTTGCTATCTTGCGAGTGGACGGTCAGCGTGCACCCTACGCCACAGAACGGGCAAATCGTGTCCGTTTGCGACTGCCGCGACTCCTCCCAGGTGCCCGCGTTGCGCATATCGAACTCTGACTTGAACATGAGCGCACCAGTGGGACACACACCGATACAATTCCCGCAGTAGACACACGCGGATTCGGGAAGGGGGACGTCAAACTCCGCAGCGATGTGGGCGGAGAATCCGCGCCCCGCCACGCCGATGGCGAACGTATTCTGCGCGTCCACTCCGCAGGCCTCCACGCACTTGTAGCAAAGAATGCATTTCGCGTAATCGCGGACGTACAGGTCGTTGTCAATTTTGACGGGCAGCTTCGCGCGGGTTTCGGAAGAGCCGAAGCGTTCCGGATCGGCGCCATACTCTTTCAAATAAGCCTGTAGCGAGGGCGCGGTGGAAACATCCACCGAGGATGCCAGGAATTCCAGAACGAGGCGCCTGCTGAGACGCACGCGCTCGGAATCCGTTTTGATTTTCATCCCCGGTTCGACTTTTCGCGAGCACGCGGGAACGAGTACGCGCGAGCCTTCTAGCTCCACGACGCAGACGCGGCAAACATTGACGGGAGTCAAATTCTCGAGAAAGCAGAGCGTCGGCGTATCGATGCCGAGTTGGCGTGCAGCGTCCAGAATCGTAGCGTCTTCGGGGACAGAGACACTCTTTCCGTCGATCTGAATTTCGATTTGACGCCGCTCCGCATCCCGCGGCACGACTGGCAGAGGCCCGCGTGGCACGGGGATCAGGGGCACTGGGGCGTTGAGCGGCTCGCTCATGAGAAAAGACTCCAACGATTGACGGCGGACAGCAGGGCACTCGATGCGGTCTGGCCCAGGCCACAAATCGAGGCGTCGCGCATGGCTTGCGCCATTTCCTGCAACAGGTGGAGTTCCCGCTCGTTTGAGCCGAGCGGCTTCCTTTGTATAAGGCGTTCCAACGCTTCCTTTTGTCGAGTGACCCCGACCCGGCAGGGCACACATTGCCCACAGGTTTCTTCGCGGAAGAATTCCGCGATGCGCAGAAGAGTCTGTTTCAGATCCGTGGCGTCGTCAAAAAGCATGATTACGCCGGAGCCCAGGGTTGCGCCAATCGCGCGAGTGCCTTCGAAAGTGAGCGGCGTGTCCAATTCACTGGGAGAAACAAACGTGCCGGCCGCGCCGCCGAGCAAGACGGCTTGCAGCTTGCCCGTGCCTCCCACGCCGCCTGCGAGGTCAATTACATTGCGAAGCGTCGCACCAAAATCAATTTCGTAGACACCCGGGCGGCGAACGTGACCTGAAACGCACAGCAATCGGTGTCCGGCAGATTGTTCGGTGCCGATGCGGGAGTAAGCAGCGCCACCCTTGAGAATGATTTCGGGAATGTTGACCAAAGTTTCCACGTTGTTGACGGCCGTGGGTTCGCGGAAAAGGCCCGCCTGGGTCGGGAAGGGCGGCTTATTGCGCGGTTCGCCGCGATAGCCTTCAATCGAGTTGAAAAGAGCTGTTTCCTCGCCGCAGATGTACGCTCCGGCTCCGCGGCGGATTTCCACATCGAATTGCAGCGAAGAGCTGAGGATTCGCTGGCCGAGAAATCCCTGCGCGCGCGCAATCTTTATTGCATGCGCCAAACGCTCGGCGGCAAGTGGATATTCTCCGCGTATGTAGATAAAACCCTTCTCGGCGCCGACAGCTAGCGCAGCAATCGTCATGCCCTCCAGAATGGCAAACGGATCGCCTTCCATCAGGACGCGGTCCTTGAACGTGCCGGGCTCGGATTCATCGGCATTGCAGATGACGTAATGGGGACGACCCGAGCCTCGCTGAAGCAACAGCGCCTCCCATTTCTTTCCGGTGGGGAAAGCCGCGCCTCCACGCCCCAATAGGCGCGAGTCAATCACTTCGCGGACGATTTTTTCCGGACCAATCTCCATGGCGAGACGGAGGGCTTCGTAGCCGCCCAACCGGAGATAGTCGTCCAGGCTGGAAGGATCCATTTTCCCGACGCGGCGAAGAAGATGAAGCTGCGGGCCGCCGGACTGAGGGACGGACGCTTTTGCGTCAAGAGTATCCGGTTCGTGCGGCAATCGCCCCGATTCTGCATCGCGCAATGCAGACTGAATGGCGCTTGGGGTTGCTGGGGCGACGACGCATTCCCGCGCAGATTCGCCTGCGGCGGAAATCAGAGCGGCAGGTGCGCGTTCGCACAATCCCAAGCACGGACAGCGCAGCCACGTCGCATGATTTTGCGAAGTGGAAGATCCTGTTGGGCCAAGGTTTTTCTCCAGCTCCGTACAGAGCGCCTGGGCACCGCGGGCCAGACAGGCGATATCGTCGCACACGTGCGCCACGATGGGCGCGCGCGGCGAGAGCGAAAACATCGCGTAGAACGATGCCACGCCATGAATCTCCGCCGGGGGCAAATTCAAGCGCAAGGCGACGTAATTCAATGCACCGGGGCTAATCCAACCATTGCGGGACTGGATCGCGTGGAGGACGGGAAGAAGCAGGTCACGGCGGGATGTCGCGTGGAACGAAGCGCGGCTGTCTACGTCCACACGCCGCCGGCCGCCATCCCAGCCGGATTCCGGCGGACCGAGTACACCATCGACGGCCGCCTTCTCCGCGTTCGTCGGCTGGTGTTCAGTCAGATGCAGGTCCACTTAGCGCTCTTGGAACTTATCGATCCGGATGGCCGTTGCTTTGAACTCGGCCGTGCCGGACTTGGGATCTGTGGCATCGATCGTGAGATCGTTGGTCGCCACTTGATTGTGGAAATGGAGCGTCAGAAAAGCAAGCCCTGGCCGGAGCCCCGGGTCAAAACGAACCGGAGCCACCACCGACCCGCGGCGCGAACTGACGCGCACTCTCTCTCCTTCGCGAAGGTTGTAGCGCGTCCCATCTTCGGGAGACAGATCGAGGGCCTCGTCGCGACGGAGGGGAGAAGAATAGCGCGCGGTCTGGACTCCAGTATTGTAGGAATCCAGGCGGCGGCCCGTGGTGAGGCGAATCGGGTATTGCTCGTCCAACTGGTCGACGGGCGGTTCGAATTCGACGGGGCTGAACGGCGCGCGGGGGCCGAGCACGGGTCTTTGCCACAAGCGGCCGTGGAGATACAACTCGCCGGGATGTGACTCGTCGTAGCAAGGCCACTGGATTCCGCCGAGTTTCTCGAGGCGCGCGTAACTCATGCCCGCGTGCATGGGGCTTAGCGATCGAAGCTCGTTCCAGATGCGCTCGGAGTCCGGCTTGCCCCAGTCGCGGCCGAGGCGTCGCGCAAGCTCGAATAAAATTTCCACGTCATCGCGCGTGCCGGGAGGAAGCGGCACGGCTCTCCGCACACGCTGGACGCGGCGCTCGCTGCTCGTGACCGTGCCTTCGCTCTCGCACCAACCGGCCACTCCCGGAAGAACCACGTCGGCGAGCTCGGCCGTGTGGGTATAGAACAGATCCTGGACTACCATGAATTTGAGACCGCGCAAAAGTTTTAGGGCGCGGTGACGATCGGCTTCGGAGTCCGCGGGGTTTTCTCCCAGAACATACAGCGCAGTCAGTTCGCCGCGTTCCATTGCCTGGAGCATGTCGGTCACATGCCAGCCGCGCTTTGGAGGGATTTTGCAGCCCCAGACTTTTTCAAACTTCCCACGCAGTTCGTCGTTTTCCACATGCTGGAAGCCGGGGAGGCGATCGGGAATCGCTCCCATGTCGCCGCCGCCCTGCACGTTGTTCTGTCCACGCAGGGGATTGATGCCGCTGCCGTAGCGCCCGACGTGGCCGGTGAGAAGGGCAAGATTGATGAGCGCAACAACGTTATCAACCGCGTTGTGGTGCTCGGTGATGCCCAGCGTCCAGCACAGCTCGGCTCGCGGCGCTTTTGCGTACGCGTGGGCCGTCTGACGAATCACTTCGGCGGGGACACCCGTTTCGCGCGCGGCTCGGTCCAGCGTGTATTTCTCAACGCATGTTTTGTAGGCTGGAAATCCGCTCGTCGCATTCTCGATGAACTCCTTGTTTGCGAGTCCGGCGGCAATAATTTCGCGGCCCATCGCGTTGGCCAGCGAAATGTCCGAGCCTACATCCAGCCCCAGCCACACATCGGCCCATTGCGCGGAGCTGGTGCGGCGCGGATCGACCACGAAGAGCTTTGCCCCGTGGCGCACACCTTTCAGAACGTGATGGAAAAAGATGGGATGGGTTTCGCGCGCGTTCGAACCCCAAAGAAGAATGACGTTCGTCTCTTCCACCTCGCGGTAGGAGCTGGTACCGCCTCCCGCGCCGAAGACCGCCGCCAGACCGGCGACGCTCGGGGCGTGTCAAGTCCGGTTGCAACTATCGATGTTGTTGCAGCCGACGACTGAGCGGACGAATTTTTGTGCGATGTAATTGAGCTCGTTGGTGGTCTTGGAGCAGCTGAACATGCCGAAGGTGCGAGGTCCGTGCTGGGCGACTTGGCCCCGAATTCCTTCCGCGACGCGGTCGAGAGCTTCTTCCCACGTTGTCGGACGATGCTTTCCGTTTTCACGGATTAAAGGAGTGGTGAGCCGTTCGCTTGGAGTTTGTCCCATGGTTTCACCTCTCCTGGACTAACGGCGCCAATTCGGGCATACGTGTCGCATCGCGGATGATGACGATCCAAGCGCCCGCCGCCTTACAGGAATCTTAACGCCGATTGATAACTCATTCCAGTAATGGCTCTACATGTATGCAGCGAAGAAGATTCCAGGCTTTGCTCTTTTCTGCCCACTGACATACTCTTTTCACCGAAATGATGCCAACCGAACATTTCTCGGGCCTGCTCACCGATCTTTATGAACTCACCATGGCGGCGGGCTACGTGCAAAATCGGATTGAGGCCCGAGCCACATTTGAACTATTCGTCCGTAGTTTGCCGCCGCAACGAAATTATCTTGTCGCCGCGGGACTCGAACAAGCTCTCGACTGTCTGGAAAGAATGCGGTTTTCCGATGAGGAAGTCGCTTATGTCCGCGGCCTGCCATTCTTTCGCCACGTGGGGCCGGAATTCTTTGACTATCTTTCGCGATTCCGCTTCAGCGGCGACGTCGAAGGTCTTCCCGAAGGCACGATTTTCTTTCCCGGCGAACCTTTGCTCCGCGTTACCGCGCCGATTGCGGAAGCGCAGCTCGTCGAGACCAGTCTTCTTTCGATACTGCATTTCCAGACGCTTATCGCCAGCAAGGCCGCCCGAGTAACCACGGCTGCCAAAGGGCGTGCGGTCGTCGAATTTGGCACGCGCCGCGCACATGGGATCGAAGCGAGCGTTCTCGCTGCCCGCGCCGCTTTCATCGGTGGATGCGTAGGAACGTCCAACACCTACGCAGGCCACCGTTTTGGAATTCCCGTGTATGGAACCCAGGCCCACTCCTGGATCATGGCACACGAGGATGAAGCGGATGCATTCCGTGATTTCCTCAAGGTTTTTCCGGAAGAGTCAACGCTTCTTGTGGACACTTACAACGTGCGTCCTGCGATCGAGAAAATCATAGAGCTGGGCCGCAAACCCGGCGGCATCCGGCTCGATAGCGGCGATGTTCTGGCAGACAGCCGTTGGGCCCGGCAACGGCTCGACGGAGTGGGATGGAAGGACGTGCAGATTTTTGCCTCCGGGGATCTGGAGGAAAATCGCATCGAAGCCTTGCTTCGGAGTGGAGCGAGCATCGATGCTTTTGGCGTCGGCACGGCGCTCTCCACTTCCGCCGATGCGCCATACATCGGAGTGATCTACAAGCTGGTCGAAATCGAGCAAAGCGGGGGCGTCCGCAGCACCGCGAAGTTCAGTGAAGCAAAAAAGACCTACCCTGGCCGCAAGCAGGTGTTCCGCTTCGCGGACGAAAAGGGAAGATATCACAGAGATATTATCGGGCTCGAAGGCGAGTCGTTTCCTGGAGCAGTGCCGTTGCTCGTTCCCGTGATGCGTCACGGCCGAATATTGGAGACGACTGGGCAGGATGGCGGCGCAAAGTTTCGAGCAGCCCAGCTGAGGTTTCAGGCCGCCAGAGAAAATTTGCCCAGCCACATCCTGGAACTCGGCACGGCGGACCCTGCGTTTCCTGTTTCTTATAGCGCGCGCCTCGAAGAGCTATGCGAGCAGATTCGTCAATCCATGGTGAAGACGGAGCACGGTTGAAGTCGTGGGGTGGCTTTGCTTGCCGCAAGAACAATCTTTTGGGAAGTCGATGTGCAGGCTGACTTCATGCAGCCTGGCGGGAAGCTATACGTTCCGGGAGCCGAGAAGATTATTCCGAACATCAATCGGCTCGTCGAAGCTGTTCGTAAAGGCTGCGTTTTCCTGATTTCTTCGGCCGACGCGCATAGTTCAGACGACGCCGAGCTGCAAGACTGGCCGCCCCATTGCATGAAGGGAAGTCCCGGAGCCGAGCTCCTGCCGAAAGCGTGCGCGCCGCAACGATTGGTGATCCCCAACGATGCAGGATTTGCTGTTCCGCAAGATTTCAGCGGCGTTCAGCAAATCATTCTTCAAAAAAACCAGCTCGATGTGTTTGGGAATCCTCATACGGATGCACTTCTCAAGCAACTCAACGAGACAAGGTCGCGGACTGTCGAGGCAAACCCCGAATTTGTTGTCTTTGGAGTGGCCACCGAATACTGCGTGCGTTGCGCGGCCGATGGCCTGCTTCGCAAAGGATTCCGCGTGGCCATTGTCACCGACGCGATTAGAGCGCTGGATGAAGACAAGGGACGACAAGTCCTGAAGGAACTGCAATCCGCCGGCGCGAGACTCATTTCCACCGATGAAGCGTTGGCTCTCTTATAGGCGTGGGTGGGCCGAGTTTGGCGCCGTTGCTCTCTCGCAGCGGAAGAATTCCGTAAGGAGGCTGTGATGAAACGTTCGGTCGTGTTTCTGCTGTTCTTGCTGGGCGTGCCAATGTTTGCGCATGGCCAACAGCAGTCCATTCCGGAGATTCCTTTTGAGGCTAACGCAAATGTGCTTCAGCTTCCCGCCGATCTTTACCTTGGGGAAGCTGCGGGCGTGGCGGTGAATTCGAAAGGACATATTTTTGTTTTTACGCGCAGCGCCCAGACGCGGCTGTTCGAATTCGCCGCAGACGGAAAATTTATCCGCGAGATCGGAAAAGACTTGTACGGCTTTGCGTTCGCGCACGTGGTGCGGATCGACAAGGACGACAATATCTGGTGCGTGGATGAAGGCGCGAACATGGCGATCGAGTTCAACCCGCAGGGCAGGGTCATGATGCTTTACGGCCGAAAGCCCGAATCTGTCGAGGGCGCGGTGCCGCCTCCGGGTACTCCTCCGCCGGCGCCGAATGCCGACTTTGCTGTGTTCTCGCAAAGGCTTTTCAACCGGCCAGCCGATGTCGCGTGGGACGCTGCCGGCAGCAGCTTTTTCGCCGACGGCTACAACAACTCGCGTGTCGTGAAATACGACAAGGAAGGCAATTGGGTAAAGGCCTGGGGAAAACGAGGGGCAGAGCCGGGCGAGTTCCACACCGTGCATACCATCGCCACGGACGCGAAAGGCAATGTGTACGTCGGCGACCGGGAAAATCACCGCATACAGGTCTTCGACAACGACGGAAATTTTCTGAGACAGTGGACCAACATCGGCGCGCCGTGGGCCATCTGCATTACTCCCGGGCCGAAGCAGGTTCTGTATACGTCGGATTCCAATCCGGGCCGAATCTACAAAATGGATTTGGACGGAAACATCCTCGGCGTGTTTGGCAAAGCAGGTAAACAGCCTGGCCAATTCGGATGGGTACATGAAATTGCATGTCCCTCGGAAAATACACTGTACGTGGCGGAACTCCTGAACTGGCGCGTGCAGAAACTCACGCTCCATCCCACGGGGAAATAAACAAGGTTTTGAATTGTCGCGTCAGGCGAATGGATGGTGTGTCAAGGACTCCCGCTCGGCATGCGTGTCATCGCCGCGCAGTTCCCGCAACGCGTAGGTCACAAATTCAGCGGTAACCTTCTTGCGCCAGCTCATGTCGAAATCGGTGTTGTCCAGAGGCTTGGCGACACGGGCAGCGAGAGCAGCGGCTTCGCCAATCGTTTCGGCATTCAACGCTTTACCGACTAGATGTTTCGCGGCATCGCCGGCAACCAGAGGCCGCGATGCCACTGAGCCGATGACGATTCGAGCGTCTTCGACAACACCGTCAGCGGATAAGCGAGCGGAAGCCGCGACGGACAAGACAGGAAAATCAAAAGAACCGCGGCGCCGCAGTTTCCAATAGGTGCTTTTCCAGCCGTGCAAATTGTCCAACAACACTTCCACGAGAATTTCGTCGGGCCTGCGGCGAATGTAATTCATGCCGTCGAGGTTGTAGAGGTCGGAGAGCAGGACCTCGCGCTCTCCCGAGCGTGAAACGAGGCGGACGCGAGCGCCCAGCGCAATGAGCGCCGGAGCCGTATCGGTGGAAGAAACCGCCATACATATGGAGCTACCCGGAGCGACCCAGCAGGTGGTGCCGTCTTTTTTCAA
>Ga0307469_10001029_pt1 | contig 10339 bp, 10 predicted proteins | sample atmos_gasesAM2C__FD_203084 | JGI IMG/M metagenome (GOLD analysis project Ga0307469, IMG submission 203084) | Hardwood forest soil microbial communities from Morgan-Monroe State Forest, Indiana, United States - atmos_gasesAM2C_515 | ecosystem: Environmental > Terrestrial > Soil > Temperate...
ACGGCGGGGCGCGGCCGGTCGAGCTCGATCGCAAGGCTGTCCTGCCCGCGGGTCATGGCCAGGTAGACCTCCGCGAGGAGCGCCGCGTCGAGCAGCGCGCCGTGGAGGGTGCGGTGAGCGTGGTCGACCTGATAGCGCTCGCACAGGGCGTCGAGGGAGTTTTTCTTCCCCGGGTGCAGCTCGCGCGCGATCTTCAGGGAATCGACGATCCCCGCGCAGTGTGCCTCGATCGGCGGAAGCCCGAGCCTGCCCAGCTCGAGATTCAGGAATTCGACGTCGAAAGCCGCGTTGTGGATCACCAGCTCGGCGCCCTGGATGTAGTCCAGGAACTCGGCCGCGATCTCACGGAACTTGGGTTTATCCTGGAGGAACTCGTGGTCGATGCCGTGCACCTTGAGCGCGCCTTCCTCGCTCTCGCGCTCGGGATTGACGTAGCGGTGAAAGTGGTTTCCCGTGACGCGCCGGCTCAGGACCTCGATGCAGCCCAGTTCGATGATCCGGTCGCCGAGACCCGCGTTGAGGCCCGTGGTTTCGGTGTCGAGCACGATGCTGCGCATGGGATTCAGCCCAGCGATTCTACCCCGCGGTTGGCAAGCGCGTCGGCGCGCTCGTTCTCCGGGTGTCCGGCGTGCCCCTTCACCCAGTGCCACGCGATGCGGTGCAGGCCGGCGAGGCGATCGAGCTCGCGCCACAGGTCCACGTTCTTCACGGGCTTTTTGTCAGCGGTGCGCCAGCCGCGGCGCTTCCAGTCGTGCAGCCACTCGCTGATGCCTTTCTGCACGTACTGCGAATCGGTGTAGACCTCGATATCGCGGGGGCCGTTCAGCAGCTCCAGCGCCCGAATGACCGCGGTGAGCTCCATGCGATTGTTGGTCGTTTGCGGCTCACCGCCGAGCAGCTCCCTTTCTTCGCCGTCCATCTGCAGAACGGCACCCCAGCCTCCCGGCCCGGGATTCCCCTTGCAGGCACCGTCGGTATAGATGCGTACCGGCCCGAAACTAACGCCGCTCGCGCTTTTCGACATGCAGTCCGTTTTGCCTCTGCGTCACCGGGGCCAGGGTTTTTTTGGGAACGCGCTTGTCGCGCCATTCCGGCCGGACCAGGCGCATGCCCACGTTGCGCTTGATCGCGCGAACGACGTAGACCCCGCCGCAGATCGGCCACCAGCGGTCTCCCGCTTTCTCCATGAAGCCGACGCGCTCGAGCCAGCGGCGCTGGGAGAACGGCGGCGCGTAGCAGCCGAAGCGACCGCCGGTCAGCTCGAAGCCGAGCAGCGCGAGCCAGTCCTTGAGCCGCAGCAGACCGATGAACCTGCCGCACCAGGGAACCTGCTGCCGCTCCCGGCGGAGCGCGCGTGCAGCACCCCACAGCGACAGGGGATTGAATCCGGAAATGACGATGCTGCCCTCGGGCATCAGCACCCGCTCGGCTTCGCGCAGGATCGCGTGAGGTTGAGCGCTGAACTCCAGCACGTGCGGCAAAGCCAGCAGGTCGATGCTTTGCCCGGCGAGCGGAAACTGCACCGGCTCGCAGCGCAGGCCGCAGCCCGGCTCGAGCCCGGCGCGGACCTTGAGCGGAATGCGCGACTCGCGCAGGAAGTCAAGACCCGGAAGGCCGAGCTGCACGGCGTTGTAGCCGAACACGTCCTCGACCGCGGCGTCGAACTGCCCGCGTTCCCAGGCGAGCACGTAGTCGCCCTTGGGAGTCTCGAACCAATCCGCTAACATGCCGGACGAAGATGCCCCAAGACGAATTTCAAGTCATCCCGCTGCGGGCGTTCAAGGACAATTACGTCTGGACGCTGCGCAACGCGCGCTGTGCGGCGGTAGTCGACCCGGGCGAGTCCCGGCCGGTGTTGGACTATCTCGCGGCCGAAAAGCTCCAACTGGTGGCGATTCTTGCGACCCATCACCACCCGGACCACGTCGGGGGCATCGCGGAGCTTCGCCAAAGATATGCCGTCCCCGTGTACGGGCCCCGCGGCGAGCCGATCAGCACGCTCACCCATCCGGTCGGCGGCGGCGACAAGGTCGCGCTTTCGGAACTGGGCCTTGCGTTCGAAGTTCTGGACATTCCCGGGCACACGCGCGCGCACATTGCTTATTATGGTTCAAACATGGTGTTCTGTGGCGACACGCTGTTCGCCTGCGGATGCGGGCGCGTATTCGAGGGAACACCACAGCAGCTGTACGCCTCGCTCGAGAAGCTTGCCGCGCTGCCCGATGACACGCTCGTGTATTGCGGGCACGAGTACACTCTGGCGAACATCGGCTTCGCCAAGGCCGTCGAGCCAGGCAATTCCGCGCTGCTCGAGCGCGAGGCGAGTGACGCGCGTCTGCGCCGCGACAACCTCCCGACGCTTCCCTCGACGATAGCCCGCGAGAAGGCCACAAACCCTTTTCTGCGCGTGATGCGGCCCGCGGTCATCGAATCCGCAAACAAGTATCTGGGCAAACGCGTCAGCGATCCTGCCGGGGTATTCGCCGCTCTGCGGCAATGGAAGAACCAATTCTGATCGAGCTGACACCAATCGTGCCCTGGTGCGTTAATCGAGCGTCGCGCCACCGATTTTCTGGTAAAAAAGTCCTTCTGAATCGCCCACTTGCTTGACCCGTATGGAAACCATGGGTACCATCGCGGCTTTTGCGGACGAAAAGGCCAGGCCTTGAGTGAGAAGCTAAGCAGGCTGCTCGCAGCAACGGCAATATGCACCTTGGCCGCCGCATGCTCGCAAATCCCTTGGGACGCCGATCCCGGCCCGGCCGACAACGAAAGGACGTTCCCGGCCGGTGCGCCGGCGGTTTCCGCACCTGCAGCGCAGCCCGCGTCGACCGCGGGCGTCGACCGCGCCCCCGCCACCACCGCGCCCGTCGCTGCCCGTGCCGCCGCGCCTGCTCAGGCCCCGGCCGCCACGCCGGCAGCGGTCGCCCCGGTTCCCGCGGTTGCCAAGCCGCAGGAAGCGAAAGAGATCGAGCCTCCTCACGCGATCGACCTCGCCCGGCCCGCGGACGATCTGTGGGACCGCATCCGCAGCGGTTTCGCGATGGCCGACCTGGAGAGCCCGCTCGTGGGCGTTCGCGAGCGCTGGTATGCGAGCCAGCCCGAATATCTGAAGCGCATGATCGAGCGCAGCAAGCTCTATCTCTACTACATCGTCGAGGAAGTTGAAAAGCGCGGCATGCCGACCGAGATTGCGCTCTTGCCCATGGTCGAGAGCGCATTCAATCCCATGGCGTATTCGCGCTCGCACGCCTCCGGCCTGTGGCAATTCATTCCTTCGACCGGCAAGACTTTCAAGCTGAGCCAGAACTGGTGGGCGGACTCGCGCCGCGACGTGGTCGCCTCCACCAATGCCGCGCTCGACTACCTTCAGGCCTTGTACGAGCTGCACGGCGACTGGCATCTGGCGCTCGCCTCCTACAACTACGGTGAAAACGGCGTGGCGCGCGCGATCGAACGAAACCGCGCGAAGGGCCTGCCGACCGACTACCTGAGCCTCAAGATGCCGCCTGAGACGCGCGGCTACGTGCCCAAGCTCCAGGCGCTGAAAAACATCCTCTCGAATCCGGAGGCTTTCGGCGTGAGCTTCGAGCCGATCCCGAACGAACCCTACTTCGTGACCGTTCCCACGCCCAGCGCCATCGATATTCGGCTCGCGGCGACGTTCGCGGAGATGTCGGTGGACGACCTGATCGCGCTCAACCCCGCCCTCAATCGCCCGATGATCTCGGGGCCGCACACGCAGACCCTGGTGCTGCCCGCGGACCGCATCGACGCGTTCCAGAGAAACCTCGACGCCTACGACCAGCCGCTCACCTCGTGGCAGCCGTACACGATAAAGGGCGGCGACAGCCTCCAGCGGCTCGCCGCGAAACACGGCATCGCGCTCTCCAAGCTCAAGCTCGCGAACGGCATCACCTCGCGCACGAAAGTCGGCCCGGGCTTCGAGCTGCTGCTGCCCCTCAAGGGATCGGATGTCGGCGCGCAGCCCCTGCCCGCCGTGTTCCGTCCTCCGGTCCAGAGCGCGCCGCGCCGAGGCGGATTGGTGCACATCGTCAGGAAAGGCGAAACGCTTTACGGAATTTCGCGGCGTTACCGCGTCAGCACCGACAGCCTGCTCCGTTGGAACCACGTCGGCGTCCTCACCACCGGCCAGAGACTCATCATCTATCGCACGCCCGCCAAGGCGCGCAAACCCGCCAATCCAGTCAAGATTTCGGCCGCTCAGCCAAAGCAGAACGTCGTCGGATCCCTGCTTCCCGCAGGGCAGCAATAGACCGGTTCGCAAGACGTGGCCGGGCGCCGCAGGTCGCGAGCGCGCGCTCACCCCACTGTTTTCATATGTAAAATCCCCGTTCCAGTCCGCAGTCTGCGGCTCCGCGCAGCCGGGCTTGCGATATAACATTGATTAGGTAGAGTAAGCTGCAACGTCTATACGCGATCCTGACCCGGTGGTTCACCCGATGAAATCGGCTGCTTCCTCGCGCACTCGCGGCTTCACCCTGCTGGAGCTGCTGGTGGTCGTCGTCATCATCGGGCTCCTGGTCGGGTACGTCGCGCCGCGCTATTTCGGCCAGGTCGGAAAGTCCGAAGTGACCACGGCCAAGGCCCAGATCGACGCCCTCGAAAAAGCACTTGACCAGTATCGCCTGGACACGGGCCGCTATCCGACGACGGAGCTGGGACTCGCAGCGCTCGTCAATCGCCCTGCGAACGAACCCAAGTGGAACGGTCCGTACCTGCGCAAAGACGCGCCGCTCGATCCCTGGGGCAAAGCCTACGTATACAAGCAGCCCGGCGAACGCAGCGACTACGACATCCTCTCCTACGGCAAGGACGGCCAGCCGGGGGGAACCGGCGAAAACGCCGACATCAGCAACCACTAGGGCGGCACCGGACCATGCGCTTCGAGCTCAAGGCAGTCAGCCCGGATGGAAGGGTCGAGTCGCTCGATCTGCACGGACTCGACCAGGCGAGCGCGATTCAGCAGGCCGAGAGCCGCGGCTATACGGTGCTCGGCGTGCGCGCCCGCGCGGGCTTCGCCGCGCCCTGGCGCGGCGGACAGGCGCGCTTTCCCCTCGTCCTGTTCAGCCAGGAGCTGCTCGTCCTGCTGGAGGCGGGACTCCCCCTGGTCGAATCCATCGAAACACTGGCCGAGCGCGAGCGCCGCAGCGAATTTCGCGCCTTGCTCGCGAACGTAGCCTCGATCCTGAGCCAGGGAAATACCCTCTCTTCGGCGCTCCAGCAGTTCCCGCTCGCCTTTCCGCCTCTTTACGTCTCCACCGTGCAGGCGAGCGAAAAGACGAGCGACCTCGCTCCGGCGCTGAGGCGCTACGTGGCCTACCAGAACCAGCTCGAAGCGATCCGCAAGCGCCTGGTCAACGCGGCCATCTATCCGGCGCTTCTCATCGGCGTAGGGGGCTTGGTGAGCCTTTTCCTGCTGCTCTACGTAGTGCCGCGCTTCAGCCGAATCTACGAGGAGCGCAACGTCGATCTTCCGATCTTCTCGAGACTCCTGCTCTCATGGGGCCAGCTCGTGGAAGGTCACGGGGTTCTGGTGATGGGCGTGCTTGCCGGGTTCGTGATCGCAGCGATATACGCGCTGCGGAATGCCCAGATCAAGGCCCGCATCGGGAACCTGCTGTGGAAGCTGCCGGCGATCGGCGAGCGTTTGAAGCTGTACCAGCTTGCGCGTTTCTACCGCACCATCGGGATGCTCCTGCGGGGCGGCACGCCGCTCCCGACATCACTCCGGATGGGTGCGGAGCTGCTGCACCCGCTGCTGCGCGCGCGGCTGGCGATGGCAAGCAAAGCAGTCAACGAGGGCCGCCCCGTCTCCGAAGCGATGGAGGCCAACGGCCTCACCACGATCATCGCGCTGCGAATGTTGGCCGTCGGCGAGAAAAGCGGCAACATGGGCGAAATGATGGAGAAAATCGCGGAGTTTCACGACGAGGAAATCTCGCGCTGGGTCGAGTGGTTCGCGCGGCTTTTCGAACCGCTCCTGATGACGGCGATCGGCCTGGTCATCGGCGCGATCGTCGTTCTCATGTACATGCCGATCTTCGAGCTTGCCGGGAGCATGAAGTGAGCCTCGCCGACGCGAAGCAGATCAGCTCGCTCGAAATCGAGCAGGCGCGCGCCGCGGCGACCGCTGCGCGACGGCGGCTCATCGAAGTCCTCGAGGCGAAGCTCGGCCTGGACCCGGACGCGTTCGTCGCCCGGCTCGGCGCCACGCTCAAGATCGAGGTCATGCGCATGGAGGATCTGCGCGGCGCGGCGCCGGCCTTCGACGTTCTGCCCTTCAGCGAAGGTGCCCAGCGCGGCTGCGCGCTGGTGCGGGGCGAGGCCGGCGCACTTTGGCTCGTGACCGACGACCCCTTTTCCGCAGAGCAGCAGGCCTGGGCCGAAGAACGCATCGCTCAGGAGTTCTCCTGGCGCCTGGTGCACCGCGGCGACCTCGTGGCGTTTCTCGCAAGCCACGAGGAGACCCTGCGCGCGCTCGACGCGGTGCGCGCGGGAGCCACCGTCGTGAGCGAAGAGACGCGCGGCATCGAGGATCTCTCGCTCAAGGCGATCAGCGAGGAGTCGAGCGAAGTCGTGCGGCTGGTGCGCTCGACCCTGCGCGATGCACTGATGATAGGCGCGAGCGACATCCACATGGAAACGATCGCCGCAGGGCTGGTGATCAAGTTCCGCATCGACGGCATCCTCTCGCAGATCAAGTTCATCCAGGACACCAAGCAGGCCGAGCAGGCCATTTCCCGCGTGAAGGTTCTCGCCGAGCTCGACATCACCGAGCGGCGCGTCCCTCAGGACGGCCGCTTCAAGGCGCTCGACCGCGGGCGCGCGGTCGATTTCCGCGTCTCGATCATGCCCAACATCTACGGCGAGGACGCGGTGCTGCGGGTGCTCGACAAGCAGTCCCTCTACGAAAGTACTAAGCAGCAGCTCTCGCTCGACAGCCTCGGGTTCGAGACGGGCGACATCCGGGCGCTGCGGCGCCTGTCGCACGAACCCTACGGGATGCTGCTCGTCACCGGGCCCACCGGCAGCGGCAAGACCACCACGCTCTACGCCGCCATCACGGAAATCAACAACGGCCAGGACAAGATCGTCACCATCGAGGACCCTGTGGAATACCAGCTCGCCGGCGTGCTGCAGATTCCGGTCAACGAGAAGAAGGGGCTCACCTTCGCGCGCGGGCTGCGCTCCATCCTGCGGCACGACCCCGACAAGATCATGGTGGGCGAGATACGCGACCCGGAGACGGCCAACATCGCCGTGCAGTCCGCGCTCACGGGGCACCTCGTTTTCACCACCGTGCACGCGAACAACGTATTCGACGTGATCGGCCGCTTCATGCATATGAACGTCGATCTGTTCAGCTTCGTCTCCGCCCTGAATGCGATCCTGGCACAGCGCCTGGTGCGGCTCGTCTGCCCGCACTGCGGCGAGGACGGCCGGCCCGACGCGGCACTCCTCAAGGAATCCGGCCTCACGGAGGCGCAGGCTGCTTCGTTCCGTTTTCGCGCCGGGCGCGGCTGCCGCGAGTGCCGTGGCTCCGGCTACAAGGGACGCAAGGCGATCGCCGAACTCATGATCCTCAACGACGAGCTGCGCGAGCTGATCACGGCCCGCGCCCCGGTGCGCCAGTTGAAGGAAGCCGCGCGCACGAACGGCACCCGCTTCCTGCGCGATGCCGCGCTCGAGGCCGTGAAGAACGGTGAATCGACGCTGGAAGAGATCAACCGTGTTACGTTTATCTAGAGACCGTATCCTGATCGCGCTGGCACCGGATTCGCTCGCGCTCCTTCGGGTTTCGGGCGGCCTCCGGCCCCGCGTGAGCGAGAAACGCACCGTCGCCTGCGACCCGGCGTTAGGCGCGCAACCCTGGCAGGGCGCAGTGGCGGCCCTGGAGCAGGTCGCCGAGGAAACGAGACACACGAACGCGAAGGTGACCGTCGTGCTCTCCAACCACTTCGCGCGCTTCATCCTCGTCCCCTGGAGCGAGGGCCTTAAGAACGCCGAGGAAGAGACCGCTTTCGTCCGGTACTGTTTCGCCAAGGTCCACGGCGAGCGAAGCAAGGAATGGGACCTGCGGCTGAGCCCGACCCCGACCGGCTCGGCGCGAATCGCGAGCGCGATCGATTCGTCGCTCGTGCAGGCCGTGCGCGCAGCGTTTCCCGCGGCCGCCAGAGCGAAGCTCGTGTCGGTCCAACCCTATCTGATGTCGGCGTTCAACCGCTGGCGCAAGGACATCAAGGGCGAGCGCGCGTGGTTTCTGCTCGTCGAGCCGCAGCGCGCCTGTCTCGCCCGCCTCGAAGGCGGACGGTGGTCGGTGGTGCGCAACGCCAGGGGAACCTTCGACGAGCCGCGCCAATGGGCCGGGCTGCTCGATCGCGAGCGGCATCGGGTCGGCGGAGACGAGGCCTCTGAAGGCGTCTACGTCCACGCACCCCGGAACGGTACTGCCCTTCCGGTCGAAGGAGAGGAATGGAGCTTCAGGAGCCTTGCGCTCGCTCCCGCGGAGGGCTTGGCTCCCGCGGAGTCACAACCGTTCGCCATGGCGCTCTGCGCACTATGAGCCCGCATCGAATCGAGCTCGACTACGTCGCGACCCCGCGCCGTCCGCAGTGGATAGGCGTGTCGGTGCTGGTCCTCGCGCTCGCGGTCTCGAGCGACATGGTTCTGCGCTATCGCAACGCCCTGAACGAGATCGCCGCTGTCGATGCGGCGCAGGGCCTGCTCAGCGCCAACCGGCGGCCGCCGCGAGCGGTATCCAAGGAACGGCTCGACGAGGAAGCGAAGATCATCGACGCGGCGGTGCGGCAGCTCAGCATTCCGTGGGCGCAGATGATCGAGGCGGTCGAGGCGGCCTCGAGCAGCGAGGTGACCGTGCTACAGCTGCAGCCGGAAACCCAGCAGCGCAACCTGCGCCTGACTGCGGAGGCGAAAACCCGGGAAGCCATGCTCAGGTATGTGCGCCGGCTCGGCGAGACCCGGGTGCTTTCCGGAGTGCATCTGGTCAATCATCACGTCCAGGTCGAGGATCCTTCGCGTCCGATCCAGTTCGGCGTGCAGGCGTCCTTCAGGAACACCCGGTGAAGCGCGCCCAGGAATGGCTGCACTCTCTGGGGCCGGCCGGAGTGCTCGGCGTCGGGGTTCTCATCTTCTGCGTCCCGTTCTATTTTTCGGCGGTCAGTCCGGCCGAGCGTGAGCTGCAGGCACAGCGCTCGGTCGCCGAGCGGCTGCGCTCGCGCACTCCTTTTCAGCCGGTTGCCAGCGAGGGCCGCGCGGAAGAACTGCGCCGCTTCTACGGCCTGTTTCCTCCGCTGGAGAAACTTCCGGACGAGCTCGAGCGCGTGTACGCTCTCGCGCGCTCCGCCAAAATCGAATTGCTGCAGGGCGAATACCGCCTCGAGAAACCCCCTTTCGGCATGGCGTTCTATCGCATCACCCTGCCCATCCGCGGCACGTATCCGCAGATCAGGCAATTCGTCGCCGCCACGCTCAAGAGCATGCCGATCGCGTCGCTCGATGCGCTGCGCTTCGAGCGAAAAAAGGCCGGCGACCCGCAACTCGAAGCGCAGTTGCGTTTGACCGTCTATTTCCGTCCCGCCAATGAAGGCGAAACCCCATGAAACCTTCCAAGACCCTTTATGCGACCCTTGCCGTGGCGCTCGTCGCAGCCTGTGCCGGCGACGTACTCATCAGGGACACGCGTCAGCTGATGAGCGAAGGCCGCACCGACGAGGCGCTCGCGTCGCTCGAAAAGGCATCGCGGGAGGATCCTCAAAACCACGCCTACCGCTCGGAATATTTCCGCCTGCGCGATTTCGCCGTCGCGCAGTGGCTCGTCCAGGCCGACGCCCTGCGGGGTGCCGCGCAGTTCGGGCCGGCCGAAGAGCTTTACCGCCGCGTGCTCAAGTACGACGCGGCCAACTCGCGGGCGACGCAGGGTCTCGCGCAAGTCGATCTCGACAAACGCCATCGGGGGCTGGTCGCCGAGGCGGACAAGCTCGCCAAGGTGGAAAAATACCGTGACGCCCGGGACTTGCTCGCGACGGTGCTCGCTGAAAACCCGGTTCAGCGCGAGGCGCGCCAGCTGCAGCGGCTGATCGAGGAGAAGACCACCAAGCCGGCGATCGCCCTCCTCCAGCTGAGGAGCTCGGTCACCAAGCCCATCTCCCTTGAGCTGAAAGACGTACCCCTGCGCACCGTATTCGACGTGATCGCGCGAGCGTCGAACCTCAACTTCCTGTTCGACAAGGACGTGCGCGCCGATCAGAGGACCACGATCGTCGTGCGCGACGCGCAGGTCGAGGACGTCATCAAG
>Ga0307469_10001030_pt1 | contig 10333 bp, 8 predicted proteins | sample atmos_gasesAM2C__FD_203084 | JGI IMG/M metagenome (GOLD analysis project Ga0307469, IMG submission 203084) | Hardwood forest soil microbial communities from Morgan-Monroe State Forest, Indiana, United States - atmos_gasesAM2C_515 | ecosystem: Environmental > Terrestrial > Soil > Temperate forest...
GCCTCTCCGGCATCGCCCGCGACCCCGGCTTCGCCCGCGAGTCCGGGATCTCCGGCTACACCCGCCTCGCCCGCGACCCCAGCATCGCCTGCGACCCCAGCTTCACCTGCAAGCCCTGCGTCACCGGCCTCTCCGGCATCGCCCGCGACCCCAGCATCGCCCGCGAGCCCTGCGTCACCGGCCTCTCCGGCATCGCCCGCGACCCCAGCGACGCCGGCATCCCCCGCGTCACCAGCAAGCCCTGCGAGCCCCGCATCGCCGGCAACGCCCGCATCGCCGGCGAGCCCCGCATCGCCCGCGAGCCCTGCGTCACCGGCCTCTCCGGCTTCGCCCGCGACCCCAGCGACGCCGGCATCCCCCGCGTCACCAGCAAGCCCTGCATCGCCGGCGAGCCCAGCATCGCCCGCAAGTCCTGCATCGCCCGCAAGTCCTGCGTCACCGGCCTCTCCGGCTTCGCCAGCAAGCCCTGCAAGTCCAGCATCGCCCGCGAGCCCAGCATCGCCCGCAAGTCCTGCGTCACCGGCCTCTCCGGCTTCGCCTGCCAGCCCTGCAAGTCCAGCATCGCCCGCGAGACCAGCATCGCCCGCTAGTCCTGCGTCACCGGCCTCTCCGGCTTCGCCCGCAAGCCCTGCATCGCCCGGATCCCCGGCCAGCCCCGCATCGCCGGCGAGCCCCGCGAGCCCAGCATCGCCCGCAAGCCCCGCATCGCCGGCGAGCCCCGCGAGCCCCGCATCGCCCGCAAGCCCTGCGTCACCGGCTTCGCCGGCATCACCGGCCAGCCCCGCATCGCCGGCGAGCCCCGCGTCACCCGCGGGATCGGCTCCCGCGTAGACCTAGCCGGTCCAGCTCCCTCGGCCCGTAACGAGGTCGTAGCCCGTACGGCATGACTCGCCATTACTACCCGACGTGATGTCGCGGAATCGGATCGATCTGCCGTAGATGTACCGCGCGTTGACCGTCGTCTTCGTGACCGCCGCCCTGCCCGCAACCATCGGCGTTGCGGCGCTCGTGCCGCCGAGGGAGTACCAACCGGACGATCGTTGGTACGGCGTCGAGTCGTACACCGACACGCCTGAAGCCGGATCCGCGTCGAGGGAAACGTCCGGAGTCGCTCGCTGTCCGGCACAGGTTGTCGCGGCGTACTGGGAGTAGTTGGTCTGCTCGCTACGAGCGGTTTCGTACCGGCTGCACCCGCCGCCGCTGCCGTTCCACCCGGTCTCCGTGAACGAACTCGAACCGACGCCGGACAACTTCGTTCCTCCGACGGAGATCACGTTCGGAGATGACGACGGGTATTCGGCACCGAGCCCATCGTCGCCGGAAGCGACGAAGAAGCTGACGCCCGTCTGCGCGAAGTGACTGTCGTAGCTGTGTTCGCTGCTCAGTTCTGATCCACCCCAACTGTTCGAGACGTACTGGGCGTGTGCTTTCGCGTAGTCCTCGGCGCGGAACAGGTTCGAGATCGACGCCGTCTTCGCTTCGACGACCAGGATCTCTGCGGCGGGAGCGATCGCGTGTGCCCATTCGACGTCCATCGACGTCTCGAGCGCCCACCCAGGATCGGTCTGCGGGTAGGTACTCGTGCTGCCCGTCTGACTGACCTTGAGAAAGCATCGGTTCGCCGTGGTGCACGCGGGCAGCCCGTACTGACGGCTGAAGACACTCAGGTCGCCTTCGACGTGCGGGGCGTTGTATGCACTCACGATCGCGATCGTGCGGCCCTGTCCGGCTTGCGGATCGGTCGTGAAGTTGTACGCGGACTTGATCGACGCCGGACCAAGCCCGTACGGGCGTCGAGCGCCGCGAACGGAGTCGTTGCGAAAGCGCGCGAGGCAACGCATCACTCGCGCGGGAACGGCACCGCAGACCGAGCCACCTCCTCCCGTCGCCGCATCGGCGGGTCGTAAGGAGGCCAAGGACAGAACCAGGACGAACACGAGCATCAAGAGACGTTGCTGACGCATGCCGAAACCTCCCGCAGATCGTGGGGAAGTTCGGTTACGAGGCGCCCGGGGCGGCGCGAGCGCTCAGTAGAGCAGGAGCCAGTGACACGTCATCGGACGAAGCGCGCGATGGTTTCGTTCAGCTCGGCGATGACGTCACTCGCCGCTCGCCCACGAACGCGCAAGGAATGGTCGCCGCCTTCGATGTGATGGACGGTCGCGTGCGGCAGACGGCCCACGACGCCATCGAGGAGCGCCGGTGTCGCGAACGGGTCCTTCGTGCCTTGGCAGAACAGCATCGGGACGGATATCGACCCGAGGTGCTGGTCACGCACACGGTCGGGCTTCCCCGGGGGATGCAGCGGATAACTCAGGAAGACGAGGCCGTCGACGTCGAGTCCGTCTGCGACGACGTGCGAAGCGATCCGTCCGCCATAGGACTTCCCGCCGAGGTACAACGGAAGTCCCTCACGCCGGACGGATCCCGCTATCTCGCGGTAGCACGCCTCGGACTGCGATTGCGCGCCGGGGGCACGCCGTCCGCTCTCGCGGTAGGGGAAGTTGAACCGGACGACCTCGATCGCGTCGGCAGAGAGTGACGCACCGAGTGCGCGAAGCAACGGATCGTTCAGATCGCCGCCGGCGCCGTGCGCGAGCACGAGCACGGCGCGTGGTTCGTCCGATGTGTCGGTCGCGACGGTGACGCCGCTCAAGATGCGGCTGGTGTGAATGCCTGATCGAAGGCCATACCGACGATGGGGTCGCCCTCGACGGTGACGCGTCCGAGCATGAAGGCTTCCTGGCCCATGAAGTCGCCGGTGGTCATGCCGATCCAGGTCTCGGTGTCGAGCTCGAATCGCCAGTCGAAGGGCTCGGCTCCCTGCGCGATCTCGCACGTGCCGTCGGAGATCTTGACCATCCACGTCCCGCCGCCCTCTCCGGTGATGTCGAAGCGGTAGGTCGCGTGAAGGCCTTTGCTCGCTTCGGCGTTGAAGGCCATCGGCAGACCTTGGAACACGAGCGCCGGAGTGATCTGGTCGCGCATGGGACGCATCATCTGCTGCACGGGCGTGAGTTCCCTCTCGGGGAACGTCGGCGTGTGCTCGAGGACCGGGAGGCGCACCGGTGGGATCTTCGGGAACGCCACACCCGCTGCCCGCAGTCGTTTGTTGAACGAGAACAACCCGAAGCGGAACAGCTCGACGGTGTCGTAGCCCAGGACGGTCAGATATGTGAAGTCGGCGTTCGGCGGTTGGAACTGGTGGATCGCGTGCGGGAGGCCTTCACGGATCAGCTGCTGGACGGCATCGGCGCAGTCACCATCGAGCGCGATCAGTTCCTGGAGGATGCGGACGCCGGCACCGACGTGACGCGACTCGTCTCGCGCGACGGCGGTGAACCCCGAACGGAAAGCGGAAAGCACATCGCGATTGCGGCAGAAGGCGAGGATGTACTTCTGGCCGGGGACAGCGAGCGTTCCTTCGAGCAGGATGTGGTACATCGCGACGCCCCGCGCGAAGACGGCGAGATCGCGGGGATGGTCGCGGACCTCCTTCGCGACCGCGGGGAGCATCTCGTAGAAGATCTTCTCGAAGCCCGGGCTCACCCGCGGCCGGCACCAGTCCAGTCGCGCACGCATGTCGCCGTGCGCACCGATGACCTCACCGAAGAAGCGATCGAAGAACACCGTGTGGCGAGCTTCGTCAGCGAGTTGGGTTGCGAGGAAAAGCTGCATCTCCTCCGTGGGGGCGGAGTCGACCCACGGCGCGAGCGTCGCGGTGACGCACTCCTCCCCGTGGAAGAACATCGACATCACCCACAGGAGGCGTTCGGTGACGTCGGTACCAAGCGCCTTCCAGTCGTGCACGTCATCGGTGAAGTCCAGCTGGCGGGCCGACCAGTTCGTCCGCTCCCACCGGTAGTACAGATCGCGGAGCGAGACCTTCGGGGACTCGACGATCTGGTCGAGATCTTCGACCATCTCGTCCGGGTCGAAGGCCGCCAGTTCGCGAAGCGATGCGGCGTCGACGCGTTCCTCGAGCTTCACGTCGTCGATACTAGGGCCGCATGGAACGGGACGAAGCATTCATCCGGCTCGCGCTCGAGGAGGCGGCGGTCGCGCTCGAACACGGCGACGTGCCCGTCGGGGCCGTGCTCGCACGGGGCGACGAGGTCGTCGCGAGGGCGCACAACTCGCGCGAGTTGTTGAAGGACGCGACAGCGCACGCGGAGATCGCGGCCTTGCGGCTCGGCGCCGAACGGACGGGCGACTGGCGACTCGTCGGCCACGAACTGTTCGTGACGCTCGAGCCGTGCCCGATGTGCGCCGGCGCGGTCGTCGCGCACCGGCTCGACCGTCTCGTTTTCGGGTCGTGGAACACGCAGGCCGGCGCGGCCGGGACGCTCTACAACGTGCCTGAAGATCCGCGACTCGCGAACCGCGTCGCCGTCACCCGCGGCGTGCTCGCTGAAGAGTGCGCGAAGCTGCTCGACGGGTTCTTCGCGGATCTGCGGATGTAGCTAGGAGGCGTGCGCCACGGCTGCTGCGAGCGGCAGCGTGAAGTAGAAGGTCGAGCCTCGTCCGGGCTCGGATTCGACTCCGGATTCGCCGCCCTGCAGACGCACGTACTGCTGGACGAGGTAGAGACCGATCCCCGCACCCCGCGGAGAGCGCGCCCACTTCGCTCGCCAGAACGGTTCGAACGCTCGGGCGACCTCGGCGTTCGTCAGACCGCGACCGCGGTCGACCACTTCGATCCGGCAATCGGCTCCAACCCGTTTCGCTCGAACGGTGATCGGGGTGTCCGCGTCGGAATACTTCACAGCGTTCGAGAGGAGGTTGCTCAGGGCTCGATGGACGAGGGACGGATCTGCGCGTACGACGAGGTCGTCGATGTCGAGGTCGACCTTGCGACCTTGCAGCAGCGGACCGAGCGACGTGATGGTTGAGCCGATCATCTCGCCGACGTCCTGCGATTCGAGCGCGACGTTCTCCTTGCCGTGCTCGATCGAGGAGAAGTCGAGCAGTTCGTCAACGAGACTGCGGAGGTCCTCCGCGTTGCGTGAGATGTTCGCGATCAGTTCCTGGTGCTGCTCTTCGGTGAATCCGGGCCAGTTCTCCAGAAGGATCTGCGTGAAGCCGAGGATCGACGTGAGCGGCGTCCGGAACTCGTGTGACACGGATTCGACGAGCTGTGTCCGGAGGTCGAGCATCTCCTGGAGTCGTCCGACGAGGCTCCGTTCGAGTTCGAGCCGCGAGATGTTCATGAGCGTCATGCCCGCGAAGGAGGCGAACGTCCGTGCGAGCTCGATCTCTTCCGGCATGTACGTCCGGGGGCCGTCGCTCAGGACGACGAGGACGCCCTGCTTCTCGCCCTCGTGGCCCGGGAGCGGGACGAGAAGTCGGTTCGGTGCTTCCGCTTCGAGTGCCTCGGGTTCGACGACCCCGACGCCGTCGAAGGCTTCGAGGACGAGGCCCGACTCTCCCGAGACGAGTACACCGCAGCCGGTCGCGCCGAGAAGGGTCCGTGCGCCGCGAGCGATCTCGGAAAGTACTTGCTTGCGGTCGGAGGCCGCCGCGACCAGCAGGGTCAGACGTTGCAGTTCCGCTGCGCGCTGCGCGAGGTCGTGCGCGCGCCACGCGCGTAGGACTGCATCCGCGAGCGACGACAGGTAGCCCGGCGTCTTCACGATGTAGTCGATCGCACCGCCCTTGAGCGCGCCGACGGCGATCGTCTCGGACCCCATTCCGGTGACGAGTACGACCGGGGGGCCCTCACGCTCGCGGATCGCCTCGAGGAACTCGAGACCGTTCATCCGCGGGAGGCCGTAGTCGACGAGGATCAGGTCGGCGCCGCTCACCTTCGAGAGGGCTTCTTCGGCGGACGTAGCCGTTCGCACGTCCAGACCCGCTCGCCGGAGGGCGCGTTCCGCGAGAGCCCGGTGATCCGGGTGGTCCTCGACGACGAGGACCGATCGGAGTGTGCGTGTGTCCGTCATCGGAGCGCCACCGGGAGTGAACTCAGCTGTGTCCAGTAGTGCTTGAGCTGGGCGATGCCCTCACGGAACTCGCCGACGCCGGCGGGCTTCGTGACGTAGGAGTTCGCGCCGAGCTTGTACGACGCGTCGACGTCCTCTGGACGCTCCGAGGCGCTCAGCATCACCACGGGGATCACGCGGAAGGTCGGGTTTTCCTTGAGGGTCCGTAGAACCTCGAGCCCGTCGACCTTCGGCATCTTGATGTCGAGCAGGATCAGGTGGGGAAGGGTGCGTCCGGTGAACTGGCCTTCGCCGTTGATGTAGGCCAGGGCTTCGGCACCGTCGTGCACGGCTTGGATCTCCAGATGCGTGCCGCCGTTGAGATCCTGGAGCGCGCGGACCGCGAGGAACACGTGGTCCTCGTTGTCGTCGGCGATCATGATCCGGATCGGTTGCTCCGTCACGCAGGTACCTCCACCTTTCGAGCTCGCACTACGTTGGCCGGCAAAGCGATCTCGATGTCGGTCCCCTCTGGGGCATCCGCTACCCAGATCCGTCCGTTGAGGCTGTCCACGATCTTCCGGCAGATCGACAAACCGATCCCCGTGCCTTCCCCCTCCTCAGGCTGCAGACGCTCGAAGACTCGAAACACCCTCTCCCGGTAATCGGCCGGGATGCCCTGTCCGTTATCCCTGACGGCCAGCGTGATCGATCCGTCCGGCTCGGAGCGCGAAGAGACGCTCACCGTCACGTCGCTCCGCCCGCCGTGGCGGACCCCGTTCTCGATCAGGTTGGTGAAGAGCTGCCGCGCTCGGACGGGGTTCATCGCGAGCATCGGTGCATCTTTGATCTCGATCGTCGCCTGCGGGTGGGTCGTGTGGACCGACGCGGCGATGTCGTCGACGAGCTCTCTGACGTCGACGTCTGACGGCTCCGTCTGCATGCGTCCGATCCGTGAGAGCTCGAGGAGGTCCGCGATCAGGTCGTCCATGTACGCCGCGTTCGAGACCATGCGGTCGATGTAGGCGCGGCCGTCCGACCCCAGTTTCTCGCCGTAGTCCTCCATCAGGTAGCCGATGTAACCGCTGAGCGAGACGAGCGGACTCTTGAGGTCGTGCGAAACGCTGTAGAGGAAGGATTCGAGCTCTTCGCTCGCTCGTTCGATCTCCAAGCGGGCCTGGCGCTCGGATTCGAAGAGCTCGGACCGGTCGATCGCGAGGTCGATGAATGCCCCAACGCTCCGAAGCAGGTCAACCTCCTCGATGCCGAAGAACGGTGTGTACACACTTGCGCTGACCGCGAGCCACCCGTTCCGCAGCGGAAGCATGATCGCTTCCGAAGTGACGCGGTCTTTCGTCGTCTTGCGCGCCTCGGCGTCGATCTTCGCGACCTCGGACGGATCGAGGCCGTGCGAGCCGATCACTCCGTGGTCTTTCGCGATGAGCGCGGCGCCGTGGCCGCCAAAGAGCGGCGCGATACGAGGCAGGAGGCCGGAGGTCACCTCGCTGAGGGTAGTCGCCGCGCTGACGCCGACGGCCGCACGTTGCAGCGAAGCTTCCTCCTTCCGGCGCCACCACGCACGGAAGGGTCCGGGCGGAGCGAACGCGAGATAGAACGCGATGGCGCTGAGGAGGCCGATCACCTCCGTCACGGCTTGTGTCACGTTCCGGTTCGCGTTGCCGACGGCTCCCGAGATGACGATGGAGAGGTTGATACCGAACGTCGCGAGTGCGAGGAGACGCATGCGGCGGCGGGGAAGGGTGGGCTGTCCTTGGCCGCGCAGCCAGAGGACGATCGCGACCGGGAGCGAGAGGGCCGTCCACATGACGACAAGGGCGAGGAGATACACGAGCAGGATGCCGCGCGGACGAACCGCGGGATCTGTCGGGAACTTCGGGAGGACGAACGTCCAGATGAGGACCGCCCCCACCCCGATCCCCGCGAAGCGGCGCCAGAAGGTCGAGGGTTCGACGAAGGTCGCGGCGAACCTGAACAGGGCATAGGGGAACAGGACGATGATCGCGATCAGGACCTTCACGACCAGATCGGGTATGTGCTTGGGGTTCGGGCCGTAGATCGCCGCGATCACGACCACCAGCAGCAGGGTCCCGAAGGTTGCGGCGGCCCACGCGGCGGCGACGCTGCGGTGACGGCGCCATAGCTGGAGGGTGACGTAGGCGAGCGCGGCGAAGACGACCCACTCCGCGTACTGCAGACCGAGGACGAGCGGGGTCTGCTTCATGGTCTGAAGCCCGCCGACGCTGCTGCCACGACTCTGCGACCTCCTGCTGACGAACGGTCGCACCCCTGAACCGCTGCTCAGATGCTACTTCGGGGGTCGCACATCCATCAGGGCCGAAAGACCCCGACCTTGCAGGTCAACTGCCTTCGCTCGCGACACCATCGCTCCGCCTGCTTGAGGTTGGCCGGAGGCGTGCGGCTCGGTCTATCCTCCATCCGCCCGTGCTCGCCAAACTGCTCGTAGCCTTCTTCACGCTCGTTTCGGTCACGTCGACCTCCAGCGCGACGCCCGCGGGCCCGACAGACGTCGCCGGTGTCCCGGCTGCGGAGGTCGGACAGCACGGTCCAACGGCGGACGTCGTATCGGGCCAGCTCCAGCTCGTCGGTCACACCGATCTCGGCCAGAACGGTACGGCCCTCGGCAATAACGGCGGCGTCGCGCTCATCGGCCACTGCGCCTATGTCGGTCGCTGGCACGATTACGGGTTCATCGGGCCGCAGGCGGCCATCCAGGTCGTCGACGTCGCCAACCCGAAGGCTCTGCGTGTGCTGACGCCGTCACCGTTCACGCAGTTCCGTGTGGCTCACGCTGTTCAGCGCGAGATCCGCGCTGTCGATCTGGGCTCGTTCAAGCTCCTCACGGTGCTTACCTTCTCGAAGTTCACCGACGAGGGAGCCGAGGTTCCCGGACTCAACGCCATCTCGTTCTTCGGCTTCACCGCGGGCGATTGCACGCGCCCGGTGCTGCTCGGCAGCTACAGGATGAACGCGATCCGCCCCCACGAGTTCTTCCAGTGGCTCGATCCGAACCGCGCGCACAACGTGGACGGCCATCCCCGGATCCTCGAGTACATCACGACGCCGCTCGGTGGCGTGGACGGATTCGTCGTCGACGCGTCCAACCCTGCGAGCCCGAGTCTCATCGGCGTCTGGCACGGCGGACAGCCACTCGCGAGCGCGACCGAGCCGAACGTCCAGCCTCCCGTACCTGCCGGAGCGGGACGCTACAGCCACTCCATCTCGATCTCGCCCGACGGAACCCGCGCATACATCTCGCAGTGGGACGGCGGCTACTTCACGATGGACACGAGCGATTTCGCATCAGCGTCGCCAGCGCCCGTGATGAAGCCGGTTGGACTCGGTAGCGTGCCGATCCTGGCTACGGACACACCCGGGAACACGCACAGCGCTGTGCGCCTCGCCGGTACGAACGACGTCGTCGTCGGCGACGAGGTGTACGAGACCTCAGGTGGTTGCCCCTTCGGCTGGATGCATGTGGTCGACACCGGATCGCCGGCGACGACCCCCTCGGCGTTGTCAACGTTCAAGCTCGCCGAGAACAACTCGTCGGCATGCAACGGCGCCATGAGCACCGATCGAAACGCCAATGGCCAGCCCGTCGACGGGACCTTCACGATGCACAACCAAACGGTGACCTCCCGCTTCGTTCTGACGTCCTGGTACGGCGCGGGGGTCCGAGTGATCGATGTGAAGGATCCGACGCATCCGGTGGAAGCGGGCTTCTTCGTGCCGAAACCGGTGGCTGCCATCTCGAGCACACCGGACACGCCGGCACCGATATACGGCCTGACGGCGTCGACGGACGACGACTGGTGGGTGGCGACGTGGTCGTACCCCATCGTTCGCGACGGACTGATCTACATCGCGGACATGCGCAACGGCCTGTACATCCTGCGAGCGAAGCCGGGCTCTGCGCTCGCGAAGAACCTCGCCCTGTACAGCTTCCTCGAGGGCAATTCGAACCTCGGCGATCTGCTGAATCGCTAGCTTCGGGCGCCGCGGGCTTCGTCGTCACTCGGCGTAAAAGGACCGCACCGTCATGGGATACAGCGTGAGCAGCGACGACTCAGCGGAGGAGGTGGGATTTGAACCCACGGAGCCCTTGCGAGCTCACGCGCTTTCGAGGCGCGCCCGTTCGGCCGCTTCGGTACTCCTCCGCCGGTCAGTTTACAGTTGGCCTTCGTATGGAACTGGCCCGGCCGATTCTCGAGCGCAAAGGTGACGAGCTCGCCGTCACCGACGAGCTCGGCTCGTACACCTGGAACGAGCTGAACGAACGCGTCAATCGTCTTATCAACGGTCTGCGCGGCGAAGGGTTCGGCGTCGGCGACACGATCGCCGTCCTCTGCTCCAACCGTCACGAGTACATG
>Ga0307469_10001031_pt1 | contig 10332 bp, 10 predicted proteins | sample atmos_gasesAM2C__FD_203084 | JGI IMG/M metagenome (GOLD analysis project Ga0307469, IMG submission 203084) | Hardwood forest soil microbial communities from Morgan-Monroe State Forest, Indiana, United States - atmos_gasesAM2C_515 | ecosystem: Environmental > Terrestrial > Soil > Temperate...
GGTAGGTTCTTTAGGTTTTATCGAAGAGTCTGGAGGGAATGATTGGCCTACATCCAATTCCTGGGCGCAGCCGGCACGGTGACCGGTTCGAAGCACCTCATTAATACTTCTTTTGACGGAGACGGCAAGCAGGGCATTCAAGTCCTGATCGATTGCGGGCTCTTCCAGGGGCAAAAAGAGTGGCGCGAGCGCAACTGGAAAGAGCTGCCGATTCCCGCGCGCGAGATCGATGCCGTCATTCTGACGCACGCCCATCTCGACCACTGCGGATGGATTCCGCGACTCGTGAAAGAAGGTTTCACCGGCCCGATCTTCGCGACCTCCGCCACCATTGATTTGTGCGGGATCATCCTGCCCGACTCCGGCCACCTGCAGGAGGAAGACGCTGCTTACTACAACAAGATCAAGAAGTCGAAACACACACCGGCATTACCGCTGTACACCTTCGAGGAGGCCGAGGACTGCCTGAAGTATTTTCACGTCACTCACCTGGGAGAGACCAAGCAGCTCAGTCCTGAGTTGTCATTCCGATTCGTGCCGGCCGCGCACATTCTTGGTTCCTGCATGGCCGAAGTCACCCTGACGATGCCGGGCCAAACGCGGCAGCTGCTTTTCACCGGCGATATCGGGCGCGTACGCGACACCAAGGTCGCGCCCGGGAAGGTCGTTCACTCCGGGCCGCAGGAAGGGGAACGCGCCGACGTAGTGGTGATGGAGTCGACTTATGGCAACCGCGCCCATCCTCATACGGACCCGCGGCCCGAGCTGGCCGCAGTCATTCGCGAGACCGTGCAGCGCGGTGGGTCCGTAGTGGTTCCCGCGTTCGCGGTCGAGCGCACGCAGAAATTTGTTTTCATGATCAAGGAACTGATCGAGTCCGGCCAGATACCGCGGGTGCCGGTGTTCTGCGACAGCCCCATGGCCATCAAGGCCGTCGAAATCTACCTGAAGCATGAGGAGGACTACACGGACGAGGCGCGCTGGCTGATCAAAAAATACGGCTCGCCGCTGCAATGGCCCGGTTTCACGTTCGCGTCGCAGGTGGACGACTCGAAGAAGATCAATGAAATTCACTATCCGGTCATCATCATCTCGTCGAGCGGCATGGTGACCGGGGGGCGCATCATGCATCATCTTGCTCAGCGTTTGCCTGATCCGAAGAACACGGTGCTGTTCATCGGGTTCCAGGCTCCGGGCACGCGCGGCGCGACCATCAAGAGCGGTGCCAAGGAAGTGAAGATCTTCGGCGACTTCGTGCAGATTCGCGCCCGCATCGCCACCTTCGAACAATTCAGCGATCACGCCGATCCGCCGGAGTTGCTGGAGTGGCTGCACACCTTCCAGAAGAAACCGACTGCGACCTATCTCGTGCACGGAGAAGAGGAGGCGGCATCGATGTTGCGGGACGCGATGACGAAAGAATTGAACTGGAATGTGCAGGTCGCTGAGTGGATGCAGAAGGTGGACATCCGCTAGCGCGCGGGGATCCATAGCACAAGTTCTCATGGGAGGTGCACATGACGGAAGCCGAGCTGAAGAAGCATTTGGGGGCTGCCGAGAAGAGTCCGAAAGAGATTGCGGCGGCTGTGTCGGGTTTGTCGCCGGCTGTTCTGCGTTATCGGTCGGATCCGCAGAAGTGGTGCATTCTCGAAATTCTGGGCCACCTCGCCGACATCGAAATTGTTTATGGCTATCGTCTGCGCCAGATGCTCGCCGACGAGAAACCGGTGATCGCTCCGATGGATCAGGATGCGTGGGCTAGGAACCTGGGCTATCTGGATGCATCCGCGCCCGAGTTGGTGGCGTTGTATGGGCTGAATCGCCATCACAATCTAAGATTGCTTCGTCGCCTGAAGGCGGAGGACCTGGAGAAGTCGGCGTTTCACCCCGAGCACAAGAGAGATGTGACGGTGGGGCGACTCGTCGAGCAGATGGCCGGGCATGGAACAAACCATTTGGGGCAGATTGAGCGGCTGAAAAGCGGTGCGGGGAAGAAGTAGAGCCTTTGCCCTGACTGGCATTCCTGGCTGCTGACGTCGTTGCGGGTTGAATCCACCAGGCATGATCGAGGCGAAAAGCGGTTCACTCCCCCACTCTTGTCAGCCGGACGAGAAGAGTGCATAGGTCCTTCGCTACGCTCAGGATGACAAAGGGGGTAGACGCACGTCTAAGCGAGCTTGCTCTTCCTAGCCAACTGCATCATCGCGATTTGTGAACTCCACCAGGGCTTTCAGTTTGGCGGCGGCCGCTGCGGAGTCGATCGACGTTACCGCCAATGGCATTGCTTCGGAAAGGCGGGCGGCACGGCCCGCGGCCACGAGAGTCGCGGCGGCGTTGAGCAGCACGACGTCGCGGCACGGTGATTTCTTGCCTGACAAGACCTCCCGGATGATGCGGGCGTTTTCGGCCGCGTCGCCCCCCGAGATCGCTTCGATCGGGGAACGCTCGATCCCGAATTCTTCGGGCGTCACCTCGTAAGTGTGCACCTGCCCGTCGCGAACTTCGGCGATGCGCGTGGAGCCGCTGATGGTGATCTCATCGAGACCATCGGAGCCATGAACCACCATCGCGCGGCGCAGCCCCAGCATGCTCAACGCCTCGGCCAGTTTTTCCACCAGGTCATCGGAATAGACACCCACGACCTGGGCCGAGGCGTGGGCCGGGTTCGTAAGAGGTCCGAGAAGATTGAAGACCGTGCGCAGCCGCAACTCGCGTCTCGCTGGCTGGACATACTTCATGGCCGAGTGCATGGCGGGCGCGAACAAGAAGGCAATTCCTACTTTCTTCAGACACTCAGCAAGTTGCGTCGGAGACAACGAGATGTTGACTCCGAGAGCTTCCATCACATCGGCCGAACCGCACTTCGACGTGACGCTGCGGTTGCCGTGCTTGGCCACGCGGACGCCTGCGCCGGCGGCTACGAGCGCAGTCGCGGTCGAGATGTTGAAGGTGCCGCTGGCATCGCCCCCGGTGCCGCAGGTGTCGACCAGAGCATCGCGCTCGGTGCCGCTGACGTCGATGGTCGAGCTCATCGCGATGGGCAGGGGAGCGGCCGCCTCCCGGATCGCCTCGGCGAAGCCCACAATCTCCTCGACGGTCTCGCCCTTCATGTGCAGGGCCACCAGCAGGGCCGCGATCTGCGCGTCGGTACACTGTCCGGTGAGCACCTCCGACATCACGGCCCGCGCCTCGTCGCGGGAGAGCGATTGGCAGTGGTTGGCGATGCGATGGAGGAGGTCGGTGATCATTCCGCTCAAGGGTAGCATCGATTTCGCGACGCCGGTCACATCCCCTTGTGACCGCTTGCGTTTGCCCTATCCCCTACCGTTCTATAAAATCAAACGTTTGCAGCCCTCAGTCCAAAGCCGCAAGCAGGTCCTGCCCGTTCATACGGAGTGATCATTTAGGTCGGAAATCATTATGAAAATTCATGAGTACCAGGCGAAAGCGATCCTGAAGAAGTTTGGTGTGGCCGTGCCGCGGGGCGAGATGGCGACGACCCGCGAGGAAGCCGTCGCGGCGGCGAAGGCCTTGTTCGATGCCGGGGCTACCGGCGTCGTGGTGAAAGCGCAAATTCACGCCGGGGGCCGCGGCAAGTGCGGCGGCGTGAAAATCGCCAAGTCGGTCGAGGAAGCGGGCCAGCTGGCCGAGAAGATGCTGGGCATGACGCTGATCACGCACCAGACCGGGCCCGAAGGCCGCATCGTACGCCGGTTGCTGATTGAGGAGACGCTGCCGATCGAGAAGGAACTCTATCTCGGCATCCTGGTGGATCGCGGGGAAGGCAAGCCCGTCTTCATGGCGTCGGCCGCGGGTGGCATGGATATCGAGCAGGTGGCCGCGGAAAATCCGCAGGCTATTCTCAAGGAGTACATCGATCCGGGCATGGGGCTGGAGGCGTTCCAGGCGCGCAAGATTGCGTTTCAGCTGGGACTGAAGCCCCAACTCGTGAACCAGGCCGTGCAGTTCCTTACCAACCTCTACAAGGTTTTTCTCGGCACCGACGGCTCGCTGGTGGAGATTAATCCTTTCATCACAACGACCGATGGCCGCCTGTTCGCGCTCGATGCCAAGATCAACTTCGACGACAACGCCATGTTCCGTCACGCTGACCTGAAGGAACTGCGCGACACCACGGAAGAAGACCCGCTCGAAGTCGAGGCGTCGAAATACAACCTGAACTACATCAAGCTCGACGGCAACGTGGGCTGCATGGTGAATGGCGCAGGGCTCGCGATGGCGACCATGGATATCATCAAGTACGCGGGCGGCATGCCGGCGAACTTCCTGGACGTGGGCGGGGGCGCGAATGCCGAGCAGGTTACGCACGCGTTCGAGATTTTACTCAGCGACAAGAACGTGAAGGCCGTGCTGATCAATATTTTCGGTGGCATCCTGCGCGTCGATACGCTTGCGACCGGCGTGGTCGAGGCCGCCAACAAGACGCACATCCAGCTGCCAATCGTGCTGCGCCTGGAAGGAACGAACGTCGAGGCCGGGCGGCAGATTTTGAAAGACTCGGGCCTGAACTTCATCGTGGCAGAGACGATGAAGGATGCTGCCGAGAAAGTAGTAGCGGCGGCGAAAAGCTAAGAAAGTAGCGCCGGCATCTTGCCGGCAGTCGCGAGGGCGTCTCGCCCTCGCCCGATGAACGCATCGGACGCACGAAGCTTATCGGGACAGTTTCAGAGTCCCAAAGAAGAGAGCAATCATGGCAATTCTGGTAAATAAAAATACGCGACTGATCGTCCAGGGCCTCACCGGCCGCGAAGGTACCTTCCACGCCAAGGCCAGCGCGGCCTACGGCACGCAGGTCGTCGGCGGAGTCACCCCGGGCAAGGGCGGCACCACGCACGAGGGCTGGCCGATCTTCAACACCGTGCAGGAAGCGGTCGACAAGACCGGCGCCAATGCGACGGTGATCTTCGTTCCTCCGCCATTTGCGGCCGACGCCATCATGGAAGCGGCCGACGCCGAAGTCGAACTGATCGTTTGCATCACCGAAGGCATTCCAACGCTCGACATGGTGCGCGCCTGGGAGTTCCTGCAGACGCGGCGCTCGCGCCTGATCGGGCCAAACTGCCCGGGCATCATTTCCCCGGGCAAGTGCAAGATCGGCATCATGCCGGCGCACATTCATAAGGAAGGAAACATCGGCATCGTTTCACGCTCGGGCACGCTGACCTATGAAGCCGTGTACCAGCTCACCACCCGCGGCATCGGGCAATCGACCGCGATCGGCATTGGTGGCGATCCCATCATCGGAACGAATTTCTTGGATGCGCTGGAACTCTTCAACAAAGATCCGCAGACCGAGGCCGTGATCATGATCGGGGAAATCGGCGGCAACGCGGAAGAAACGGCGGCCGATTATGTGAAGAAGCACATGAAGAAGCCGGTTGTCGGCTTCATCGCCGGACAGACCGCCCCTCCGGGACGCCGCATGGGACACGCCGGCGCGATCATTTCCGGAGGGAAAGGCACCGCATCCGAGAAAATCAAGGCGATGGAAGCAGCCGGAATCAAGGTGGCGAAATCACCCGCCACGATCGGCGAAACGCTGCTCTCGGTAATCGGAGTGGGAGCCGGAAGATCGTAGTTTCGAGTTTCAAGTTTTAAGTTGCGAGCCGCAAGCGGGAAGCTCTAGGTTCGTGCGGAGAACGGGTGTCGGGACGAGTAGAGGAATTCAACCTGCCCGATTTGCAATTTCGCGGGCGAAGGCGCCCGCGCTACACGATCTTAGCCGACGACTGACGATCGAAGACCGACGACAAGTTTTTAGCCAACGACCAAGGACCAACAACCAAATATGAAGACGCTGGAACGCACTCTGACCATTATCAAGCCCGACGCGGTGAAGAAGAACGCGGTCGGCGACATCATTGAGCAGTTCGAGAAAAACGGCTTCCACATCCTTTCCATGAAGATGCTGGAAATTTCCAAGCATCAGGCCGAGCAGTTTTACGCCGTGCATGCGCATCGCCCGTTTTACAACTCCCTGACGAATTTCATGTCGAGCGGTCCAATCGTCGTGCTGGCGCTCGAAAAGGAAAACGCCATCGCCGACCTGCGCAAGCTGATGGGCGCGACCAACCCCGCCCAGGCGGAGGAAGGCACCATCCGCAAGAAGTGGGCAACCAACATCGAGTTCAACGCGATCCACGGCTCGGACGCGGACGACACGGCGAGATTTGAGCTGAGTTTCTTCTTTGCAGGGTACGAGTTGGCAAAATAAGCTCTCAGCTTTCAGCTTTCAGTTAGAGCCGGTATATCTGAGCCTTTCCTGAGACCTGAGACCTGAGACCTGAGACCTGAGACCTGAGACCTGAGACCTGGTGTTCCTATGCCCTTAATCCAAGTGACCATGCTCCAAGGCCGTACGGCTGATCAGAAACGCAAACTTGCGCAGCGCATCACTGACGCAATGGTGGAAGAAGCTGGCGCTCGCCGTGAAGCCATCGTGGTAACGTTCGTGGAAGTGTCGAAGGAGAGCTACGCTTCAGGCGGCGTGCTGATGATCGACAAGAACAAGTGATCGTGGTCCTCTCTCGTCGTTAAGACTCAATTTGACGATGGCCCCACGGTACTTCATGGCACCCAACCGCCGGGATAAACGAGCCTACTACGGCCGCGGCGACGTCACTCGTATCTGCCCCTCGCCATACCAGCCGTCGGCGTCCCGGCCCGCAGTCGCAAAGCGCACGGCAGGTTTGCCGCTTCTTGGATCGAGCATGGCCACGCGGAAGTCATAAGTGCCTTCAGGCAGCGTTTCAGGGACGTACAGACTCCCATCGAAAACCGCATCGCCAGGCAACCACTTTCTCACGTCCACCGGAACATTGATCACCGCGCTGTCGTTTGCCGAGCGTAACTGCACGGCCAGCGGGTAATTGGTGTAGGGCGGTGCCACGCCGGCATTGAGCCACCACATGTGGATCGGCATCATCGAGCCGGCCGCGACGCTCTTGGGATACTCGAGCCTCCGCAGCAGGAAGCGATACCCGATCTTCTTCGCGAACGTTTCGAAGTCGGCTGTCCAGTCATCAGGAATCGGGGACGATTTCAGATTGACCGACGTCACGTGCCAGCGCAGCGCCTGTTCCAGAATGTAATTCAGATCGAAGTGGTCTCGCTTCCACTCGGAAACTGTGCCGCACACCTCTAACGACACCGGGCGTTTCTGCCAGACGTCCTGAATGCCGGACCGCACCACCTGCTGGGGATAGACATCCAACATCTCCGGCTCGAAGTACGGATTGTCGGACTTCACGCGCAGGTCACCGAGACAGTCGAGCCGCCAGCCCCCTCCCCTGCTGGTTCCATAGGTTAGCGCCTGAGGTTCGTCGAAGTTCATGAGCAGGGTTGTGTTGGGAAACGCGTCGAACCAGATGTCGATCAACGCCTTCTGATAAGGGAAGGCGGGCATATACGGGCTCCAACCTTCGCCCCAGTAGCCGACGGACGAGATGTCGACGCTATCGATATAAGGATTCCCGTCGTATCGTTTTCCAGCCTCCGCCACCAGCCTTCCCCAATACTGCAGATAGATCGGGTCAGAAAAATCAGGCTGCCAGATGTTGCCGTCTTTGGCGGTGGGTTTGTTGGCGCGGCGCGCGCCGGTCGTGAGATACCACGCGGGCAGCGGATCCTTATTCGAGTACGGCATCAGGCGGATGGCGAGCGTCTGCCCGTGGGCACGCGCCTCTGCGAGCGCGAGATCGAGAATGTCCCAGCGATATTTCCCGGGCTCGGGTTCGAGCGCGTTCCAGTACCAGCGGAGATAGGCGATGGTCGTGTCCGGGAAATCCGGCTTGCTTGCGGCCGGCGGAAGTTTGGTGACGGGGCCGATCTCGGACCATTCCAACGCGGGGTTGGTGGCTTGCCCGTTGAACCGGTTGAAGGTGGTGATGCCCATGCCTGGGTTTTGGAGGACGTCGTTGATGGGTGCGGGGCGCACGATCACCGTGTCGCGCTGCGCGTAGGAGAGGGAACTGAGCAGGGCGACTGCGGGCAACCACAAGGATTTTTTCATGGGATTCCTGAGGAACGCTCCATCGACAAGGAAAGATAACGACAGGAAAAGATAACAAAGAAAAGACGGCAGGTGGGAGCCGTAAATGTAGAGGCTCGGCGGGCGAGTCCCAGATTGGAGTAAGAAAGCGCGAGCGGTTCCGATGCTACCCCAGCGGCTCGAACAGATTCCCCTCCACCCGGTCGGCGACTTTGGTCAGTTCCTTGCGCGCGAACTGCAGGAAGTGGGGTGCGGCGCGGTGCGCTTCCAGCGCGGCGTCGTCTTTGTACTGCTCGTAGATGAAGAAGCGCCGGGGCTCAGTCTTATGGCGATGCACCACGTACATCGCGCACCCAGGCTCTTGGCGAGAGGCCTCGGTCAGTTTCGAGAAGATTGCGGCTACATCGGCTTCATGCCCCACTTTCGCCATCCACGTCACAGCCAGGACAACCATTGCACGCTCCGTTGGAACAGCTTTCAGCCGTCAGCCCTCAGTTGTCAATGAATTCATTGACAACTGAGAGCTGATGGCTGAAGACTGAGAATTCTAAGCCTTGGCTTCTTGATGCCCCACTGCGGCTTTCATAGCGGCCGCAAACTCGTCGACGAAAATCGTATGGTCACGATCGGGCCCGGTCGACACCATGCCCACGCGCGCGCCACTTTCTTTTTCCAGAAAGGCCAGGTACTCCCGCGCCGCCTTGGGCAATTTTTCTAACTGTGTAATGCCTTGCGTCGAGGTCTTCCATCCCGGCTTGCTTTCGTAAATGCACTCAATCTTCTTGTAGCCGCTGTCCTGCGCGGGAATCTCGTCGGTTTTCTTGCCGTCGATCTTGTACCCCACGCACACCGGAATCTCGGCGAATTCGTCGAGCACGTCCAGCTTCGTGACCACCAGCCACGAGATGCCGTTAATCATGCCAGCGTAGCGGAGAAGAGGCAAATCCATCCACCCGCAACGCCGCGGACGCCCGGTCACCGCACCATACTCATTGCCGCGCGCGCGCAGCAACTCGCCCTTGTCGTCGTTGGCTTCGGTGGGGAAAGGGCCTCCGCCCACGCGGGTGCAATAAGCCTTGGTCACGCCGATCACCATATCGATGGCGGTGGGAGCAACTCCCGTCCCGATCACCGCGCCACCGGATGTTGCGCTAGAAGAGGTCACGAACGGATAAGTGCCGTGATCGATATCGAGCATCGTCCCCTGGGCGCCCTCGAACACGACTGACTTGCCTTCGGCCAGCATGCGGTTCAGAAAAACCGCGGTGTCGCGGACGAAAGGCGCGACCTTCTCCGCCGCCGCGGCGTACTCGTCGTACATCTTGTCGGCATCCAGCGGCTCGGAGTTGAACAGCGCGTGCGCAATCATGTTCTTCTCGCGCACGGCGTTCTCGATATGCGTCTTCAGGAGCTTCAAGTCGAGCAGGTCGGCCACGCGCAACCCGCGGCGGCCCATCTTGTCTTCATACGCCGGGCCGATCCCGCGCGACGTGGTTCCGATCTTGACGCGCCCGGGCGCGTTCTCCGCGGCCAATTCGATCATGCGGTGATAGGGCAGGATGACCTGCGCCCGGTTACTGACGAAGAGCGTGCCGTCGACCTGCACGCCCATTTCGCGCAGTCCTCCGACTTCCTTCAGGAAGGCAATGGGGTCGAGCACCACACCGTTGCCGATCACGCTGTAACAGCCGGAACGCAAAACGCCGCACGGCACTAGTTGCAGAACAAACTTTTTACCGTTGATGATGACGGTGTGACCCGCGTTGTGACCGCCCGCATAGCGCGCCACGACGGGAAAGCCTTCAGACAGGACGTCGACAATCTTGCCCTTGCCCTCATCGCCCCATTGCGCGCCCACGATGACCGCAGCCTTGCCCTTTTTCAAAGCCAACTCCGTGCCTGGAAAATATTCGGATCCCGGGGTTCGCACACACACGCTTCGCCCGCGGTTCGTCGCCGTCTGAGAAAGTTACTGGGATTTGAGCGGATCGGAGTGTGTACAGGTAAGGATACATTGATGAGGCAGAAGTGGGCAATTGCGGGACAGCCAGTCTTCAGTCGTCAGTCGTCAGTCTTCAGATCAGTCGTCCCGGACGGGTTGTTGACCCCGGCCTTCCGTAAATCTGCGGCTGGCTCCTACGTGCTCGCTTCGCCGCGAACTCCAGCGCCCAAAAATAGCCAATCAAAAACATTTCAAAGAAGCCGAGCTCACCAGATATGCCCCCTCTCACGAGATTCTGAGACCTGTAACCGTAGCCTGCTGCCCGAAGTCTAAGCCAAAGGCCGTCCCTGCTGACGACTGACGACTGACGGCTGAAGAT
>Ga0307469_10001032_pt1 | contig 10330 bp, 7 predicted proteins | sample atmos_gasesAM2C__FD_203084 | JGI IMG/M metagenome (GOLD analysis project Ga0307469, IMG submission 203084) | Hardwood forest soil microbial communities from Morgan-Monroe State Forest, Indiana, United States - atmos_gasesAM2C_515 | ecosystem: Environmental > Terrestrial > Soil > Temperate forest...
GCGCTCTTTCCTGAAAATGTAAAGACTGGCATGTGACTGTCTCCTCAATTCCCTTCTTGCATTTGCTTCGATCTTGCCCCGGCCTGGCCGGAAACGCCGCCTAGAGTGCTAGCGTTTGTTGGGTGCAGCGGCTTTGGCCGCCATTCCCGGCGTCGTCGGTTGCCGGAGGCCCGCTCCCCGGTTAATCATTTCCTGCAATTCGTCCTGGTTGCTCGACCGCATGAGCGCCGTTTCGATAGTGATCTGCTTCTGGAAATACGCCGTCGCCAGCGACTGGTTGAAGGTCTGCATGCCGAACTTTTCCTGTCCGGACTGCATGGCGGAATAGATCTGGTGAATTTTGTCTTCGCGGATCAGGTTGCGGATGGCGGCATTGGGCACCATGATCTCCATGCACATGGCGCGCCCCTTGCCGTCGCTCTTGGGCAGCAGGCTTTGGCACATGATGCCTTCGAGCACCAGCGAAAGCTGGGCGCGAATCTGCGGCTGCTGGTGGGCCGGGAACACGTCGATGATTCGGTTGATGGTCGATGACGCCGAATTGGTGTGCAGCGTTCCGAACGTCAAGTGGCCGGTTTCCGCGATGCGCAAGGCCGATTCGATGGTTTCCAGGTCGCGCATTTCGCCGATGAGCACCACGTCCGGGTCTTCGCGGAGTGCGGCGCGCAGAGCGTCGGTGAAGCTCTTGGTGTCAGCGTGCAACTCACGCTGGTTCACCAGGCAATTCTTGTTCATGTGCACGAACTCGATCGGGTCCTCAATGGTGAGGATGTGATCGTGCCGCTCGGTGTTGATCTTGTCGATCATGGCGGCCAGCGTGGTCGACTTGCCGGAACCGGTCGGGCCGGTCACCAGCACCAGCCCGCGCGGCTTGTCGCACAGTTTGCTGACCACCGTGGGCAGGCCGAGCTGGTTGAACGACTTGATCTCGAAGGGAATGACGCGGAAGACGGCCGCTGTCGCGCCGCGCTGGTTGAAGCAGTTGGCGCGGAAGCGGGCCAATCCTTTCAGGCCGAACGAGAAGTCGAGCTCGAGATTCTCTTCGAAGCGGTGCTTCTGCGAGTCGGTCATGACGCTGTAGGCGAGCTGCTTGGTCTCAGCCGGCGTCAACTGCGGCAGGTCGAGCGGTACCAGGTGCCCGTGCACACGAACCTGCGGCGGCGAATTGGTAGTGATGTGCAGGTCGCTGCCCGACATCTCCAGCATCCTTTTGAGCAAATCGCTTAACGAAAGCGCCATAAAGTTTCTTTCCCCTCCCCGTACCCAATCCTTAGTGAATGGTCTCGCGCGCGACTTCTTCCAGCGTGGTCATGCCCAGACTGACCTTGATAAGGCCGCTGCGGCGCAGGGTAATCATGCCCCGCTCGATCGCTTTCTTTTTCAACTCGACCGCCGAAGCGCCGACCAGCACAAGCTCCCGGATCTCATCGTCCACTTCCATCACTTCATAGAGACCGGTGCGCCCCTTATACCCGGTGTTGTTGCAGACGCCGCAACCTTTTCCCTTCTGGATCTTCACGGTCTTGGCCTCTTCCGGCGTGTAGCCTTCCTCCAGCAACGTCTGGTGTGGTACCTCAATGACTTCCGTGCAGTCTTTGCAGATACGCCGCACCAGGCGCTGCGCGCAGATCAGGTGGACCGACGTGGCGACCAGGAAAGGCTCGATGCCCATGTTCATCAGGCGCGTGATGGTCTCTGGCGCGCCGTTGGTGTGCAGCGTAGAGAGCACCAAGTGGCCAGTAAGCGCGGCCTTGATGGCGATTTCCGCCGTTTCAAAGTCTCGAATCTCACCGACCAGGATGATGTTGGGATCCTGTCGCAGGAAAGCGCGCAGCGCGGCCGCGAAGTTCAAGCCGATCTGCTCCTTCATCTGCACCTGGTTGACGCCTTGCAACTGGAATTCGACCGGGTCCTCGGCGGTCATGATGTTGGTATCGGGCTGGTTCAGCCGCGCGATCGAGGAATACAGCGTGTTGGTCTTGCCGGATCCCGTAGGTCCGGTAACCAGCACCATGCCGTACGGCTTCAGAATCGCCTTCTCGAACTTGACCAGCGACTCGGGCTCGAAGCCGAGCTTGGTCATGTCGAGCCGCAGGTTCTCCTTGTCAAGCAACCGCATGACGATCTTTTCACCCCACAACGTGGGCAGCGTGCTGACGCGGAAATCGAGTTGCTTCTTCTTCCCGCCCACCGCCATTTTCAGCATGATGCGGCCGTCCTGCGGGAGGCGCTTCTCGCTGATGTCCAGCTTGGCCATGATCTTGAGGCGGGAGGTGATGGCGTCCTTCAACTTGAGCGGCGGCGTCATAATCGACTGCAGAATGCCGTCAATGCGGAAGCGTACGCGGAATTCTTTTTCGTACGGCTCCATGTGAATATCGCTGGCGCCACGCTTTACGGCATCGGTCAAAACCAGGTTCACGAGCTTGACGATGGGAGCCTCGTCGGCCGCCTTCTCCAGCTCGTTGAGGTCCATCTCCTGTTCTTCGGCCTGCAGTTCGACATCCGCTTCGCCGAGCTCGGTCATCGACTGCATGACCTGCTCGAGGTCTTCCTCTTTGGCCGTTCCGTAAGCTTTCTCAATGCCCTCGGCGATTGAGCTCTCGGAGGCCACCACCGGCTCGATGTTGAAGCCGGTCATGAACTTGATATCGTCCATCGCGAAGACGTTGGTCGGGTCGACCATGGCGATGGTGAGGGACGCGCCCACGCGGCTCAAGGGCAGGATCTGGTAGCGCTTCGCGGTCTCGAACGGAATCAGCTTGACGACCGCAGCATCGATCTCGAAGTAGGAGAGATTGATGGCAGGCACGCCGTACTGGCGCGACAGGAAATTCGTCACGTCTTCATCGGTCAGGAAACCAAGCTTCACCAGGGCCGAGCCGAGGCGGCAGTTGGTCTCTTTCTGGACCTTCGTGGCCTGTGTCAACTGCTCTGGGGTGATTACCTTCTCTTTTACGAGAAGATCGCCCAGCCGTTGCGACATACGTTCGATCTCCTATCGATCGACAGAGATATAGCGCCAGACTGCGTTGGTTGTTGACGCGAAACCGCTTGTTTTCAGGGGAGAGAACCGCAGCGCATTTCGCGTTGACATAAATTGTCAACGCAGATGGATTACCGCACCAGTAACTTAGGTACCTGTCCTGCACGGTTCGACTTACGGCCCATACTTCCAACGCGCAAAACGCCGGAATCTAGACAACATCCAATGCCAGCAACCCGAATTGTGCCTAACGTACATGCACCTTCGTACAAGGCGCAGCATGGCTTGCAGACAAGAGCTTTTCCGCATCGGGCGCACTCGTCGCCTATCACACACGGCTGTGACCGCTTCCCTTGGTCGCAAGTCGTCTTCTGGGATGCTCGATGCAGGCCATCCCATGCCCTACCGCCGCATTCGCCATCTATTTGCAGCCCTCTGCCCTCATTTTCTACAGCTCGGGGCTCGAAGCCCAGTCCTTGCGCCAGCAGGCAGACACGCTGGGCATCTCAATCGGAACTGCAGTGCGGCCTTCCCTCCTTTCTGAACGCCTCTACGCCGCCACCCTGGGACGCGAATTCAACATGGTGGAACCCGAAGACGCGATGAAGTGGGCGGTGATCCGCCGCGAGCGCTCGACCTTCGATTTCACTGGAGGCGATCGGGTGCTTGCCTTCGCGCAAGTCCACCGCATGAAGGATCGAGGACACACGCTGGTGTGGCCATGGTCGAACCCGGCTTGGCTGACGAGCCAGTCCTTCACGCCGGAACAGCTTTCGCAGATCCTGCAAGAACACATCACGACGGTGGTCACGCACTTTCGAGGCAAGGTCTTCGCATGGGATGTGGTCAACGAAGCCTTCGACGAACACGGAGCACTGAAACATTCGCCCTGGTATGACCAGCCCGGAATCGGACTCGCCGCCAAGTCCAGTGCGTACATTGAGCAGGCTCTGCGATGGGCGCACGCTGCCGATCCGCAAGCTCTGCTCTTTTACAACGACCATGGAGCCGAAACCATCAACGTCAAGTCAGAAACCATTTATGCGATGGTGAAAGACTTCCGGCAGCGCGGCGTACCCATCGACGGGGTCGGCATGCAGATGCATATCTTCGATCTGCGCCCGGATGTCGATGGCATCGCGGCCAGCATCGCCCGGTTCGCAGCCCTTGGCCTCCGGGTGCACATCACGGAAATGGATGTCGCGCTCCCTGTGGACGCTAGCGGCCACGCTTCCGCTGCCGATCTTGCTCAGCAGGCGGAAATTTACCGCCGGATTGCGGCGGCTTGCCTGGCCCAAGGCAACTGCACGGCAATCCAGACCTGGGGTTTCACCGACAAATACTCCTGGATCGGCTGGAAGAGCAAAGGTTCCCAGGGACAGGCGCTTCCCTTCGACCGCAATTATCGACCGAAGGCCGCCTACGGGGGTCTGCGAGACGCTCTCCACGGTGGGCAAAAGCCGGCTTCGGCATCTGTACGGTAAGTCGAACCCAAGTCTTCCCCAGCTATAATTGCGGTTCAGGCGCTGGTATCTGCAGCCAGTATCCCGGCAGTGGCGAAAGCGAAACCCATCTCGGACGCACAGCGGAGACGCAAGCGAGTCATCATTCCGCTCGCGGTGGGAATTGCCCTTCTCTTTGGCATTCTCCTTTCGCAGTCCTCCTTCGATCAGCCGGCGTTCCTGAATCCCGATAGCAACCAGCAACTTCTCCTCTTTGCCGCGCTGTCTGCGCTGATCTTCCTGCTGTTTGTCGCGCTCACGTTTGTGCTGGCGCGCAATCTGTTGAAGTTGTTCGCGGAACGGCGGCTTGGGGTCCTGGGCTCGAAGTTTCGTACTCGCCTGGTCGTCACCGGTCTGCTGCTTTCCTTCCTGCCGGTGATTGTCATGTTCTGGTTCGCCTATGGCTTGATGAACCGGACCATCGATCGGTGGTTTTCCCGTCCCGTGGAAGAAGTGCGCGAAGACACGCGGGCGATGGCGTCGCTGCTGGCCACGTATGCTCAGCAGAATGCAACCGCCGAGGCAGCCGCCATCGCAAGCTCTCCGGACACGGTCCGCGCATTTTCAACTCATGATTTTTCGACCGTGGAAAGCGAGTTTGCGCAGCATGAGACCACTCTCCAGGGTGGGTTCGCGTTTGCACTGCTGAAAGGCAACGCCGAGGTGAGCTTCCACGCGCCCGCCTCGTGGGGAGAGATGCGTTCGAAGGCGGCTCTCGACCAGTTGTCGGGCCCTGCTCCTTCGCCGTTCATGTGGGAACAGACCGAATACATTCTGGGCACGGCGCCGGTAGATGGTGACGGGCTCATTCTGGTGGCGATGCCTTTGCCCCAGAAGTTCTCGGCTACCGTGAAACAGTTGGAGGCCAGCCAGAAGCGATATTTCGAACTTTACCGGCAGAAGCGACTGGTGCGCCGCACTTACATGAGCTTATTGCTTCTGCTCACCGTGCTGGTGCTGTTCAGCACCACCTGGCTTGCGCTCTTCCTCTCGAAACTGGTGACGCGCCCGGTCGCAGCGCTGGCCGAGGCGACCCAGGAAATCTCGCGTGGGCGTCTGGACTATCGCGTCGAGGTGACTGCCGCCGACGAGATCGGCGACCTGGTGCAGTCCTTCAACCGCATGGCGGAGGAACTGGAGACAAGCCGCCACCAGATCGACGCCTCCAGCCGGGATCTCAGCGTCGCCAACACGGCGCTTGAACAACGGCGGCGCCATATCGAAACCATTCTGGAAAGCATTCCAACCGGGGTATTGTCCCTGGACGCGCAGCGCCGGATCACGCACGTAAACCAGGCACTGTTGCGGATGTTTCATCCGAGCAGCCCGGCTGACGAGCAAGATTCCGGCATGATCGGCTCCGAGTTGCAGGAGGTCTTTCCTTCTGATGTCGTCGACGACCTGCAGGTGCTCCTGCGGCGAGCCGACCGCATGGGCATCACGACCAGTCACACCGAGATCCAGCTGCAGCGCACGAAATTGAATGCGGCGCTCACGGTTGCCACCTTGCAACATCAGGAAGAGCGGCTCGGCTATGTTTTGATCTTCGAAGACTTGTCTGATTTGCTGAAGGGGCAAAAGCAGGCCGCCTGGCGCGAGGTAGCCCGTCGCGTCGCCCACGAGATCAAGAATCCGCTGACTCCGATCGCTTTATCAGCCGACCGTATCCGCCGCCATCTGGATCGTGGCACGTATCCGGATGCCGCCTCCCTGGAAATCATTCGCCATTGCTCGGAAACGATCGCCTCTTCGGTCGACACGGTTCGCACACTGGTGGATGAGTTCTCCACCTTGGCAAGGTTCCCGGCATCGCACCCGCATCCCGCCCGCATCAATGCCATCGTGGAAAGTGCCCTGAATATGTTCGACGGACGACTGGCGGGGGTAACGGTGCGCAAAGACCTTGCGCCCGATCTTCCCAAGGTCATGGCCGATCCGGAAGCCATCAAGCGCGCTCTCGCCAACCTGGTCGACAATGCCGCCGAAGCCATGGAGGGTGCATTGCTACGCGAGATGCGGGTCAGCACCAGCCTGGTGACCAGCCGCGATGCGGTGGAGATTCTCATCGAGGATTCGGGCCACGGCGTCACGCAGGAATTGAAGGAGAAATTGTTCCTGCCCTACTTCTCGACCAAGAAGCGCGGGACCGGACTGGGCCTCGCCATCGTCAGCCGGATCGTCGAAGACCATCACGGTTCGATTCGGGTCGAAGAGAATCGTCCGGTGGGCACACGCTTCATCGTGGAACTGCCCCTGGCCCCCGAACCCGCTGCCCCCACCATTCAACATGTCTAAAATCCTGATCGTCGATGACGAATCCGGCATCCGCGAATCACTCAAGGGCGTGCTGGATGACGAAGGCTTCCGCACGGAACTTTCGGAGTCCGGCGAAGCGTGCCTGCGCCTACTGGAGCGCCAAAGTTTCGACGTCGTTTTGCTGGATGTCTGGCTCCCGGGTATGGATGGACTGGAGACTCTGCAGAAGATCCGGGAACTCGACAACCCTCCGGAAGTCATCATGATCTCCGGCCATGGCACGATCGAAACCGCGGTGCGGGCCACCAAGCTCGGCGCCTACGACTTTCTCGAGAAGCCGCTCTCCATCGATCGCACCTTAATTCTTATCAAGCACGCTATTGATGCCAAGAAATTGCGCCGCGAAAACCGCGACCTCAGGAAGCAGCTGCAATCGAAAAACGTGATAGCCGGCGACAGCATACCCATGAAAGCCCTGCGCCAGCAGACCGCGATCATGGCGCCTACGAACGGCCGCGTGCTGATCTATGGCGAGTCGGGCACGGGCAAGGAACTGGTCGCCCAGGCAATCCACTCGCAGAGCCTGCGCAAGGACGAGATGTTCGTGGAAGTAAATTGCGCCGCCATTCCCGAAGACCTGATCGAGAGTGAACTCTTCGGACATTGCCAGGGCTCATTTCCCGGCGCCACCACCGACAAGGAAGGCAAATTCCAGAAGGCGACCGGCGGCACTCTCTTCCTTGACGAAGTCGGCGACATGAGCCTGAAAACGCAATCCAAGGTGTTGCGCACCCTGGATGAGCAGCGCTTTACCCCGGTCGGCGGCACCGAGGCAATTACGGTAGACGTCCGCGTGATCGCGTCCACCAACAAAGATCTGGAAGAGGAAATCTCAAAAGGAAATTTTCGCGAAGACTTGTTCTACCGCCTGAACGTTATCCCGTTCTTCGTCCCGCCGCTGCGGGAACGCAAAGAAGATGTACCACTGTTGGCGCGCCACTTCCTGAAGGAATTCGCCGCCGCTTACGGGCGTCGTTCGCGGGAGATCGCCGACGATGCCATCGACACCCTGATGCGCTATTCCTGGCCGGGCAACGTGCGCGAGTTGAGAAACGTCATCGAGCGCATCGTGATCATGAACCCCACCACGACGCGCTTCGAGCGCAAGCACCTGCCGCCCCTGATTTATCGGGACGGCAGCCGGCGTGCCGCGGGAGCGGAGTTCTCGAGCCTGCACCAGGCCCGCGACGCCTACGAACGCGACTATATTCTAAAGAAATTAGACGAGAGCCACGGCAACGTCACCCGCGCCGCGGAAATGCTCGGCCTCGAGCGCAGCCACCTGTATCGGAAGATGAAAGCTCTGGGAATTGCCGCCAAGGAATAGCCGAGTCAATCGACCGGCGCAGCCCGAGGCCAGGATGCCTACCGCTTGATCATGTGAATCTCTTTCCCGTTGTTCTTGAACTGCACTTCGTCCATCAGTTCGTTGATCAGGAAAATGCCGCGGCCGTGATTGGAGTAGATATTCTGGCCAACCACCGGGCTGGGAATGGAGTTGGGATCGAACCCGGGGCCGGGATCGCGGACGATGATCAGCATGCCGCGCGTTTCGTCGCAGACCACGTCGCATTCCACAATCTTCTTCGGGTCGGCCTTGGCGCCGTGCACGACCGCGTTCGCAAGCGCTTCGCTCAGGGCCAGTTCGATCGCGTCTTCCTTGCCGGACGCGCAATGCGTCTCGCGCACGACTTCCATGATCCCCTGCACAACCGGATCGATAGCGTCCTTATCCGCGGCAAGAGTCACCTTCAACTTGAGCACTAACTTATCTGGATCGAAGCTACAGCCGTTCGTAGGTTCTCCAGCCATGACTACGTGACCCCAAAGGTGAGATACGCCGCGATTGCACGATTTTATAGGCAGATGTACCGAGTCACAAACAAGATCTACTATTTTCGACTGGCGCGCCCCGGCGGAGGAGCTAAGCCCTCCAGTTGCCGTCGCCAATCCAGTTCGTCCACAAAGGCACGGGAGTCCCGCCAGCCCGGCTGCACCTTCACAAAGAGTTCCAAAAAGACCTTGGCGCCTAACATGCGTTCGATGTTCAGTCTGGCGGCGGTGCCGATTTTCTTGAGCATCTGGCCGCCTTTTCCCACCAGAATCGCCTTCTGCCCGTCGCGCTCGCAGTAAATCGTCGCCGCGATACGCGTTACCTTTGCCCCTTCCTCAAATTGGTCGACCATCACTGTGCTTGCATGCGGCACTTCCTCTTTTGTCGCCAGCAAAACCTGCTCCCGGATGATCTCAGCCGCCATGAACCGGGTCGGTTGATCGGTAATTTGATCCTCAGGGAAAAAGGCGGGGCCCGCTGGCAACGCGTTGACAACTGCATCGATGAGCGTATCCAGTCCTTCTTTCTTCAGAGCAGACAGCGGAATCACTTCGCGGAAGCTGTGCAGGCGATGGTAGTCCGCGATCAGCGGCAAAAGCCTTTTCTTATCGCCGAGCAAATCAATCTTGTTGAGCAACAGGAACACCGGCGTCCCCGCCTGCTGTGCCAGCTTGAGCGCGAACTCGTCTTCGCGGCTTAGACGCCTGGTCGCGTCAAGGATCAGCAGAATGAGATCGCAGCCCTGCAGGGCTTCGTGGACCTCGACCATCATCTTGCGGCCCAGAGAGCTGTCCGGTTTGTGCACTCCCGGAGTGTCGATCAGGACGACCTGCGCGCCCGATCGCTTGCCTCGCTTGGGAATGTTCAGAATCCCCTGGATGCGGTTGCGTGTGGTCTGGGGCTTTGGACTGATGATGGCAAGCCGTTCGCCCGCGAGCGCATTCAGCAATGTGGATTTCCCTGCATTGGGGCGCCCGAGAATGCATACGAAGCCGGAGTGAAAAGGCATAAGGGAAGAGCGTTCGGCACGCGCGCCGGCGGGTCCGGCGCGGACGCTAACTATATCAGCTTCATCTGGCGCGGCTCGACTGCGTTGATCCGCACCCGTTCCACCCGGCGGTCGGTAGAGTCCAACACCTCGAAGCGCAACCCGTCTTCTTCGATGATCTCGCCCTTTTGCGGAATGCGTCCAGCCAACTCGGTCACGAGTCCGGCGACGGTTGTCGCCTCCTTACCCTCCAGGCGAATGCCAAAAAGCTCGTCAAGATGGTCGACGTCCATGTTTCCCGGAACGATGTAAGAGTGTTCGCTTTCCTTTACGACTTGCGATTTCTCGTGCTCATCACGAATCTCGCCCACGATCTCTTCCACCAGATCCTCAATGGTCAGCAGCCCGGCGACGCCGCCGTACTCGTCCACCACGATCGCCATGCGGATATTGTTCTTTCGCATCTCGCGCAGCAGGTCGCTGCCCAGCTTGCTCTCGGGGACGAAGTAGACATCCTTGCGCATCAGCGACTCGACGGTCCGGACGCGCGCTTCCGTATCTGGCACCTGCAGCACGTCTTGCGCGTAGACGATGCCTACGATGTTGTGGATGGAATCGCGATACACCGGGACCCGCGAAAACGGCTTCGTACGCAGCAGTTCAATGAACTGCTCAACCGTCACACTGGTGGGCACCGCCACCAT
>Ga0307469_10001033_pt1 | contig 10326 bp, 8 predicted proteins | sample atmos_gasesAM2C__FD_203084 | JGI IMG/M metagenome (GOLD analysis project Ga0307469, IMG submission 203084) | Hardwood forest soil microbial communities from Morgan-Monroe State Forest, Indiana, United States - atmos_gasesAM2C_515 | ecosystem: Environmental > Terrestrial > Soil > Temperate forest...
ACCTGCCGCTGGTGCCCAAGCAGGGCTCGGGCACCCTTTCGGCTGGCCCTAACGGCAATAGCCGCCCGCTCAGACACTAATAGCATTGGTGCCTCTGCGTTAAGCAACACGCATCTGCTCTCGATGTACGACTTGGAGAAGAGGAGTATTGGCTCCCCGCTCTATCTGCCCGTATCTGGGCAGTATCTGGGTGATATGACCGCCCTGGGGCTTTTGAGCTAACGCCAATGGCAGTTCACATCGGGATGAAAAACGATTTCGTCTCGGCTTCCCTCAGACATTACATAAAGATGAGGAGACAAGATACAAACACTCCATCTGTAAGCCCGCGATTGGCATGTGATCTGCACTACTGCGGACGGAGGTCGCTTGAAGACACTTCTCGAATTTATCGGCATGATAGCAAGCTTCGCGGCCCGAGTGATTACGAGCGCCTGGCGTTCCCCCTACGAGTTCGAACAGACCTGGATGCAAGTAGGTGAAATCGGAGCTCGTTCCTTACCTCTTGTTGCGGCATCGGGGTTGGCCCTGGGAGTGGTCATGACACTGCACACGCACAGCACGCTGGTTACGTTTGGCGCGGCAGCCATGATCCCAAAGGTGCAATCACTCTCTTTCTTTATTGAAATTGGTCCTCTCGTGGCTGCCCTTCTTGTGGCCGGCCGAGTTGGTGCAGGCATTGGTGCTGTACTCGCCAACTTGCGCGCGTCCGAACAGATCGATGCCATTGAGGTACTGTCCGTCGATTCTTTCAAGTTTCTCGTAGTGCCGCGAGTGGTCGCTTGCGTTTTAGTTCTGCCGTTGCTAACCACTTTCATGGATCTGACCGCACTTCTGGGTGGATTCCTGGCGGAGCACGCTTTGTCTCATTTGTCGGCACAACTGTTTATTGGGCGCGCATTCAATGGCATCGCGTGGTCTAACTTCGTCCCCCCTACTCTGAAAACGACCGTCTTTGGCTTCTTGATAGGAACAGTCTCCTGCTACTACGGCTACACGACTGATGAAGGAGCTGAAGGGGTGGGACGAGCAGCAACGAACAGCGTCGTTCTGTCCTCGTTGTTGGTCATTGTGGCAGATGTGGTCCTCGTCAAGATCATCTTCCTCTTTTTTCCTGGGAGCGCACTATGACCGAGTCCCAGCCAGCGGCCATCGTATTCGACGGGGTCTCGAAGTCCTTTGGAAGTAAACAAGTCTTGCAGGAGGTTTCTTTCTCGGTGAGGCAAGGTGAAACGGTTTGCCTTCTGGGCCGCAGCGGAACCGGAAAAAGCGTAACCCTAAAACTGCTCATCGGATTGCTGAAGCCGAATATTGGCAAAGTGCTAATTGGTCGGGACAATATTTCGTCGCTTGAAGGTGATGACCTTTCGCGGTTACGGCGGAAGATGGGTTTTCTCTTTCAAAGCGCTGCCCTGTTCGATTCAGCGACCTTAGAACAGAATCTCGCTTTGCCGCTTCGTCGGCTTACGGACAAGTCAAAATTGGAAATCGAATACGCCGTGCATCGCGCTCTCGCCGAGGTTGGCTTGGCAGCAGACAAGTACAAGATGCCGGGAGAACTTTCGGGAGGAATGAAGAAACGGGCTGGGCTGGCGCGTGCTCTCGTCCTCGAGCCGGAGATTCTGCTCGTCGATGAACCGAGCAGCGGCCTTGACCGTATGACCGCATCCGAAATCGACGACCTGTTACTCGAACAGAAAGCAAAGCGACGAACAACTATTGTGATCGTGACGCACGACATTCATGGCGCCAGACGGGTTGGCGATCGGTTTGCAGTCCTAGATAAAGCAAGGTTAGTTGCATTCGATACCCTTCAATGTCTGGAGAACCACGAGAGCAAAACAGTTCGCACACTAGTTGGGGGACAATAATGCGGAATCGAAACATTATTACCGGAGCATTCGTCTTGGCGGGCATCGCCCTCTTCACACTCGTCATCATTTTAGTTGGAAATCAGCGCAAGACGTTTGCCAAGCACGTCGAGTTTTATACCGAGTTCGCAAATATCGATGGCATCATGAAGGGCTCTAAGATACGAGTGGGGGGCTTTGATGCCGGTGAAGTTACGGACATTAAGCTCCCCGATTCTCCGGCAGGCCACTTTCGCCTCACATTGAGTGTTGTCGAGCGGGTTCACGGTTTGATCAGGCCGGACTCGCTTGTCAGCGTGGCATCCGAGGGCATTGTTGGCGATAAACTTCTCCAGATTCATCCGGGCAGCGCGAACCTCCCTCCGGCAGTTCCCAACTCCACTCTTCGCAGTAAGGAAGCACTGGAAATGAGCGAATTACTGGAGAGAAGCGCCCGTCTCATCAACGATGTCAGCGGAACCATGAAAGAGGTTTCCACGAAGTTGACCGGAACTCTCGATGCAGCCACGACAACAGTCAATAACGCGAACGATTTGGTCGTCGGTATCAAGCAAGGAAAGGGGGCGATTGGACTATTGCTCCGAGACGAGAACACCGCGCGAAGCGTGCGCCAGACGCTCGCGAATGTGCAGCAAGCCACGGCCTCAGTTTCTGACGCCTCCATGCGAGCAGATCGTCTAGTCAGCGACTTTGAGTCGCGAAATCTCGGAGAAAAAGTCGATCAGACAATAGCGAGCGCGCAGAGTGCTGCCCTTAATGTCGACGCGAGCGCATTGCGACTTCGTCAAAGTCTGACTAGCGCTCTGGGTCCTGATTCTCACGGCGTCGACGCCGCAGATAATATCAGGCAATCGCTCTCAAATGTGAATCTGGCCAGCAGCAACATGGTGGAAGACACCGAGGCCTTGAAGCATGGGTTTCTGTTTAGAGGCTTCTTTAAGCGTCGTGGATATTACTCGTTGGCAAATCTCAAAGCAGATGAGTACCGAAGCAACAGAAGCTTTGCCGCTGCGACCAATACTCGTGCTTGGCTCGACAAGTCAGGACTTTTCGATAACAAGCAAGATGGAAGCGAAGAATTATCCCTGGCGGGAAAAGCGAAGATTGACGAAGCCATGGTTGACTTTGGTGATAGGGCTTTTGGAGGTGCCATCGTTGTAGAGGGTTATTCCACAACCGGCGATTCGAGATCTCAATTCGCAACTTCCCGCGTGCGCGCGACTCTTGTTCGTCAGTACCTACAGACGCGATTTGTGCTGAGTTCTCGCGACCTGGGAATCGTTCCGCTCCGCGGAGTACCTCCGCCAAGTACGAACAAGAAGAACTGGGACGGTGTCTGCCTTGTATTGCTCAAACGAATGGCCTCTGCACGTTAGCTTTCCTGTGCACTTCTTTCTGTACCAGAGCTAAGCCGGCCTTGTTAACAGAATGCGGTGGTTAATGAAGTCAGCTTTGTGCACAGACATAATAGTCAGGGGTAGAGGTGAGGAAAATGGCGAATAGTACTCCGGATCGGAAGAGTCCTCCGGTTGAGTCAGTCCGCAGCAACGGAACCGGTCTGGCTGATATATCGAACGAAACAGAACCCCGCGATGCGTTGTACTTATTTGCTTGCCATGTGGAGTGGTGCACCAAACAGAGACTGGTCGAATATAAGGAACTGCTTGCGGCGATCGACGACCATGACTGTTACATTCGTACTCTTGCAGAAGAGTTGCTCACCAGAAACTCATCAAGGCCTGCGTACTGACGCAGATATTGAGACTTGGAAATGCAGCAACCGAGGGTGCAAGGCCAATTCCGCTGGCTGAGATTGTAGCGGTGGCTCGGGCATGGGCCAACCCTGAAGATCGAAGTGACCTGACCGTTTTTTTGTACCAAGTGGAATGTTAGTGTAACGCCGCTTTTGACCTATGTCCGTAGTCGTCGGGGGTGTGGAGATGTGGGAAACGGGTTTTGTTTTCCACATCTCCATGCTCCGGTTTTGGAATGATGGCTTGCGGCGCCGGTGGCCGGTAGCCCAGCGCCGAGTGCGGTCGTTCGGTATTGAATTCCACTCGCCATCGCTCCGTCAGAATCTGTGCCTCTTTCAACGAGTAAAAGATCTCGCCGTTCAAGAACTCATCCCGCAACTTCCCGTTGAAACTCTCGCAGTAACCGTTCTCCCACGGACTTCCCGGTTCGATGTACAAGGTCTTCGTGCCTAACTGCCCCAGCCATTTCCGCAACTCCTTGGCAATGAACTCTGGCCCATTGTCCGAACGGATGTGCTCTGGTCCATCTTCAAACCGCCGTATTCCTTGCGCCAGCGGTAGAAAGTCTGCACCGTGATCTCGGCTTCCTTGCAGGCTTGGGGTGTGTTTTTTGCGTTTGCGATGCCAACTTCAATCTGCCGTAGCATCGGCACGATTTGTTCTGGCTTGTACCTCTTGATTGGCATGACCCGCTTTTCCTCCAAGTGGATTTTCTCTCATTCCACCTGGTACAAATTTCGCCGGTCAGGTCAGGCAGCAGAATGTGGGCAGTGAGAGCGTTTTGTTGATTGGCGGACAAGTAATGCGGGCGACTATGCGAACGCTGATGCACGATAATTCAACAGAAACTTTGGAAATGTTCAGCCGGGCAAGATTTGCAGCGGGGACATTTATCGGCGACTGTTTGCACTCGCACGAAGCCGCTTAACAGAACGAGGAAACTGCGCCCAGAAAAGCGGTAATATAGGGCGCAATGTCGACGGGACCTGAATTTGACGACTCAAAGAGGATCACCTCTGAACAGGTGGCGCCTGTACAAAGTGCCACTGCTGCACGTCGCAGTGCTCGGCGATCGCGACTTACGGCGATGGTCGCTATCATTTCGTTAGCGGCGATCGCCATTGTTTCGGCCTTACTGTGGTCACGACGTTCGCATTCCCAGCCGAATGCGGTGCGGCTATCACTCGGTCTGCCGCCAGGGATCACGTTACAAAGGAACTGGCACCCGTTCGAACAACTGGCGGTTTCTCGTGATGGCGAAATGTTGGCCTTCTCGGCGACTGACGCTTCTGGTCAGAGCTCGTTGTGGATCAGGCCTTTAGGGTCTGCGGAAGCGCGAAAGATGGACCAGACGGAGGGTGCGCTTCTGCCTTTCTGGTCACCGGATTCTCAGTTCGTCGGTTTCTGGGCGGGCGGCAAACTGAAGAAGATACGGCGGACGGGTGGACTTCCCGAGGTGATCTGCAGGGTTCCGGAAATCGCGCAGGGAGCCTGGGGCACAGACGGAACAATTCTCTTCGCCAAAGCCGTAAACAGCCCGATCTTTCGAGTTAACCAGGACGGCGCGAACGCAGCCGAAGCGACCTCGCTGCTTCCGGGACAGGTCAGCCAGATGTGGGTCCAGTTCCTGCCGGATGGTAGACACTTCATCTACTTGGCTCGGACGAGCCTGACAACCGATGATCCGCAAGCGAGAGTCTACGCTCAGTCTCTAGATGGCGGCGCTCCTATCGAACTTCTGACGAGTCAAAGCCGGGCGATAGCCGTGCCGGACTACCTGCTGTTCGCGCAGCGGCAGAATCTGTTCGCCCAACGCATGGACTGGAAGCGACTGCGAAAGATCGGCGAACCGTTGCTGCTGGCCCACAATGTGGCTGCTTCTCCAGCTTACCTTGGAACTTCTGAATTCACTGCTTCGCAAAACGGCGTCCTTATCTATGGCACAGCCGAAGGATTATCTTTCGACCGGCTGAACTGGTACGCACGAGATGGGTCCAGGATCGGCAGTCTCGATCCGGTTATTGATTATCAGCAGTTCACGCTTTCTCCGGATGGGACGCATTTGGCTTTGAACTCGTTCCATCAGCATGCCACCGGAAGCCTTTGGCTCATAGATATAGCGAGCAATACGACGACTCCCCTGACCAACGATCCGCATGCACAATCAGATCCCGTCTGGTCGCCCGACTCCCGCTATGTTGCCTTTAATCTTCTTCCCAATGGGGGCACTGACCCGCCATTCCTGGTACAGAAAATTGAAATTGGGAATCAACAGCCAGAGCTGATCTATGGCGACGACCAACGACACTGGGTGGAAGACTGGTCCCCAGACGGTCGCTTTTTGCTGACGCATGACACTAAGACGCTTTCGATCATACCTGTGACGGGCAACGGACACCCTGAAACTCTTTATTCATCGAGTTTCCTTAAAGATGAATTTCACTTGTCCCCAGATGGGCAGCTGATCGCTTACGGCGAGAACCGCAGCGGCAAATGGGAAATCTTTGTTGCTTCCTTTCCTTCATTTCAGTACATACAGCAAGTTTCGGTCGGTGGTGGCGCACAGCCGCGATGGCGCGTTGGCGGCCGGGAACTCTTCTTTATCGACTATCAAGGCGGAATGATGTCAGCGACCGTGGAGCGCGGCTCGCCTCCCAAGATAGGCGTTCCAAGAAAGCTATTTGATACAGGACTGATTCCAGATCCTACAGTCAACCAGTATGCCGTCACTCGAGATGGTCTCAGGTTTCTGGTGCTGGAGCCGCGGAAGGGCTTTGCGGAAAGCTACTCTGCAATTGTTAACTGGCCCGCGACGCTGAAGTAACGGCTCATGGTTGCTGCTGTCTGAAACGAGTTCCTGGTCGAAACGAGCAGTGTTTTTGGCACCAGCGTTAGAATGCTTCCGAGATGAGGATGGCTATGAGGTGGCCGAAGCTCAAATGAACGCCGCGCGAGCAGTTGTTGCGTTTGGCACGATTTGCCTGCTGTTCTGGTGTCCTCATATTTTTGCGCTGGATCCGTCCGTGGATGTAAGTCAATACGCGCATACCGCATGGACGTACCGCGACGGACTTGTGCAAGGCGCAATGAACGCAATCACGCAGACGCCTGACGGTTATCTGTGGCTCGCCACGCAGTCCGGTGTCGTCCGCTTTGACGGCGTTCGAACGGTGCCATTGCCTCTGCCGCCTGGGCAGCAACTTCCGAGTACCACGATTGGCGTCCTCCTGACCGCACGGGACGGAACCCTCTGGATCGGCACCCTTGACGGGCTGGCGAGTTGGAAGAACGGTCAACTGACCGACTATCCGGCACTTGCCCGCCACACTGTTGTCGCGCTTTTGCAGGATCGCACCGGAACCATATGGGCAGGCGGTACCGGGGGAGCCGCAGGAATAGTGTGTGCCATTCGCGACGGAAGCACCAAATGCTATGGCGATGACGGGAGTTTCGGCACCATAGTGGCATCCTTGTATGAGGATAGCGACGGGAGCCTATGGGTAGGAGCGGCGACAGGGATATGGCGATGGAGACCCGGCCCTCCAACCCGTTACTTGGCGACACCAATCAGCCGCGGCGGCAAGATGGCGCAAGGCGATCATGGATTGGGGGTCATAGTTGCTCTTGCCACCGTTCGTCAAATTATTGGAAGAACAGTAACCGATTATCCGCTTCATGGCGTGCCGATGCCGTTGACGGCTGCAACTGTGCTTCGCGACCGCAACGGTGGACTATGGATCGGCACAACAGCACATGGGCTCGTGCATTCGTACGGGGGTAAGACAAGCATATTCACGCACAAAGATGGCCTGTCGAGCGACCAGGTGAACGGCGTGTTCGAGGGGCGTGAAGGATCGATCTGGGTCGCCACTTCCGAGGGGCTCGACCAGTTTCGAGACTTGCCGATCACCTCGCTTTCAGTGAAGCAAGGGCTATCCGGCGCGGCCGCGAACTCCGTGCTGGGGGCACGCGATGGGAGCATCTGGATAGGCACGACGGATGGGCTCTACATGTGGAGAGACGGACGCACGAGCATCTATCAAAAGCGAACCAATCCTGTTCTGCCCGACGATGACATCGAATCGCTCTTCGAGGATGAGCGTGGTCGCATTTGGGTTTCGAGCTTTAGCGGGCTTGCAGTGTTTGAGAACGGAAAGTTCACCGCCGTCCCGTCCGTTCCCGCGGGGGCGAAAAATGCGATCACAGGCGATAATCACGGCGGGCTGTGGCTCAGTCTCTTCGGCACCGGCAAGAATTACGGTCTGGCGCACCTAGTCGATGGAAAAATCATTGAGCAGGTGCATTGGCAACAACTGGGTGGCGGTCCCGGAACCGGCCTCGTGCCCGACCCGGACGGCGGCGTCTTGACTGGACTGTTGAGCGGCGGGATGGCCTATGTTCGAGCGGGACAAATACGCAACTTGCCCTTGAGCGACGACCCGGCAGGTCCCCGCAGGGTGTTCGACATTTCGCGTGCTCGCGATGGCTCGATCTGGGCCGCAACCGCGAATGGTCTCGCACGCATACAAAACGAGCGCGTGGCAACGCTGACCACGGCGAACGGGTTGCCCTGCAAGACCGTTCACTGGATCATTGAAGACGACCAGTTTTCTTATTGGCTTTACACACAGTCCGGACTCCTGCATGTGGGGCGAAGCGACATGGAGGCCTGGATCGCCGATCCCAAGCGAACGATCCATGTAACGACCTTCGATGCCGACGATGGAGTACGGCTGGTTCCGATCCTCAAGGGGGATAGGCCCGCGGTCACCAAGTCTGCCGACGGCAAAATCTGGTTTGTCAACGGGAACACGGTGAGCTTCTTCAATCCTTCGCGTGCCAGCCTTAACACGCTGCCTCCGCCAGTCCACATCGAGCAGATCACGGCGAATGGCAAGGCGTACGACCTGACGAATGGCTTGCGACTGCCGGCGGGCGTGCACGACGTTTTGTTCGACTTCACGGCGCTGAGTCTGATGGTGCCACGGAAGGTGCGCTTCCGCGTCATGCTGGAGGGTCAAGACAAGAGCTGGCGGGAGCTGGTCAATCAGCGTCAAGTCCATTACACCAACCTGGCGCCGCGGGCGTACCGCTTCCGCGTGCTCGCGTCTAACAACAGCGAAGTGTGGAACGAGCAAGGCGACACGCTGGAGTTCTCCATCGATCCCGCCTACTACGAGACGTACTGGTTCCGTGCATTGTGTACAGCCGCTTTCATGGCATTGTTGTGGGCGGCCTACCAGTACCGCGTCCGGCGCTTGCATGATGACTTTCAGATGACGCTAGAGGCCCGTGTCAGCGAAAGAACAAGAATTGCCCGCGACCTACATGACACTCTGCTACAGAGCTTCCATGGTTTGCTGCTTCGGTTCCAAACGGTTTCTGTACTGCTACCAGGGCGGCCGATCGAGGCAAAAGAGAAACTCGACAGTGCAATCGAGCAAGCTGCCGGCGCGATCACGGAGGGACGGGATGCTGTGCAAGGACTGCGCGCCTCCACAGTCGAACGCAATGATCTTGCGCTGGCTATAAGCACACTGGGAGAGGAACTCGAAAACGCCTCAAGCAATCATCGACCTGCAACTTTCCGCGTAGCGGTTGAGGGCCAGGCGCGAGACCTCCACCCAATCCTCCGCGATGAAATCTACAAAATCGCTGCTGAAGCGCTGCGCAACGCCTTCCATCACGCCCAAGCGAAGCAGGTAGAAGTTGAAATCCGTTATGACCATGACCAATTTCGCTTGCGCGTGCGTGACGATGGAAAAGGCATGGATGCGGCGGTTCACTCCAGCCATGGTCTTGAGGGACACTATGGCTTGCGCGGGATGCGCGAACGAGCCACACTCATCCAAGGTAAGTTGGCGGTATGGAGCGAAGTCGATGAGGGAACCGAAGTAGAACTGCGCGTTCCTGCCAGCACCGTTTACACGACAGATCACAAACGTTCCTGGTTTTTTCAAAAATTTGCCGGAAAGACGAAGGCATAAAGTGATGAACGGCGGTAGCTCTCAAATTCGGATTCTTACGGTCGACGACCACCCGGTCGTACGGCAAGGCATCGCGGGTTTGCTTGCCGTTCAGCCCGATATGAGTTTAGTAGGCGAAGCGTCCAACGGTCGCGAGGCCATTAAGCAATTCCGTGCGCACCGTCCCGATGTCACGCTGATGGATCTGCAAATGCCGGAAATGAACGGCATTGACGCCCTCATTGCGATTCGAAATGAGTTTCCCGATGCAAAGGTTATTGTATTGACGACCTACGTAGGCGATGTGCAAATTCTACGTGCGCTCAAAGCCGGCGCTCAGGCCTACCTGCTAAAGAATACGTTGCATAAGGAATTACTGGAGACGATCCGCGCTGTCCTCGCGGGAAAGAAGAGCTTATCGCCAGAGGCCTCATACGAAATCGCCGAGCATGCAACCGATGACGCCCTGACTCCAGCCGAAGTCCTTGTGCTGCGACTGATCGCAGCTGGGAACGCGAACAAGCAAATTGCCGATCAGCTCTCAATCACTGAGGAGACCGTCAAGAGTCGAGTCAAATGCATCCTTTCGAAACTGGGCGCCAACGATAGAACGCACGCCGCGATGATCGGGTTGAAGAGAGGGATTATCGAGCTGTAACTCTTAGCATCCGCAGGCGCCTCTCGCCACAAGCCCGTGCGACTCTAAAGGGTGACACTCCCAACCCTTTTGAGGGT
>Ga0307469_10001034_pt1 | contig 10324 bp, 6 predicted proteins | sample atmos_gasesAM2C__FD_203084 | JGI IMG/M metagenome (GOLD analysis project Ga0307469, IMG submission 203084) | Hardwood forest soil microbial communities from Morgan-Monroe State Forest, Indiana, United States - atmos_gasesAM2C_515 | ecosystem: Environmental > Terrestrial > Soil > Temperate forest...
ATCACCATGCGATAGCAAAGCGTCGTGGAACTTCGCCAGCTCGAACTGGGCGCCCATCTTGGCTTGGTAGTCCGACCGCAGCTTGAGCAGCATGAGCTTGCCGAGCGTGTAGTATCCGTAGAGCGGGTCTTCCGTGCCGCGCACCGCTTCGCGATACGCCGGCTCGCGGCCCATGAATCCGTTGTCCATCAAGAACTGCGTCGCTTGTTCGATCGTCATCCCCTGCGTGTGCTCTTTGATCCCGACGATGTAGCGGCAGTCGCGCTGGAGCGCGCCCGAAAGCTGTGCAAGCCGGTAGCGCGGGTCGCCGCCGCCGAGCCCCTCGTCGACCACCATCTGTTCGTCGTAATGCGCCCAGCCTTCGCCGAATGCGACGTTCCATTCGAGCTTGCGGATGAGGCTGAGGTCTGTCCGCTTGTTGAACAAATAATTCGTGTAATGACCCGGATACGTCTCGTGCGCGGAGACGACGAGCAGGTTGTAGTGATTGAAGAAACCGAGATGCTCGTCCGCCTGAGCGCTCGTCCACCCCGGATCGACGGGCGTGACATTGTAGTACGCCTCCGTCGCCTTCGTCTCGAGCGGTCCCGGCGAATCCATAGACGCGAAGGTGAATTGACGCTCGAATTGCGGCGTCGGGACCGCCCTTGCGACCGGCGCATCGGGAAGATCGAGGATGTGCTTGGCCTTGATGAACGCCACGAGCTGGTCCAGATCCGACTGCGCGGTCGGGATGAGCCGATCCGCCGCCGGATGATCGGCCTTCAACTTGTCGGCCACTTCAGTAGGCGATGCGTTCGGGTCGATCTCATGCGCGGTGGCGATGAACGCCGCCTTATCGTTTGCGAGGTTCGCCTCGCCGACGGCGAGCAGCCGTGAAAGCGGAATGTCGTCGACGTTTTGCAGCGTCTCGAGCTGCTCGTACGCGGCGGCGCCGATCGCGAACGGCGCGTGCGCATCGGGCACGACCGACGTCTTGATAAAATCCGCGTAGCGGCCGTATGCCGCTGCGGCCGCAGCGTTGCTCTTCGCGAACTGGGCTTTGAGCGTCGGATCGGTCACCGAAGAAAAGGCATTCGCGACGTCGTGCTCGAGAAAATCGGCTGCGCCGTTCGCATCGAGCATCGACGTCTGCGCGTAGATCGCTGGGACTTGCGACGGAACGATGTTCTTCTCGCCTTGGGCGAGCATCGCCGGTATCAGGCGTTCGCGGTCGATGACGAGCGACATGCGGGTGCGCAACGGCGCGAAGTCGCGCGAAACGATGGAAAAAATCGAGCTCGAGCCCAGTTGGACGTAGTAGCTCGGTGACATCCGCCACTCGGGGCGCGTTTCCAGCGCGAAGAGACCCCGTCCGATGTCGCTGATGAGAAGTTGTCGATCCGCTTGACCATCGAGCGACAAGTCATCGGTGTCGATCGCCTGTAGCGCGTCGAGCGTCTTGTGCAGCCGGGCGATCTCATCCGCAAACGCCGCCGGCGTCACGCTGCCGAGCTGCGAATCGTAGCCGTGGATGCCGGCGCTTGTCGCTTCAGCCGGCCTGAACTCCCAAGACCCGTCGTAGAACGTCTGCCCGATCGCGGCGAGCTTCGCGTCACCTGCAGAGCTCGCGCCCAAAGCAGGCGACGCGCTTGCGACCGCCACGAGCGCGATCGCCATACATATCGATGAGACCCAGGGCTTCATCACATCGTCCTCCCTCCGCGCTCAGCGAGTTCGTGTGGTATGCCGCGCGAAGCTCGGCATCGGATCCGAGCTTCGCTCGGAATACCACAAAGGCGGCACGGCGCGAATTTATGCGGCTTCACTCGTCGGCCTTCCGAGAACTATGCTATACTCGGCGTGCATGCCGGCAGAACGACCGTTCGGTATACAGAACGTCGCTTGACCCAAGGAGGCTACGTCCGAATGTCCGTCGCCCCGCCCAAAGTCTTGCTCGCGATGCGCGTCAATGGTGCCGACGTCGAGTGCGCGTTTTCGCCGAGCAAGACCCTGCTCGAAGTCGTCCGTGAAGATCTCGGCCTCACCGGCACCAAGCACGGCTGCGAGATGGGGCACTGCGGCGCGTGCACGGTTCTCGTCGATGGCGTGCCGGTGCTCAGCTGCCTCGAGCTCGCCGTCGAGGCGGAGGCCCGCGAGGTCACGACCGTCGAGGGCTTGGCCCGCGGCGCCGAGATGCATCCCGTCCAAGCGGCATTCGCCGAGTGCGGCGCGGCGCAATGCGGTTATTGCACGCCCGGGTTCCTGATGAGCGCTGCGGCGCTCCTCGACGGGGCGGAGGGAAGGACATTGACGCAGCCGGAGATCGCAGAAGCGCTCGCCGGTAACCTGTGCCGCTGCACCGGTTACACGAAGATCATCGAGGCGGTTGCGCTCGCGAACCGGCGGATGGCGGAGCAGAACCGTGGCTGAACGCGACCTGCGCGCGGTCTCCACCGCGACGAATCCCGACATCGACGCCGCGGGTTTCACCGCCGACTCAGCCGTATCGAGCATCGCGATCGCCGCGCCCGCGGCGCCCGCGGGTAAACCGGAAGGCTTCTCTGTCGTCGGCAAATCGACGCCGAAGGTGAACTCATTCGCAGCGGTGACGGGTGCCGCGATCTTCGCCGACGACGTGATCCTGCCGCGCATGCTCCACGGCAAGCTGCTGCGGAGCACGAAGCCGCACGCGCGCTTGATCAAAGTCGATTGCTCGCGCGCGCTCGAGCTGCCGGGTGTCGTGGCGGTCGCGACGGGTGCTGATCTGCCGGTTCGCTACGGGATCCTCCCTTCGAGCCCGGACGAAACCGTTCTCGCTTACGACACCGTGCGTTACGTGGGCGATCCGATCGCCGCCGTCGTCGCGGACGACGAGCTGACGGCGGAAGAAGCGCTCGACCTCATCGACGTCACGTACGAGCCGCTGCCCTCGATCATGACGATCGATGCCGCGCTGCGCGACGATCTGCCGCAGATCCACGAGAATCCGCGGCGCACGAACAACGTGCACAAGGAAGTGCATCTCGAGTTCGGCGACATGGCCGCCGGTTACGCGGCCGCCGACCGCATCTTCGAGGACGAATACTTCTTCGAGGGCAACACCCACGCTCCGATGGAAGAGCATTCGGTCGTCGCCGCGCTCGGCGCTGATTCGAAGCTCACGATTTGGGCGTCGACGCAGACGCCGCACTACCTGCACCGCATCGCCGCGCAAGTGCTCGAGATGCCCGCCTCGCGCATCCGCGTGATCGCGCCGCCGGTCGGCGGCGGCTTCGGTGGAAAGACCGAGCCTTTCGCGCACGAACTCGTTGCGGCGTATCTTGCGTGCAAGACCGGCAGGCCGGTCAAGATCACGCTGACGCGTCAAGAGGTCTTCTACGCGCACCGCGGCCGGCATCCCGTGAAGATGCGCATCAAGACCGGCGTCAAGCGCGACGGCACGATCACCGCATGCCACCTCCAGACGTGGCTCGACGGCGGCGCCTACGGTTCATACGGCGTCGCGACGACGTACTACACCGGTGCGCTTTCGACCGTCACGTATAAGATACCGGCGTACAAGTTCGACGGGTGCCGCGTCTTCACGAACAAGCCCCCGTGCGGCCCCAAGCGCGGCCACGGCACGACGCAGCCTCGCTTCGCGTTCGAATGCCACCTCGATGCGATCGCCGACGTGCTCGGCATCGACGCGGCGGAATATCGCCGACGAATCGCCGTCGATCCGCACTCGACCACCGTCAACGGGCTGCGCATCACGTCGTGCGGCCTGCGCGAATGCATCGACGCGGCGACGAAGCGGACGGACTACGCGGCCAAGCGTGCGCGCAGGCAGAAGGGCAAAGGCATCGGGATAGCGGCGAGCTCGTATCTTTGCGGCGCCGGGCTCGCGGTCTATTGGAACGAGATGCCGCACTCGGGTGCGATCGTCAAGGTCGACCGCGGCGGCGGCGTCACCGTTTTCTGCGGCACGAGCGAGTGCGGTCAAGGCTCCGAGCACATGCTCGCGGCCATCGTCGCCGAGACGCTCGGCATCGACGTCATGGACGTCCGCGTCTGTTCCGGCGACACCGATCTCACGCCGGTCGACCTCGGCTCGTATTCGAGCCGCGTCACGTTCATGGCCGGCAACGCAGCGCGTCAGGCCGCTGCGCGCGTGCGTTCGCAAATCGCGGACGTCGCGGCGGCGAAGCTCGGCATAGCCGTCGATCGCGTCGGCTTCGCGCTGCGCCGCGTGTTCGACGTCGACAAGCCCGAGAACGCGATGAACTTCCTCGAAGCGGCGCAAGCGACCGAAGCGAAGCTGGGCACGATCGCAGGCGTCGGCTCCTACGCGCCGCCGCCGGGCATCGCGGGCGATTTCAAAGGCTCCGGTGTCGGCCCGTCTCCCGCTTATTCTTACAGCGCGTGCGTCGCCGAAGTCGACGTCGACCTCGAGACCGGCGCGGTGACCGTCGAGAAGATAACGCTCGCGCACGACGTCGGACGCGCGATCAATCCGGATTCCGTCGAAGGCCAGATCGAGGGCGGCGTCTACATGGGACTCGGCGAGGCGCTCATGGAGGAGCAGATCTTCCGCGCCGGCGAGCACAAGATCCCCAATCTCCTCGACTACAAGACGCCGACCATCCTCGACATGCCGCCGGTCGAATCGATCATCATCGAGACCGACGACGCGGAGGGTCCGTTCGGCGCGAAAGAAGCGGGCCAAGGTCCGCTCAATCCCGTCATCCCTGCGATCGCGAACGCGGTCGCCGACGCGATCGGTGCGCGCGTCTATTCGACGCCGGTGACGCCGGAAAAGGTCCTCAAAGCGCTCGACGCCGCAAGCGGCGGCGTCCTCCGGCTTCGAAAGCCTGCCGCTGTGCCGACGCCGCGGGAGCCCGTCGCGCCATGATGCGCTTGCCGCCGTTCACCTATCGTCCGGCACGAAGCGTCGCCGAAGCGATAGCGCTCTTGGCAGAGCACGGGCTCGACGCGATGCCCGTCTCTGCGGGCACCGATCTCTACGCGAACATGAAGCAACGGCTTTTCACTCCGAAGGTGCTCGTCGGGCTGCGCCCGATCCGCGAGCTGCGCTTCATCGATTTCGACGAGAGCCGGGGGCTCGAGATCGGCGCGCTCTCGACGCTCACCGAGATCGCTCGCGACGACGCGGTTCGCGCTGGGTATCCCGCCTTGGCCGAAGCCGCCGGCGCGGTCTCGACGCCGCAGCTGCGGAACATGGGGACCATCGGCGGGAACGTCTGCGTCGACACGCGCTGCAACTACTACAATCAGAACCTCGATTGGCGCAAAGCGCTCGGCTACTGCATGAAGCGAGACGGCGACGTCTGTCGCGTCGCTCCGAGCAGCCCGAAGTGCGTCGCCGTCAACTCGAGCGATACGGCGCCGGTCCTCATCGCTTTCGGAGCGTCGGCGCGCATCGAGGGTCCGTCGGGCGTGACCACCGTCCCCTTCGCGGATTTCTACCGCGATGACGGCATACGCGCGTGGGCGATCCGGCCGGGCGAGATCATCACGCGTATCCACGTGCCGAAACCCGCACCCGGCACGCGCAGCGCTTATCTCAAGTTGCGATTGCGTAACTCGTTCGACTTCCCGATCGTCGGTGTCGCCGCGATGGTCGCCACCGATGACCGAGGGCTCTGTCGCGACGCGCGCGTCGTCGTCAACGCCGTCGGTTCGCGACCGGTCATCGTCGACGGCGCGGCAAAGGCGCTCATCGGAACGCACCTTGAAGCCTCGGCGCTCGACGAGGCGGCAGAAGCCGCATTCGCGGCCGCGAAACCGCTCGACAACACGAGCGCGACGATCCCATACCGCAAGCGGATGGTTCGCGTCTACGCGCGGCGCGCGCTCGAGCGGATCGCGAGCTAGCGAAGATCGGTCGGCGGGTGAAGCGGCAGGAGTTCGGGCGGCCGCGGCGCCTGCGAGAAGTCGAAGTCTTTCTCGAGATCCCCTAACCCGGGATAGTTCTCGCGCACGTCCGGCCGCGGGTCGGGCCGCCCGTCGGTCTTCGGATCGATGCGCGCGCTGCCGAGGAAGTCGTCTTCGATGAACTTGGCGTACGCGTCGAAGCTGAGCGTTTGGTTGTCGATGTAGCCGTGCCGCGCGTACGGGCTGATGACGAGCGCGGGAACGCGCAGCCCGTAGCCGTTGCGGTCGACCTTCGGCGGCGCGACGTGGTCGTAGAAGCCGCCCCAGTCATCCCACGCGATGAAGATGGCGGTGCTATCCCAGTCGGGGCTTTGCATGATCGCGTTGACGAGGCTCGTGACGTATGCCTCGCCGTCCGAGAGCTTCGATGGCGGGTGTTCGCTCACGACATCGTTCGGGCAGATCCACGCGACCGAGGGAAGCGTCCCCGTTTTCGCTTGGCTCAGGAACGCCGACAGGTCCTGGATGTTGCCGAGCTCCTTGTCCTTCTTCACCGTGTCGAAGAACGGCAGCGGGTTCCAAATGCCCGGCGTGCGCGGCTTCAGCTCGGTCGGAATGCACGTCGCCTCTTGCGGATCGTCGCAATCCGGCGCCCGTCCTTCCTTTATGTAGTAACCCCAACTGACGCCATGCTTGTGGAGCAAGTACGTCAGGTCGGTCCATGCGTAGTCCGGTTTGCCGGCGAGCTTGCGTAGATTCTTATCGCGCACGTGCGCGAAGTCGATCGGTAAGCCAGGACGATCGAGCGCATCGTGACAGCTCATCGGATCGTGCGGTACGAGGCAGTTCGCCGACCACTCCGACAGCAAGAACAGGTGCGCGGGCAAGCTCCACGAGGAGTTCGGCTCGAACATCTCATCTTGGAGCACGAAGTCGTGCGCGTAGCGCCAGTAGTTCGGCAGTTCGCGGCCGTCGTGATAGCCCATGATCTCGGTCGGCGTGCCGCTGCTGCATTCGGGATCGACCATTCCTTCACACGGCTTTCCAGATCGAGCGACTGATATGAAGCCGCTCATCTTGCCGCCGGCGATATCGCGGTTCGCGGCGGCTGCGCCGTGCGGCGCGCCGTGGTTGACGTCGTGCGTCTCGTGATACGGTTTCACGCACGTCGCCGTCTTCGGATCGGGCACGCACACGGTCGGCACGCCGTCTTTCATCGGGATGCCGTCGGCGCCGGGATAGGTGCCGAAGTAGGAATCGAACGAGCGGTTCTCTTGCATGATGATGACGACGTGCTTGATCTTGTGGATGTCCGCGTCGTCGTTCGTCGGCGATCCGCCGTCGGAAGGCGTCGTCCAGGCGAGCGGATGCGTCGCGAATTGCATGCGGACGAGAAAGATCAGCCCTGTGACGGCGATCGCAGCGACGAGACCAAGGGTGATCGATAGAGATCGTTTCACAAGCCGCAGGATACTTTGATGCGGTGAATCAGTGATGAACCTGGTCGCGCCGCATGCGACTCAAGTCAGTGCGGCAGTGGATCTATACCGCCTGGAAGCAGTATCGGCGGTCTTGGTGTTTGCGTGAAGTCGAAATCAGCGCGCAAGTCGCCGAGCTGCGTCGCGTTTTCGCGCACGTCGGGTCTTGGATCCGGCCGGCCGTCGGTCTTCGGATCGATGCGCGCGCCGCCGAGGAAATCGTCTTCGATGAATTTCAGGTATGCATCGAAGCTGAGCGTCTGGTGGTCGATGTAGCCTTGACGTGCGTACGGGCTGATGACGAGAGCGGGAACGCGCAATCCGTAGCCGTTTTGATCGACGGCCGGCGGCACGACGTGGTCGTAAAATCCGCCCCAGTCATCCCAGGCGATGAAAATCGCGGTGCTATTCCAGTCCGGACCGCTCATAACGGCGTTGACGAGACCGGTCACGTACGCCTGGCCGCGGCTTATGAGCGCAGGCGGGTGCTCGCTGTATTGACCGGTTGGACAGATCCATGACACCGCAGGCAGCGTGCCGGCGGCAGCCGCGCTGTAGAATCTCGACAAATCCTGGACATCGCCGAGCTCGCCGTCCTGCTTCACCGTATCGAAGTAGGGGAGGGGATTCCAGATCCCCGGCGTCTTCGCGCGCTGCGGCACGGGCGCGCACGTCGCCTGGCCGTTCGCGCAGTCGGGCTCGGTTCCGCCGAAGACGTAATACGCCCACGTGACGTTCGAGCGATGGAGCAGATAGGTCAGATCCGTCCAGGCGTAGTCGGGCGGTCCGCGGCGGTGCGGGCGCAACGCCGAATAGTTGAAGTCGGGCGGATTGTTCGGCTTCTCGAGCTCGTTGCGGCAGCTCGACGGATCTCCCGGGCTCGAACAGACCGCCGACCATTCGGATACCAAGAAGAGATGCGCGGGCAAACTCCATGACGCGTTCGACTCGAACATCCTGTCTTGCAAGACGAAGTCGTGCGCGTACGCCCAATAGTTCGGGATCTCGCGGCTGTCGTGATAGCCCATGACGTCCGGCGACGAGCCGCCGGGGCAGCGCGGATCGTTGATGTCGCGACAGCCGGGGAAGTGCGCCTCAGCCTGCCTGAGAAAGCCGTCCATCTTACCGCCGTCGATGTCCCCGGTCGCCGACGTGTCGCCGTGCGGCCCTCCGCGATCGAGGTCATTCGAGTCGTGAAACGGCTTCTGACAATCGTGCGCTCGCGGATCGGGCGCGCATACCGACGGCACGCCGTTCATCATCGGGATGCCGTCGGCGCCGGGATACGTGCCGAAGTAAGAATCGAACGACCGGTTCTCTTGCATGATGATGATGACGTGTTGGATCTTGTGGATGTCGTCCGGCGATGACGGTGCGGGCGACGCCATTTGTGGCACGCTCGCACCGGTGACGGCGATAGCGGTCGCTGCGACGATCGCCGCGCATGAGGGAAGGACGAGCTGTCGTAGACGGTTCATGAAAGCGAGCATAACAAACGTTGATTGCGCTTCCGTGAATAGCCGGCGGTGACCTCGGTCAACGACGACCTCGCGCGGTGACGCGCACGAGCAAGTCGTGGTCGCTCAAATCGTCGGCTGCGGGACCCACCTTCGGCCGGATCGCGCTCGCGATGCGGCTGGCCGCGGCTTGCGCCGCATGCGGATCGAGCATGTGGCTGCGCGAGACGTAACGCTCGGCGAGCGCGAATTCGTCGTCGGTGATGCTCTCGAGTCCCGGAAGCCTCTCGGTCTCGGGCGCGTCCGACGCCCACTTCGCCGGATCGGTCACTTCGAATGCACGGTCGCGGACGACGATCGTGCCTGCGGCGAGATCGCCGAGCCGCTTGTTCTGCGGCGACACGATCGCGCTGATCATCGACGGCAGATAGCCGAGCGCGGCTTCGCCGACCCGGATGAGATTGCGGATGACCGCGTCCATGAACGTGATCGGATAACCGCCGTCGCGGACGACGCGGATCCCGATCGCGCGCTTGCCGGGAGTCCGCCCGTTCCACGCGGTCTCGAACGCGACGAAGTAACCGAGATATATGATGAAGATGACGAAGATCACGATGCCGATCTCGATAGCGCTGATCGTCTGTTCGTGCAAGCCGAGCGATTTGGCGAGCGCCGTCGTGCCGGGCTGGGCCCACGCCATGAGAAGGAAGACGGCGATGGCCGCGAGGCTTTGGAGCAGCAGGTCGATCGCGACCGCCAAGAAACGGCTGCCGAGACCGGCTAGCTCGTAGTAGAAGGCGATGCTCTCGGGCGTGCGTACCGAGACGTTGCGCTCCAAATGAGTCCCCCGCGGACCGGGCGAACGTCGCGGCGTGCGCCAATCCGTCTTCGTCGCCAAGCGAAAAGCGGGCTGGGACCGGCTCGAAGAGCTCATCGCCGCGCTCGACCGGCGCGGCATCCGCAGCCTCGGTCCCGGTGAAGTGTCGGAGTTCGGCCGCCTTTATCGGTGGGCGACTTCCGATCTCGCCTATGCCGACGGCCACCGCTTCGATCCGACGCTGCGCGCCTATCTCAATCGCCTGACGGCGCGCTCTCACGCGTTCGTCTACGGGGCGAAGACAGGCGAGCCGAACCGCGTCCGACGGTTCTTCACGCACGCGTTTCCCGCAGAGTTCCGGCGCTCCAAATGGTATATCGTCGCGTGCGCGGCGTTGTTCGCGTCATCTGCGGTGCTCGCCTACTGGCTCGTCACGATCAAACCGGTCAACGCATACGCGTTGCTTCCCGCCGAGCTCATCACGCCGCTCCACGGCAGCCTGCACGACACGAATTTCAAGTTCGACCGCGATCTCGCTCCGGCCGTGTCGTCGGAGATCATGACGAACAACATCCGGATCGCCGTCGTCACGTTCGCCGGCGGCGCGCTGCTCGCGATCCCGACTTTCTACTTCCTGCTCTTCAACGGCCTTATGGTCGGCGGCACCGGCGCGCTGTACACGAACGCGGGTTTCGGCTACGATTTCTGGGCGA
>Ga0307469_10001035_pt1 | contig 10322 bp, 8 predicted proteins | sample atmos_gasesAM2C__FD_203084 | JGI IMG/M metagenome (GOLD analysis project Ga0307469, IMG submission 203084) | Hardwood forest soil microbial communities from Morgan-Monroe State Forest, Indiana, United States - atmos_gasesAM2C_515 | ecosystem: Environmental > Terrestrial > Soil > Temperate forest...
CTCGCCGCCGGTCTCGGCGCCCGCGATACCAGGGTACTGCTGGTGAGCGCGAACCGGGCGGGCCTGCGCCAGTGCTACGTCGAGAACGGCCGGCTGCGTTTCGCGCGCCTGGAGCGCACCGGCGAGCTGCCGCCCGCAGCGCTTGCCGGCTTCGTGCGCTCGGAGACTCAGCGCCTGGTGCAGTACCTGGTCACGCTGCGCGCGCTGCCGCGCGAGGCGGGCCCGATGCAGGCGCTGGTGATCGCGCCGCCAGGTGAGCGCTCGGTGTTCGAGCAGGCGCTGCATTCCGACTCGCGCCTGACCTTCCGTACCATCGATTACGCCGACGCCGTGCGCGCGGTGAAGCTGCGGCGGCTGCCCGAGGCTGCAGGGGCCGAGGCGCTTTTCGTGCACCTCGCGGCGCAAAGGCCGCCGCGCGAGCAGTTTGCAAACAGCGATGATCGCCGCCGTTATCTGCTGTGGCAGCTGCAGCGCGGCATCGCTGCCGCGGGCGCGGCGGCATTCTGCCTGTGTGCGCTCTTTGGCGGCGCCCGCTGGCTGGACGTGCTCAATGTGCGCAGCGCGACGGCCGAGCAGCGCGAGCTGGCGCGCACCGCCGCGCAGCAATATGCGCGCATCACCTCGACGTTTCCCGTCACCGACACGACCAGCGAGAACCTCAAGGCGGCGGTGGTGGAGTTCCGCCGCCTCGCCGAGCGGAGCGCGAGTCCGGAGCCGGCGTTGGTCCATATCTCGCGCGTGCTGCAGAAATATCCGCAGATCGAGCTCGACGCCCTGCGCTGGAGCGCAGGCAAGCCCGGCGAAGTGCGTCTGCCGAGCGCGCGCGCTCAGGCGCCGGGCCGCGCCGAGCCTGTGGAGACGCTCGTGGCGGTCGAAATTTCCGGGCGCGTGAACGCCACGCAGCGCAACGACTACCGCGGCATCACCGGGCAGGTGCAGAGGTTCGCGAGCGCCCTGGTCGGCGAGGGATTCGAGCTCGTGCGCACGCAGCTTCCGTTTGACGTCACCTCCGAAGGCGTCCTGAGCGGCGATATCGGAGCCGCGGGCGAATCAGGCGAGGCGCCGCGCTTCACCATCGTGCTCGCCCGGCAGCTGCGATGAGGCTCACGCGCGACGAGGCAAGACAGTTCGCCGTGCCGGTGGCGCTGGCGCTCGCGTTCACGGCGGCGGGCGGCGCGCTCGTCTGGAGCGCGGGAGAGGCGCTGCGCAGCGCGAAGCGCGATTTCGCCAACGTGCAGGCCGAGCGCCGGCAGAACACCGAGCGGCTCGCCCGCATCGCCGAGGAGGAGCGCGAGGTGAAGGAGAAAATCGACCTCTATCGGCGGCTGAAGCAACTGCACATCATCGGCGAGGAGCAGCGCCTGGAGTGGGCGGACGCCATGACGCGCATCCGCAAGGAACGCGAGCTCCTCGACCTGCGCTACACGGTCGAGCGCAAGCGCCTGCTCACTTCCGTGGCGGGGAAACCGGGCAATGTCGACTTCTATGCGAGCACCATGAAGGTGGATCTCGCGCTCCTGCACGAGGAGGACCTGCTGCGCTTCCTCGCGGATCTGCGCGAGTCCGGCAACGCGTACTACGCGGTCAGGAAATGCGCGCTCATGCGCACGGGCCAGGCGATCAGCGGCCAGAGCATGACGCCGCGCTTGAGCGCCGACTGCGAGATCGACCTCATCACCATCATGGATGCGGCGAAGAAATGAGGCGCGCGCTCGCTCTTCTGGCACTCGCGCTCGCCGCGGCGGCCGCCCAAGGCCAGGAGCTCGGCCGCCTTTTCTTCACGCCCGAGCAGCGCGCGGCGCTCGACGCGCGGCGCAGGGCGCACATGCCCGACAGTGCAGCCTCCGCCGTCGCCGCTCCGCTCACCCGGGTGGACGGCTTCGTCAAGCGCTCGGCGGGACCGTCGACCATCTGGATCAACGGCGAATGGACCACCGAGAGCTCGCCGGAGGCGCCGCGCATCGCCGAGCCCTCGCCCTCGGTTTCGGTGAGCGCCGGCGAAACCGGCGGCCGCGTGCGGCTCAAGCCCGGCGAGACGCTCGATCGCGGCAACGGCGAGGTGCGCGACCTCATCGGCGACGGCGACATACAGGTGCGTCGGCGCGGGGAGCGGTGAGCCGATGGCTTTGCCCGGCAAGCAGCACGGCGTTGCCCTCCTTGTTCTCGCTCTGGTTCTCATCGTCGGCTTCGGCGCCTTTCTGTATGCGCGCCTCGGCAAATGGGCACAGGCGACGACGGCCAGTCGCAACGTCAACGGCGCCCTGCTCGCGCAGGCGAAAGCGGCGCTGATCGGTTATGTAGCGAAAGAAGTGCTGGACTTGGGGGAAGACGCGCCCGGCCGTTTCCCTTGCCCCGAGTCCCCAAGCGACGCGGGTACGACCAACGAGGGTCGTGCTGCGGGCACCTGCTCACCCACCTTCCCGACCAACAAGAACGTCGGCCGCCTGCCGTGGCGAACGCTCGGCATCGACAAGCTGGTTGACGCCTCGGCAGAGCCCCTCTGGTATGCCGTATCCCCGAATTGGGTGTTCGCCGGCGCGAGCCCGCTGATCAACGTCGGCACGCCGGGGCAGCTGACCTTCGATGGCACGACCGACGTCGTCGCTGTCATCTTCGCGCCGGCCGCGCCGTTGCTGGTCAATCCCGCTGCCAACCAGGTCGCGGCGGGCTGCGTCGCACGCACCCAGTCGCGCAATGACCGCAGCCATGTGCCGACAGGGGGAAACCCCGATTACCGCGACTACCTGGAGTGCCAGAACGCCTCGTCGCCCATCGGCGCCGCTTTCGGCACCACAATCATCGATAACGCCACCAATCAGGTGATCAACGACCAGGCGGTCTACATCACCGCGAAAGAGATACTCAATGCGATGCAGGGACCGCTCGCCGAGCGACTGCAGCGGACGGTGGCCCCCTTGCTTAGCGAGTACAGCACGCTTTGGCCGGGCGGCAACTTCCTGCCCTACGCATTTTCATTCACCGTCGCGCCAGAGGCGGTGACGACGGCGCAACTCTGCGGTCCGGCCGCGACCACGGCGCCGCCGCAGGCTACCGAGGGCCTGCTGCCGCTCGCCCCAAACGCCGGAGGCTGCATTTCGACTTGGGGCAATTACAGCGTTTCCGGATCGGGCTCGGGCAGCTGCGGTCCGGCGACAACACCACCCTTGACCGACGTCCAGTGCACGTTCAACTACTACCAGTTGAGCGGCCTCGGCGCGCTGCTGTTCGGCGGGGGTGCCACAACCGCTGACGTCACGATCCAGGCCACGGCGCCGCATGCCGCGGCGAGCTTCCGCCAGCCGTTAAAGCCCTCTGACGTCCAGCACCCCGGCACGGCGGTCCAATCGGTGACGTTCACGCCGCAAACCGACGGCGACGCCAAGCTTGCCATCGTCATTCGGATTACCGGCACGCAGCTGTGCGACAACTTGTTGCTCGGTCTTGTATGCAACCTTCTCCCTGGAGTCTGGGCGAGCGCGGTCGGACCGGTATCGGTGCGATTCCCTCAGCTTGCCAATTCGGTCGCTCTCCAGGGCACCAAGCTTTCGCCTGCCGTGGTCGCGACGCAGGCGCCGCCCTACGATTTGCTCAATCCCGCGGCTGGCGCACCGAACTACTGGTTCATGCAGAACGAGTGGTACCGCTACACCTATTACGCGGTCGCGCCCGGAACGTCGGCTGCGCAATCGGGCGGGAACCTCACGGTCCAGCTATTCCCCACCGCGTACGGCAACAATAACGACAAGCGATTCGTGCTTGCCTTAGTCGGCCCACCCGTGGCCGGTCAAACGCGTCCGAGCACCGCTATCGCGCAATACATGGAAGGCGCCAACGCCGCCACCGGCCCACCGCGCCAATTCGCCTATCAGGTCTTTACGGTGTCCGGCAACGACCGCATCGCCACGTGTCCCTTCGGCCCGGGTTCTTCGGTCTGTGATTAAGCATTCGTCCATCCGGCTACGCCAGCGCGGCTTTTCGCTCGTCGAGATGGCCGTCGTGCTGGCCATCGTCGGTCTGCTGCTCGCCGGTGCCATGTATACGCTTTCCGCGCAGATGGAGCAGCGCTCTCGGGAAGAAACGCAACGGCGGCTGGAGCAGGCGCGTGAGGCGCTGCTTGGCTTTGCCGTCGCCAATGGCCGGTTGCCCTGCCCCGCGTCCGGAGCCACCACCGGCGTGGAGGCGGATTTGCCGGTCGGCAGCGGAACTTGCACCAATGCCTACAACGGCTTCCTGCCTGCCATTACGCTCGGCTATCAGCCGGTCGACGAACAGGGCTTCGCCCTTGATGCCTGGAACAACCGCATCCGCTACGCCGTCGCCACAACCATTAACAGCTGCGTTGGCGCTGCCCCCGCAACGCCGCATTTCACCTCCAAGACAAATCTCAAGCAGAACGGCATGTCGTGCCAACCGGGGGCGAATGACCTTCTGATATGCCAGTCCAGCGTCACGGCGCCGGCGCCGGCCCCGGGAAGCTGCGGACCCGCGGGCAACGCGCTTACCAACAGTAACCCCAGCGGCACGGTCGTCGCCGTGGTCTTCTCTACCGGCAAGAACTATGCGCTCGCCACCACTGCGGCCGCGGCGACCGCTGCAGGCAAGCCGGACGAGGCCGCGAATCTGGACAACAATTCCGTTTTCATCAGCCACACCCCCACGCCGGCGGACATGCCCGCGGCAGGCGGCGGCGAGTTCGACGACATGGTGATCTGGATCCCGGTCGGCACCTTCTACGGCCGGCTGGCCACCGCCGGCGTGCTGCCGTAATCGCGCTGCTCCCTCACGAGCGCAAAGCAAACGTTGCCCGGCTCGTTTTTCTCAAGCACCAAGCAGTAACCGCTCGCCTCGGCCTGCCGCGCCGCCTGGTAGAGCCCGATTCCAAGGCCGGTCGTCGAGGCCACCGGCCCGCGCAGCAGCCCCGCAAGGATCTGCGGTGGCACCGGGCTGCCGCCGTCGCTTACGCGAAACCCTTCCTCGCCCATCGACACGCGTACGCGGATCTGCGGCTCCGCGCGGCGCTTGGCGAGCGCGTTGCGGATGAGGTTGTCGGCGACGCTGTCGAAGAGGGCGCGCGGCACGCGCGCGAGCGGTGCAAGCGTGGCGGGCGCAAACTCAACTGCCTCGCCCTGGTACTGGCGGGCGAGCGCCTCCCACCACGGCGCCGCCACTGCCCAGTCATCAGCGTCGGCCTGCGGGCGCTGCAGCCGCTCCAGCGTCTGCGCCAGGCGTTGCGCAATGACCGGAAGCTGCCGGCGCACCAGCGCGTTGAGCCGCGCCGAGTCGGCGTTTTCGGCGGCCGCCACGGAGCAAAGCACATTCAGGGACTGCAACAGGTTCTTGATGTCATGGGTCGTGCGCGCACCGGTCTCGTGCACCGCCTGCAGATAGCTCGTCTCGCGCAGCTTCGCCTCGCGCAGCTTCGCGGCGTAGAACTCGGCGAGAAGCTGCCCGAGCAGATGCAGGTGCCATTGCAGCGCCGGGCTCAGCCGATAGCGCGAAAACATGCGCAGCGCCAGCTCGCCGCTCGCGAACTCCACGACATGCGCCGTGCGCTCGCCGCGCTCGCCCTCGGCGCCGCCGGCCCGCCAGGCAACGCCCGCCACCGAGGGAAGGCGCTCGAATGCGGCGAGCGCCTGCTCGAGGAAGCGCTCCGGGCGCGCCTCGTTCTGCAGCCCCCGCGCCAGCACCTGCAGCCAGCGCTCGACGGGCAGGCCGATCGAGAAGAGGTAGCGGATGAAGAACACGCCGAGCCCGCCGCCGGCGCGCGGGTTCCAGGCGAGGCCGACCAGCAGCACCGCCGCCGCAGTGAGGAACACGGTATAGGTCAGCGACTCGAGGTAGCTCGAGCGCGTCAGCGTCATGAACGTGAAGCTGCCGAGGATCACCACCACGAGCAGCAGCATCAGGAACACGCTGTAGAAGAAATCGATGATCTGCGCGCCTTCGGCCGCCTCCGGCTCCGCCGGGAAAAGTGCGATCACCACGAAGAGCAGCGGCAGCCCGTACTCGGCTGCCTGGCGCACCTCGGGCGTGATTTCGCGCCGCGGCGCAATCTCCGGCAGGATCGCGACGGCGAGCAGCGCGAGCAGATAGAGCAGCATCAACAGATAGCAGCGCCGCTGCCACTTCGCGTGCTGCTGGTAGACCTTGCCGCCCACCAGGCCGGCGATGATCACCACCCAGAACGCCAGCAGCCACCAGTCGAGGCGCAGCATCACCGCAAAGGCGACGAGCGAGAGGATGAACCCTTGAGTCGGCGAGACGCGCTGCTCGGCGCGCAGGAACGGTTGCCAGAGGAGCAGCAGCCCGAGGTGAGCAAGCAGCAGCGCGCGCGCCCACGGATCCGCCACGCCGCGGAAGACCGCGATGTGCAGGAGGAGCAGCATCGCGATCACCACCAGCCGCCAGTAGCGCTGGCTGAGCGTCCACGTCGCGTTCGCGAGGCGGTTGAAAACGGCGTGGTCGAGGCTTGCGTGTTGCATGGGCTCTCGGACTAGTCTACAAACGAAAGCATGCCAGCGTTAATTCTCGGGCGCCTCGTGCTCGTCGAGGCGCGCCGCGGCGGCCTCGCGTGGCTCGCAGCGGCCGCGCTCGCGGCCGGCATCGCCTTGAGCGCGTTCCTGACGCAGCTCGCCATCACCGAAAGCCGGTTGCTGCAGGCGGCGGTGGTGGCGGCACTCCTGCGCATCTCGGCCGTGTTCCTGCTCGCGGCACAAGTCGTCGCGAGCGTGCGGCGCGAGATCGATGAACGCCGGCTCGAGCTGATGCTCGCCCTGCCGCTTTCGCGCACCGTGCAATACCTGGGACGCCTCGCGGGGTTCGTCGCACTGGGCGCAATTCTGGCCATCGTCTTCGCGCTGCCGCTGCTGCTCTGGGCGCCGCCCGCCGCCGTGGTGGCGTGGGCGCTGTCGCTCGCCTTCGAGCTCGCGCTGGTCGCCGCCGCGGCGCTTTTCTTCGCCATGACGCTCGGCCAGCTCGTGAGCGCGCTCGGCGCCACCGCCGGCCTCTATCTCCTCGCGCGCAGCATCGGCGCGATCCAGGCGATCGCGGCCGGGCCGCTCGCCGAAGACACGCTTGTACACGGGCTCGCGCGCCGCGCGGTTGACGCTGTTGCACTGCTCTTGCCCGCCCTCGACCGCGTCACGCGCACCGAATGGCTGCTCTATGGCACGCCGGATGGCCGCGCCTACCTGTCGCTGCTCGGCGGGATGCTCATCTATACCGCGTTGCTCGCGGCCGCCGGGATTTTTGATTTCGCGCGCCGCGCTGCATGACCCGTGACGAGCGAGCGCTGCGTGAGCTGCCGGCCTGGCTATGGCTCGCGCTTGCGCTCGCCCTTGCCGTGCAGCTCGCCTGGCGCGTGCAAGAAGCGTCGCCGAGCGTGCGTGCGGCGGACCTGCCTCCCGCGCCGTCCGCCGCCGCGCTGCGGCTCGCGAGCTTCGGCGAGCCCGAGGCGGCTGCGCGCGTCGCAATGCTCTATCTCCAGGCTTTCGACTACGGCGGCGCCAACGCCAGCCCCTACCGGCGCCTCGACTACGGGCGGCTCGTCGACTGGCTGAGCGCGATCCTGGCACTCGACCCGCGCAGCGACTACCCGCTTTTTGCCGCCGCGCGCGTCTACGCCGAAAACCCCGACCCGGCGAAGAGCCGCCTGATACTGGAATTCATCTACCGCGAGTTCTTCGCCGACCCGGACCGGCGCTGGGCCTCGCTCGCGCATGCCGCTCTGCTCGCCAAGCACCAGCTGAGGGACCTCCCCCTCGCCCGCCGGTACGCCGCCGCCGTCCAGCGCTACGCGCGCTCGCCCGACGTGCCGCTCTGGGCCAGGCAGATGGAGGTATTCATCCTCGAGGACATGAACGAGCTCGACGCCGCCCGCATCATGCTCGGCGGGATGCTCGCGAGCGGGGCCATCCGCGACGCCGACGAAGCGCGCTTCCTGCGCCAGCATCTGGAAGAGCTCGAGCGCCGCCTCGCCTCACCGTCGAAGCGCTGACAGTCCTGTCGGCAATTCGACGAATCCGCTTTCACTTTCCTTGCTAAACCGTTGTTTGCAAGGTGTGTTATCGTGGGCACACGTCTTGCGAAGGCGAACGCGCAATTTAGGGAGGAAAGCATGAAATCGCGGACAACCCAAGGCTTCACGCTGGTGGAGATCGCCATCGTGCTGGTCATCATCGGCCTGCTGCTGGGCGGCATCCTGAAGGGCCAGGAGATGATCACGCAGGCGAAGATCAAGAACGTGATCGCCGACTTCTCCGGCATTTCGGCCGCCTACCACGGCTACGTCGACCGCTATCACAAGATCCCCGGCGACGACAAATGCGCCGGCAGCGGCGCCACCGCGGCGATATGCGGCACCACTACCGCACGCTGGAGCGGCGCTTCCAGCGGCGACGGTAACGGCATCGTGCAAGGGTCGTACAAGAGCAGCACGGTCACCGACGAGTCGTTGCTGTGGTGGGATCACCTGCGCCGCGCCGGCTTCGTCTCCGGCACCGGCGTCTCGCAGCCGTTCAACGCGCTCACTGGCCTGATCGGCGTGCAGACCGGCGATGCGCAATCGGCCACTTCGCCCGGTCCGACAATGAAGGACGCCGCCGGCAACGGCTTCGTCGGCATCATCATCTGCTCGTCCAACCTGCCGGACAAGATCGCCATTGCCGCCGACACGCAGATGGATGACGGCGTGGCGAACGGCGGCACGGTGCGCGGCCTGTTGCAGGCTGGAGCCAACCCGGCGATCGACAACACGACCGTGGCCACGGCGGCGTACCAGGAAACGGGCAGCAACATCTACACGATCTGCCGCTCGCTGTAAGCGGCGCTGATTTTCCCGAAGCCGGCGCGAGCCGGCTTTTTTTCGCCTAGCCGCGCAGCAGCCGCTCTTCGGCCGCGAGCAGGCGCTCGGGCTCGCCGAGCAGAACCACGATGTCCCCGGCCTGCAACCGCCCGGCTTCGGCCGGCGCGAGCCGAGCGCGCGCGCCGGGGCGGCGGACCGCGCGCACCTGTACGCCGTCGAGCTCCGGCATGAGTTGCGCGAGCTCGCGTCCGACGGCGTAGGCCTCCCCCTCGAGCGTCACGGCGTGCAGCCGCGCCACGTCGCTGCCGACATGTTCCGCGCCACCGGCGAACAAACCGCGCAGCAGGCTGTACTGCTGGTCGCGCACCTGGCTCACGCGGCGCATCACGCGCGAGAGCGGCACGCCGACCACCACGAGCGTGTGCGAAGCGAGCATGACCCCCGACTCGAACGCCTCCGGCACGACTTCGGTAGCCCCCGCTTGCGTGAGGCGCGAGATGTCGGCCTCGTCGCGCGCGCGTGCAATGAGCGGCACCGCGGGATTGAGCGCATGGATGTGCGCGAGCACGCGCAGCGCGGCATTGACGTCGGCAAAGGTGACGACCACGGCCGCCGCGCGCGCGATGCCGGCCGCGACCAGCGCTTCACGGCGCGAGCTGTCGGCGAACACCACGCTCTCGCCGGCGAGCGCCGCCTCGCGCACGCGCTCGGGGTCGAGGTCGAGCGCGACGTAGCGCACGCCCTCCGCCTCCAGCAGCCGCGCGAGGCGCTGGCCGTTGCGGCCGTAGCCGAGGATGATGACGTGGCGCTCGGCGCTCATCGACTGCGTGGCGATGCGGTGCACTTCGAGCGAGCGCAGCATCCATTCCGAGCGCGAGAGCCGCAGCACGATGGCGTCCGACGCGGCGATGACGAGCGGCGCCGCGAGCATCGAGAGGACCATCGCGGCGAGGAACGGCTGCACCAGGTCCGGCGGCAGCACCCCCGCCTGGCCGGCGAGCGGCAGCAGCACGAAACCGAACTCGCCGCCGTTCGCGAGCGCCAGCGCCACGCGCAGCGCGGTGCCGCCGGCGATGCGAAAGAGCTTGGCGAGGAGCGTGATGAGCACGAACTTGCCGGCGACGAGCGCAATGAAGAGCGCGGCAACCAGGCCGGCATGCGCCGCCACGACGCGCAGGTCGAGCAGCATGCCGACCGTGACGAAGAAAAGGCCGAGCAGCACATCGCGGTAGGGCCGGATGTCTTCCTCCACCTGGAAGCGGTACTCGGTCTCCGAGATCAGCATGCCGGCGAGGAACGCGCCGAGCACGAGCGAGAGTCCCGCGAGCCGGGTGAGGAACGCGGCAAGCAGGATGATGAGGAGCACGTTGAGCACGAACAGCTCGTTCGAGCGCGCACGCGCCGCGGTGCCGAGCCAGCCGCGCATGAGCCGCGGGCCGGCGAGCACGACAACGGCCAGCGCCAGCGCCGCCTTGCCGAGCGCCGCGAGCACCGCCGGTCCGAGCGCGCTCGGCTCGGC
>Ga0307469_10001036_pt1 | contig 10319 bp, 11 predicted proteins | sample atmos_gasesAM2C__FD_203084 | JGI IMG/M metagenome (GOLD analysis project Ga0307469, IMG submission 203084) | Hardwood forest soil microbial communities from Morgan-Monroe State Forest, Indiana, United States - atmos_gasesAM2C_515 | ecosystem: Environmental > Terrestrial > Soil > Temperate...
TGGACCGGAGCGCAGGTCGAGCGCCACGCGGGACTTCTGAGGCTCCGCCCCGCCGGAAGCGCATCCGCGGGCCCGGCCGAGGGCGCGTGGGCCGCGCCGCCCGAGATTGCCTGGCGCTGGCGCGCCGAGCCGGTCTGTCCCCTGCCGGGCGACCTCGGGCAGATCGAGCTGAGGACCGATGAGCACGGCCCGATCAATCTCGCCGCGCTTCCCGCCCGGCTCACGATCCGCTGGCGCCGCGGCGGCGAGCGGCTCGCGATCGCTCCCGGCCGGCCGCGGCGAGCGCTGAAGAGCCTCTTGCGCGAGTCGCAGCTGCCCCTGGGCGAGCGCGCACGGTTGCCGCTCGTCTACGGCGGCGCCCGGCTGCTCGCCGTCGCCGACCTCTGGGTCGATGAGTCGGTACAGGCAGGGCCCGGCGCCCGACGCCGCGCGCGCCTCGTGTGGACCCCGCCGGCGCGCTGACGGTGAGGCGTCAGGCTCGCCCATCCCGGCGCCGCTTCGGCGCGGCACGGGTGCTTCAGATGTGCTAACCTGCTGGCCCGTCGTCGATCTGCCCTTTCTGCGGCAGCGACCACACGCGACGGGTAATCCTTTAAGAGTTATGACGCGTTTTGTATTCGTCACCGGCGGCGTCGTGTCCTCCCTGGGCAAGGGCATTGCGTCCGCTTCCCTCGGCGCGATCCTCGAGGCCCGCGGCCTCAAGATCGCCATGGTCAAGCTCGATCCTTACATCAATGTGGATCCGGGCACCATGAGCCCGTTCCAGCACGGCGAGGTGTTCGTGACCTCGGACGGCACCGAGACCGACCTCGACCTCGGGCACTACGAGCGCTTCGTGCGCACCACGACGGGGCGCAACAGCAACTTCACCACCGGGCGCATCTACGAGCGCGTGATCGCCAAGGAGCGGCGTGGCGACTACCTCGGCGCGACGGTGCAGGTCATTCCCCACATCACCGACGAGATCAAGCGCTGCATCAAGCTCGGCGCCGACGGCGCCGACGTCTGCATGGTCGAGATTGGCGGCACGGTGGGCGACATCGAGTCGCTGCCGTTCCTCGAGGCCATCCGCCAGCTCGGCGTGGAGCTCGGCCGCAGCAACTGCGTGTACATGCATCTGACGCTGGTGCCGGTCGTGGGCGGCTCGCACGAAGTCAAGACCAAGCCGACCCAGCACTCGGTGAAGGAGCTGCGCGGCATCGGTATCCAGCCCGACGTGCTGCTGTGCCGCTGCCGGCACCCGCTGCCGGAGGAGCAGCGGCGCAAGATCGCGCTCTTTACCAACGTCGAGGAGCGCGCGGTGATCTCCGCCGTGGACGCCGACGACATCTACCGCATCCCGATCCTGCTGCACGAGCAGGCGCTCGACGAGATCGTGGTCGACAAGCTGCGGCTCAGCGTGCCGCCCACCGACCTCGCCGAGTGGCGCCACGTGGTGAGCGCCAAGGGCAATCCCGACGGCCAGGTCGACATCGCGATGGTCGGCAAGTACGTGCAGATCCGCGATTCCTACCTCTCGCTCCACGAGGCCCTGATGCACGGGGGCTTGAAGAGCCGTACGCGCGTCAACATCCACTATATCGAGTCGACCGACATCGAGCTGCACGGCACCCACGCGCTCAAGGCAATGGACGCCATCCTGGTGCCGGGCGGCTTCGGCGAGCGCGGCATCGAGGGCAAGATCCAGGCGGTGCGCTTCGCGCGCGAGAATGGCGTGCCCTATCTCGGCATCTGCTTAGGGATGCAGGTCGCGATCGTCGAGTTCGGCCGGCACATGCAGGGCTTCGCCGACGCCAACAGCACCGAGTTCAACCGCGCCACGCCGCACCCGGTAATTGCGCTCATCTCGGAATGGCAGGACCAGGTGCACGGCGCACAGACGCGCACCGAAGGATCCGAAAAGGGGGGCACCATGCGCCTCGGCGCCCAGGAGGTGCTGCTCGGTGCCGGCACCCGCGCGCGCGAGCTCTACGGGCGCGACGTCATCATGGAGCGGCACCGCCACCGCTACGAGTTCAACAACAACTATCTCGAGCGCTACCGGCAGGCCGGCATGCGCTTCTCGGGCTTCTCGCGCGACGGCCTGGTGGAAGTGATCGAGCTGCCGAATCACCCGTGGTTCGTCGCCACGCAGTTCCACCCCGAGTTCACCTCCACCCCGCGCGACGGACACCCGCTGTTCACCGGCTTCATCCGCGCCGCGCGCGCGGCACGCGCCGCGCAGCTTCCGCAGGCCGCGGGAGCCTAGGTTTCTCGCTTTGCAGGATGTGACATGCAGCTGGCAGGACATGAAGTCGGAATCGGGCGGCCGCTGTTCCTCATCGCCGGTCCCTGCGTCATCGAGGGCCAGACTCTCACCGAGGAGATCGCCGGCCGGCTGAAGGAGATCACCGGGCGCCTGAAGGTGCCGTTCGTCTTCAAGGCCTCCTACGACAAGGCGAACCGCTCTTCGAAAGCTTCCTTCCGCGGACCCGGCATCGACGCCGGCCTCAAGGTCCTCGAGCACGTCAGGAGCCGCCTCCAGGTTCCGGTGCTCACGGATGTCCACGAGGACACCCCGCTCGCGGAAGTTGCCGCGGTGGTCGACGTGCTGCAGACCCCGGCGTTCCTGTGCCGCCAGACCAACTTCATCGTCAACACCGCCTCCCAGGGCAAGCCCGTCAACATCAAGAAGGGCCAGTTCCTGTCGCCGTGGGAGATGCAGAACGTGGTCGACAAGGCCCGCTCGACCGGCAACCAGGCGATCCTGGTGTGCGAGCGCGGCTTCTCCTTCGGCTACAACAACCTGGTCACCGACATGCGCTCACTGTCGATCATGCGGGGCACGGGGTGTCCGGTGGTGTTCGACGCGACGCACTCGGTGCAGCTGCCGGGAGGGAAGGGCACCGCATCGGGCGGGCAGCGCGAGTTCATCCCGGTGCTGGCGCGCGCGGCGGTCGCCGCCGGGGTCGCGGGACTCTTCATGGAGACGCACCCCAGGCCCGAGGAAGCGCTCTCCGACGGACCGAATGCCTGGCCGCTCGCGCGCATGGAGCCGCTGCTGACGACGCTCACCGAGCTCGACCGCGCGGTCAAGGCCGCACCCTTCGAGGAGTCTCTGCTATGAGCCGCATCACCGATATCACGGGCCGCGAGATCCTGGATTCGCGCGGCAACCCCACGGTCGAGGTCGACGTGCTGCTCGATTCGGGCGCGATCGGCCGTGCGGCCGTACCCTCGGGCGCCTCCACCGGTACCCGCGAGGCGGTGGAGCTGCGCGACGGCGACCAGCGCCGCTACGGCGGCAAGGGAGTACTGAAGGCGGTCGAGCACGTCAACACGGTGCTGAAGAGCGCCGTCGTGGGGGCGGACCCGGGCGAACAGGCGGGGCTCGATGCGCGCATGATCGAGCTCGACGGCACCGACAACAAGGGCAGGCTCGGCGCGAACGCCATCCTCGGCGTATCGCTGGCCGCGGCCCGCGCCGCCGCCGCGGATGCCCGGCTGCCGCTCTATCGCCACCTGGCGCAGCTCGCGCCGCGCCAGTACGAGCCGGTGATGCCGGTGCCGCAGATGAACATCGTCAACGGCGGCGCGCACGCCAACAACAGTCTCGACGTGCAGGAGTTCATGATTCTGCCGGTGGGTGCGCCGAGCTTCAGCGAGGCACTGCGCTACGGCGCCGAGGTGTTCCATACGCTCAAGAAGCTGCTCGCGGACCGGGGCCTCTCGACCGCGGTCGGCGACGAGGGCGGCTTCGCTCCGAGCCTCGAGTCGAACGAGGCGGCCCTCGGTCTGATCCTCGAGGCGATCGAGAAGGCCGGCTACCAGCCCGGCCGCGACATCCATCTCGGGCTCGACGTAGCGAGCTCGGAGTTCTTCCGCGACGGCCGTTACCACCTCGAAGGAGAGAATCGCGCCTTCACTCCCGCCGAGTTCGCCCGCTATCTCGCCGACCTCGCCGGCAAGTACCCGATCGTCACCATCGAGGACGGCATGAGCGAGGCCGACTGGGCCGGCTGGGGCGAGCTCACCCGCCTGCTCGGGGGGAAGCTTCAGCTGGTGGGCGACGACGTATTCGTCACCAACACGAAGATCCTGCGCGAGGCGATCGAGAAGCGCATCGCCAACGCGATCCTCATCAAGCCCAACCAGATCGGCACCCTCACCGAGACGCTCGCCTGCATCGACATGGCCGACAAGGCGGGCTACGCCTCCGTGATCTCGCATCGCTCCGGGGAGACCGAGGACAGCACGATCGCCGACATCGCGGTGGCGACACCCGCTACCCAGATCAAGACCGGGTCGCTGTCGCGCTCCGACCGCATCGCCAAGTACAACCAGCTGCTGCGCATCGAGGCCGAGCTCGGCAAGGTGCGCTTCGCCGGCCGGGACGCCTTCCCCGCGAGGGCCTGATGGCCTTCGCGCCCGCGGCGCGGTCTGCTACGCTGTGCCTCCCATGAAGTGGCTCGCCGCCGCGCTGGCTGTCGTCCTGGTCCTGTTGCAGTACCGGATCTGGGTGTCCGACAACGGCGTTCGCAAGGTGGAGCGTCTGAAGCAGGCGGTGTCCCTGCAGCAGGCCGAGGACGCCCAGCTGGTGGAGCGTAACCGCCAGCTCGCCGCCGAGGTGCGCGATCTCAAGACCGGCATGGACGCGCTCGAGGAGCGCGCCCGCAGCGATCTCGGCATGATCGCCCGCAACGAGACCTTCTACCAGGTGGTGCCCGCCCGCCCGGCAGCTGCCACGTCCTCGCCGACGCGGACCGCGGCTCGCTGAGGCGAGCCCATGCGCTACTTTCTTGTCATGCCCGCCGCCGGCTCCGGCCGGCGCTTCCAGGGCGACATCCCCAAGCAGTACGTACCCCTCATGGGGCGCAGCGTCATCGAGTGGGCGCTGGCGCCGTTCCTCGGCGATCCACGCTGTGAGCTCGCCATGGTGGTGATCGCGGAGTCGGACTCCGCCTGGCACCGCATCGCGGCACGCCTCACGAGCGAGCGGCTCTCGGCCTCTCCCGGTGGCAGTGAGCGCAGCGTCTCGGTGCGCCGCGGGCTCGCCGCACTCGCCGGCCGTGCAGAGGCGCGCGACTGGGTGCTGGTGCACGATGCGGCGCGGCCCTGCCTCGACCCGCGGGAGCTCGAGGAGCTGATCGATCGTGTGACGGCGGACGGGAAGGGCGGGCTGCTCGCGATCCGGGCCGCGGATACGCTCAAGCAGGCGCAAGCGGACCCGGAAGCGAACCAGGGCCCGAGGATCGCACGCACCATCGACCGCGCCGACCTGTGGCGCGCGCTGACGCCGCAGATGTTCCGCTTTGGTCCCCTGTGCGCGGCGCTCGATGCGGCGCACGCCGCCGGGCGCAACCCCACCGACGAAGCACAGGCCATGGAGTGGGCCGGTGCGGCTCCGTTGCTGGTCGAAGGCAGGTCGACCAATCTGAAGCTCACGACCAGTGAGGATCTCATGCTCGCCGAGGCGGTGCTGCGCGCACGGAGGCAAACATGAGGATCGGATGCGGACTCGACGTGCATGCCTTCGGTCCCGGCGATCATCTGATGCTCGGGGGCGTGCGCATCGCGCATACGCGCGGCGTGCTGGCGCACTCGGACGGCGACGTCGTGCTGCACGCGCTGTGCGATGCGCTGCTCGGCGCGGCGGGACTCGGCGACATCGGCCAGCACTTTTCCGACAGCGATCCGCGCTGGAAGGGCGTCGCCAGCGCCGCCTTCGTCAGCGCGGTGCTCACGATGCTGCGCGGCCGCAAGCTCGCCGTGGTGAATGCCGATCTCACGGTGATCGCCGAGACGCCGAGGGTCGCTCCGCACCGCGAGGCGATCTGCCGCGAGGTGGCGCGGCTCCTCGAGGTGCCCGTCGAGCGCGTCAATCTCAAGGCGACCACGACCGAGCGGCTGGGGTTCCTCGGGCGCGCCGAAGGCATCGCCGCGCAGGCGGTCGTACTGCTCTCCGAGGGCTGAGGATGGGCGCCAGCGCCGGGGATGCGGCGCGGACCGCGGCGCTCAGCTCCCCGCGCGCGCATGGCGCGCCGGTGGCTGAGGCGGTGCTCCGCGAGCGCGCGGAGGACTTCGTCGTCGAGGAGGACCTGGGCTTCGCTCCCGCGGGCGCCGGCCAGCACCTGCTCCTCAAGGTGCGCAAGACCGACGCCAACACGCCGTGGGTCGCGCGCGAGCTCGCACGCCTCGTGCGCTGCCGGCCGCAGGAGGTCGGCTACGCGGGACTCAAGGACCGCCGCGCGGTCGCCGTCCAGTGGTTCTCGGTTCCGCGGCCGCGGACGCCGCTCGAGCTCGCCGCCGCGCGCGGCCAGGGCTACGAGGTGCTCGAGTCGCACGCGCACAACCGCAAGCTCCCGCGCGGAGCGCTCGCGGGCAACCGCTTTTCAATACGTCTGCGCACCGCCGCGGGCGGGGGAGCAGAGCTCGCCGCGCGCCTCGCACCAAGGCTCTCACTCATCGCCGCCCGCGGGGTACCGAATTACTTCGGGCCGCAGCGCTTCGGGCGCGACGGTGCGAATCTCGCGCTCGCCGATCATCCGGATCCGGCGCGCCTGCCGGGGGCCGAGCGGGGCTTCATGCTCTCGGCCGCGCGCAGCGTCGTCTTCAACGCCCTGCTCGCCGCCCGGGTCGGCGATGGCAGTTGGGAGAGGCTGCTCGCGGGCGACCTCGCCGGCCTCGACGGCCGCGGCAGCATCTTTTCGGTCGCGGCGGTCGATGAGACGCTCGCGGCGCGCTGCGGGCGCCTCGAGATTCACCCGACGGGCCCGCTGTGGGGAGCGGGGGAGCCCGCAACCGGAGCCGGCGTGCTCGAGCTGGAAGCGCGGATCGCAGGAGAGCTCGCCGCCCAGTGCGCACTGTGCGCGGCGGCCGGCATGGCTCAGGAGCGCCGGAGCCTGCGGCTGCGCGTCGCGGAGCTCGGATGCGAAGTCGAGCCCGACGCTGCGCTGCTGCGCTTTCGGCTCGCGCGCGGCAGCTTTGCGACGGCGGTATTGCGCGAATTGGTCGAGACGCAGGCTGGACGCGCGGGGTGATGACCGCCCGGATCGCCTATGGAGCCAGCAGGACGTAGACCGCGCCGGTACCGCCGTCAGCCGGCCGCGCCGAGACATACGCGAGCACCGCCCCAGTGCGGCGCAGGACGGCGCTCACGGCGGCCTTGAGCACCGGCCCGCGGTGTCCGGAGCGCAGCCCCTTGCCGTGGACGATGCGCACGCAGCGCACGCCCCGCTCCAGCGCCTCGATGAGGAACAGGCGCAGCGCCGCTTTGGCCTCGGCGACCGTGAGTCCGTGCAGATCGATCTCGCGCTCGACGCGATACTCGCCGCGCCGCAGGCGGCGTACCACCGAAGGTTGCACGCCCGGCCGCTGGTAGACCAGCTCCTCCCCGCCGGCGAGAGCGGGATCGGGAGGCTCGACGGCGAGGCTCTCCTTCAGCACCGCGGCGCGATCGGCGCGCGTGAAGCGGGCGGCGGCACGCGGCTTGGGCCGCCGCGGAGCATGGGCGCCGCGGCCGAGGGGCTTGACGCCACGCACCGCGTCGCGGAACAGACGTGCCGCCTCGCCGGCATCGTCCGCGTCGTCGTCACCGCCCTGGGACACGCTACCTCCGCCCCGCCGTCGTTTAAAAGTATATAGTCACGCGCTTCCTCGAATAACGATCTCAAGTGAAGATCCTGGTCAGCAACGATGACGGCTTTCGCGCGGAAGGCATCCGCCGCCTGCGGGAAGCGCTGGCGACGCTCGCCGAGGTGACCGTGGTCGCCCCCGACCGCAACAAGAGCGGGGCGAGCAACTCGCTCACGCTCGACGTGCCGCTGCGGGTCTACGAGTCCGAGCCCGGCGTGTACTTCGTGCCGGGGACGCCGACTGACTGTGTGCACCTCGCGATCTCGGGCCTGTTCGACTTCGAGCACGACATGGTCGTTTCGGGAGTCAATGACGGTCCAAACCTCGGCGACGACGTCCTGTACTCCGGGACCGTGGCCGCGGCGCTCGAGGGCCGCTTCCTCGGCCTCCCGACCATCGCGGTGTCACTGTGCACCGGGGGCGCGGGCGGCGGGCACTTCGCCACCGGCGCCGAGGTCGCGCGACTGCTGGTCGCACAGCTGCTGAAGAAGCCGCTCGAGCCGGCGCTCATTCTCAACGTCAACGTGCCGAACGTGCCGCTGTCCGCCCTGCGCGGTTTTCGCGCGACCCGTCTCGGCTACCGGCACCGCTCCGAGCCCGTGATGCGTGCGCAGGACCCGCGCGGGCGTCCGGTGTTCTGGATCGGGCCGGCCGGGGCCGAGCAGGACGCAGGGCCGGGTACGGACTTCGACGCGATCGCCCAGGGCTTGGTATCGGTGACGCCGCTGCAGGTCGATCTCACGCGCCACGGCGCACTGCCCGCCGTCACCGACTGGCTGGAAGGCGTCGATGACTGATCTGCGCCTCACCGGCATCGGTATGACCTCGGCACGCACGCGCGATCGCCTGGTGCAGCGGCTGCGCGAGCAGGGGATCGCCAACCTCGCCGTCCTCGATCGTATCCGCAACGTGCCGCGACACATCTTCGTCGACGAGGCGCTCGGCAGCCGCGCCTACGAGGACACGGCGTTGCCGATCGGCTTCGGCCAGACGATCTCCCAACCCTACATCGTGGCGCGAATGACCGAAGCGCTGCTCGAAGGCGGGCCACCGGGCGGCGGCCCGCACGGCAACGTGCTCGAGGTCGGCACCGGCTGCGGCTACCAGACCGCCGTACTCGCGCCGCTCGTCGCCCATCTCTACTCGATCGAGCGCATCGAGCCGCTCCTCGCGCGGGCGCGCGAGCGGCTGAAGGAGCTCGGGGTGAGGAACGTTCGCTTCCGTCACGGCGACGGCTCCCTCGGCTGGAAGGCTCACGCGCCCTACCACGGGATCCTGGTGGCCGCCGCGCCGCTCACCGTGCCGGATGCGCTCCTCAGGCAGCTCAAGGTCGGCGGCCGGCTGGTCGTGCCGCTGGGACCTGAGGGCGAGCAGGAGCTCGTCCGCTTCACGCGCCGCGACCAGCGGATCGAGCGCGAGTCTCTCGGCGCCGTTGCCTTCGTGCCGCTCCTCGGAGGCACCGCCTGAAGGTGGACCGAGTCTGATTCGGTTCGAGCCACGCGTCTGGGCGTGAAGAACTTTTCCTAGAATATATCGAAATATATATCGTAACCAATTGTTTATTTTACACTAAATCATCTGGATGTATTCGCTGTAACGCGTGCAAGACGTGAATTTCCCCGCGAAACACCTGGGCCGGCCTGGGCGGGCATCCGCGTGACCGAGGAAAAGTCCTTGCATGTCAAGGCGCTTGCGCAGGTATCTGCGACGTGTTTACATGCACGCCCTGTCTCTCGATGACGACAGATCAAACCGGGGAGGGCCATCAGCAGAAGGCACAGGGAGGAGGGAGTCGCAAACAACAGCAATAATTTCCCAAGAACAACAAGAACAGTGCAATTGTTCGAGTCTGTCAGCTTCGAATGATTGTTTGGTTGGTTGAGCCTCCCCCTGTGTCTTCTGCCGATCGTCCTCCTACCGCAGAAACAATCCTGCGGCCACGCGCCGCTCCTCCTGCACCAGCACGTTAAACGTCCGGCACGCGGCGCCAAGCTGCATCACTTCGAGGCCGACGCCCCGTGAGCTGAGCAACGCGCGAATCTCTCCCCGCGCGAACTGCTGAGTCGGGCCGCTTCCGAGCACCACCAGCTCGGGATTCAAGGCGAGCAGCGCCTCGAGGTGCGCGGCCTCGAGCTGCGCGAAGCTCTGTGGCTCCCACTGCGTGATCAGCGTGTCGGCGGCGACGATGCAGCTGCCACGCACGGTGTGCACCCCGATGCGCACTTCGCTGTCCGAATAGCCCCGGATCAGATTGGCAGGCATACCGGGTTCGAGAGTGAACTTCACGGGCGGTACGATACTGCCCGTGCATGAAGCCGTGATAGTCATCTCCGACCTTTATCGTCTGTCAGACGCGCTTCCGGGCGAGCCGGCCGCGCAACCGGGCGTGCTCCCGGGGCTCGACCATGCGGGACGTTTTGGTGAGCGTCAGCGGCTCGGCGCCGGCTGGCGCGATTGGCTCGCGGGCTGGCTCGGCCGCGGCGATCTCGCCGGCGTGTCGGTGGCCGCCGTCGCCGCGGCGGCGCCGGCGAGCGCCGCCGAGGACGGTTCACGACGTACCGCCCCTGCCGCCCGCGGCGATGCCGCCACACGCTGGATGGCGACGCCGGTCGAGCTCGTCGCGGGGCTCACGCGCGTGCATCTCGGGCGGCCCGGCATCGTGCGGCTCACGCCGCAAGAGCAGGCGATGCTCGCGCACGCGTTTG
>Ga0307469_10001037_pt1 | contig 10312 bp, 8 predicted proteins | sample atmos_gasesAM2C__FD_203084 | JGI IMG/M metagenome (GOLD analysis project Ga0307469, IMG submission 203084) | Hardwood forest soil microbial communities from Morgan-Monroe State Forest, Indiana, United States - atmos_gasesAM2C_515 | ecosystem: Environmental > Terrestrial > Soil > Temperate forest...
GCCCGCGTCCCCGGCCGGCAGCGCAAACTTCCACCCCCGCGGCACCCCACCCATCCGATGTAATTCCTCCATCGTGACCTTCCGTCCCACGCCTTCGCCGGCCGCAGGAGCCGGCGTGGCCGGAGCCGTTGAAGGAGTCGTCGCCGGAGGCGAAGGATGCTGATGCTGCGCGCGGGCCCCCGCGACGAAAAGCACGAGCGCTGACGCGCCAAGGCAAACCCCGACAATCACCGCCGTCGCCCGCCGCCGCCTATCGATCCCGTACCGCGTATTAGTCAAGAATCACCTCACGCAGAGTTGCTGACGGACTCGAGAAGCGAGGGGAGCGGCGCGGCGAGCAAAGCGAGCCCGCGCCGCCGCGATCCACCGAACCCGGGAACCGCGCGGCGGGGTGGCCGTGGAGGAGTGCGGCAGGGGTCGAAGCGACCCGTTCCCGGCAAGCGGCGACGGGCGCTAGGCGCCCGGATGGAGCCCAGACGAGTGCGGCAGCGCACGCGTGCCGCGTGGTCGTCTCGACCCCTGCCGCGCTCCTCCACGGCCGCCCCGCCGAGCGACGACCAGCTAGGAGAGATCGACCCAGACAGACTTGACCTCGGTGTAGAGGTCCAAGCCACTAGAGCCAAGCTCCCGCCCGAAGCCTGATTCCTTGAAGCCGCCAAAGGGTAGCGCGGCATCGAAAAGGTTGTATGCGTTGACCCAGACGGTGCCCGCACGAATGGCGCGAGCGGCCTTCAGAGCCTTGGCCACGTCGCGCGTCCACACCGCCGCCGCGAGCCCGTAGCTGGTCGCGTTTCCCTCGGCGATCCCGTCGTCGATCGACTTGAACGGGATGACGGAGAGGACCGGCCCGAAGATCTCCTCGCGCGCGATCTTCATCCGGTTGGTGACGCCGTCGAAGATCGTGGGCTCGACGAAGTAGCCCTTGCCCGAGCCGACGTTCGCGCGCCCGCCGCCCGAGACCAGGTGGGCGCCCTCCTGCTTGCCCGCCTCGATGTAGGAGAGCACGGTCTCCATCTGCTGCTTCGACACGACGGGCCCCATGCGCGTGGCCTTGTCCATCGGATCGCCGACCTTGAGCGTCTTCACGCGGTCGGTGAGCTTCGCCATGAAGTCGTCGTGGATCTTCTCCTCGAGGAACAGGCGCGAGCCCGCCGCGCAGACCTCACCCTTGTTGTAGAAGATGCCGGTGAGGGCGCCCTTCACGGCCGCCTCCATGTCGGCGTCGGCGAAGACGATGTTCGGCGACTTCCCGCCGAGCTCGAGCGAGAGCCGCTTCAGCGTGCCGGCGGCCTCGCGCATGATCCCCTTGCCCACCTCGGTCGAGCCGGTGAAGGCGATCTTGTCGACGCGCGGATCGCGCACCAGGGCCATCCCGACCTGGCCGCCCGGGCCGGTGACCACGTTGAACACGCCCTCGGGCAGGCCCGCCTCGCGCGTGAGATCGGCGAACTTGAGCGCGGTGAGCGGCGTCAGCGACGCGGGCTTGAGCACCACCGTGTTGCCGGCGGCCAGGGCCGGCGCGATCTTCCACGAAGAGAGCAGGAACGGGAAGTTCCACGGCACGATCGCGCCGATGACCCCGATGGGCTGGCGCAGCGTGAACGTGAAGGCGGTCTCGCGCAGGCCGAGCGTCTCGCCGTGGATCTTGGTCGCCCATCCGGCGTAGTAGCGGAAGACCTCCGCGGCGAACGGGATCTCGACCTTGCCGGAGTCGAACAGCGTCTTGCCGGTGTTGAGGCTTTCGAGCCGGGCCATCTCGTCCAGGTTCTGCATGATGAGATCGCCGAGTTTCCACACGATCCGCCCGCGCTCGGAGGCGCTCATCCGCGGCCACGGGCCCGAGTCGAATGCCTTGCGGGCGGCCGCCACGGCGAGGTCGACGTCGCGCTCGTCGCCCTTTCCCACCTGCGCGCTCGTCTCCTCGTTCGCGGGGTTGATCGTGGCGTAGGTCGCCCCGGAGACGGGCGGACGCCAGTTGCCGGCGATGAAGAGCTGATCAGTTGGCATGGCTGACTCCTGGAGGCTACGAAGGGTTTGCTTCGGTGATCACGGCGCCAGCACGCGACCCGCGCCGGGCGACTTCATGCGGCCGCCGTCCACGACGACGGCGCCATTGACGACCACGTAGGGAATGCCGGTCGGATAGCGGTGCGGCTCGGGAAAGGTCGACTCGTCCTTGACGGTGCGCGGATCGAAGATCGCCAGGTCGGCGGCGAACCCTTCCCGCACCAGGCCGCGGTCGCGCAGGCGAAGGCGCGCGGCACACATGCCGGTCATCTTGTGAACGGCCGTCTCGAGCGGGAACAGCCGCTGCTCGCGGGCGTACTCGCCGAGCACGCGCGGAAACGTGCCGTACGTGCGCGGATGAGGCTTGCCCGGGCGGTCGCCGTCCCCCGAGTAGAGCGGGATCGAGTCGGAGCCGATCATCAGCATGGGATGCGCCAGTACCTTGGCGACGTTCTCGATGCTCTGCGAGAAGCTGACCATGCCGACCGTGCACCGCTGCTCGAGCAGCAGGTTCATCAGCGTCTCGGCCGGCGCCATCCCGGACTGGCGGGCGATCTGAGCGAGGCTCAGCCCTTCGAGCTCGCGGCGGGCGCAGGTGGCGATGAACACCTGGTCGAAGCCGATGCCGCCCTGCGAGACCGTGCCCCACCGCTCGCCGTCGATCAGACATTCCTCGATGATGCGCCGCCGCGTCGCGCGGTCGGCCAGCCGCTCGAGGAGCCTCGCCGTGCCGCCGTCGTGGGCCCACGCCGGCATCATGTTGTCGAGCTTGGTCGAGCCGGCGTTGTACGGATAAACGTCGCCGGCCACGTCAACCCCGCGCGCCCGGGCGTCCTCGAACAGGCGCAGCGCCGCGTCGATCTTGGGCCAGTTCTCGCGCCCGGACGCCTTCACGTGCGAGACCTGCACGCCGACGCCGCCTTCCTCGCCGATACGGATCGCCTCGTTGATCGAGTCGAGCAGCATCGAGGACTCGCCGCGGATGTGGGAGAAGTAGTAGCCGCCGCGCCGCGACATCGAGCGGGCGAGCGCGATCAGCTCGGCGGTGTCGGAGTAGGCGCTGGGCGCGTACACGAGCCCCGTCGAGAAGCCGAAGGCCCCGGCATCCATGGCCTCGCCGAGCAGCCGCTCCATAGAGCGCAGATCGTCGGCGCCGGCCGGCCGTGCCTCGAACCCGAGCGCGGCGATGCGGAGCGCGCCGTGGCCCACGAAGTGGGCGACGTTCACGGAGGGGCGGATGGCGCGGAGGGCGTCGAGGTACTGCGCGAAGGTCTCCCAGCGCATGTCGAGGCTGGCGCCGATGCCGCCCGCCCAGCCCTGGACGATTTCACGCTGATCTGGGCGAAGCGGGGCCTGGGAGAACGAGCACATCCCCACCACTTCGGTCGTCACGCCCTGGCGCACCTTCGACTCCGCCGACGGGCAAGCGAAGTAGAACAGGTCGGAGTGCGAGTGCATGTCGATGAATCCGGGCGCCACCACGTGGCCGGCGGCGTCGATCACCCGTGCGGCCTCGCCGGAGAGCCTCGGCGCGACGGCGACGATGCGGTCACCCTCGACCGCCACGTCGGCGGCGCGGGCCGGTGCGCCCGAGCCGTCGACGAGCGAGCCGTTTCGGACGAGGAGGGACCAGGCCACCCGCTACTCTTCGGTGATGGTGACCGAGGTCATCTTGTCGCCCTGCTTGATGCGGTCGACGTGCTCCATGCCCGACACGACGCGGCCGAACACCGTGTACTGACCGTCCAGGTGCGGTGTCGTGCCGTAGCAGATGTAGAACTGGCTGCCGGCCGAGTCCGGATCCTGGCTACGCGCCATCGCCAGCGTCCCGCGCACGTGCTTCTGCTTGTTGAACTCCGCCTTGATCTGGTAGCCGGGACCGCCGGTGCCGTTGCCCTTCGGACAGCCGCCCTGGACGACGAAGTCCGGTACGACCCGATGGAAGTTGAGGCCGTTGTAGAACCCTTTCTTCGCCAGGGTGACGAAGTTCTCGACGGTCTTGGGCGCATCTTCGGGGTAGAACTCCAGTCGGATCTCGCCGCCCTTCTCGAGCGTGATGACGCCAATCTGCTTCACGATGGCACTCTCCTCAGTTCACCTTGAGCGATTTGACGCGGTCGCCGACCTTGATCTTGTCGACGACGTCGATGCCGCTGACCACGCGCCCGAAGGCGGTGTACTGGCCGTTGAGATGGCTGGCCGCGCCGAGCATGATGTAGATCTGGCTCCCGGCCGAATCGGGATCGTTCTTGCGCGCCATCCCGAGGATGCCCCGCTCGAAGGGCCGCTTGTTGAACTCGGCTTTGATCGTGTAGCCGGGGCCGCCGGTGCCCATGCCCGGGGCGTTCATCGGCAAGGTCTTCGACTGCGGATCGCCGATCTGGACGACGAACCCCGGCTCGACCCGGTGGAAGCGCTGACCGTCGTAGAACCCCTCCCGCGCGAGCTTGAGAAAGTTCTCCACGTGCTTGGGCGCGTCGGCCGGGAAGAATTCGAAGGTGATCACGCCGCCGTTCTCCAGAGTCATGACGGCGGTCGGCGCCTTGGCGGCCGGCTTGTCCTGGGCGAGCGCGGGCGCGGCGACGAGGACGGCGAGCGCGAGCGAGAGTAGGTGGCGCATGTGAGCGACCTCCGGTCGGCGGCTTCGAGTGGTGAAGCGCGAGCGCCATTATACATGCCGCGCGGCCGGAGCCGTCACGCCGGCGTGATACGATGGAACGATGCAGCGGCGCGAGAACGTTCGTAACATTGCGATCATCGCCCACGTCGACCACGGCAAGACCACACTGGTCGACGCGATGCTCTGGCAGTCGGGGCTCTTCCGCCAGAACGAGTCGGTCCCCGAGCGCATCATGGACTCGATCGACCTCGAGCGCGAGAAGGGCATCACGATCATGGCCAAGAACACGGCCATCACCTACCGCGGGGTCCACATCAACATCGTGGACACGCCCGGTCACGCCGACTTCGGCTCCGAGGTCGAGCGGACGCTGACGCTGGTCGACGGCGTGCTGCTGCTGGTCGACGCCGCCGAAGGGCCGTTGCCGCAGACCCGGTTCGTCCTCAAGAAAGCCCTCGAGGCGAGCCTGCCGCCCATCGTCGTGATCAACAAGATCGACCGGAGCGACGCGCGCCCCGCCGAGGTGCTCGACGAGATCTACGATCTCTTCATCGATCTGGAGGCGACCGAGGATCAGCTCGAGTTCCCCGTGCTCTACACGAACGCCCGGACCGGCACCGCCACCGTCAAGGTCGCCGAGCCCGGCCAATCGCTCGAGCCCCTGTTCGAGGCGATCCTGGCCACCGTCCCGGCGCCGCGCTTCGATCCGGAGGCGAAGCTCCAGTTCCGCGGCGCGATGCTCGACTGGGACGACTACGTCGGCCGCCTCGTCATCGGGCGCATCTTCAACGGCCGGGTTCGCCAGGCCGAGCGCGTGGCGGTGGTGCACCGCGACGGCTCCGTCGAGCTCGCCAAGGTGACCGTCCTCTACGGCTACGAGGGGCTCAAGCGCGTCGAGATCGGCGAGGCGAGCGCGGGCGACCTGGTGGCCATCGCGGGGATCGAAACCATAGAAATTGGAGAGACGATCGCTGACGCGGAAACGCCGGTGGCGCTACCGCTGATCCGCATCGACGAGCCAACTGTCTCAATGCTCTTCTCGGCCAACATCTCGCCGCTGGCCGGCAAGGAGGGGCGATTCGTCACCTCGCCCCAGCTTCGCGACCGGCTCATGAAGGAGCGCCACATCAACGTCGGCATCCGCGTCGAGGAGACGGCCTCGCCCGACACGTTCCGCGTCTCCGGGCGCGGCGAGCTCCAGCTGGCGATCCTGATCGAGATGATGCGGCGCGAGGGGTTCGAGCTCGAGGTGGGCAAGCCCACGATCATCACGCGGACCGAGAACGGCCAGACGCTCGAGCCGATGGAATACCTGGTCATCGACATCCCCGAGGCGTTCATCGGCGCGGTCACCCAGAAGATCGGCCCGCGCCGGGGCACGATGGCCAAGATGGTGAATCACGGCACCGGCCGCGTCCGGCTCGAGTACCGCATTCCGGCCCGCGGCCTCATCGGCTACCGGACCGAGTTCCTCACGGACACGCGGGGCACCGGGCTCCTCAACCATCTCTTCGACGGCTGGGACGTCTGGCAGGGCGACATCGCCCATCGCCAGACGGGCGCGCTCGTCGCCGACCGGCCGGGGCGCACCACCTCCTACGCCATCGACAACCTCCAGGCTCGCGGCGTCATGTTCGTCGCGCCCGGCCTCGAGGTGTACGAGGGAATGATCATCGGCGAGAACGCGCGCGAGAACGACATGGACGTGAACATCACCAAGGAGAAGAAGCTCACGAACATGCGCGCCTCGACCGCCGACGAGGCTGCCAAGCTGACCCCGCCCCGCGTGATGAACCTCGAGCAGTGCCTGGAGTGGATCCGCGAGGACGAATTGCTCGAGGTCACGCCGAAGTCGCTGCGCCTGCGCAAGCGCGGCCTGGCCGGCCGCCGCCGCTTCTAGATCCGTCTTCTCGAGCCTCTTGACACGATCCCCGGTCATGGTGGATCGTGCCGCGATCGCACCGCCTGGCCGTTCACTCGGCCAGCGCCGACAACGCGTTTCCAGGGAGACGATATGACCCGCTGGCAGTCTGCACGACTCGTATTGATCGGGCTTGGAGCAATGGCGGTCCTCGCCAGCTGTGCGCGGCCAGGTGGACCGCAGGGCGTCACGCCCGCACGCATTTTCGGATGGAAGTCGGATCTGGGCAAAGGAACGGTGTCCAGCTACGCCGAGTTCACCGCCTCCGGAACGCCCAGAGCGCTCGGCATCGTCTTCTCGGAGAGCGCGCTCGATGGGCTGCCGACCGGGGGGTCGGACGGTCATCACTGCTTCGACCGAAACAAAGACGGTACGATCGACACCGCCACCGAGTGTCTGCATCACTACGAGCTGGTGCTCCCGTTGCCGGACGTCGTGGCGCGCAGCGGGGATATCCCATTCAAGTGGGTGCTCCTGAACTGGAACCCGGCCGGCCACATCCCGCCCGGGGTGTACGACGTGCCACACTTCGACGTCCATTTCTTCATGGAGCCAATCGCCAACGTGTTCGCCATCGCGTCGGGGCCCTGCGGGCCGGAGTTCATTCGCTGTGACCATTTCGAGGTGGCCCGGCGGCCCTTGCCGACGAACTACATGCACGCCGACTTCAAGGACGTGGAGGGGGCGGTGCCGGCGATGGGCAACCACCTCGTTGATCTGACGGGTCCCGAGTTCAACCAGCAGCCCTTCACGCGCACGTGGATCTACGGCGCGTACAACGGCAAGGTGACCTTCTACGAAGAGATGGTGACGCGGTCATTCCTTCAGAGCAAGCCCGACACGTGCTTCCCGATCAAGATCCCACCGGCGGTCGGGCGAAGCGGCTTCTATCCGACCCTCTCCTGCCTCCGGCACGATGCGCGATCTGGTGAGCACACCGTATCGATGGAAGGCTTTGCCTTTCGTGAGGCTCAAGCGCCGGCTCCGCACTGATCGCGATCGGGCGCTCAGCCCCCTCATAGCTGTAGCACCACGATCCCGCCGACCGTCACCGCGACGCCGACGACCGCACGCGCCGTCAATCGCTCGCCCAGGAATGCCACCGCCAGCGGGATCGCGAACATCGGCGCGGTCGACGACAGCACCGACGCCACCGCCACGCCGGCATGCTTGACGCCTGCGACGAACATGACGGAGCTGACCGAGGTGATCACGCCCAGCACCAGGATCCGGGAGAGGGCGCTCCGGCCGCTGCCGGCGAGCGCGCGCGGGGCGCCGCGCGCCCACGGCAGGAGCCAGAGAAACGCCGAGGCGAGCGGCAGACGGATCGCCTGCGCGGTGACCGCGTCCATCTCGGCGAGCGGCGGCTTGACCAGCACGGTCGAGAGCGCCCACGCGAACGACGCCACCGCGGCCGTCCCCACGCCGAACCAGAACCGCTCCTCCGGCGGGCGCTCGGCCCACGGCGCCACGATGAGCACGAGCCCGCCGAGCGTCACCAGCGCGCCGGCGACGATCGGCAGGGTGATCGGCTCGTCGAGGAACAGGGCGGCGATCGCGGCGGCGCCCAGCGGGTAGGTCGTCGAGATCGTCATGGCGCGGGCCAGGCCGAGGGCGCGCGTGCTCTCGAAGAACACGGTGTCCCCGAGGGCGATCGCCACCACGATCGAGAGCGTGAGAAGTACCCAGGCGCTCGCGGAGATTGCGGTAAAGACGCCGGCCCCGGCCGTGACGAGCACCCAGACGACGAGAATCACGCCGCCGATCGTCGAGCGCACGGCGTTGACGCCCACGGAGCCGAGCTGGGCCATCAGGGTTCTCGCGAGCAGACTGGTCACCGCCCACGCTATCGCCGAGCCCAGCGCGGCGAGGGCGCCGAGGGTCGTCTCGGAGATCACCGGGGAAGGGTCGGGACTGTGCCGGGCCGGGACGCGTTCCCGGCTCGACAACTCGGGCATCGCACGGCGAAGATCATACACCGTGAAGATTCTCGTGGCGGCGGCCGTCCTCGTCGGCGGCTTCGTGCTGCTGAGCCTCGTGAGCTTCTGGCTGGCCGTGCGCCCGCCGCGTATCGCCGTACCGCTGCGTCCGGACGAGTTCCACCTGGCGGTGGAAGACGTGACGATCACCGCCGCCGACGGCGTGAAGCTCGCCGGGTGGCTCGCGGCGCGGCCCGGGGCGCCGGCGCTCGTGCTCCTCCACGGCTACCCGGCGGAGAAGGCCGACCTGCTCCCGATCGCCGCGGCGCTGGCGCCGCGCTTCACCGTCCTGCTGCTCGACCAGCGATACTTCGGCGCGAGCGGCGGAGGCGCGACGACGATCGGCTTCCGCGAGCGCGGCGATCTCCGGCGCGCGATCGATTTCCTGGCCGAGCGCGGCTTCCGCGATGTCGGCGTGTTCGGCCTCTCGCTGGGCGGGGCGGTGGCGCTCCTGGCCGCCGCCGAGGACAGTCGCATCCGCGCCGTCGCCGCCTACGCGCCCTTCGCCGATCTACGCTCGCTCGCCTACGAGCTCTACGGCTGGCTCGGGATGCTCAAGTACCCGTTCGTCGGGCTCCTGCGGGGCTGGTCGCTCCTGTTCTTCGGGCACGACATCACCGCCGTCTCGCCGGAGCGTGCCGCCGCGACGATCACCGTGCCCGTCCTGCTCGTCGCCAGCCGGGCGGACGAGCAGATCCCCTTCGCCCACGCCGAGCGCCTGCGCAAGGCACTCGCCGGCAACGCGCGCGTCGAGCTCATGACGACCGACCGGGGCCGGCACGGGGAGCTGCCGGCCGGGTTCGAGTCGCGCCTCGCCGAGTTTTTCCTGTTATATGTGAGGTGAAAATCCGGAGGAGCCATGAACATCGGGGTCCCGCGTGAGATCAAGCCGGGCGAGCAGCGCATCGCGCTGACGCCGGCCGGCGCCCGCGCCCTCACCGAGGCGGGTCATCGCGTCGTCGTCGAGCAGGGAGCCGGCGCGGGAAGCGGCATCCGCGACGAGGAGTACACCGCCGTCGGCGCCGGGCTCGCCGCCGTCGACGAGGTGTGGCGGCGCGCCGACCTGGTGCTGAAGGTGAAGGAGCCGCTGGCGCCCGAGGTCGCGCGACTCCGCGACGGTCAGGTGCTCTTCACGTATCTCCATCTGGCGCCGGCGCCGGAGCTAACGCGCGGGCTCCGCGCCAGCGGCGCCATCGCCGTCGCCTACGAGACGGTCCAGCGCCCCGACGGGAGCCTTCCGCTCCTCACGCCCATGAGCGAGGTCGCCGGCCGCCTCGCGGTCCAGGAGGGCGCCTTCTACCTCGGGCGCGCCCACGGCGGGCGCGGCATCCTGCTTTCCGGCGTGCCCGGCGTCCCGCCCGGCAACATCGTGATCCTCGGCGCCGGCACGTCCGGTCTCAGCGCTGCCCGGATCGCCGTCGGGCTCGGCGCCGACGTGTCGATCCTCGACGTGAACCTCGACCGGCTGCGCCACGTCGACGATCTGTTCCGCGGCCGGGTGGTCACCATCATGTCGAACAGCTTCAACGTCGATCAGGTCGTGCGCCGCGCCGATCTCCTGATCGGCGCCGTGCTGGTCGCCGGCGCCCGGGCGCCCGTGCTCGTCACCAAGGAGATGGTGTCGCAGATGAAGGAAGGCTCGGTCATCGTGGACATCGCGGTCGACCAGGGCGGCTGCGTCGAGACCATCCATCCGACGACGCTGCTCGACCCCGTCTCCCTGGTCGGCGGTGTCGTCCACTACGGCGTCGCCAACATGCCGGCGCTCGTCCCGCGCACGTCGAC
>Ga0307469_10001038_pt1 | contig 10306 bp, 6 predicted proteins | sample atmos_gasesAM2C__FD_203084 | JGI IMG/M metagenome (GOLD analysis project Ga0307469, IMG submission 203084) | Hardwood forest soil microbial communities from Morgan-Monroe State Forest, Indiana, United States - atmos_gasesAM2C_515 | ecosystem: Environmental > Terrestrial > Soil > Temperate forest...
CGGAGCAGTGGTCCCAAGGCAAAAACGAGTATCACGAGCAACATACAGCCAGCCGCTGCACCTGCCAGGGCGGAACGCGCACCACGGACGGTCCATACCGCCAGGACAATCGTGAGCGCTTCAACAAACTCGACGAATGACGCCAGGAACGATGCGAGTACTGTTGGCCCGAGTTCTTTCCAGACATTCATAGCGCTTCACTAGAGACCTCGCGCCGCTCTCTGCCGCAAGGAGCCGCCGCGGAATCAAGGACCACTCTGCCGAGCGACAATTATCTTTGTTTCCCGCTTTAGGTCTCCCAGCCGATCCGTCGCATCAGATCCGAAAACCTCGGTTCGCCGCGCAACCCGTCGAAAATTGGCTCGGAGTTGAGCTCGATGAGGTCGGGATTTCCTCCCTCGTAGGCCCTCTCCAGCCACTCGAATGCCTTGTCGCGGTCGGCCCCGGCCGCGTGGATCTTCGCTACGTTATAAGGCAGGACGTAGCGCTTGCCTGCGAGCTGCTGCAGCTTGGCGAGGATTTGCTGTGCCGGCTTCTTTTTCCCCGCCGCGGCGTACGCCATCGCGAGCGCGGCCAGAGTCTCGGTGCTCTGGTCGGAGAGACTGACTGCCGCCTTCAACTCCAGGATCGCCTGGTCGTACTTGCGTTGCTGTATGCGTACCAGGCCCATCCGCAGGTGGGGTAGGAAATGATCAGGGTTGATCTCGCGCGTGCGCTCCAACACGACGGCGGCCTGATCGTACCTGCGAGCGAGGTACAAGATCATCGCCAGCGATGAGCCGATCACCGGCGACAGCGGATCTGTCTGCTGCGCCTTCTGTGTGACGGCGATTGCCTCCTCCGGCCTTCCCCTGGACATCAGGAATTCGCCATACCAGTAATAGACGATCGCCTGCGCGGGATTGAGATCGATGGCGCGCTCAAAGTCCGCTTCCAGTCCCTCCCAATCCCAGTCGTGCAGCCGAACATGTGCGAGGGAGCCATGAGCCTCTCCGAGCTCACTGTCCAGATCGATAGCCTTCCTGGCGGCGTCCTTCGCTTTCCGGAAGGTGTCCTTGGCAGGCACCATGCCTCGGCATGCGAGCATCACGTACGAATCCGCGACGCCGGCGTAAGCCATTGCATATTGCGGGTACAGCCGAATGGCCTGTTCGTAGTGCGCGATGCTTTTTCGCATGCCATCTTCGGTGCGCCTGTTCCACAGGTGGCGGCCCTTCAAATAGGCCTCGTAGGCCTGCGGTGAGACTGCGCTGCTCGCGGCGAGCCGCCGCTCCTCCCGCGGTGTCAGCTTGACGCGGATTTCGCGGGCTATTGCGCGCGCCACCTCGCTCTGCAGCTTCAGGATGTCCAGGAGGCTGCGTTCATAGGTCTGCGCCCACAGGTGCGTTTCATCGCGGACCTGGATCAGCTGCGCCGCAATCCGCACTCGTCCGAGAGCCCGCCGCGCGCTGCCTTCCAAAACGTACGCGACACCGAGCTCTGCGCCGATCTCTTTGATGCTCTTCTTCGTCCCCTTGTAGTTCATCGCCGATGTCCGAGCGATCACTCCCAGGCGCTCCGGATTCAGCCTGCTCAACTGTGTGATCATTTCCTCGGTAAGTCCGTCATTGAAGTACTCCTGCGTCCGGTCCTCGCTCAGATTCTCAAAAGGCAGTACCGCGAGCATCTGCTTTCCCGGGATCGAAGCCCGCGGTTGCGGTCCGGCTTGCGTCACCTGCGCTGCAAACCGGTAACCGCGCCGCGATACGGTGGCGATGTATTGCTGCCCGTTGCGGCCTTCTCGCAGTATCCCGCGCAGGACGGAGATGGTTCGCGTCAGACTGCCGTCTTCCACAAAAGCGTCGTGCCAGACTTGTTTCAGCAGCTCCTCTTTTGCAACGACATCACCGGCTCTCTGCAGTAGCAACACCAGGACATCGCCGGCCTTGGGTGGCAGCGGAACCGCTTGCGCGCCTCTAAAGAGCACACGGCCGCTGGGGTCCAGACGGAACGGACCGAATTCATAGAAGCACCGATCCGTCACTTGCGGGCGCCTCGGTAAGAAATCGGTAAGAAAAATATCAGCTTCAGCGAAGGACTTCCAACCGCCTGAAAGGCTATACCTGCCGACCGTGGGATGTGCGCTGGCAGCGCTGGCTCAAGTCCAGCGCAGGAGACAACGATGATGCCATTCTACAGATCTGTGAACATCCGGACCCGAAGCGTGCTGCTGCTCGCGGCCGTGTGCGGTTTCGCCTCTTCAACGCCTTGCGTCGCCGCGGCCGACGACTCCGGAAAGTATCTCTTCATTTGCACTGGAGACCAGGCGCGGAAGTCGCCGGACTTCCTCGCGGTGGTAAATTTTGACGAGGGCTCGTCACAGTACGGCCGTGTGATCGGGAAGGCGGACGTGCAGGGGCCCAGCGCGACTGGGAATGAGTTCCACCACATAGGCATGTCGGCGGACGGCACGACCGTGGTATGCGGCGGTCTGCTGAGTGTGTTGAAGAGTCAGGACGAGATTTTCTTCTTCGACGTGTCGAATCCGCGCGCACCGAAGTTCCACTCCTCCGCAAACCCGCCGCTCTCTGCGATCACGGACGACTTTCAATCACTGCCGCAGGGTGGATTCCTGGTGACGATGATGGGCGGGGCGCAGGGTCACTCACCCGGAAGAGTGGCGGAGTTCAACGGGCAGCTCGAGCTCGTGAAGGAGTACCCCGAGACTCCGCCGGCCGAAGGCTTCAATCCGCACGGCATTTCGCTCAGGCCGGAAGTCAACCTGATGGTGACCAGCGATTTCATATGCCCATCCACGACGCTCGATGCGGTTGCAGGCGGATTGGACTTCCGCGGGAGCGTGCGCGTGTGGAATCTGCGGCATAGGACGATCCTGCGAACGATAGAGATTCCCGGTGCGGGTGGGACGATCGACGTCAAGTTGATTCCGGGCGATCCGTCGGAACGCGCGTACACCGCGGGAATGCTGGACGAGCACCTGTACTTGTTGGACACGAGGCACGGAACCGCCAAGGCGGTGTTCGACTTCGCAACCATTTCCAAAGGCGGTTGGCCGCAGTTGCTGCGCCTCACACGGGACGGCAGGCGGCTGTTCATATCCATGAACCAAGCTGGCAAGGTCGCGATGCTGGACATTTCGAGGCCGGATAAGCCGCGGTTGCTGAAGATCCTGGACCTGGGGGCCAATTCCGGGCCCCACTACATTGCGCTGACGCGCGATGAAAAGCGGCTAATCATCAGTGACTACTTCCTGAATCAGGACGGTTTCGGCAAGGTACACGCGGAGGGCGACCACAAGATTCATGTCGCCGTCGTGACCAGCAGCGACTTAAGGTTGGATCAACGGTTCCAACTGGACTTCAACACCGCGTTCGCACAGGGACCGGCACGCCCGCATGGCGTGGCAGTGCTCGAACGGACCTATGCTCATGATTGATGCGTTCCGAACGCAACCCGCAAACGCGCCTTGTGTCAATGGCTCTCGAGCCTGGTGATTTTGGCCGGGCGCGTGATTTCAGCCTTCTGCTGATCCTCAGTCTTCAGTCTTTCTTCATTTGGTTCTAGTGTGGTCCGGCGTTGCCGGTCGACCGCAAGCGGCGCATCCTGTTCATCCTGTCGGGGTCCGCCGCGCGGGTCGGCCGCCTATTGCGCCGCGGCAACAACGGAGGAAGCCAGTGAAGAGTCACATGATTACCGGCGGGGGAGGCATTCAGCTCCACCTCGTTGAAACGGGCAACTCAAGAGGACGGCCAATTGTCTTTATCCATGGCATTTCGCAGAGTTCGCTCGCCTGGACTCGACAGATGAATTCTGGATTGGCCGATAATTATCGGCTTGTTGCCATGGATATGCGAGGTCATGGGCTCTCAGATAAGCCTCGAGAGGGCTACGCTGACTCACGACTGTGGGCCGATGACGTGCGGGCGGCCTTAACTGCGCTCAATCTTGATCATCCAATCCTTTGTGGTTGGTCATATGGACCAATCGTGATCCTCGATTATCTCCGGCATTACGGCGAGGCCGACATCTGCGGCGTCAACTTTGTCGGTGGCGTCACTAAACTCGGCAGCGATGACGCAGCGTCGGTATTGACTGCTGAGTTCCTCAGCCTGGTACCGGGGTTCTTTTCCGTGGATGCGGAGGAGAGCGTGCGCAGTCTCGACTCCTTGCTGCGCTTGTGTTTTGCCCAAAACCTTTCAACCGAGGACCGGTACCGGATGTTGGGATACAGCGTCAGCGTTCCTCCGTATGTCCGGCAGGCGTTGTTCTCGCGCTCGTTTGACAACGACGATCTTCTGCCGCGGCTGCGAAAACCTGTGTTGATTACGCATGGCACCGATGATGCGGTTGTCAAATCAGCTGTCATTGATCAGCAGATGGTTCGCATTACCTCTGCAAAAATTCGCATGATGGCTAATGCCGGGCATGCCTGCTTCTGGAACGACGCCGCAGCCTATAACCGATGCCTGCAGGAGTTTGCTGAAGCTCTGTAAGAAAACGCCGCTCTCCGAGGGCGATCTCTTGCCCGGATCCATGGGTGCACGCTGAGAACGGCCCAGGGGTGTGGCTCGATAGACATACTCTATCGAACACATCTGATCAATCAATTTCCTCTAGAGGCAGCGAGAGCCTAGGGTGCGCTCTCACACCCGCGAGGAGAGCACACAATGAGCAGACCGACCGACAACTCGTCGGAGCCAACCGGCGATCGACTGACCACCAGCGCCGGCAATCCGCTCGCCGACAACCAGAATTCGCTCAGCGCCGGCCCGCGCGGCCCATTGCTGCTGCAGGACTACCAATTGATTGAGAAGCTCGCACACCAGAACCGCGAGCGCATTCCGGAGCGCCCGGTGCACGCCAAGGGCTGGGGTGCGTACGGCACGCTGACGATCAGCGGCGATATCTCGAAGTACACCAAGGCCAAGGTGCTGCAACCCGGCGCCAGGACCCCCCTGCTCCTGCGTTTCTCGACCGTTGCCGGCGAGCTCGGTGCCGCCGATGCCGAACGCGACGTGCGCGGCTTCGCGATCAAGTTCTACACCGAGGAAGGCAACTGGGATCTCGTCGGCAACAACACGCCGGTGTTCTTCGTGCGCGACCCCTACAAGTTCCCCGACTTCATCCATACCCAGAAGCGCCATCCCAGGACCAACTTGCGCTCGCCCACCGCGATGTGGGATTTCTGGTCGCTGTCTCCCGAGAGCCTGCATCAGGTGACGATCCTGATGTCCGACCGCGGTCTGCCGACCAGCGTGCGCCACGTCAACGGTTATGGCTCGCATACTTACAGCCTGATCAACGCTGCCGGCGAGCGCGTGTGGGTGAAATTCCACTTCAAGACCCAGCAGGGTCACAAGCACTGGACCAACGCCCAGGCTTCCGAGGTGGTCGGGCGCACGCGCGAATCGACGCAGCAAGACCTGTTCGGCGCGATCGAAAAGGGCGACTTCCCGAGGTGGAAGATGCAGGTGCAGATCATGACCGACGCGCAGGCGCAGGCGTGGGCCCGGCGCACTGGCTGGAACCCGTTCGACCTGACCAAGGTCTGGCCGCACAGCGATTGCCCGGTGATCGACATCGGCACGCTGGAGCTGAACCGCAATGCGGAAAATTATTTCGCCGAGATCGAGCAGGCCGCATTCGCTCCCTCCAACATCGTGCCTGGCATCGGCTTCTCGCCGGACAAGATGCTGCAGGCGCGCGTGTTCAGCTACGCCGATGCGCACCGTTACCGGCTGGGCACGCACTACGAGGCGTTGCCGGTCAATGCACCGCGCTGCCCCGTGCATCACTACCACAAGGACGGTCCGATGCGGTTCTTCGACAACAACACGAAGAACCCGGACGCTTACTACGAGCCAAACTCGTTCAATGGGCCGAAAGAGGACCGGCGCTTCGCCGAGCCGCCGCTGCCCCTGCACGGCGACGCTGACCGCTACAATCACCGCGACGGGAACGACGACTATACGCAACCCGGCAACCTGTTCCGCCTGTTCAATGCTGAGCAGAGGCAGCGCCTGTTCGACAACATCGCCGCGGCGATGCAGGGCGTGCCGGATACGATCAAGCGCAGGCAGATCGCGTTGTTCGCCAAGTGCGATCCCGCCTACGGTGCCGGCGTGGCCAGGGCGGTGAAGCTCGACGCGCGGGGTGACGATCAGCTCAAAGGCACCCGCGCGACGCAAGAGCCTGAGGAAAAATCCGTCGCAACCTGAGTCTGAACCGGGAAAGGAATGCCGGCAGCGGTGACTGCCGGCGTCTCTCCTGCCGTACGGCTATTGAAAGCAATCGAGGTCGTCTGCGAACGTCACGGGGCCCGAGTACACCCTCGCGATCACGGATCGCGTTTCAGATTCTCGTCCAAGCGTGCGCAGCATCCGGTGTGAGAGCACGACCCGTCTGACGCCGGCAGTTTTGGCAATGCGGGCGATCACCGACGGAGGCATGTGGAGCTGCCTCGCAGCGCCGGTCTCACCCTCGGGAACCGCGTTGTGCGCCACGAAGAGATCCGCCCCTTTCGCAAGTCGCTCGAGATTGCCGTTCTCACCGTTGGTATCGCCGGAAAACACGACGATCCTGCCGCCGAGACTCACCCGCCAGGCAATGGCGGGTACGCCGCCGTGAATAACCTGCGTGGCGGTCAGTGCGAAGTCCGGTGGGCCAAGGACTGTCCGGACTTCGCCGGCTCCCAGGAAAACATCGTGCGCCTGTAGCGCGTAGCCGTCGTCCTTCCCGTCCACGAAATCCGCAAGGTATCGGTACGCGCCGCGCTTGTGGTCGAACAGGTCCGCGATGAACTCAGTGGTCGAGGGGAAGGTTTCGCTCCCGGGTGGTCCGTAAACGGGCAAGGGCCGATGGCGCTCTTCGAAATAAGAGGATTTGATGAGCGCCGGGAAGTCTGCGCTGTGATCGATGTGCAGGTGGGTGAACAGGATTGCGTCAAGTTGCGCCACATGCGCCCCGGCCTGTCCGAAGCGCAGTGCGCTGCCACCGCCGCTATCAACAAGGAAGCGTGCTTGGCCGCTCTGCCACACGAGATAGCTGCTGGACGCTCGCTTATCTTCGAGCTCAGGGCCACCTGAACCGAGAACCTGCACTTCCACCCCGCGTCCGGTGCACGGGCTCGCTGCGACGACGATTGGGAAAAGAGCGCCTGCGCTCAGCATTGCAATCACGGCGCATCTCGGAATCACCTTCATCTCCCCGACGCGCGGCGCGACCGTCAGGCGCCACTTCAATCCGGGGCGGCGGCGCTCACGATTGATTTGAGTTTCGCGGGATCGGACGCACTCCGGATGACGTGCATTACATGATCGCCGCTGCGATAAATCAACGCCGGCGTGCCTTGTACGCCGAGATCATGCATGAGCTGCTCGTTCGTCCTGAGGGCGGCCGCAGTTGCAGGCTGCAGTCTTTGAAGGGGCGGGATTCCGCCCCCGAGGTCATCAGGCAACCGAGCCCACTGTCTCTCGTTCCGGTCCAGGGCAAGGGAGGGGTTGCGAGCCTCGATGATGGCCGCGGCCTTGCCGGGACTATCGCTGGAGATAATCCCGACCATGAGGTAGCGGACCTGGAGGCCCCACGTGTAAAGCGGCTGCAGGGACAACCAGAGGTCATGACAGTACGGACAGTTCGCGTCCGTAATCACGTAGATCAGGTGTTCGGGGCGGCGCGCTCCCTGCATGACCCATGTCGTGCGCTGCAGTCTCAGCCAGAGGGTTGTATCGGCCGACTGCGCGACGGGCCCGGCGGACGCAAAGGGTGGCATCGCACCCAGGCAAAGCACCGCCAAGGCGGCCCTGAGCCATTCCCGGCAAGGGGGGCGTGAGCGCGCAGTAGTGATGGATTCGGGTGTCATGAGGAGGATCGTCCCGCTGCGTCAGGTAGACCTGCCGGAGGACTCGAATATTTCAGCGCCGATACCTCATCAGCGTATCCCGCCCGTTTACCGGGATTCCCGCGCCGGGCTTAAGGTTGGCGCCTGACAAAGGTGCCGGGCGCGCCGGCCGTCAGGCGCGGACGTGATGCGTGGCAACAGACGCAATAAATTGCCATGCGCTCGGGTCTTCTCTGCGGTACTCGCCTTTGGACTGCCAGCCGCGCAGCCGCACGCGCATCGGGCATATGCTGTCACGGGCCCCCGAAGTCGCACACCGAGCTGATATGAGCGAACCAACGGCCGAGCACACCCGCCTCGCGACGAGCTTCCCTCCCGGCGAGGGCTGGAAGAAGTGGGGTCCGTATCTGTCCGAGCGCCAGTGGGGCACGGTCCGCGAGGACTACAGTGCGCACGGCAATGCCTGGGACTACTTTCCGCACGATCACGCTCGCAGCCGCGCCTATCGCTGGGGCGAGGACGGCATCGCCGGCATTTCGGACGCCGAGCAACGCCTGTGCCTGTCTCTGGCGCTGTGGAATACCCGCGATCCCATCCTCAAGGAGCGGCTGTTCGGCCTGACCAACGGCGAGGGCAATCACGGCGAGGACGTGAAGGAACTCTACTACTACCTCGACGCCACGCCGACGCACTCGTACCTGAGGATGCTCTACAAGTATCCGCAGGCCGAGTATCCCTACGCCCGACTGGTGGAAGAGAGCCGGCGTCGCGGCATCGGGCAACCCGAATTCGAATTGATCGACACCGAAGTGTTCAACGACAACCGCTACTTCGATGTCTTCGTCGAATACGCGCAGGGCGAGCCGGATGACATTCTGATGCGGGTCAGCATCGAGAACCGCGGTCCGGAGGAAGCCACGATCCACCTCCTGCCGCAGCTTTGGTTCCGCAACACCTGGAGCTGGAAGAACGGCGTCAGCAAGCCGCAGCTGCGGATGTCGGGGCAGCGCACGATCGAGGCCCGGCATGCGGCTCTCGGCACCTATTACCTGAACGCCGACGGCGCTCCGCGGCAGCTGCTGTTCTGCGACAACGAATCCAACGCCCTGCGGCTGTGGAACGACTCCTCGCTAAGCGGCTACTGGAAGGATGCGTTTCATGAGCGGGTCGTCGACGGACGCGCCGCAGCGGTGAATCCGGCCCAGCGGGGTACCAAGGCTGCGGTGTGGTACTCGCTGCAGATCCCCGCCGGCGGGCGCGGCCGGATCCAATTGCGCCTGTCGAAGCGCGTGCTCGATGAGCCCTTCAAGGATTTCGAGGCGACCTTTCAGAACCGGCTGCGCGAAGCCGACGAGTTCTACGCCCAGCTGCAGCAGGGCGTGGAGAGCGCCGATGCCCGGGCGGTTCAGCGCCAGGCCTTCGCCGGCATGATCTGGAGCAAGCAGTTCTTCTACCTCGATATCCCCGAGTGGCTGAACGGTGACCCGACGCAGCCCCCTCCCCCTGCCGCCCGCCGTCACGGCCGCAACCGCGACTGGGGGCACCTGAACAACGCCGACATCATTTCGATGCCCGACAAATGGGAATACCCGTGGTATGCCGCCTGGGACCTGGCGTTCCATTGCCTGCCACTCGCGCACCTGGACGCCGCATTTGCCAAGGCGCAGCTCATCCTGCTGACGCGTGAGTGGTACATGCATCCCAATGGCCAGATCCCCGCATACGAGTGGGCCTTTGGCGACGTCAACCCGCCGGTGCACGCCTGGGCGGCCTGGCGCGTGTTTCAGATCGACCGCAAGCAGCGCGGCGACCACGGCGATCTTGAGTTCCTCGAGCGTGTGTTCCACAAGCTGATGCTGAACTTCACCTGGTGGGTGAACCGCAAGGACGCCGAGGGACGCAACGTCTTCCAGGGCGGCTTTCTCGGGCTCGACAACATCGGTGTGTTTGACCGCAGTCGCGAGCTACCCACCGGCGGCCATATCGATCAGGCCGACGGCACCAGCTGGATGGCGATGTACGCGCTCAACCTGATGCGCATCGCCCTCGAACTCGCCCTGCACAATCGTGTGTACGAGGACATCGCCACCAAGTTCCTCGAACACTTCCTGCACATCGCGGAGGCGATGAACCACATCGGCGGCGATGAGAGTGGGGTCGGCCTGTGGGACGATCAGGACCAGTTCTTCTATGACGTCCTGCACCTGCCGGACGGCTCCATGCAGCCCCTCAAGGTGCGCTCGATGGTGGGGCTCATACCGCTGTTTGCGGTGGAGACCCTCGAGCCGGAGCTGCTCGAGCGGCTGCCGGAATTCAAACAGCGCCTCGAGTGGTTCCTCGCCTACCGGCCGGACCTGGCGGCACTGGTATCGCACTGGAACGAAGCCGGCCGTGGCCACCGCCGTCTGCTCTCGCTGCTGCGCGGACAGCGCATGAAGCGGCTGCTAAAGCGCATGCTGGATGAGA
>Ga0307469_10001039_pt1 | contig 10305 bp, 13 predicted proteins | sample atmos_gasesAM2C__FD_203084 | JGI IMG/M metagenome (GOLD analysis project Ga0307469, IMG submission 203084) | Hardwood forest soil microbial communities from Morgan-Monroe State Forest, Indiana, United States - atmos_gasesAM2C_515 | ecosystem: Environmental > Terrestrial > Soil > Temperate...
CCAACCGAAGAGGGCGAGCGCGCCGATAAGCGCCGCCAGCCCCGCGGTCATCGCGGCGAGCGTGCGAAAGAGCCGAATGCTCGCGATCATAGGATGGTCAGCAACGTGAAAAATTGTCCCCTTCCAACTAATATCGTCATGGGGACGGGTCCATTTGGGTGCGAGCGGGGTCACACTCAGCCGTGCAATGCCTCGGCCCGAAGCGTTGAGGCGGCATCGAGGCCGGTGAGGCCCCCCACGGATGACTTCGTGCGGCCTCAGGGCTGGTTCTCAACGCCGGCACGCTTCGGGCCGTCAATAACAGACTACAGGCTGAGGGTGAAGGTCGAATGCAGATGTGATGAAGGTATTATACATGACACTCTCTGTCATGTATCGCGTGTTACGCTTTGCCCGACACTTCAACACTGCTGCTCGATGAGGAATTCATCAGATGATCACTGGAGTCGACCTGTTCGGGTTTACCGTTCGCGACAAGGCGAAGACCGTCGCGTTTTATCGCGACGCATTGGGTCTCAAGCCGACCGACGAGGACGAGCACGGCGCTGAATTCACGTTTTCCGACGGCACGACGTTCGGCATCTACCAGCCGCCAGGCGGCGACCTTCCGCTGGGCGGAGGCGTCATGTTCGCGGTACCAGATGCGAAGAAAGCGGTCGAGCACTACCGCTCGCGCGGGGTCGAGCTGAGCGACGTCATGGAGTCGCGGGTCTGTTTCATGTCCTTTGGAACCGATCCCGAAGGCAACAGCTTCATGATCCACCAGCGAAAGAATCGGGATTGACGGAAAGCCGGCCCTTCAACAACTTTCGAGGGACGTAAGACGCGACCAGGCCCTTCGCGAACGTTCGGTGCGAATGAGATCCACGCGAAGGCTGGCCGTTTGGGCCGGCAGTGTGTTGATCGCCCTGCTGTACGGTGGAGGGTCATTCATAGCGTGGTCCGTGATGATGTGGGATCGTACGTCCGATTCGCGTTACGCAGCTTACGCGGCTTGGACCGTGCTGGGCTTGACCGGCCTTTTCATGTTCGTTCACGCGACGCGAAGTCTAGGCGGCAGTCTTTACGGACTATATCTTCGGCGCCGGTCTGGCGTCGATTCCTCCGAGGCTGACGCGAGAGCCGAAGCGGTCGCTGTCGCGAAAATCGACGAGTCGGTCGTGCGTACGGTGCTCATGCGCTGCGAGAGAGCCGGGTGTCCGCCGTGGGTAGGCGACTCCGTCGATGCGTGGTTCAGGAGCGACGAACGGCCTTCGACTCGGCTCGAGCTGCTGGCTCGCCTTTACAGATACTCTGCTTTTTCAACAGATCCGTACGCCCCGCGTAAAGCGGTCAATGATCTCCGGCTAGCGATCCGCGGCGATACCGAAGGCGAAGGGAGCGGGTCACGCGTCTGAACTCTCCTCGGCCCACGGGCTTAGCGCGAGGCGCAACTCGTTGTACGCCTTGCGATGGGTGAAGTCAAGGTTTGCAGAGCCCGCGCGATCGTAGAACTCGCGGATGAGCCGATCGCGGCAAAGCTGCTTCTCGTCGTCGTCGGCCATCGCCAGGTATGCCTGAACGGCCTCGCGGGCCTGAGACGGGAAATCGTCGGGCAGCTTGCTGAGGGCGGTCCTGATGCGGATTTCGTCAGGCCGCGCGCTCGCTTCGGGCGACGCCATGAGGCCGCCGCGTCGCATCCATTCGGTCGGTTCGATCTCGCCATGAGAACGGTATAGGCTGATTCCTCCGTAGACGTAGAAGTAGACGAGAAGGTACGCGACCAAAACCACGATGCCGATAAGGACGGGGAGCGCCGGCCACGTCGGCCACGTCAGTAACACCCAGACGGCCGCACCGACGTAGATGGGCAGCGTCAACCACCCGAAGAAGAAATTCAAGCGGCGCTTCAGCAGCGCGCGCCGCTCCGCGATAGAGATCGACGGCGGCTTCTCATCAAGTGGTCGCATGGGACCCGAGGTTCGCTGATTAGCGCGAAGAATCCGGCGAGAGGCGTCTACGGACGCATGGCAGAGGCCCGATCACGTCCATTCGCTTTGTTCTGCGAGGTAGAGCTCGACGCCATCCGGATCCTTTAGGAACGCGAATCGCATCGGCGGGTCGCTGACGATGTCGCCGCTGAATGCGACACCGCGTTCGCGCAGTTGGTTTCTTCCCGCCTCGACGTCGTCGACGCCGAGCCCGATGGAGACACTGCCTGGTGCGGCACCGCCCTTTTTCGTGGGGTGCAGCCCGATCGTCACGCCTGGGCCCTCGACGATGGCGAATTCATCACCGTAGCGCGACTTGAGCTTCAGGCCAAGACGCTGCGTGTAGAACTCTATCGAGCGGCTCATGTCCGATACCATGATCGTCACAAAACACGCGTTGTACTCCGTCCGCTTCGAAGCGATGTTCTGCATGCTATGCTCTCCTCTTCGTGACGCCGTGAGGTTTCGCTCGCTTTAAGCCGGCTCGTGTGAGGTTGCTCAAGACCGAGAGTTGCCGCGCTAGCTCGGTGTGACCGGCGAGGGTCAGCGAATATGGGCGGCGCCGATAATCGTCGGTCTTGCTCTCTTCGATCCAGCCGAGGCTGTCCATACGCGAGAGAGCGCCGTACAAGGTTCCAGCGCGCATCGTCCACCCCGTCAGACCTTCGATGTCTTGCATGATCGAGTAGCCGTGCTTTGGCTCGTCGGCGAGACTCACCAAGATGAGCAGAACTGGCTCGACGAGCAGCGCGGTGTCGCTTTTCATCTATACCGCCTTACGTTATACCGGATGGCGATATAATAACGCGGCGACTAGCGCATGTCAAGCCCACCGGGAATTCTCTTCAGCGTCTCTTCGCTCGGCCTCTTTTGACAGGCGACGGACGGGCGTGCCTCGCTTCGTAAAGACCGATGGTGCTGCCGTCCGGCAGCTTGACGTGTGTCAAGAGTCCCCAGCCCGCGTCGACTATCTCCCCCGCGAATTTGACGCCTTTAGCCGCCAGCCGGCGCTTCGTCGCCTTGATGCTGGTGCACATCAGGTAAAGTTCGCGATACGAACGCCCGCGAGTGGGATGCACGGCGAGCTCCGCCGGCGGGAGCGCGAATATCAACCAGCCGCTATCCGCGTCGACGCCCTTGAAGCCGAGCTTGTCGCGCAGGAACGTCCGCGTTCGCGCGGCCTGTTTTGAGAAAATGATCGCGTGCACGCCGTTGACCATACGCGCCTCCTGACAACTGACGCAGCTGCAGCCGACCAAGTGTGCGGAACTGTACGGATTCGAATCCTACAGTGGCGTATACTTGCCCTACGCGAAGGCCTCCGAAGACGACCTTCTAACGCGTGCGTTTTTGTCGTGACGGCTGATGCCGACACCCCCGCTTGGCCCTCATCCGCTTTCAGATCGGTAGATGCAATGAAGCCTCTTTTCCGCATCATCGGCGCTTGTCTTTGCGCTGGACTCCTGGCCGCGTGCGCGGCGAACAAGGGGGTCTACCCGGCCGTTACGTCCTCTCATGGACCTATGGGATCGCAGACGAACTTACACGTGAATCCATTCATAAGTCGCGAGTTCGTCCTCGTCGCGAACCAAGGATCGGCTAACGTTTCCGTCTACAAGGTTGTTCGCGGCGGCGCGCTGACGCCCGTGGCGGGGTCACCCTTCACGGCAGGCACTGGTTCCGGAAGCGTGGGAGTCGATCAGTCAGGCAGATTCGCCTACGTGTCCGATCAGAACTATCCTCAGCCCACCGGCTCGATCTCTGCATACAAGATCAATCCGTTCAGCGGCGTGCTCACGACGGTGGCCGGCTCACCGTATACCGAAGGCAGTAGTCCTTACGCGGTCGCGGTCGATCCGCGCGCCGGCAAATTCGTCTACGTCGTCAATATCTTCACGAACGATGTCGCGGCGTACAGAATCAACCAACGGCACGGATCGTTGACGCAGCTAAGGGCTTCGCCATTCGGGGCGGGCGGTCAACCGGAAACATTGGCGGTCGATCCCCTGGGCCGATTCCTCTTCGTCCCCAACACGGAGACCAACAATGTCTCTGCGTACACCATCAATCCGACGAGTGGTAGGCTGACGCAAGTGGCGGGCTCGCCCTTTGGGGCGGGTACGACGCCCAACTCCTCGGCTGTCGATCCGCGCGGCCTCTTCCTCTACGTGACCAACCCGAACTCCGGCAATATTTCGGGCTACGCGATCGACCAGATCAGCGGCGCATTGACACCGCTTGCCGGATCGCCGTTCACCGTCGGCGGAAGCCCGACCGCGGTAGCGCTCGATCCTTCAGGCAAATTCGCCTACTTCGTAAACGGCATGGGGATCTTCGCCTACACCATCGACCCGAACAGCGGCGCGCTGACCCAAGTAGCGGGCTCCCCGTTTGGCAGTGGAACGTCTGCCAATCGACTCACGGTCGACCTCCTGGGCAGCTACTTATACGTCTCAAATGGCACCAACGACATCTCCGCGTTTGCTATCAATCCGACCAGCGGCGCGCTGACCGTAGTAGCAGGATCACCGTTTGCTGGAGGCACCGGACCCGCCGGCATCGCGGTCTGGGGCTCCCAGTAGACGGACACCAAACGAGCTTAGATCTGCGATCTTGCCGGTTACGCGTCACGGGTTGGTGATTCTCCAGGCGCGCCGGCCTCCATCGTTGTCGTGGCGCTGGCGGTCGCGGCACGACGGTCTTGGGTATCGGCGCGCCACATGACTGCGAGCCCAGCGGTCGATGCAAGCAGCGCCAAGATCAATCCCCAAGGATTCGGCGTCTCACCGGTTGGTGTCGGCGCCAACGACCCGAGACACGCGAGCACCATCCAGACCGCTCCAACCACGATGACGAGCCAATCGCCCCACCGGTATCGATACGGAATGATTGAGTTCGGCCATTTGAGCTTTTGCATCCGAGTGAAGTGCGACTGGATTTCCGCATATGCGAGGAACGAAAGAAAGCCGAGAAAGTCCAACGTCGCGGGAAGCTTGAAAAGCCACCCCATCAACGCTCCGCAGAATGCGAGCAAGGGTAGCGACGGGATCGGACCGGATTCATACCTGCGCGCTTCGTCCTCGACTTCGCCGAACAACTGCCCGTACACGAAGAGGTTGTACACGGGAATCAACAACAGCAGGAGTCGCCAAGGTCGTTTCTTGTCGCCTTTTATGTAGCCCATCACTCGAGCGATCTTGAAAAGCCAATAGATCTCGTACAAACCGAACGACAGGAGGAATAACAGCGAGAACTGGACTCGGGATGGCGTGTAGGCATAGCTCGGGGCGGTGTCTTGACTATCTTGAAGCGGCTCCCCGCAACGTTCACAACGCCCTAAGCCCGGCGCGCTATCCTCGCCGCAGATCGAGCATTTCATCGCTCAACCTCCTGATAGTCGAAACTGCATCCGTTTCTTACGTGCGCTGCGGAGTACGCCGCCCACGGAGTCGGTTCAAGTCGGGTCGGGACTCGGAGCGGCAGTCTCGGACGGTCGGGGCGCCCACGCGGGAGCGGGTTGAAAGGTGGGCATAACAAACGGGGATGGCGAGACTTGGGCGAACCCGGCGGGCGGATCGAAGTACGAAGGGTCATACGGAAGTGTCTTGAGCGAGGTGATCTCGATGCGCACCGCAATTTCCTCCGCGAACAGGGAGTCCGATTCTCGGAGCACGAGAGAGCCCGGTGGCACGTTGGCTTGCGTTAGTGTGCCGACCGATACGAACGCTGATCCCGACGAAGAACTCTGCGTAGACGTCGCACCGCTCGATTTGCCATGTATCCCGTCAAGCGCCGGACAACGGAATGGGTCAACGCGAGGCGCGTACCAGATCTCCCGTTCGACCCGCGGACCAAATGAATCGCTCGCCGGAAAGGTTAGGGTCTCAACGAGGTGGTCGGCCATGATGCCGTCGATGATGGCGGTCTTCGCATCCAGAACATCATGAACGGTGCCGCTAGACTCGGACTCGCCGTTTCCCTTCGCGGCCGCCTCAATCGCCGCGCGCTGTCGTGACATTTCCTGGAACGACCCTGCGGTATATGTCCTGTCTTGAACCTTCCAATGGAGCGACCTCTGCGTGTCGCACTCGAAGACCGTCGTGCCGAACGGGTCATCGAATCGCTCGCGCTGCGTAGACTTCGTGATGGTGGTCGCGTAGGGAGTCGACGAGCTTCCGCCCGGCAGCACCGCCCACACCGTTTGCGTATACTGCACCATTGCTTCGCCCTGGGAACGGGCGGCGGGCGGCGCCAAGACAATAGGCGATGCGAGCGCGACTGTTAGCGCGCCGAAGAGAAGCGTTGCTTGCATGCGCATTGCTCGATCCTCGTTTTGCCGACGTTTGTTTTTCGTGGGTCTTGCTGAGATGCCTGGCACGGCCGAGTCGATGCCGTTCTAAAGCGGCCTTTTATATCCGCTCGTGGGGCACGTTACTGGCCCAGGATCGCCAGCGTCGCGGCGCTCGCAGAGGGGTTGATCTTCGCCCAAACGCCATACGGCACGTTCTGCATCGCTCCGACAGCGCTCATCGCTGCGGAGGACATCCCGTCGTAAGGCTTTATCTGTGAGATCGCCCCTCGCAAGTATGTCGAGTCGGCGCTCTTGTCTTTGAGGACCGCCGCGTTGTATGCTGCCTGTGCTGTCAGATCGCCGAGAAGATAGGCGTCGCGGTCTGAGGTGGCGTTCTTCAAGTCGCTGATCCACGCGACCCATGGCTGGCGGAGCTGTGAATCGATTGTATCGTTGTCGGGCGGGATGTCGCCGCGAAGGACGCGCCTAAGCGCATCGAAAGAATACGAGCCGCCGAATTTGCGATCGAACGCCTCATCCTTATCGATGACGGCGAGCGCGAAGGCTCTGCTTTCCGGGCGCGACATGGCGTACGGATTGTCGAACAGTTCGAGGACGGTCGAGTTGAGCACGCCGAGCCGAGCCTCACCGGCAGCGCCGGCGGTGTCGGGCACCGCGGGATTGGCGGACGGCGGGATCGCAGAATCGAGCAGCGCGAGAAGCGCCTTCGATTTGTCGAACGGCGAACCGTCCGAGCCCAGCGCTTTGCCGAAACCGGCAGGAGCGGCGTTGTCGTGCGTCGCCAGCAGATCTTCGATGCTCCTGAGAAAGGCGGAGGTCCCGTCGTTCTCGGGCATATTCGCCGCGATCGAAAGCGCCCCCGCAGTATACCACCACGCAAAGGTCGGGTCGTTTTTCCAGGTGTCGTCGGAAATGGCGAAACCATCCCAGTCGGTGACACGTTGATCGACGTCGCCGTCTTTCAGCCACCCTGCAACTTCGTCGTCCATCGTGCGTGGTCCGGCGAATTGTCGGATGGCGCCGAAATCGTCTCGGCAGCGCTGGCGCTCGAGAACGATCCCGCAAGTACCGGGTTGTAGGTAATCCTCGAACGACCGCACGTAGGCTTGCCCCAGGGCGTATGCGCGCAGGGCATCGGCCGGCGGTGGCCCACTGCTCGCCGCCGCCGCTGCACTGCCAGGACCGGTGAGCGTGAGGACGACGGCGCAAAAAACCGTGAAGCAGGCGTGCCTAATAGTCATTATTCGATCTCTTCTAACTGGCGTGGCTACCACACTTGGCGGTTAGCGGTGAAAGAGGACGACGTATCTACACGTCCGACAAAAACACGCGACCACACGAAGGGTACCAATCGGCGTGGGCTGCGGCACCGGGACCTCGGCAAGCTCGAACTTCTCTGTCTGGTCGAACGATCGCCCGCCGCACATCGGGCAAACCGCCTCAAACGCCTGCGAACCCTGTCCTATCATGGCAAGATCGTATCAAAACCGCTACTGTCGTCAAGCTGACGATAAATTCTCGCCTTTCAGCCGCTAGCGCACGCGTAGCTTGGGATCTGACGAGAGCGGGCGGTCTCAGCAAGTGCCCGTTTTCGCCGCCTGCACTATCCCCCGGGACAGGAATTGCTATCGCTAAGCCCGATCCGCGCCTATTTCACCAGGGAATCTTCGCATTTTTCGCGCTTTCGCGAGGTCGACAATTTCAGGCCGATAAGCCAAAGGGCAGACGAAAGAAAGACAGATGAAGGTCCCCCACGCGTCGGTCATATTCGGGTTTTGCATGGCGTCCGCGTTCGTCTGCGCCTTCGCGTTTGCCGTGGTATTTCAACTCACCCTCCCTTCCACGGACGCGGCCTATCCCGTTACGCTTGCGCATGTCTTTGACGATACGCTCGTCAATGTTTCGGCGATCATCGGAGCGGTAGCATTTGGAATCTTCTCGTTTCCGTTCGTCTTCTTCGCGCTTCGCAAAACACGACCAGCAATATCGGCACCGGTAATTCTAAGTACCGTTCTTCTGGAAATATTACTAGCGACGCCGTTTATCGGATATGGCGCTATAGCCGGCGCGTTGCTCGTTCTTGTGGGGGTTTGCGTCTACTTCGCGACTCGAAAAGATTCAAGATCGGGATAGGATGCGTGAAGTAGACAATTGGCCAAATTTGCATTTCCGTGGAAGTAGGAAGTTCCCAAGCAGTTCCGTCGGCATTTCCGCCCGATCAGCCCAGCTCTCACGAGGGAAATTTCGCCCTTTTCGGGTCTTTGCGAGGTAGGCAATTTCGGGCACTGTCGCCTTCGCTATTTCGCTACTGCCGCAACGAGCGGCCGAAGGTTGAGGTGATTCGAGCGTCCCTCTGGTCACTACTAAGCAAACGGTGCTATGCTGTATGGGATCTAAGACTGGAGCGATCCTAATACCCTGAAACAAGCATTAGCGATCGGAATCTCCGCACTTGTAACTGCCTTCTCTCTGCTTAAGGGATAGATGAAGCTCCAATCCATAACGCAAACGGTTCTCCGCACTTTTGTTGCCGCGCTACTTTTGGTCTACGGGTGGTCTGCCGGGAACGCGGCTGGTGCCGGATCGGTGACTCTTGTTGGATTAAGTGCGCGGACGGTACGCGCCTACTGCTGCGTACCGCCTAAGATGGGGTTAGCCGTTGAGAACTTTGTGCTTGGTTCAACCCAGGCGATCGTGATATGGCAAATCGAACACTTTGGGTGGCCTCATACCAAACCACGCCCGATATTGGTATCTCTCAACAGTAATGAACTACCGTGCACCGAGGACTGTCTCCAAGGCACGATCGTCGAGGCGTGGGCGAAGTGCAAATCAGCGAAGAACGTGGTGAACTTCAAGTTCCCATTCGTCGGTCGCTATGGCCTTGTCCGTAAGGAATACGAATATGAAGATCCCTGCTAACGAGGCTCGATGACAGCAAGAAGAGTCGGTGACTTAGACGGACAGCCGGTATGGCTATGTAAGAGCGCCGCCGATGGGACTGGGATTGAGCCCACACCTAAGTCTTACTTCACGTGCGGCTTCTTCCTATTCAACTCAAAGTGGAACACCGATGACATGAGATCTTTGGTCGCATATCTGATTGAAGCGGGCTGTGTCTCGATGATGTTTCATGGCGAGAGGTGCCGAGAGGCGGAAGACCTCGCTGACAACGTCTTTGTCGAAGGGGGTTACGAGGCAAATTTCGGCGGGAACGACACGCTGATGACGACATCCGCGGACGGGAAGACAGTCCTCAACGCCGTCTTCGATCTTTTCTGCGCGTCCTTTCCTACCAGCGGTTTCAAGAATAGCAGCTTCTACGTGATTGCGTCCGGCTCTGACGATGAGAGCGATGATCTGGCAAGGTCGCTCGCGGAACCGCACCAGACGATCCGAGCGGCTCTTGATACGATGCCACGCAGGTAAGGTAAGATCACTTTCCCTCGCTCGGGTTTGGGTAGATTCAGGATCAGTTGTTGAAGCATTGGTCAGAGAACCGCGAATGGTGTTTCGGGTGCTGATGCGGTGAAACTCGATGAACTTCCGCGGTTGGAAATTGAAGGCTCGCGAATAGTCGAGGGAGTGTTTAGCGTGGAGGGCGTGTTCACGTACCGCGTTCGTACGCGTCACTCTGGAGAACTCCCCTCAGTTGGAAAAGGGGCTTTCTTAACATCACCGACGACTTGGGTTCGAGGCACTATTACCTCGTTGGATCCGAACACGCTTCGCGCAGAAGTCGAAATTGCCGGCGACGATTCTAATAAAGAAGTGGAGGTTGGAACGCTACTCCCCTGGATTGAGTCACCGTGGACCCCGGAATTTGTGTCTCGAATTTTGATAGGTCCAAGTGCCTGGCAGAGAACGGCGTTCAACCCGAGCCCTGCCGTCGTTTCCAGGGGAGGCGGCTTGGAGATCTGGCGGCGGGCAGCTCCCGGCGAAGTCTCTAGCGATGATGCTATCAAGGTTGTGCCGGGTGCATTGGATCATGAACATTGCCGGATTTGTTTGGGCAAGATTATT
>Ga0307469_10001040_pt1 | contig 10300 bp, 7 predicted proteins | sample atmos_gasesAM2C__FD_203084 | JGI IMG/M metagenome (GOLD analysis project Ga0307469, IMG submission 203084) | Hardwood forest soil microbial communities from Morgan-Monroe State Forest, Indiana, United States - atmos_gasesAM2C_515 | ecosystem: Environmental > Terrestrial > Soil > Temperate forest...
AGATGGATCGATTCGAGCGTCGGGCCGAGCATGCCGCGCCGGCCGAAGACGAGCAGGAGCCCGACGCCGGCGACGGCGGGCGGCACGACGATCGGCATCTGCACCGCTGCCTCAAGGAGCCGCTTGCCGCGAAAGCGCGACCGCGACAGCCAGTAGGCAAGCGGCGTTCCGAACAGTATCGTGACCGCGACCGACTCGAACGTCGTTCGCAGGCTAAGGCCGAGCGCAGCCACGGCGATGGGCGAGGTCAGATCGGCAAGCGCCCTGGCCGGCGGGACCGCGACGAACACCGCTATCAACGGGAGGAACAGGAACGCGAGCGCCAGCGCGACTATCGCGCCAAGCGCGATCCGGCCGAGCGTGATCTCAAGACGCGGCATCGAGCGCCCGTTCGCTCGGGGGCAGACCGCTCCCTAGACCGGGTTTGGACGGATGTGACGCGGGTATCTCGTAACGCCGGGCGCCGGCGTCGCATCATACATACTGGCCATACCGGCCAGCGCCGAACCTTGGCGCGCGCTCCGACTCGAAACGAGCCATCTTTGAAAGACCGAGTCTTCAAGACCAACCTCGACGGTTCGCCTGATTCAGGCCCGGCGAGCTGGTTCGCATTGCGCACCGACGATCCAAGATCGCTCATCGAGCATCTGAAGGATGCCGCCGGTCGCGACATCGTCGAGCACTTCGCCCGCGGCGATTTCGAGAAATGGCTGCGCGAGCTGTATAGCAGGCCCGATCTCGCGGACGGCGTCAAGCGCTTGCGCGAGACGTGGAACGGCCGCCACGATCCGAGGCGCGAGCTCATCGCGCTGCTCCAGGCGCTGAAATAAAAAAAAACGAGCAGCCTCCGCAGGGCGAACGGGGGCCGCTCTTTCCCGTCAACGTAACGCCCCCCGAATCGGTTCGCACGTCGGCCGGGATATCGAGCGTCCCACAACCAAGTCACCGGCGCCGTGGCCGATCGCAAGTGGGAGATCCTCTCCTCGGAATACGTGGTCCAGTCGCCGTGGTACCGGCTGCGGCGGGATGTTTGCCGCCTGCCTGACGGCACGGTGATCGATCCGTATTACGTGCGCGAGCACGACGGCTTCGTCGTCATTTTCGCCGTCACGCTTGCCGGCGACGTCGTCTTCGCCAAGCAGTACAAGCATGGGTTCGGCGGCTTCGTTCTGGAGCTGCCCGCGGGGATGATCGAGCGAGGTGAGGACCCCCTCGCATGCGCTCGGCGCGAGCTCGAAGAGGAGACCGGCTACACGACTATGCGGTTCGAGAAGATCGCGGAGTTCATCGCCGATCCCACGAGCTCGACGGGGCTGTCGCACGTTTTCATCGCTCTCGACGCTCGACCGGATGGCGTGCTATCCCCAGATCCCGGCGAGGACATCGAGACCGTCCTCGTGCCCGTCGAGCGCGTCCTCGACGAAGTACGCTCGGGCCGCGTCCGAGCGCAAGGTCAAGTCGCGGCGGTATACGCCGCGCTCGATCGACTCGGAAAACTGCGAGCGGTCTGATCCGATCGCTCGGGCTACGCGCGAAACCTCATCGTGCCGCCGACGACGGTCGCGATGACCTTCGTGCTGCCGATCTCTTTCGGTGCGATCGAGTCGAGCGACCGCTCGAGCATCGCGAAATCCGCATCCATACCGGGGGTGAGCGCGCCCCGCCGTCCCTCATCGAATGAAAGCTTCGCCGCGTCGGCACAGTAAGCGCGCAGCGCCTCTTCCACGGTGAATCGTTCGGCCGGCACGTGGTGATCGACGAGCGCTTGGATGCCGAGCAGCGCCGAGAACTTCGTCACCGGGCTATCGGAACCGGCGCAGATGACGCAACCCGCCCGCTTGGCGGTCTTGAACAGGTTCATCTCGAGCGCGCGCTCCTCGCCGAGGCGTTGCGCGTACATGCCTTCGGTGCCGCCCCACAGCAGATCGAAAACGGGCTGCATCGACAGGAGCATCCGACACCGAGCGGCGCGGGCTATCTGATCGGCGCGCGCGATCTCGAAATGGTCGATGGACGGACGGACGTCACGCAGCGGCCCACGCTTTGCGATCACGGCTTCCCACGCGGCGATCGTCTCTTCGATGGCGCGATCCCCGATCGCATGGACGCCCACCGATAAGCCGCCTTCCGCTGCTTCGTCGAAGACTTCGGTCAGCTGCGAACGGTCGAGGTAGAGCAGCCCCGCGTTGTGGCCGTCGCAGTAGTCCCGCCCGACGGCGGCCGTCCGCGAACCGATCGAGCCGTCGACGAAGATGTCGCCGCCGAAGACACGCCCGCCGAGCCGCCGCGCTTTGCGCACGTCCGTCGTGCACGCCTTCGAGACGACGCGCAGCGGCAGCGCCGCATCGGCACGGTATTGCGCCTCGAGCGCTTCGAGCGGCGGATCCCAAGCGATGACGTGATGGACGGTCGTGATCCCGCCGGCGAGCGCCATCTGTGCCGCGCGTTCGTCGGCGCGGCGTTTGGCTTCGTCCGGCACGGCTCGAAGGAAGGCGGCTTGACCTGCGTAGTTCGCCGGTCCGAAAAGTCTGCCCGTGGCTTGGCCGTCATCGTCGCGTTCGACGCCGTCCAGATGGCCGACGTCGATGAGCTCGAGCGCCGCCGAGTTGACGACGCACGAATGTCCGTCGATCCTCGTCAGGAGCACAGGCCTCGCACCGGCGGCGGAATCAAGCTCGAGCCTCGTCGGCGGCCGGTCCTCTGCGATCCGTTGATCTTCGTAGTTGCCGGCGAACAGGATCGCGTCGCGCAGCGTCGCCACGCGCTCGAGCATCGACGCGACGTCGGGGCAGTCCGTGAAATCGTGATCGCCGGCGAGAAGACCCGTGTCGGTCAGGTGCACGTGGCAGTCGTGGAAGCCGGGCACGATCGCCGCGCCGGCGCAGTCGATCACCTCGACGTCTTTGGGCAACCCGCTCGGACGTCCGTCGAGAAGGCGCGCTACCTTGCCGTCCTCGACGACGAGACCGCGCGCTCGCGGTGTCGTCGCGTCGAGCGTCGTCACGTCCGCGTTGAGATAGACCGCCTGTTTACCTGAGGTCATACTCCCACGTGTTCCAGAACGTCGACACCGCCCGCGCCGGGCGATACCCCGTCACCCGGTCGCTGACGAGATCCGTCCGCCCGACGAAGTAGAGAAAATCGGCCGGCGCGCCTGCGGCGAGCCGCTCTTGCGCCACGGCGTAAGCCGCTTTGCGCGTGCGCTCGTCGAACGATGAGAGCGCGACGCGCTCCGCCGCGTCATACTTGGGATCGCACCAGTCGGTGAAGTTCTGCCCGGTCGGCGGCGCGTAGCCGCAGAGCCATTGGATGCTGTCGTCGGGGTCGATGCCGTTGTACCAGTCGACGAAGCCGAGGTCGTACTTCGCGGTCGAGAGGATGCCGCCGGCGCCGTACGTCGAGTAGAGGAGATCGGGCGGATAGTTCTTCACCTCGATGTCGACGCCGATGGCGCGCATCCATTGGGAGAAAAGGGCCTCGAAGTCGATGCCGTCGCGGTAGCCTGACGGCGTCGCGATCGCGAAGGCAAGGCGCTTTCCATCCTTCGTTCGGATACCGTCAGGCCCGACACGCCATCCGTCGGCGTCGAGCAGCGCGCGCGCCTTCGCAGGATCCGCATCGTGTTGCGGCACGTGTGCGTCGTACGCCCAAAGCCACGCCGGCTGGTCTGACGTCGCGATCGTGCCGGTGCCGTGCGTGATGTCGGCGACGACACGCTTCTTGTCGATGCCGTACGAGATCGCTTCGCGCACGCGCACGTCGTCGAGCGGCGGATGCCGCAGGTTGAAGAGGAGCATGAAGTAGCCGACGAACGGCGTCACGATCACGTGCGCATCGCGCACTTGCGCGAGCTCCGGCACTTGGCCGTCCGGCAGGTGGTAGTAGAGGTCCGCTTCGCCCGAGCGCATCATGACGAGCATCGTCTCGGTGTCGTGGATGGTCAAGAAATCGACGCCGTCGAGCTTCGGCCGTCCGCGCCAGTAGTGCGGGTTCGCGTGCATCGTGACGCCGCTGCCCTGCTCCCATGAGTCGACGATGAACGGGCCCGTGCCGACCGGCTTCACGTTGTACGGCACGTGGTTGAGATCGTGATACTTCGCGAGCAGATGCGCCGGCAGGATGGCGATCGCGTCCGCGCTCGGCGCGAAAAGCGTGTCGATCGCGGGCGCGTATGGCTCCTTCAGATCGAAGCGGACGGTATGGTCGTCGATGACCTTGATGTCGCGGACGCGATCGAACCCCGTGCGGCTCGCGACGTTGTTGTCCGGGTTCATGATGGCGTGCCATGAGAAGACGACGTCGCTCGCGGTGAACGGCGCGCCGTCCTGCCACGTCACCCCCTGACGCAGGTGATACGTGATCGACAGCCCGTCGCGACTGATGCCGCTGTTCGCGAGCGTCGGCACCTGTGTCGCGAGCTCGGGGACGAGCTTTCCCTTATCGTCGAGGTTGAAGAAATAGCCCGCCCAGAACATCGAGCAGTCGACCGACGTCTGTTCGTTCGTCAGCAGCGGATTGAGATTGTCGATCTCTTGCGCGCCGACGATCCGAAGGATCTTCGGACCCGACGTCTGCGGCGTCGAACTCGATGAGACGCGAGAGCATCCGCAAGCCAGGAGCGCGAGCGAACACGCCGCGAGCAGCACGAGCTTCAGATGCGCCACTCCCACGGTGCCGAGAATGATGTCACGGTCGGAGCGGGCTGATAGCCTTCGATGCCGTCGCGCACCGCGTCGTGGAGGTGCGTCCAGAAGAGGAAATCGACCGGAACGTCCTCGTTGAGCAGCTTTTGGATGCGCCAGTACGCCGCTCGACGGACGTCCTGATCGTAGGACGTGAGCGCGATGCGTTCTTGCTCGTCGATGCGCGGATCGCAGTATTGTGAAAGGTTGAAGCCCTGCGGCGGCATCTGATCGCACGCCCACAGCGTGTCGTCATCGGGATCGACGCCGCCGATCCACCCGGTCCACAAGACGTCGAACTTGCCGTTGTTGACGATGCCGCCCGAATTCTTCGCCGCGAAGAGCAGGCTCGTCGGATACGTCTTCACGGAGATCTCGACGCCGAGTTGCTTCATGTCTTGCTGGAATACGGGCGCGAACTTGATGCCTTCGGTGTATCCGACCGACGTCACGTATGTGAGCGAGAGCCGTTGACCGTTCCGATAGCGATAACCGTCCGAACCGACGCGCCATCCCGCGGCATCGAGCAGCCTGGCCGCGCCTGCCCGATCGTACGGCGGCGCATGCGCGTGCGGATCGAACGCCCACGAATACGGCGGCTGATCGCCTTCTGCCGGCGTGCCGCCGCCGTTCGCAATCGCGCTGACGACGAACTTGCGGTCGATGCCCATCGACAGCGCGCGCCGCACGCGGACGTCGTCGAGCGGTGGATGCTTCGTCTGGTACGCGATATACCAGAATTCGTCGAACGTCACGTCGAGCACGTGGACGCCGGGTATCTGCCGGAGCTGCGAGACGAGGTTGTCGCCGGGCTCGTAATAGACGTCGGCATCGCCGCTCTTCATCTCGAGCAGTCGGGTGTTCGGGTCAGGCACGATGTTGAAGCGGACCTCTGCGACCTTCGGCGCGCCGCGCCAATAGTCCGGATTGGCTTTGAGGATGACGTCCGTATCGGTGTCGTAGCGTGCGAGCACGTACGGTCCCGTTCCGACCGGCGCGCGGTCGTATGCGACGCGATTGATGTCGGGGAGCTTCGCGAGGAGATGCGCGGGCAGGATGCACATCGGCGTGAGGCTCGGCCCGAAGAAGGCCGCGATAGCGGGCGCATACGGATGAGATAGGCGGACGACGACCGTGTACGGATCGGGGGCAGCCATCGACGCGATGTCGTCGTACCCGCTTCGCGTGAGGACGTTGTTGCGCGGGTTCATGATCGAGTGCCACGAGAAGATGACGTCGCGCGCATCGAACGGCGCGCCGTCATGCCATTTGACGCCGCGCCGCAGATGATAGGTGATCGTCAGCCCGTCTTTGCTGATGCCGCCGTTCGCGATCGTCGGGATCTCGGTCGCGAGCTCGGCGACGAGTTCGCCGTGCGCGCCGACACGGAACAGCCACGCAGCCCAGAACCAGCCGATGTCCGTCGCGCTCGCGTTGCCCGACAGCTGCGGGATGAGCGAGTCGATCGAGCCGATGCCGACGATCCGCACGACGCCCGGTTGCGCCGCCGTCGACGGCCCGGTCTGCGATCCGACCTTCGAGCAGCCTGCTGCGGCGAGCGTCAGCGCGGATGCGAGTAAAGCGATCGCAGCGCGCTTCAGCGCATCTGCCACTGCCATGTGTTCCAGAATTCGGTGACCGCGGGCGCCGGCCGGTAGTTCTCGAAGCCGTCGCGGACCGCGTCGTCGCGATTGACGTAGTACATGAAGATGACCGGCGTGTCTTGCGCGAGCAGCTCCTGGACGCGCCAATACGCGGCTTTGCGCGTCTCGCGGTCGTATTGCGTGAGCGCGACCTTCTCTGCCGCGTCGACGCGCGGGTCGCACATGAACGACTGATTCCAGCCGACCGGCGGATGCTGATCGCACGCCCAGAGCGTCTCATCGTCGGGATCGACGCCTGCGATCCACGCCGTGTACGCGAGGTCGAAGCGGCCGTTGTTGATGACGCCGCCCGATCCGGCCGAGCCTTCGAGCACGGCCGTCGGGTAGAACTTGATCTGGACGCGGACGCCGACGCGCTGGAGCATCGATTGGAAGACCGGCGCGAACTTGCGCGCGTCTTCCCACGTCGTCCCCGACGCAAGCGTCAGGGTCAGCTCGGCGCCGTTCTTCGCGCGATAGCCCGCGGCGTCGAGCTTCCAGCCGGCCTCGTCGAGCAGCCGGCCTGCGGCCGCCGGATCGAACGCCGGCTGGCGGACGTTCGGGTCGAACGCCCATGAGAACGGCGGCTGGTCGGTCTGCGCACGGGTCGCGTAGCCTTGCATCACGGTGCGTATTAGATAGTCGCGATCCGTCGCCATCGCGACCGCGCGACGGACGCGGACATCGTCGAGCGGCGGGTGCTTCTCGTTGAAGATGAGGTACCAGTACTCGTTGAAGGTCACCGAGTTTATGTGGACGCCGGGTATGTTCCGAAGTTCGGGGACTTGCGAGCTGCCCGGGTTGTAGAAAAGGTCCGCTTCGCCGGTCCTCATCTGCGTCGTCTGCGTGTTCGCGTCGATGATGATCGGGAAGTCGACCTCGCTAAGCTTCGGCGCGCCGCGCCAATAGTGCGGGTTCGGCTTGAGCACGATGCGCGTGCCCGGTTCGAACGTTTCGACGTAGAACGGCCCAGTGCCGACCGGCTTGTTGTTGAACGCCGCGTGATTGATGTCCGGCAAGCCCTTCAGGAGATGCTCCGGCAGCACCGGCATCGGCTGTAGGCTCGGTCCGAAAAACGTCGCTATCGCCGGCGCGTATGGTTTTTTCAAAGTGACGCGCAGCGTGAGCGGATCGGGCGCGCTCATCGACGCGATGTCGTCGTAGCCTTCGCGCGTCAGCACGTTGTTGCGCGGGTCCATGATGAGGTGCCACGTGAAGATGGCGTCGCTCGCGCTGAACGGCGCGCCGTCTTGCCACGTGACGCCTTTTCGCAGGTGGTACGTGATCGTCAAGCCGTCTGCGCTGACGCCGCCGTTCTGCGGTGTCGGGACCTCGGTCGCCAGCTCCGGCTCGAGATCACCGTGTTCGTTCACTTGGAAGAACCAAGCCGCCCAGAATTGCCCGATGTCGACCGCCGACGCGCTCGCCGACAGCTCGGGGATGAGCGAGTCGTTGCTGCCGATGCCGACGATCCGCACGACGCCGGGAATCGCGCCGTTGCTCGGCGCCGCGCCGCTTTGCACCTTCGAACAGCCGGCGAGTGCGACCGCGGTCGCGACCAAAAGGGCGAGGGCGGATCGTCGCGCGGCTAGATCTCCCATTCCCATGTGTTCCAGAACGTCGTGACGGCATGCGCCGGCTTGTAGTTCTTGAGATCCGAGTTCGCGACGTCCTGGCGCTGCACGTACCAGTTGAGGATCATCGGCTCTTGCTCGGCGAGGATCTCCTGGATCTTGTAGTACGCAGCCTTGCGGACGTCTGGATCGTAGCTCGAGAGCGCGATGCGCTCTTGCGCGTCGAGCTCGGGATCGCAGAAATGATAGATGTTCTGGCCCTTCGGCGGGAACTGATCGCACATGAAGAGCGTCGAGTCGTCCGGATCGACGCCGTTGATCCATGACAGCAGGCCCGCGTCGTACTTGCCTCCCTGTAGGATGCCGCCCGCACCGTACGTGGCGAAATACAATGGCGTCGGGTAGTTCTTGACGTCGATCTTGACGCCGATCGCCTTCCATTCGCTTTGAAGGACCTGCTGCTGCGCGAGCGAGTCGGCGCGGCCGATGACGCCGTCGAGCGAGAATTCGAGCGTCTGGCCGTTCTTGTGACGATAGCCGTCCGGGGCCATCGTCCAACCAGCCGATTCGAGCAGCTGATCGGCTTTGTTCGTGTCGAACGGGTACTTCTTGACGCTGCGATTGTACGCCCAGAGGAACGGCGGCTGGTCGCTGTCGGCCGGAACGTAGACGTCGTGCGAGATGTTGTGGATGAGCGTTCGACTGTCGATCGCGTAGGCGAGCGCTTGACGGACGCGGACGTCGTCGAGCGGCGGGTGCTGCAGGTTGAGCGCGATCTGGCCATATTGCGTGAACGGCGTCAGGTAGATCTGGTACCCGGTCAGCTTGTTGAGCTGCGGCGCCTGCGATGACGGCGCGTAGTACTCGAAGTCGATGTCGTGGCTTTCGAGCTCGGTGAGGATCGTATTCTCATCGGGGACGATCTCGTAGTCGATCTCACGGAGCTTCGGCGGCCCACGCCAGTAGTTCGGATTGGCGACCATCTTGATAAGGCTGCCCTTTTGGTACTCGACGACTTTGAACGGACCCGTGCCGACGGGGATGATGTTGAACGGTACCCTGTTGATGTTCGGGTACTTCGATAGGATGTGCTTCGGCAGGATCGGATACGGCGTCGGCCCCATCGTGAAGAAATTGTTGACGAACGGCGCCCACTTGCGCGCCAGATGGACGACGATCGTATAGTTATCGACCTTGTCGATCCCGGTGACGTACGTCTTGTCGTAGCCGACGGTGCTGCTGACGAAGTTCGCCGGATTGTTCACCTGCTGCCACGTGTAGATGACGTCGTCGGCGCTGAACGGCGCGCCGTCTTGCCATTTGACGCCCTTGCGCAGGTGATACGTGATATTCAGTCCGTCTTTGCTGATGCCGCCGTTCGCCAGCGTCGGCACGATCGTCGCGAGCTCAGGGTAGAGTTCGTTCTGGTCGGACCAATTGAAGAGATAACCGGCCCAGAACATCGAGAGGTCGACTTCCGTCTGCTGATTGCCGACGACGGGATCCATGTTATCGGGCTCGGCGTTCGCGGCCCAACGGAGCACGCCCGGTTTCGTCCACGAATTGCCGCCGCCGGCACCCGCGCCGGCTTGCGTGTTGCCGCCCTGAGAGCACGCGGCGAGAGCGGCGACGACGACGAATGCTGCGACGCAGTGGAGCGCACGGCGTTGGATCGACATGTGATTCCTTTCGTACTCGGCGGCCCTTAAGCTTCAAGGGCGCACCTTGAATCGGTGGCGCCCTCGATGGTCTGGTTGGTCAGCCGACGGTCAGGCTTGAACTGACGACCTGCGGTTTACGAAACCGCTGCTCTACCAGCTGAGCTACGTCGGCGAATTCGCGGAAACCCTTATTTGACAGGCTTTTCGTACTTCCCATGCCTTGTGAGCTGATCGATTTCGGTATTCTGTGGTCACGAGCGCCGTCAAAGTGGTTGCTGGACCATTTCGTCCCGCTTCCATTACGCGCCTTCCAGCGCACGTTGCATCAAACGGGCTGCTGCGTCCTCGGACGAGGGTTGGCTACGGTCGACTTCGTTGGACTAATTGCTGGATAGCCCGGCCTTGAACATGCGGTCTGACATAGAGGGGCAACCGTGGCCCGTTTGCGTCGTACGGCTTCGCGACGATGCGGTAATCAAAGGCGGCGGTCGACCGACCGCCACGACTCTCAACCACCTCGAATCCGTTTGCGGCTTTCGCCTCCACAAATAGACCGTTAGTGTCTCCAAGCGGTGTGACGAAAACTAAGTAGGAGCGCCCTTTGTCGACAAGCGTAGCAAAGCGCGCATCTAGCGGTACCCAGGCTTTCCCAGAAACCAACTGCGCCTCACCGAAGTCTTCGATAATCGGCGAGGCCGTGCGGGGCACGTAGGCAACGTCAGTCTCGCCTTCGCTTGATC
>Ga0307469_10001041_pt1 | contig 10293 bp, 7 predicted proteins | sample atmos_gasesAM2C__FD_203084 | JGI IMG/M metagenome (GOLD analysis project Ga0307469, IMG submission 203084) | Hardwood forest soil microbial communities from Morgan-Monroe State Forest, Indiana, United States - atmos_gasesAM2C_515 | ecosystem: Environmental > Terrestrial > Soil > Temperate forest...
CTCATGTGCGCATCAGCGGCGCTGGCGCAAGATCCGCGGGGTCGTTTTCAGGGCCGTTCCACAATCCTGGTCACGGTCGACGGCTTCACCTGCAACAATAACTCAGGTACCATTCCCGCACTTTCGTGGAGCTTCGGCGTCACCACCCCCACGCAGACCAATACCGGCGGGGGCAGCAACGGTGCAAGAGCGAATCTTAGCGATCTGTCGGTGGCCCGCCGCGCCGATGGCTGCACACCCCTGCTCTTTGCGGCTTCCGTGTCGGGCAAGGTGTTTAAGACGGTCACCGTTGTTCAGCAAGACACTCAGAAAGACGACACTTTCACCGTCACCCTGTCGGATGTGATTATCTCCAGCTATCAGCTGGGCGGCGATCACTCCAACGAAGTCCCGTCAGAGCAGATCGGCTTCAGCTACGAGAAGATCTGTGTAGCGGATAACGGCACCGGCAGCAAGGGTTGCTGGGATCTGACGCAAGGCAAGGCGCTCTAGTCGTGCAATACTGTAAAAGCCGCCCGATTAGGGCGGCTTCTCCACTTAGTCCATCGCCTCTTCTCTACCACACCGCCTTCTTAATCTGTCGTATGGAGCGAAGGGAGGCGCCCCACGCCGAACGACGTCGAGACAGGAGGCTACGGCTGTCCTTTGACTGTCAAATTCGAGAAGTACGCGTCCGTGGTGTTGTGCGCCCAAAGCCCGATTTTTCCGCGACTGTCCCCAAGTTTCAGATCGTTCACCACCAGCGAAGGCTGCGCGGCTCCGTTCACATACAGCTGGGCCTTTGTTCCCGAAACCACGATCTTCATCCTGGTCCATGCTCCCGTATCCATATCGGCATACGACTCGTACACGCCGGGATTTTCCTTGCGGAGACGCTCCCACGGAAAGTCTGGCGCGGACACATACTGCGTTGTATGGTTGCGCCGGAGCTGATCGTCACAGCGAGCATTCGTCGGGCGCAGGTAAAAGTACTCAGCCTTCGGGCCCTGGTCCTGTACCCGGAACGCCACGCCAATGAATCCCCGTGAATCGGGGGGCGCTCCGGTCCGTGGAGCGCCGGCCACTTCGACCTCGATCACCCCATCCTTGAAATCGCTGGTGCTGACCACGGCCATCGCATCTTCCTGCTGACCTTCGGTCGATGGCAACAGATGCAAAGCACGCCGGCCTCGATACTGCACGTTCTCCACCTTGCCGCCAATCGTGGTCAGCCCTTTGGCGTCGTCGAGTTGAAAACGGGTGGCATCTTTGACATCGTGCGCAAACGCCCCAAGGAGAACGGTTGAGGTCAGGGCGAGGAAAAGTCGTGGAAGAGGTTGTGGAAGAGAACGCATGCGATCACCTCCGGCAGACTACGGGTAGCACGCACAAAAGACGAGGGAGGAGCGGTTTGGTGAGCAAGGTGCGAACAATAGCTCTTTAAGTTCATCGCAGGCGGATCGCTATGGTAGTCGTTCGGCACCCCACCCACGGCCATCCTGAGCAAAGCAAAAGCACCCATGCATTCCGCTCCCTGCACCTCGGGCAAGAAAATGCACAGGTCCTTCGGCTCTAATGAGCCCGGCGCGGGAGCAACCCTACTTCAACTGCACATCCATATTCAGATTCTTCGCGACGAACGCCCAGGAATCCGCCGTCTCTTCGATCATCTTTGAGATGGGCTTACCTGCGCCGTGCCCCGCCTTGGTCTCAATCCGGATCAGGACCGGCGCCGAGCCCGCCTGATCCGACTGAAGAGTCGCCGCGAACTTGAAGCTGTGCCCAGGGACAACGCGATCATCGTGATCGGCCGTCGTCACCATGGTCGCGGGATACTTGGTGCCCGGCTTCAAGTTGTGCAGAGGCGAGTACGCGTACAGAGCTTTGAACATCGCGGGATCGTCGGAGGAGCCATAGTCCGATGTCCAGGCCCAGCCGATTGTAAATTTGTGGAACCGCAGCATGTCCATGACACCGACAGCCGGCAAGGTTGCGCCGAAGAGATCGGGCCGTTGCGTCAGACAGGCGCCCACCAGCAGGCCGCCATTGCTGCCGCCGCGAATGGCCAGCTTCCCCGGCGACGTGTACTTGTTCGCAATCAACCATCCCGCCGCCGCGATGAAATCGTCAAACACGTTCTGTTTTCGTAACAAGGTCCCTGCCTGGTGCCACTCTTCCCCGTATTCGCCTCCGCCGCGCAGGTTGGGTTGCGCGTAGACCCCGCCCATCTCGAGCCACACGGCATTGCCCACAGAAAAGGCCGGTGTCAAGGAGATGTTGAACCCCCCATAGGCATAGAGCAGCACCGGGTTCTGGCCGTCGAGCTTCAACCCCTTTTTCGCGGTGATGAACATTGGCACGCGCGTTCCGTCCTTGCTCGTATAGAAGACCTGCTTGGTTTCGTACAAGCTGGCATCGAAATCCACCTTGGGTTGGCGGAACACCGCGGACTTCCCTGCTGGCAGATCGTAGCGGTAGATGGTGGTCGGCGTGATGAAGCTGGTAAATGCGTAAAACGTCTCTTTGTCGGAACGCTTGCCGCTAAATCCTTCCGCGGTTCCGATGCCCGGCAGATCGACTTTGTGGAGAAACTTTCCCGTAAGATCGTGGACCCGAACCTCGGTCTGCGCGTCCTTCAGATAAGACAAAACGAAGGTGTCGTTGACCACGTTGGCACGGTCCAGCTTATCTGCGCTTTGGGGAACGATCGTCTTCCAGTTCGCGCGCTCGGGATGCCGCGTATCGATGGCAATGACCCGCCCGCGATCCGCATCCAAATCTGTCTTGATCCAGAACACCGGACCGTCATTGTCCAGAAACTGATATTCCGCGTCGAAGTCATCCAGCAGTTTCACTACTTCGGAATTGGGATCGGCGAGGTCCTTGTAGTAAAGCCGGTTTTTCGGCGATGTACCCTGGAACACCGTAATGATCAGATAGCGGCCGTCATCGGTAACGTTGCCGCCAAATCCGAGTTCCTTGTTATCAGGACGGTCGTAGATCAACTTGTCTTCCGATTGCTGCGTGCCTAGTTTGTGGTAGTAGAGCTTGTGAAAGTAGTTGGCGTCGCGCAGCATCGACCCCGGTTTCGGCTCGTCGTAGCGGCTGTAGAAAAACCCCTTGCCGTCCTTCGTCCACGAGGCGCCCGAAAACTTCACCCACTTCACCAGGTCCGGCAGATCCTTCGCGGTGTCGACGTCGCGCACGCGCCACTCCATCCAGTCGGAACCCGACGCGGATGTGCCATAGGCCAGCAGCTTGCCATCGTCAGAAACTGCTTGGCCCACGAGCGCGACCGTGCCATCGGCTGATAGCGTGTTCGGATCCAACAACAGCCGTGGCTCGGCCGTAACCGAATCCGCCACCAGCAGGACACTCTGATTCTGCAATCCCGTGTTGTGCTGGTAGAAGTAGCGCCCGCCCTGCTGCTCGGGGACTCCATAGCGCTCGTAATTCCAGAGCGTCTTCAGGCGGTCGTGAACAGTCTGACGGTACGGAATCTGCTCCAGGTAATGAAACGTAACCTTGTTTTCCTCCTCCACCCACACGCGCGTGTCGGCGGAGTCCGTGTCTTCGAGGCCACGATAAGGATCAGCCACCTTGGTGCCGTGGTAGTCGTCGACCTGGTCCACGGTTTTGGCCTTCGGATAAGTCAACGTTGGAGGGGCATCATTGTTGGCCGCAAGCAGCGTCATGGCGAAGGCAATTGTGACCAGCGCAATCAGGACCATCAGAATTCCTGGACGAGCAAAATGCATGAACTTCCTCACAGTGGAGATGTCCGGGGTATGGAAGAAGTATAGCGTGTCAGGAGACGGGGTCGCGGGTGACACGTAAGAACTGCCAGGCAGGCATCAGGTAACCAGCGGCAGATTATGGGCGCAATGCCGCGGAAAGGTTCGTATCAGGGCGCCTTCCGCCTCGGCGTAACCCATCCCTCGACTTTGGCTCCTGTGGGATCTGCCACCTCGGGTAACCTGTCCCCACCCGTCCCTCCGGCCCAACACCGGATGAACCTCGGTAATGTACTACCTACCACGGACGGGCCATACCCCCAGCCGATATACCTAAATAGGATGACTGCCATGGGTACGCTGATGATCGAAAACACGTTTTCTGAGGAACTGATTCATCGACTGGCCGAGCGTTACGAAGAAGACCCCACGGAGTTCACGCAGTTACCGCAGCCGACGGTCGCCTCGGCCTTCGCCCGCCAAACCGTTTCCGAGCTCCGCAATGAGGGATTGGTGGAAGAAGAGGTTCGCGGCGTCATCCGACTGACTCCGCGCGGTTACAAGGAATACAAGCGGAAAGCGTCGTTTGCCCAGAAGGCCTGGGCCTAGCGAAATGGCTGTTAGCCGTTAGCTTTGGCCCTTAGGTTCGTCAACTGCCTCGCGATCGATCCTTACCATCATCCTGTAGTCTGGTAGTTCACCTTACCTTGAAATTTGAGGCCTCCGCCTCATCAACCACCGACCAAGTGCTGCGGGACAAATCGGCAAACTCCGCAACGTCGGCCGTTGCCATCTGCCCTTCAGGCGTTGCCCATGCGGATTCCATCGATTGCCAGTTATCAAAATACAGTTCAACGATGGCGTCCCATCCAGGATGTTTTCGCTTGGGATCGGGCACAACATGATTCTGCACATATTTCCGCAAACCAGGAATCGCGAGAGCCATTGGCCCATGCACCTCTCGCAAGAACTCCTGAAACTCCCCTTCACCCATACCGGGCTTCCGGTAAAGCACAACCATGAATTTGACCATAAGCGGTTCGGATCTCCCATTTCGAAGATCGCACAAATAATTGCAGAAAAAATGGGCCGCCTTTCGGCGGCCCTTCCCTGACGTACAAACCTTATGCGGCTCTCAGGTCTAAGTCCTGAGACCTGTCACCTGTTCCTCAGTCTCCCAGCACCGGCTCGCTGACTTCCGGCTTCGGTGCCGGAGCAATCCCACCATTGTTGTTCAGCGCGGCCAGCGGGATGAAGCCCCCTTCCGAAGTCGGCGTCTTCTCTTTCAGGACGACCTCGCGATACAACGATGCCATGCGGGCGTTGTAAGCGGGATCTTCTTTCTGCTTCTGATCGCGCGCGCGGAGCTTCTCTTCTCTTGCGGTTTTCGCGATGCCCAGGTGGTCGAGATCGTGCTGCACTTCCTTGGTCACGATCTCATCTTTCAGCACCAGCGAGTGATCGGTGTTCTCGAGCTTCACCTTCTTGCCGCCGGCAAAGATTTCATGCCGCCCGTGCTCCTCGTACCACTTGGTGAGGGTGGCCGTCATGTGCATCTTCTCGATGATGTTCCGCCAGCCCACGCCCGTGTTGTACGCGCAGAAGGAGATTTCGCCTTCTTGCGTCGCGTACGGGATGATGCACTGCTCGGTGCGCCGGAAGTCATAGTTGAACAGATCCTGGAACCACATCCCGGCGATGAACAGGAAGTTCCAGCGATCCTTGCGGCGCTTCATGACATCGTCAATCGTGCGGTCCGGTCCCACCTTGCCGTAGTTCTTTCCCGTCACGTTGTAGTTCTTGTCGAATTTCTGCAGCAGGTCCATCAGCTTGAAGTGCGTTGGCGACTGAAACGGATCGTAATTCTTCATCAGGCAGAGCGCCATGCCAATGCCGCTCCAGAACTTGCTGCGCGCCGCGTCGTTCACCTTGGCGATGTCCTTCGCGAGCTGATCGCCCTTCAAAAATGCTGTAACCGGCACCGCTTCTTTCGTCTCCTTGTCGATCATGACGGCCATACCAGTGCCGCAATTCGGATGGCAACCGCAAGAGAGCTGGCCCCAATCGTTGTTGGCATCGTTGGCGTGCATGACGTCGGCCCAGTCGCTGAAGGTAGCCATAAAGCTGATCGGGAACCAATCGCGCGTAGGCTCGCCAAGGCCAGTCTGATTTTTCACGTCGTGCGCCAGATGGCTCAGCGTGTACCGCTGGGCCTGACGACGTTCATCGGTAACCGCTTCGTCGCGCCCCGTAAAGCTCACGGGCTGGAACGACAGGAAGCCGATCTTCTTGGGATTGTCGAGCGCGAATTTGATGATATTGCCAACCTGCTCGTTGTTGATGCCGTTCACGATGGTGACGACCGGAACGATTTCGCAGCCCGCCGCGTGCAGGTTGTCGATGGCCTTCAGCTTCACATCAAACAGGTTGCCGACCGCGCGATGCGAGTTGGCCGCGTTGCCGATCCCATCGAACTGCAGATAGGCGTAACGCAATCCGGCTTCGACCGCCTGCTGCGCGAACTCCAGGCTCTTGGCGAACTCAATGCCGTTCGTCGCGGCCTGCACGGAGTTGTAGCCAACCTTGCGGGCATAACGCACCGCATCCAGGAAGTAGGGCGACAAAGTCGGCTCGCCACCCGAAAACTGCACCGACATCTGGCGGCGCGGCTTAATCGTGACCGCGTTGTCGAGCACGGTCTTGATATCTTCCCAAGTCAATTCGTGCACGAAGCCAACCTGGTTCGCGTCCATGAAGCAAGGATCGCACATCATGTTGCAGCGATTCGTGAGGTCAACCGTCAGCACCGATCCACGGCCATACTTCACCGTCGACGAACCGTGGTTGTGCAGCTTCTCGTCGTTGTGAGCCTTGATGTCACGGCCCGGGAATACTTCTTCGAGGTGCTGCGAGAACTCGGGGTCAATCGACATGACGTCTTCGAAGTGACCGTGCTTCGGGCAATCCTTCACCATGAGGATCTTGCCGTTGCGCTCAATAATGGTGGCCTTGATCTCGCCGACCTTTTCGTTGAGCAGAATCTCGTGAGGCAGCTCGCCATCCAGAATCTGCTGGCGAATTTCCGGCACGCACTTCGGACACAGCGAGTCCGTGGTGCGCGGCCAGCCCAGCGGCGGCTTCGATTTCTCGTAGGACTTGAGCAGGGGCTTATCGGACCACTTCGGCGTGGGAGACGGATTCGGCTTGATGCGATTCAGGCGTTCGAAAACTGCCCAGACTCCCGTCGCGGCGACGGTGACTGCCTTTTCCACGTACTTTACAGGTTTATGCATCATGCTCTCGCTTTCACATGCAGGCTCTAGGCTTTAGCGCCCCTACTTCTGGGTTTTGAGCTCTAGGCACTCGCTTTTGGTCCTACCGTTTCGGGTTTTCACCGGTCTCTTCAGGTTTGCAGGCATTGGACGCAGTCTCGCGCTGGCGCTTGCGTCGAACCCTGGGCTGAACCTTGGAGCACGGCCGTTGACCCGTTCCGGCCTACACTACTTCAACGCATATCCTATTGAGCGGACGGGACTACTGGCATCCGGAAGCCAATAAAAGGGGCAAAATCGAGGTTTAGTGGTGGAATGGCGCATTGAACGGTGTGTGAATTTCGCGGGTAAGGTATTGAAAAGACGAGGCCTTGCTACCCCCTGGGCCCTCCCCGGCCGTCATCCGGCATGCCGTGATTCGTCAAGATTGTTGTTTTGAGCGAAGCGAGGCGCCGAGCCGAAGGCAGTCGGCGGACCTTATGTCGTTATGTCGTTTTCGGGCAGCTTTCTTGACACCTTAGCGACCTTGGTTGGCGGTCATGGCGGATTTTCTTGCGCCCTTGACGGTTAAGCTTCTCAAATCAATCCGAAACTCAATCCGGTCCTGTTCGATCCCCAGCAATTCAGCGCGGACCGCCGGCCGTGGTCCAGGGAGTCTCGACTCCCCAGTTCTTCAAGGAGTCAGCGGCTTTTCGGCGACCGGATCGCTTACGGGCAAAGAGTCCGTCACCGGCGTCAACAGCGGCCAGCCTTTCGCCAGTACATGATCGAGCCACGCACCGGCCATCTGCGACGTTAGCACGGCCACCACAACCAGTGTCGTGTAGAACTTAGGGCTGATGATCCCAGCGTCTAAGGCCACGCTGGCTAGCACGATGCCTGGCCCGCCCCGAGCGTTCGTGGTGATTGCGAGGTTGATCAGAGCTAACCCGCGGAAGCCTGCACAGCCTCCAGCCAGAGCCACAGACAGAATCTTAACAACACAACTTCCGAACAGAAACGCAACCAGCATCCCCAACGAAAAACCACGAATCAAATCCAGTTTGAGCCCGACGATCGCGAAGTACACCGGAATGAAGAACGCGAAGGCCACCTTTCCGATAGCATCCAACGCGTCGGCGAACAGGCGGCGCTTCTTGTGCACCACGGCGAACCCCGCCAGGAAAGCGGCGAAGACCAGGCTCACGTTCAGGGCGCCAGCCACGACGCAGTAGCCCAGCAGCACTGCAATCGCGTACGCCACCGGCGACTGCTTCGCGAACACATTGAAAGACGACTTGTTGAGCCGCTTGATCAGTCGGGGCACGAGCGTCAGGCCGAGCCCGAAAAATCCAATTGTAACGAGCAGGTGATACGACATCTGCCGCGGATCGAGCGCAGTCTTTCCGGCCAGGGCCGTGGCTACCGCCAGTGCGAGCCAAAGCACAATATCTTCCAGCACCGCGACCCCAAGCACCAGCCGCGCAAAGCGTGTGTGCAGAATCTTCAAATCCGCAAAAATCTTCGAGACCACCGGCACCGAGGTGACCGCAACTCCCACCGCCAGAATGATGATGAGCGAAACCCGGTTCCCATTCGGCCCCGCCAGGGAAGGACGAATCAGCCAAGGCCCGAACACCAGTGCCAGCACAAACGGAATTCCCGTGCCCACGATCGCGAGCCAGCCCACCTCACGACGCTCCTCGCGCGTGAAAAGCTGTTGCGCCTCCGCCCCCGACAAAAACATCAGCAGCAACAGTCCCAGCCAGTAGACAAAACTCAAAATGCTGGACTGGGTAATCGTCGCATTCAGAATCCATGGCACGCGCCCGAGCAACGCGGGGCCCAGCACGACTCCAGCCAGAATTTCCCCAACCACCTTCGGCTGCCGAAATTTCACAAAGACATAGCCCAGCAACTGGGCCAGTGAAACCAGCATCAGTAGGACGAACAACATCGATGTGAGATCGGCGTTCGACAAGTTCAGGTTCCCGTAGCTTTCGATGCCAGGTGTGGAGTGCTCAAGGGAAAATATTCAGCGCGGTAGTCAACTCTAGTCCGCCACCACGTCCGCCTGATACCGGCTTAGTGCATCTTCCCGGGTCATCACCGTTCCGGGCCTCCAGCCTGCACTTCTCTGAGCCCGGCTTCGTAGTGCCACGCAATCTGCTTCTCATTGGCTTCTAAGCGAGTCACGAGGCGGGACACCCCTGCGAAACCGGCGATCGCCGTCAGCGTCAGCGCAGCCAAAACCAGCGGTGTGCGGCGAGCCAACGGTCCGGGTACGGTATCGTTCATCGCAGCACCAAATCTCATCGTAACGGATAGAAACGAGAGATGGAAAGCGAGAGGCCACGGTAAGGAGAACCGATCAGTGATACTCCCATGGCGCCTGCGCTGAATTTTCGTGACTCGCCCTTCGTAGCTGGTGGCCGGCTTACTTGACGACTTCTATCTTCGCGGAGCAAATTGTTCTTCATGCCAGCGTCACGCCCGCGCTTCTCCGGGAGCGGCTTCACCTGAACGTGTTGCCGCTAAAACGTCCGTGGGTCGTTTCCACCTCAGCTCTCACCACCGTCGCTTTGCATAAGAGAAAGGATTTCTCATGCTGCGCAGAACTCTCACCCTCGTCGCCTTCCTAGCCATCTCGCTCGCGGCCTTGGCTCAGAACCAGCGCCATTTTACGTTTCACTACGGTTTCACCGTGAAGAACGTGCCCGCTGGGCAATCCGTACGCATCTGGTTCCCGCTCGCCCACTCCGACCCGTATCAGACCGTGACCGTCAAAACTAAAGACGGAGAACTGAATCTTCGCCAGACCGAAGACGGCGAATACGGCAACGTCATGTTGTTCGCCGAAGAGGGAAAAGCATCCCACTCGGACTACAAATTCTCCGTCGACTACGACGTCGTGCGTCAGGAGCACGTCGTACTCGTGAATGGCAAGCTCGCCCCCAGTGCCCAGCCTGAGAAGGTCCCGCAGCTCAAGCTCGCACGTTTCCTCCAATCAGACCGCCTCGTCCCCATTACCGGACTTCCCGCCCAGCTTGCGGTTGAACAAACGAAGTCCGCCGGCACCGAACTCGAAAAAGCTCGTGCCATCTACGATTATGTCTTCACCACCATGCGCTACGACAAATCGGGCACCGGCTGGGGACACGGCGACACCCTCTGGGCGTGCGACTCCAAGCGCGGGAACTGCACCGATTTCCACTCCGTGTTCATGTCGATGGCGCGCTCCCAACATATCCCGGCACGCTTTGAAATCGGATTCCCTCTTCCCGCCGACAAACACTCCGCCGAAATCCCCGGCTACCATTGCTGGGCCG
>Ga0307469_10001042_pt1 | contig 10289 bp, 9 predicted proteins | sample atmos_gasesAM2C__FD_203084 | JGI IMG/M metagenome (GOLD analysis project Ga0307469, IMG submission 203084) | Hardwood forest soil microbial communities from Morgan-Monroe State Forest, Indiana, United States - atmos_gasesAM2C_515 | ecosystem: Environmental > Terrestrial > Soil > Temperate forest...
TAACCTCTTGCTGCGGGGCTCAGACCGAGTAGGACCCGAGTAATGAACATCGCCGTATGCGGGAACCCGACTTTGGACGAACTGGTCCAGGGAGATACGGTTCGAATCTCCCCCGGAGGCAGCGCGTTGTTCGTTTCTATTGCTGCCGACTACCTAGGCGCCAAAGTGGGAATTATCGGAAATATTGGAGAGGATTATCCGCCGAATGTCCTGAGTTGGCTCAAGAATCATGGGTTGAACCTGACCCTGTTGAGAAAGACCAAGGGTCCTTCGACTAGATTCCGGATCGGCTACCATCACGGCTCGCGAAGACTGTGGCTACTTCATGCAGGGAGTTCTGTCGAGTCGACCTGGAAAGGGGACTGGGTCGAAGGGTTGCATCTGGGACCGGTGTTCAATGAAATCTCCGAATCTCTAGTCCGTTCATTACGAAAGAAATGTGGCTTCATGTCTTTGGACATTCAGGGACTCGTGCGCAAAGTCAATCGATCAGGAGAAGTACAAGTCTTGCGACGCAACCTCGATTCTCTGTTGAAAACGAGTGACTTGGTGAAAGCATCAATTGACGAGGCCAAGTTTCAAACCTCTTCACAGGAGCCCCAAGTTATCCTCGATAGAATTCTCGCAAAGGGCCCAAGATACGCAATCCTGACGTTGGGGGCAAAGGGATCACTATTGGGCATACGAAATTACAAGAAATTCCTCATTCCAGCATTTCCCGACAAAAGCATCAAGGACCCCACTGGTGCGGGAGACGTGTACGCGGGCGCGTGGTTGACTTCCTTTCTTTGGACCAAGGACCCGGCATGGGCCGCCTCGGTTGGCTCAGCCTTCGGTTCCCTCGCATCGCAAAGAACAGGACTATCCAAGTTCAGAATCTCTAGAAGAGAATTATTCCGCCGCGCTAGCTGGGTCTACAATCACGTAAGCCTGTTGTAAGCTCAGTAGGATCTTGCGAAGACTACTTGTCTGCAATTCTCAGCGCCACAATATACGCACTGGCCTCTCGCGGATTCTGTTAGGGGGACGATTCGGACGGTTGCTCCCGTCTCCAGCTTGATCCTTTCTTCACAGTCGTTATCTTCGGATAGGAAGGCTTTAACGAACCCACCGGAGGTTTCTATGATCTGCGCGAATTCCTTCATGTATGTCGCGGTGTTTGTGAGCTTGGATTGAGTTTCCTTGGCTCTATGGAGTAGTGATTGTTGAATCTCGTCCAGTAAGCTGGTTATGTGAGTGACAGAGTCCGCTTGAGGCGCAGCGGTCTTCTTTCCAGTGTCGCGTCTTACGAGTGTAATCTGTTTCGATTCCATGTCTCGGGGTCCTATCTCAACTCTGAGGGGGACTCCTTTCAATTCCCACTCGTGATATTTCCAGCCGGGAGTATACTGTTCCCGATCGTCAATGTAGGTCCGGATAGAATGCTTTCCTAGGCCCTCGGCGATATGACGAGCCGTTTCCAGAATGACTGTTTTGTCAGATTCCTTGTAGTGTATCGGAACGAACACGACCTGGGTAGGTGCTACTCGAGGTGGGAGGATCAGTCCCTTGTCGTCTCCGTGCGCCATGATCATTGCGCCGATGAGTCTCCAGCTGATTCCCCATGAAGTGGTCCAGGCGAAGTGTTCTTTCTCATCCTTTCCTAGATATTTGATCTCGAAGGGCTTGGAGAAATTCTGTCCCAAGTGGTGACTGGTCCCCATCTGAATCGCCTTACCATCCGGCATCATAGCCTCTAGGGTCGTGGTATAGACTGCGCCCTTGAACTTCTCCCGCTCAGTCTTCTTCCCCACCAATACGGGGATGGCGATCTGATCTTCGACCAGTCGTCTATAGATCTCCAGAATTGTCATGACCTCTTTTTCGGCCTCCTGCTCCGTCTCGTGAACTGTATGTCCCTCCTGCCAGAGAAACTCGCTAGTGCGGATGAACGGCTTGGTCGAAGTGATCTCAGCACGCAAGACTGAGTTCCAGACGTTGATGAGGATAGGCATATCCCGCCAGCTCTTCACCCATCTGCTGTACGCCTCGTTGATTATCGTCTCGGAGGTGGGCCTGATGGCAAGTCGCTCGCCTAGCTCATTGTTGCCGGAGTGTGTGACCCAGAAGACCTCGGGCGTGAAGCCTTCGAAATGATCGGCTTCTCTCTTCAGTAAGCGTTCGGGTATGAGTAGTGGGAAGTAGGCATTCCGGTGCCCGATGTCTTTGATTCTCCGGTCGAAGTGTTCTTTGATGTTCTCCCAGATGGAGTAGCCGTTGGGCATTAGGATCATGAACCCTTTGGCGCTGGAGTAGTCAGCCAGTTGGGCTTTCGTAACGACTTGGGTGTACCATTCTGAGAGATCTTCGGCCTTCTTTACAGTGATTCCCAGGTCTTTGGTGCTCATTGTATTATCCGTCCGGCTTGTTGGTCGGAAAAAGGTCTAGAGCGGTAGAGGTGAATCTGGAAGAAGTTCACCCAATTTGATCCGTCCTTGAGATGACGCCATCATCCAGATACGATATTAGCTTTTCTTTCCCGACAATTGCGCGGATCTAGGTCTAGGACTGATCACTCTGAGACCGGTTTTCCTTCTCGTTTGTGTTCGTAGAGTACTACTGATGAGACTGTGCTTCTGACCCCGTTGATTCTGAGAACTTTGTCCTTGAGAACGTTGCGGAAGGCGAGGATGTTTTCCACTCTTAGCATACAGACAATGTCGTATTCGCCAGTCACCTCGTACACGTCAGTCACCTCGGGAAGCTTGACGAGGCTCTGGGTTACGTTTTCAAGTTCCTTTGATTCGACGAACAGGTTCAGAAAGACCCGGATCTCTTTAGCCATTGTTGGTACCTTGAAACGGCTTGTTGAAGATCAAGAATTGTGCTTTTAAGATGACAACGGTCAATTTGTTCTAAGACTTCCTTAGTCTCTGTCCATCGCTGATCTTTCGTGCTCGTTTTCAATGGGGGTCCTGCTCGTTCGCAGTCTCTCCTAAGACCCGTTTCGAGGTTCAATACAGCCGAGGTCAAGGCTACGATGGGAAAATCCGAACAATTCCATAGATGACCCCCCTCCCGGGTGAGGTCCACAGCTCAGGGGCCGACTATTGTCGAGACTTCGTTTCTGCTGGCGTATTCTATTGAACTGCGTCGTCTAGGACTCGTTTGATTTGAGCTTGAGTTTCTTCGGCAGATACTCGTCGACAATGTAAGTCAGCCCGTATCTGCTGAATGCTTCTTGTTCTGACTTTTTCCGGACTTTTCTGAACGTGTCGATCTCTCTCTGCCATAGTCCTCCAGCATACCGTGGATCCTTCTCCAGCTCGTTCAATCGCTTCAAGTCCAAGTCCGTCAGCGGGTCGCTCGGCAACTTATAGTCCACAATATCCGTTGCCCAGACTCCGCCCCAGATCGCGTCTGGAGTGTTCAGCTCTCTTAGATGCGCCGCGTTTGCCGATCCGGAGATTATGACCATGGCGATGTGCATTCCCCATGGGTCCCCGTCAGTGAAGATGTAGACCGGGAGATCCAGCTCCTGATTTAATCGTCTCAGCAGAAACCGTGTCGCACGAGGCGCTTGGCCGGCAGTGTGAATCAGGACCGCGTTGAACCGCTGGTGGACCCGTTCCTCAATAAACCGTGTAAAAAGTCCGCCCTTCTCAATTGCTATGACCTTGTTCACCTTCTTCTTGTCCGGCCGGACAAATTCCGATGTGGTAAGGGCGGGACCTATCATGACGCCGTCCGGGTGTGAGGCTAGATTGAGCGTCCGACCCTCATATCCTGGCACTGTGTACTCGACCGTCAAATCCCCGAAGATAGCGCTCCGCTCTTCAGGAAAGACATTGAAATCCTCTCTGGAAAAACCAGTGACAGTCTCGAGATCGGTGATGAGACTGTCACTCTCCTGCTGATCCTGAAAGTCCATCTCGTAAGCCTGAGCAGAGTAGAACACGTCTCGCAGGGTGCTGGTCTTGTTCTGGCCAGTCAGCTCATCGGTGAACATTGCGGTCCAGAGTAGCTGCGTAAAAGGTCGAATTTGCCCCACATTCCGCGCGCTCCTCTTCACATTCCTCTTTCCAAGAATGTATTGCCGGGTTTTGTCGTCGTAGATTATGTTCGCGATGGACCTGCTCGGCATCTTGACGGTCGGAAACTCCTTCTTCGTCAGCTGATCATACACTTGGCCGCCGAGCTCTTCTAGGGAAGAGAGAACGTGCTCCTTCCTTTGCTTGATGACTCCTCTACTCTTGCTTTTCTTCTGCTTCTTCGACACCATATTTTATCAGACCCTTGAGCAGCGGCTGGATATCCGGCTCTTTCTTAGCACCGGACAACTTTGTGGAGAACTGTGCCACTTTTGGAAGATACTTCTCGAAAACATCGACCCGCTTCTTCTCCTGAGCAAGATGCTCCCTCCGCGACAGATAGATCCGAAGGTTCCTAGATGCCTCCCGGATCGCGTTGAGGATCTCATGCTCCACTTCGGGACGATCAGCAATAAACTCCTTCCCAACAGTCTTGTAGGGAATCTTTGTACTGCACACATGGACGAATATCGCTAGAGGGGTCTCACCTGGGATGACCTTGTAACCCCGCCAGTCTATCTGGTCAACCACTTTCCATGAAACATCGCTGGCTTCGTCGAATAGTAGAGGAATCTTGTTCGCAAACCGGAAGAGCAGTATTTTTCCCTGGGTCTCAATCTGCTTCCCACTTGCTATCCCGACTTCGATGATGAAGGGGAAACCAGAGTATGTGGCGGGCTTTCGCTGAAGAGTGGCAACGTACGCAGACCCATTCTGGACATCTTCATCGCTTATTCCCAGTTCCTTCTTGATTCCTGTCGCCAGGAGGTCCGCGCCTAGGGGGGAGAGGCTAGTTGGATCGGGAGAGACAAAATCGTCGTAGCTTTTCATCGCGTTGACTAGTCTTACGATGTCTTCAGCAGGCAGGTTCTTCGGGTCTCTCCTCTCAGCCTCTTTCTTGCTCAATTTGCGTTTTCGTTTAACTGGTCTCTCCTGTATCTCGAAGCCGGCATACTTCAGAAAGTTTCTAGCTGTTGTGTCGCCGATTCTCTGGAAAGATTTTCGCAAGAACTCCTGCAGAGTCTTAGCGTTTGTCAGCTTGAGCATGCGTTGGACTGTTTCGACATCTACTCCGTAGGGGTGGGGCAACGTTTCGGTGGGCGCGGGCGGCACCACGTTGGTCCCTCGAGTGAAGTGGTATAGTCGTCCGCGAGGATCTACAAACGTAAGGTTAGCGTAGGGCACGATGATGGCGGTCTGCTTGAAGTATTCAAGAATCCTCGGCATCGCCCTGGAATAGTCCGCCTCAGTCTTGAACTCGATAATGGTGCCTTTCCAGTGGGAACCGTTCGGCCGGGTTTTCTTCTTGAGCACAATCGGCTTGTTGTGCTGGATGTCAGTTCGCAGACCAATCTCGGTAATCTTCTGTTTAGGATTGGTGCTAGAGCTGATCTGAGCCTCGCCATGGGTCGTTATCTGTCCGTACAACAACGCCATCTTCCCACCGAGTCCGAAGGTGCCCCGTGTCTGACGGAGCTTGTACTTTGAGCCGTAGAGAACTTGGCCAAACGCTGATGGAATAACCTCGCCGGGAACGCCTATCCCATTGTCCTCGATTCTTAGATCATAGACTCCGGGGCCATCCAGTGGTCCAGATTCGTGGGAGAGCCTGACGTAGATGTCGGGAGGAATGCCTCCGGTCTCGCAGGCATCGAGCGAGTTCTCTACAAGTTCCCTGATCGTGGAGTAGATAGATCTTGATGGGCTGGTGAAGCCTGCGATGTCTCGGTTTCGGTAGAAGAAGTCGGCCGCGCTTATTTCCTGGAAGACTTCGGCGACTGTCATGCTGCGGCCGTTACGCCTTTTTCTTGGCTGGCTCTGACCCTTCCCACAGTCCTAGAGCTTTCTCCTTCTTGACTTTCTTTCTCCTCTTCTTAAGAATCTTATATACGGTCCCGTGTTGCCGGCCCTCGATCAGTTTCTCCAACGCGTCCTTGGCCATTGAGACAGCTTCGAAGGTCCCAATGATCGAAATCGTATGTCCGCTGACGGAGATCAGGGTCCCGGTCAATTCCTCGATATTCCGCCGGGCTCTTCCCTCTTTCCCGATGATTCGGCCGTCGACTCGTCGGATCTCGGACTCGTTCTTCCCAAAGTAATCATGTAGATCGACGATTTCGAAGGTGTAGTCGTCGTTGAACAGGGAAAACGCTCTGGGCGGTGAGAATCCTCTCCCTATTGCTAGAACCATATCTTTCGCTCTAAGTGCATATGATGGATCAGGAGAATCTGGTTTTACGCCAATATCGACGGACCCTGACTCGCTGTCGATCTTCAGATCAACGAACAGCTTTTGCTCGATCGTCGACTTTACGGATCCCTTTGGGCCAACAAGTACACCTATCCTTTCTTTCGGGATCATAGCGTTCATTCTTGTTTCTGCCATCATTCTATCTCCGGAAACACCTTTTCGAACGGGCGGGTCTTGACTCCTAGCCCCGCGAAGTAGTGGTTCAAGTTTTCTACGTCCCTCTTCAAGAACAGCTTCGCTTCGGGGTGCTCCATTGTTACTGCCTGTGCAAAGTCTATGAAGACTGGGTATCCGTCTGGAACGAGGATATTGTATTCGCTTAGGTCTCCATGAACCAGCTTCACCTTCTCGTGGAGGTCCTTCAGCATTTCCAGAGTCTTCTTGTACCAGCCAGCGGGGGCTTCAAGGGGTACCTCGCGTAGATGCGGGGCGGATTTTCCGTCTTTTCCGATGAATTGCAGGAGTATGACGTTTTTCTCTACATATATCGGTGCGGGCACCGTTATGGCCTGACCAGCTAGCTCCAGGTTCTTGTACTCTTTCAGAGCCCACATGTCCACAAGAGATCTTGTGTCATGGGGGATATCCTTGAACCTTGGATCTCCCTGAATGTATTTCAATCTGCCCTGTCTGAAAATGTTAGAGGATGTTAGGAAGATCTTGACTGCCACTTCCTTGCCTTCTGGGTCGAGTCCGTGATAGACCCGGCTCTCCTTGCCTGCTTTGAGGACCCCCGTTATTTCTTTCAGTTTTCCGATGTTGAGAATTTTCAGGATCGTCAGGAGTGTCCGTTTGTCAAAGACTTCTTCGAGAGTCTCAAGATCTTCGCTTGACTTTATCCTGACGCGTCGCTCCCGGTCGTATCTCTCCTCGCGCTTCTTTAGTTTCTCATCGATTTTGTCAGACAAGCCGGTTCCCACTGTTAGATGGGGGGTCGTTGATCTTATGAGTTGGGCTGGGGTACTGTCAGACCCAAGTAGAGTTTGCCAAGTTCACGATGTTCAAGTAACGCCTTCGCTGTTCCTTGGAAAAGGGTGGTTCCATTCACTAAGAGGTACGCCGAGTGTCCGATCTGGAGGGCCCGAGTAGCGTTTTGTTCCACGAGCAGTACAGTGATGTCCGAGTCCTTCGCAAGGTATGTTATCGTGTCGAGGACTTGTGTAGCGATGATTGGTGCTAGATTTGCCGTTGGCTCATCAAACATGATGGTATTGGGCTTCCGCAATAGTGCCATGCTCATAGCAACCATCTGCCTCTCGCCCCCGCTCAGGCTAGACACTTTTGTGTTCATGTAGGAAGAGAGCTTGGGAAAGATCTCAAGCGCCCTCTTTGTTCGCTCCTGAATCTCCTGCGGTTTCACGGTGTAGCTCGCCATCTTGAAATTCTCCGCGACCGTGAGTCGGGTGAACGTGCTCTCTGTTTGAGGTAGATACGCCACCCCTAAGCGGGCGATCTCGTGGGGAGCGAGATTCGATATTACTTTTCCATCTAGCGTGACATTGCCTTGATAGATGTTGGTGAGACCTGCGATCGTCTTGAGTAGAGTGCTCTTGCCTGAACCGTTTGGCCCTACGATAACAGTAATCTGGTTAGGCTGTGCCTCCAATGAAACATTGTCGAGGATCTGGAGGTTACCGTAGCCTGATGAAACGTGGTCGATCCTCAGCAAGTCAGCCGCCTAAGTAGGCCTCAATGACTCTCTTGTTGTTCATTACCTCATCTGGCAGACCCGACGCGATGAGCTTACCGAGTGCCATGGCAAAGATTTCGTCCACGTACTTCAAGGCAATGTCAAGTCGGTGCTCTACAATGAAGAAGGTAAGGCCTAGCTCGTCTCGGAGTTTCAATATCCTCGAGAATATCTCGTGCGCAAGTGTCGGGTTAACTCCGGACACCGGTTCGTCTAAGAGTACAAGCTTCGCATCAGACATCAGGGCTCGGCCAATCTCGACAAGCTTCATCTGTCCTCCGCTTAGTTTGAAGCTGGGTTGATTCCACAGGCCTGACAGCCCAAGGAGTTCAAGTATTCTTGATGCTTTCTCCATCGCTTTTCTCTCACTGTCCTTCCAGAAGCTGTTCAGCAGCGACCTCAAGAAGCTCTCGCCAGGATTGCTCTTTTCGGCGATCAGAAGGTTTTCCAGCACGGTCAGATTCCAGAAAAGAGCAGGAATCTGGAATGTTCTTGCAATGCCCAACTTGTACAACTTGTGAGGGGCGAAACCAGTTACGTCTTTGCTGCCAAAGATAATTTTGCCGGAATCTGGCGAGTAGAGGCCGCTGACGACGTTGATCAGGGTTGACTTGCCCGAGCCGTTTGGGCCGATTAGGATGCTAACTTTGCTCTCGGCGACTTGCAGGGATATTCCATCGAGGGCATGAAGGTTGCCGAACGATTTTCGAACATCCTGCACGGACAGGATGGCGGTAGCTGCCAATGCGAACTGTAGACAAAGAAAAGGAGGAGGGGGTTTAGGTTTTCGCTATCGCTTAGTACGGGTTGAAGTTCTGTAGCGTGTTTGAAGATGCGTCCCAGAATCCACCGTACACCCAGGTTGGTGAACCGCCGCTTGGCGTGATCACTTTCCAGATTTCGTATATGGTGGCTACTCTGTCGCCGCTTGCTTCGAGGGACGTGGGTCCGGTGACTCCGTAGTAGCTGTCTGCTACTCCTAGCATCACTGCTTGTATCTTGGTGCCGTCATATGCGCCTGCGCTGAGTGTCGCGAGTGCTCCGAGCCAAACGTCGTCATATGCGCCTCTGCAGTAGTTGTCGCACCGACTGGTGTAGTTGCCTGAGAAGTTTCTCTGAAGCGCTAGGGTCTTGGTGGTGTTTTGGAATCCGTAGACTGTCGACGGTAGGCGAATGTTCGATAGGATTGGTCCTGAAGTGGAGTTGCCGGAGAGAATTGTATCTTGCGCTTGGCCGTCCGTGCCGGTCCAAATATGGACTGGGCCGCTTCCGGTGCCAGGCAGCGTGTCAGTAGTGAGAAGAGCGTTTGTTGCACCGTTCGAACTCTGGCTTATCTCTATGACTATTTCTCCAAACTCCTCGAACGAGATTGCGTCAATTGCTACCCTGCCTAGGGCGGGCCCAGTATTGAGGGTCTGGTACGTGGAGGTCAACGTTGGAATGATCGTGCCGAAGGTTTTCAATGTAGTGTCGTATCGTAGAACGCAGACCGTGTCCGACGCGACACATGTGCCATAGTTTATCGTTCCGGTTCCGGCGAAGTTGACTGCTGTGGCGTTCGCTAGTGCGTCTCCGTAGGTATCGTGTCGCTGTAAGATGATCACCTTTGTAGCGCCTTCGGCTTTTAGCATTGCCGAGTCCGCTTGGCCTTGCCATCTGTCGTTTGGTGCTGTTCTGAAGAGATAGTCTTTTGGAATTGCAAGGGCGACTGATGTTGATGATGGGCTGATTAGGGCGATGTGGTTGGTGTTGGCGTACTGCAGTATGTTTTGAGCTGCGCCGCTGTTTAAGGGTCCCACGACCACTTGGACTCCAGCCGCGGCGAACGTCTGTAAGGCAGAAAGCGCCTTTGCGCCGTCGAGTGCATAGTCAGTTACTGACACTGCAAATTTTATGTTACACGCTGAGGTTCCACTGGTAGCGGCGCCTTGCGGCGATGCCAGGTATGCATTGATGTCTGTGATTGCAAGTTGTGCCGCGTCTCTTGCTCTTGTCCCTTGGCTTGCAAGGTCGCTTGATAGGTCTGTGAGCATTCCGATTGTGAGGGTGCGGCCGGACGAGCATAGTCCACTGTTGAAGGATCCGCCGGCTAGGAGGCCGACGTAGGTTACACCAGCCCCAGCGCCAATTCCTACTATGAGTAGGATTAGCGCCACGGCTAGGGAGACCGTTCTTTTCCCGGGTGTTGACATGGGTTGAGATTGTGGTTGCGATTGCATTTGCAATCGGGCTGTCGGCGTCGCAAATATAAGCTATATTACATTCAGGGACACGTCGG